>Ga0194042_1000435_pt1 | contig 13942 bp, 20 predicted proteins | sample JunL4412m_MetaG_FD_148974 | JGI IMG/M metagenome (GOLD analysis project Ga0194042, IMG submission 148974) | Anoxic zone freshwater microbial communities from boreal shield lake in IISD Experimental Lakes Area, Ontario, Canada - Jun2016-L442-12m | ecosystem: Environmental > Aquatic > Freshwater >...
CCGAAACAACCAACGAGACCTTAAGCTCGCATTCGCTGCGGATGGCTTTGACTCGTTTAGACCACTTGGTCCAATTGCATTTCGCCTTCAACATCTGCCTTTTGTAAGACCCGGCCTTCCTCTTGAAGTGAGACACAACCTCGGCGCAATGAAGGCGCATACTAGCGCGCTGCCGCGTGTCGCTCAACTGCTGCTCCAATGCCGCTTTATCTGATCGCAAATCAGAGCACATCACACACGGAGAGTTCAAACTCAAATCCGCAACCGCGATATCCGATTTCAATTGCTTGATCTCAGACCATGCACCGGCCAAGCGAAGCTTCAACTTATCCGTCTTCTCCTTGAAGGCTGCGAGCCCATCCATTTGCTTCAAATTCACCGCGCTCAAGTCGGCATACCTCGAATCACTTGACTTGACCATCTCAGCGAATTGCTCTGCATCTGACTGCGCCGAGGACAGTGATTTGTTCAAGACCAAGGCTCGTTCGCCTGACTCGGCCACGGTTGCTTGCAATCTACTCACGCTGCCGACACACTCGGCAACCATTACAAGAAAAGCAGAGAGTGCATCAACGCGCTCGGGACTGAAGATCTTCAGGCTGAATTCGAACGTCTCAATCAATACTCGACGCTCATCGCGACTGGACATTCCTAGACTAGACAAAAGCGCATCGTCCATCACGTTCTCAGAAAAATACGCCATTCTTTTTTTACATGGCTCTTTTATTTGGGGGAGTGGAGCGGCGCTAGAGCCCCAACCTCCCGGGGCATTTTAATCAAGGGCGCAGTATCCCAACTCTCGGGGCATTTTAATCAAGGGCGCAGTACCCCAACTCTCGGGGCATTTTACTCAAGGGCGTAGTGCCAAAGACGGGAATTATGAGGGGGTGTAAGACCAAAAACGGGCGCAATGTTCCATCCATACAAGAAAAACATCTCGGTCACGAAACATCTCGGTCATCTCGGTCACGAAAAAAACATCCTGGTCGCGACACGTAATCTAATCCACTCGATCACGAACCACTCTAAAACAGAGCATTTCAACAGCAATGATTATAATTTCACAGGTGCATATCCAACTGACTCAGGTGCACATTAATGATGGTTTGGCCTTGCCCGAACCAATCTCCGCACACGTTCAATCGAACGCCTGATTCGTCGGAATCGTCTCGACGCAGCAGCAGATCCATTCGACGGAAGCATTTCCGAACACACGAGGATGCATTGCTCAAGCAAATAAATCACCAGCTGCCTGCGATCGGTCTCAGTCCGCATTTGAGTTGAAAGGCTCTCGTTGATCGTCTCCGCCTGACTGTTGATAACACGGACGGCGTCCACAAACATCACAGGCAGACCATCGTCATACAACTCACGAAACTCGGCGAATGCGTTTCCTTGATTCGTTGACATAGAGAATGGGCACCGAGGAAAACGTTCGACTTCTGCGCTCTTATCTACTTAAAAAAATTATGTGTTCCATAGTGTGTCCCGTTCCAGACACACGATAAAAAAAAATGCGAACAGCCACAAGAGATGTTCAAACCTGTTCGCACAACCTGCAGCTGCTACACGACATAGCAATAAAGATAAGCACGACCAACAAGCGCCTATATCTGATAGAATCGCACACATCATCCATATCAAAACGGTCAATTGCCCCCTCATCAGACCCCGCCACCCGAACACGGCAACCACCCTCTTCATCAGCTCATCAATCCAACAGCGCATCATACTGGCGCGAATCAACAAACACGCTCTCGAGAGAGAATACCAACCTCACGAGCCGCATTACCCACGCAGAGGCGGATAATACCAAACTAAGAGACACAATAAACCGGATGACAATCGCCAAGAAGGAGGCCGAGCGCAGCCTGCACGACACAACCAAGGAAATAATGCATCTATCATTCATCGCTCGGCACCAATGCACGCCGGCACGGCTCCCGACGCGCATCCGCATGGACCCGGTGCCTGCGAGTACATTGGGGAAAGATGCCATGTATTGGTATCAGACTTGCAGAACAATGGAGGCCCAATTCATTGAAGAAAAGGCCGCGCTAGAAACAAAAATAGCAGAACTCACAGACGTCGCTGCATCCGTCAAGCGCAAACGGGGATCTGCAACCAATCAGTCGTAGAGCACGCGGCCCCGTTTCTTCCATCTGTTCATGGGCGGCGGCAGATCTGTACGCGCATCAAACACAAACGGAAACTCATCGTCTGTAGGCAATGCAAGCTGGTCGGCGCAACACCGGGTCTCGATCACAAGGACGCGCGTCTCGTACTTCACACTGCTGTCATCGCATGGGCACTCGCCCAGCTCACACACATATGCGCCGTAACGCATAGCCAAGCTGTCTATGCTGCAGGAAATATCCGGATTCGCATACCTCAGCACACTGTCAAACAAAGATGCCATCTTCGCGACCGACGTGCAAGAGAGCGGAGGGAGCATGATCACGGTATTGAACGCCCATGCACCACCCCCGTCTAGAGCCGTGGCGTTGACGAATCCGCCAGAGTCTCGCTCACCTGCTTGATAATCGTACACGACAGGCCGCAAAGAAATACCCCCCCGCAGCACAACGGGAAGGAACACAGGAGCGGGCTCATAAAACTGATCAATGGCGGCTGCAAGCTCAGCCCCTGCATCAACCCGCGCTAGCCCGCGGACATGATTGAAAGCGCCTTCGACCCATACCGAATCAATCACCCCATCATGATCACTCACCGCCCCTGAAAGAGAGAGCACAACAAGCACCAGGCAACACACACGGCGCATGTGACAGAGCGAAGACACTGATTTATGTACCAACTGCACCAGAAAATGAAATACAGGCGCGAACCATACAAATGCGCAGACAAAGCGCACAATCACTTAAATGAGACCACAGCTGACATCCATAACCGCAATACTGGCTATCGCTGCCATGCTATCAACAGACACAATCCCGCACGCGGCCGCGTCATCAGTCGCCACCTCCGGCACAGTGGTACAGTTCGTCGTGTATGCGGAGGAACAGGCCGACGTCACCCGCGTCTTTCCCGGTGCGTATGTTGACTTTACATGGAACAATGTGTTTGTTGTGTCGATATGGACCAACGACGCCCCGTCCTTGATACCAGACATACAGAAGGCGCTGCACGAACATGAGGCCGAATTACAGACGCTCGTCCCGCCATACACCATGGCGGCAGCAACGCAGAAATGGTTGGAGTACAATTTGATATGGGTGTGCATGCTGGTCCTGATATTCGTCGCAGGATGCGTGTGCGGGGGGTTGATGCTGAACAAGTGCAACAGTATAAAACAGGCCCAGCACCATCGCATCAGAACATGTCACACTCGGTTCTGAAACAGCATTCGCCAAAAGCAAATGACAATACGCTGTTCAATCAACTGTCAGGCACGGTGGAGGTTTACTGGGAGATGGCGATGAGTAAAGCAAAGCATCAATTCAAGGGCAGGCAGTGGAATAAGATAAAACCAGTGCTTCAAGGTGATAGGAACGACTCGGCGTCATCCCGCGGGGCGGAACCACACTCGGATCAGGAAGCGGAAGATGAAGAAAATGACGTGCGCGAGCAAATGCAACCAACGCACATCAAAAGTGCAAAGAGCATAGGAAAGTTGAATTTCATAGATGCCAAAATTATTTTCAAGTGAATCAAACAATCCATGCATTACAGATCTACCAGAAAATACAGATTGAATTACTTAAGCATCAAATTTCTCTACAAACAAATGATGGATCCACACCCGATCTGCGTCTTTTTTAGCGCCTTTAGCGTGGCGTGGGTGATTTTAACTGGGTCCTGGTTCTCATCTGATCCGTTTCTTCTGCTTGCATGCTCGCTGTCCGCGCTGTCCGCGCTCTACCGCCTAAAATTCAATGCAGTAACAGAAAATGCGCATGAATCCATGGAAACTTGCCTGCTGCGGAAGCAGATCCAGGAAATCAATTGGCGGATCATGGTCAAACAGGCCCAATACAAAACACAGATACATGCTGTATTGGAAGAGAACAGGCGGAAGCACATGAAACACTGGAATCACGCGCCGAGCCGTGACACGTGGCCGAAATCGAACATGGATGGCGTTCGTCAATGGAAGTCATGGACCGAGTAACAAACAATCCATGCCTTACGCGACGGTGGATAGCGGCACGCCCCTGAATACCGGGCCAATGAACCAGACCAGTCGTCTCGTTGCGCTGAAACTGATCAAACTCGATATCATACTGGTGAAAGAAATCAACAGCCCCGTGTCATTCAAGCTAACCCTTTCTGAACCTCTCACGGATCCACAGTTACACATGCTATCGCCCACGACGCCATGGAATCCACTGAAGATAACTGCGTGCATTGGAGAGTGGAACGATTCGCTTCAAGCCTTTAACGCGACAGTGTCCATGATCGAAGCCCCAGCCCGAAAGCCGACAATAAAGCGTCCAATGACTCTGCGATGGGGCCTGGTGAAACGCAAACGCGGCTTCCTTTCGCACGACTGACCTTCTCACGAGATACAATGCCGCTTATGAGGAAAAGCCGCGTATTAAACAATTTTCTCTTGCGCCCGATCTGACTATGCTAATTTCAATCATATCTTTCCCACCACCAGTAAGGCATCCATCGGCAGAGTTCTGCATGGTGACCGAATACGATAGGCTCAATTCAGGGCATTTCTTGCTCTTGACAAACTCCTGAGCAAATATACTGTCTATTGAATTGTCGTCGATTCGAAACACACAGTCCAGCCTGCCCCCATGCTCCCACGCCGAAATAACCTTGCCCACCGAGCTTCCCATGTGCTCGATCTTCACGGGTAACTGCAGCAACGCCCCGCTGCGGACCATCGAGGAGATATCCTCCTTGCGCAAATAAACGCCAGTATGCGCTGTATTTTCACCCGCGGGATTGCAAGTGCCGAAAACCAACATTGGGTGGAGGCGTTCGAATGGTTATATACACATCAGTATACTATATCGGACAGCGAACGCCACAGAGCCAGCCATGCACGAAGAGATAGAAGCAGAGCAGTTGAAGCAATCGGGCTGGTTCCCAACATACAGTATCAGATTCGAGAAAATTTCAGACATACTGTTTCTAGGGCTCGTGATTGGGCTCGTCCTGATTGCATTGCTATGCATATTAACCGAAGGAAAGCGTGCCATTAAGCGCGCCAGTGCTAGCCATCTGTTCGATTCTATACAGCTAACAGTGCATGTATACATGATATTTGCAGAGGTATGGATATCAGTTACCCATGTTATACAAAGCCTTCATGTCTCATGGTATCCTATCGCAGCACTTACGATCATCCCAATGACGGTTGATATACCTAGGTGGATGTGTGTGCCTTACCTAATCCTATACTGCATAGTAAACATATGGGCCGTAGCTCAGGGTATCAATCCACCGCAAAAACAAAGCAAAGACATGCCCAATGCGGTTAAACAAGAGACCGCCCCAAGCTCCAAAGACACCAAAGCAGCCACAGCTACAGGTAAGCAGCTTGGATCTCAGGCGACACGCCAATCCAATTCGCACCTCTTCACAGGGATGCGAATCACGATTCAATAAAACGCATCAGCTACAAGATGGGCCTTCCACACATCCGACTCGATCCGAATAGGAAACCGCCAACGCGCAGGAAACTCCTGTCTCGACACCCAGCCGCCATGCGAAGCGCCTTTCGTGTGAAGGAAGCGATAGCGGAACCTGCCCGGCTCAACTAGCATGATTTCTGCTTCCCAATACAGCCCTTTACAGAACACGTCAATGTTTGATCCAACGCACAACGCGCTGCCTGCAAGAGTCACAACTGCGCAGACATCATCGGGCGTACTAACAAACGACGCATGGGACGCATCAGCAAGCACATCGAGATAGTTTTCATGCAAGAGCGTGATTGGAAACATAGAACACATGCCACGTCATATGACAAAAAAAATCACACCCACCAAACCGACTGCCCCGGGCCTGAATTTGGTCCAACTCCCTACAAACGATGGCACCATCCCCGTGCAATGACCTCTCCAGACTGTGTGTCCGCATTCATACACGACCTGTGCCGTGTCGACAGATTCGGAGGCAGATGCACGCGCACGGGCAGCGGCACATGGGAAGTGCTTGACATAGAGCGGTGGTCGGAGGACCAACAGACTGCCCTCCGAACGAAATTCCCTCGAATCTCTGCGAGCATAGCCGCGAACCGAAAGTCACTGAGCGGGTTCTCCGTGCTGCTACACATGCAGCGCGCGCCCCACGTATGGTCATCCCTACTGACATGCGCAATCCTCGTAACTATGACGTTGACACTCGCCAGATCGTGTCGGATTTACCAGCAGTAAGAAATACACAATGCATCGCCTGACCCGAAGCCGGTGGCGTGAGATATATACAACAACACATCCCAAGCTACAACCACATGTCCACAGTCACCCCCTCCCCCCCCACGGTACACCTCATCGAGACGGCCACAGACAGCATCGTACAGCTGTCGCTGGCCCTCCACCCGTCCAAGCAGACAGTCAACGTCAAACTCCATCCGCCAAACACAGCAGACCAGGAGTGCCCAATCCTGCAAGAACCCATCTCCACCATCATGTTCGACGCCTTCCCCCGTCCTTTCAAGATAGACCACCCCACACACACGGCAATCACGCTCGAAAAATGCTCGCACACGTTCCACGCCATGGCGCTCATCTACCACTGGGCCAGAAGCGGGAAAGTGCTATGCCCTGTATGCAGGGACGGGCCGAAAGGACAGCGGCTCAGCATCCGCCAGCTGCCAAAGGAGTGGCGATACTCCTTGGCGGCACGCATACGGCGGCAAAAGCAAAAAGACAGGGAGGAGGCAGAGGAGGACGACAGGCAGACCGCAATGCTGATGGTGTCGCATCAACGCCATCCTACTCCGATCATCCTGTCCATATCACCCATGTACGTTGAGATTCGCATAGAGGTGCTTTCCCAGATAAATCTAAACGACCTGGACACACTGCTGCCCCTGACCTGGACCGTGCAATGCAGCCCCACAAGGATTCACGACTCCATCGTCTTCAGCGTGCCGACGGACGAGCTGCAACACATCCCGTATCCGCTCGGCACACTGATACGCCTGGTTCCTCGGACCAACCAGCTGCTTCAGCCGCTCCAACCATCGCATTGGTTCGCAACAGGGTCAAATACATACCCCGGCAGCAACTTCAATGTGCGCGCGGATGAGCTCGGGTTCGGTCACATACACTACACCATGAGCGACGTGGCATACGAGGAGATGATACTGGATGCGTTCATGGCGTATGACATTCTGGTGGCTGTACCCAACATGCCTTAAACTAAATTGGCGGAATAAACAGCTACACCCAGCACGATCCTAGACACAAGACCCAACACAATAATCACCCATTCGACAAGACACGCCCACCATGCGCGCAGCTCGTCTGTATCTTTGTCTGGTTCCTTGCTGTTTCTGCATGGTTTTAATCCAATAGATATGGACAGCACAAGTCCAAAAACAAGCACCAACCCCACCTCCACAAATGCAACCATCTTCAGGGTGTCCCAAAACAGATCACTCTTTTTCTCATCAACACACGATTCATAATTAATCACATTGGAGAGAGTAGATGCTGCGGTCGCGACAAACGGAACCCACCCAGCCAAATGCGATATGAGATAAGCAGGCAGCTCCCCGAACAGCAAGGGTTCAATCGCTGCGTCGTATCTGTGCAATATCTCAGTTAGCAGCCCAAACAACACGAAACACCAAACGTTGCATACCGCGCCCATCAAGGTGAACCCATCCGTAACCCCCAATTGAGCGCTGATGACCAAGATCATCAACGAGATGCTGAGGCTATACTCGACGAAATATGATAGACGATTGTTTCCTGCCTTCAAGCTCCCGTAATAGTCATCTTCACTGCCCCAGAAACTACCAATCTGAAACAACACGGGCAGCAGGAAAAAGGCCAGAATGAGATAACGATTGTCCAACGCACCCATGGTCACCACCAGAGGCTCGACTCGATAGGTCCCTTTTGCTGCGCCAGGTAAACCAACCACATCACAGCCCAAGTAAAGGCTGGAAGTATTACCGAACGACACCCTTGATGGCAACGTAGCATTTACCCACAGACCAACAGTCCGTGTCAAAGGGGTTCGTAATCGGGTGGACCTTTCGAAGGTGCCAACCTCCTGGAGAAAAATCGCGAGTCCGACAAAAAAACACATCATTATATGGACCAAGGTGACGAATCTACACCACAGCATCAGCCGCAGTCCACAGAAGGTGCTGCATTCCTTAAAATATTTCCTATCCACAGTTACACCCCCTGGACGTAACAGAGCAACCTGCTCCTCCGCAGCAGGCAACGGTGGCCCACTAACACCGTTCATGTCAGCGCACAATGTACTATACCGCATGGTAATATTCGTATCATAACACACCAAATTTATACACAATCACGGTGATTTATTCAATGATAACATCTTTGCAGCCGACTAATCTGGACCAGATCCATCTGATCACGGGTTCGGCGCAGCCGCCAAAGGATGCGCTTCAGACATCTGGCGAGACATCAAAAGCTGGATAATCTGATCCTTGGCTTGGATGGTTTCACTCTTCGACTTAGTCAACTCTCGAACAAGGGCCATAATATCCACCGAAATCACAGACTGGGACTGCTCCTCCCCGCCGCCAGACGACTTAACAGCGGCAGCCGCAACTCCGCGGCGTGGCTTCTTGGTGCGGCGGGAGGATGAAGCAGCAGCGCCAGTTTTCTGCCTCTTCACAGCCAGTGAAGTCGAAGTATTCCCATCCTGCCATAGCACGCTGTCAGATTCGAACGCGTAAGCAGAACTTTAAAAGACGCGTGCTCAATCATACCGACACACACACCTGCTCCGTGTCGAGTGCAGTGTCTTGATTGATGGTGTCGGCAACTTCACTTGCAATGGCAGAAGAACCACCGTCAGGAGTCGTTCCTACCTTGCTCACACACTCCACAGGAGGCAGAACACCGACAGTCGAAGAAACAACACCGCTGGCATCACCACCAATGCTGGAAATCAAGTCCTTGGAGGGGGGGCCCAGGCTCACGCGTTTGGATGCGGATGGGTTGATGAGATCAGCAACCAGGTCGGACTCCAACTCATTGATCGCACGCTTGGATGAAACCGACGCAATGGGAGAGGAAGTCTCCTCGGGCGAACCCCAGCTCCAGTAGCCAGCAGGTCTCTCGAGACTGTTCCCATCCGATGGCTGAAGGAACAGATCACCAGGAATAGGAGGCGCCTCCACCTGCAACTGAGCCAGCTTCGCGGTGCAAATAACACGAAAGATCTCATGCGACTGATACGAGTGCCCCTTCTCAAACACAGCCACCTTGGACAGAGCGGTAGAGGAGGACAATTTGCTGTTGCCTCGCTTGCTGCCACCCCCTCCCGCCTTTGCACCGGTTGCCACACCCCCGTCTGATACAGCGCACGGCAGAAGCATAATGGCAGACGCCCCAGAGCTGAGCATCCCATCGCTAGCCATGAGCAGTTCCTCGTCCAAATCGGCAGAAGGGAACTGGCGATTAAAATCCTCCACCGCATTCAGCACGTCGACTGGCCTCCTGGCCCTGTCCAGAGCGAAGAGCACATACCGCTTATCACCCACATCGCATCCCTCGATGTGCTTGATTCCGAGATTGCACAGGAAGGCACCATCCGTCGCGGGGCGAGGACCGACGAATACAAGACCGAAACGGATGCGCTTGCTCATGTGGATAAATTCAATACGATTTGGTTTGCCCCTCCCGCCAAACTCTATATACCCGTCGGATTCAGGCCCTGACGTCAGCAGAACGGGTTTTTTTTTCAAGGACCAAAGGAACCAAACCAACATAAAAAGAAAAATACCCACCCTTCATACACGGAACCACTCGCATCCACAAACTCGCCATGCTCGACTTCAAGCTCAAGACTCGCCCCTGCAACACATTCCCGCTCGACAGCAGCAAGAACGCCACATTCCTCGCATTCAACCATCGCGACATATCGTTTGATCTGGAGACGTACAAGGCAGGCAAGCGGATCCCATACCGTTTCACCATCATCCGACCCCTCCAAGCCGGATGGGCGGCGGCGCCGTACAAGCAAAACCAGAAGGGCGTCTCGACCAAGCGTCTGTCGGAGATGCTGACCACGGAAACCGGACTGGCAATCAAGCTTTACTCGTTCGAAAAAGCATCCAGCAACATGGAGAAAGGACCCCGTCGCGACGAGTACACGTCCGAGCTCCAGAGCGGAAACACGCTCAACTTCTGGCTCGACGACAAGCGGGTGATCGACATGAAGACGAAGCAGAGCTCGCTCCCAGACCGCGTCCCCGCCTTCACAGTGTGTGAGATCCACGTGGCGTCGAAGAACACCGACGGCGTGGCCAAATCATCTGGATGCAAGATTGCCGACATCTTCCCCAAGACCTTCTCCCTGCACAGCTGTATGGAGGTGAGAGTGCCATGCTCGCAAGAAGCCGTCCATCCTCCATTTCTCTCTCACGCACCCCACACCACAGGACGTGGAGCGCTTCCCTGGATCGATCGCCGACGCCAGGGCCGCCCTTCTCAAATACCAGCAAGCGCAGCCCAACATCGCCAACGACCTCGTCACCGACGAGCCCGTATTCCACATCTTCAGCCACCACAAGGCGTACATCCACGACGAGATCGAGGGCCAGATCCCCGGCCAGGAGATGATCACGCTCGTCAACTCTGGCTCCGAACCCATCGACATCCCCGTCTCCACCCTGCTCCAGTACACCAACTCCACGCGCAAGGACTGGGCCTGCTCCCTCCTCGAACTCGCAATCGCCAACAACGCCCTGCAGATGCTCGTCGTCAGCAACGACTTCTGGAAGACGGCCATGCACTCCTCCCTCCGCGGCATCCCGCTGGTCAACACGGACATCCTGCTCCAGAGCATCGTTCCGTCGCTCGTCGGGACCCAGCTGTCCTTCCCCACACCCAACACCACCACCATCGACGACACCACCTACTCCATCAACATCCACATCGACCCCGAGGCCACCGCCGTCGCCACCGGGGCGCCGCCGCTGTCGCCCGACTTCATTCTCACGTGCAAGGACATCGAACTCGAGCGCGCCTACCGCCTCGTCTTCTCCCTAAGCAGCCACGAGGGCGACGAGATCCCCCGCTACTGGGTCGGCTTCTTCGACGCCTCCCCCCGCCGCTGCGGCCCTGCTGTGGGGTACAAGAAGCGGAAGATCACCCCGTGCAATGATGATGAGTGAGGCGGTGGGATGGGATGGTAGCACAGGCGAATCATCAATTTATGTGTGGAGATGATTGAACATCATGGTCATTCAATAAATTAAACAGCCTGAAAGGAAAACAATTTGCACCCTGATATTGAGACCGTCGATAGTTGCAAAACATTCCAAATTTACATTGGTAATTATCATAACATTTAGTATAAAAGAACACGACACAGTCATTCACAATGGCGTCATCACTAGGCACACTGCTGGCGAATTTGGAACATAGACTAAGCAGCAACATACCCCCACGTTCATACTCAGCTCCACCCGATGAATTTACAAACAGCAGCTTATCATCTGCTTATGATCCAATAACATTGAACCCACAACAACAATGCTGTGAACAAACTAATTGGGAAACATATCACGTTGTCTACCACCCCTCAATGAGCACTTTTGCTGGAAATCTTAAGAAAAACGAAAAAGATCATAAAAGATTTTTGCTTTACAGCACATCATGGGGCAAATTCAAAGACGGGACAGATAACATTGCAATCATAGGAGAGACTGACGCAAACGGGGCTATTAAAAACCTTGTTAATTCACCCACATTTTTTAAAGGAAAGGACATACTATTTGTCGCATCATTCTACAACAACGACGTGACCATGTCCCAATTCCATGTTATATCTCACTTATGTGAATCTTTTGCCAAGTCCTTAACAGTATTGCTTCCATATTATTCCACTGCTACCATGGAACGTGTTGACATAAACAAGGATGGCGTGATCCCCACGGCCAGCACACTGGCTAGATTATTCAATGGTTTGCCGTCTATGGGGTATCCAATCAGACTGATGACATACGACTTGCATACGCTACAAAACCGCTTCTTTATAACAGGCCATGCTGTTGCATCATTACATACCGCAACAATACTGATGAAAAACAAAATAGAGACTATGGATGCAGCAAATAGAATAGATGCCCTTGTCTTTCCTGATGCAGGCGCACACAAACGATTTGCAGACCTATTCCATCCAGTGATTAAAAAGGAAAAAACAATTACATGCGAAAAAGTCAGAGATGGTGACAAACGCATTGTCACAGTAATAGACGGAAGGGAAATCTTGCAGGATGTAAAGCATGTGCTCATTGTTGATGATATTTTAAATTCTGGCGGAACACTGCTAGAGTGCGCTGCAGAGCTAAGGAGAATCAACAACAAACTCAAAATATCAGTTTACACCACACATGCAGTATTTAGCGAAGATTTTTTCAAGAGAACTGCAAATGGAGATTTCAACAAGCCATACATTGAAACGCTGTATGTAACAAATAGCATACCAAACGTGATCACACGACAAAGCAGACTCAGAGTTGAAAGAACAGACATCTTAATTCCAAGAGATCTTGCCAACCAACATGATGGACTGATGATCAACATAGATGTTCTTGACTTGGCACCACAAGTAATCAAAGATCTATGAACCATCCGTGGCTATACTAGGCATCCACACACTCACGCACGACCAACGCCCAGCACACAACGCACGCCATCACGACGAACCAGCCGCTGGGTCCGTGCATATTGCCGACCGCGACCTCCGCTGCCACCATCACCGCCTCGAGCGCATACGTAAAGGACGCATCAACGCACGCGGCGTCCGACAGAGGCCCGGCCAACGCCCCGCGCAGCCGGATGAGCGCCCACTGCATGAGCAGCGCCGCCATCACGGCCGAGGCGGCGTGGTTGATGCGGTTGGCGTCGTCGGTCCAGAGCGCGAGGTGCGCGTCCGCCAGACTGCGGCAGCGGTGGGTTGTGAGGTTTTGGAGGATGGAGATGGAGGAGATCAGGTCCCATGCGGAGTTGGCGAAGAGGATGATGGTGGAGATGGTGGGCATTCAGGTATGGTTATGGGGCATGTATGCAGCATGTCAGAGCCCAGTCGTTATAAAATGAAATTAAAATCGATTTTTTTTGGACGTGAAACAGTTCAAAAAATGGACACAGCATCAATTTTCCAGATCGCAGACAAAATAATGCAGGATTTGGGACCAGGATATTCCGAATCCATCTACCAGAATGCACTGCACAGGAAGCTTGCACGGATTGATAACACATGCATAATGGAAAAGAGCATCCCAATCATGTATGAGGGCGATCAGCTGGGCATCTGCAAGGCTGACATTGTGATGGACAGCCATGTCCTTGAAATCAAGGCAGCGAGAAAGATGCCTTCTGGTGCGTATAAGCAGGTAGGAAAATACATGAGGCATCTTTTGGAATTGGACGGGAAGATTCGTTCTGGGTTGGTCATAAACTTCAACCAAGACACTGAACAGATCGATACGATGGAATTCCCAAGCCAAACTACACCCGAGTCACTGTTCAAACGCAGGAAGATCACGCCTGCTATGGATTGATTTGATTAAATCTAACATCAACGCTACAAGCGCCGCGCGTAGCAGTAAACCATGGTCTGGTTTAAAATGTATTCGGTGTTTTTAAATATATAAATGCACCCGCCACCGCTCAATCGTGCTGATATGTCATCCTACGACAAGTTTCTTGCATTCGAAGAGATCACCAAGGAGCGTTTCCCTAAGGACGTCATCACAAAGGTGTTCAAGGTGATGAAATTCACGCGCGCGGAACTGAAGGGG
>Ga0194042_1000436_pt1 | contig 13897 bp, 8 predicted proteins | sample JunL4412m_MetaG_FD_148974 | JGI IMG/M metagenome (GOLD analysis project Ga0194042, IMG submission 148974) | Anoxic zone freshwater microbial communities from boreal shield lake in IISD Experimental Lakes Area, Ontario, Canada - Jun2016-L442-12m | ecosystem: Environmental > Aquatic > Freshwater >...
TTTTCGGCGCGTTTGGCCACTTCGTCCAGGCCCGCGATCATGTCAGACGGGCGAGCTGCGGAGAGGCCGAGGGCTTCGCGGTCGGCTTGAATTTGGATGGCCGGACGTCGCGCGGATAATCCGGGCGTGTTCGGGCGCGCGGGTGCGAGGCGCTGCGAATTTCCGGGCACGGCAGCAGGCTTGGGAGCGCTGGCGGCGTCGGGCTGAGCCGGTGCCGAGCCGCTGGGCTTGGCGTCCGACTTTTTCATGACGATGGTTGCGCGGGGCTTGGCCGTGGGGTTGGGAGCGCCACTGCCGCCTGAGCCGCCGGGAGTATCGGAGTTGGACGGGTTCGTTGCCATGGCAGTGTAGTAACGCACTTTTTCGCGCTTGCAAGAAGAAGATTGAGAAGAATTGGTTTGGGCGAGCGAAATTCGACAAATTTGGGTCATTCTCAATGCTGAAACACGGGCGCGTTGCGTCGGGGAGAAATGGAATTCGGCCATATTTTTTACGGAAAGATTTGATTTTTATCGATAAAAAGGAATACTCTGGCGTCTCAACGACATCATTTTGACAGCCGTGGGCGTACTGCGACATGGCTTTGGTATTGGTAACAGGACTCATCTACTATGCAGCCTCAATCACGGTATTTTTCGGCGCTACTGGCGCTCGCTGTTTCGCTTCTTGCGTTTTCACCCACACCGGCAGTGGCGGGTGAAGAGAAGGTAAAGAGCACGCGCAGTGTGACGTGGACGTTGGATGAGCAGGAAGTGGCCGGTCAGCCTGGCGGCACGGTGTTGGTGCATTTGACGGGCGAGGTTCCGGACGGTTGGCACACGTATACGTTGAAGAAGTACAAGCCGGGGATGGGGCCGCAATCGACCGTTATTAAGGTGGAGCCGAAGGAGTCGGCGACGCTGGTTGTGGATGGCGTGACATATGATCCGCAGCCATTTGTTGACGACGAATCGACCAAGGCGTTCGGCAATCCGATTGATGCGTTCAAAGGAAAATTCACGATTGCTGCGCCGTTGAAAATTGATGCTGGGGTGAAGGGCGATTCGATCAAGGTGACGCTGAAGGTTCTTTCGACGATCTGCAATGAAACGAATTGTTTGCCTCAGGCGACAGAAGAATTGACACTGACGGTGTCGCTAAAAAAAAAAGTAAGTGAAGCACCGAAGACGCAGACATTCGAACACACTGGATTCGGGGAGCTGGATTGGGCGCTCGCGAATCAAGACGCGAAAGTAACGGGCGGCGTCAGCGGGCAGATTGTACTGACCGTAGAAGGTGTCTTAAAGAACGGGTGGCACACGTTTGCGGCGGAGTTGGGTCCGAAATTAAAGAATGCGTCGGCAACGGTGTTCAGCGTCGAGCCGAAGGAACTGTTTTCAATCGATAGCGAGAGTGTGGCAGACCGGCCTGCGAAGGATTATTTCGACAGCACACTTCACACGACTGTTGGCATTTACGAAGAGAAGGTTACCTTTCGAATTCCAGTTCGCATAAGCGCTGGCGCTTCGCTCGGTGCGGCAAAACTCAAGCTCAACATCAAATCACAAGCGTGCAGTAATAAATTGTGCAAGCAAGTGATCCGGTCGTATGAATCGGATGTAACGATTGAAGCAAAGTCGAGCGCGGCTGAGATTATTCCAACGAACACGCAGAAAACGGGCGTGGATTTTACGCAGGGGTTGCTGGCGTTTTTGTTGTCGGCTGCCGCGGCTGGCGCGATTTCGTTGCTGACGCCGTGCGTCTTTCCGATGATTCCGATCACGGTCAGTTTCTTCACCAAACGCAATCATGTGTCGCACGGGCGGGCAGTTCGCGACGCGTTGATTTTCTCGTCGGGAATTATTTTTACGTATGTCGGGCTGGCGTTTTTTCTGGAATTTGCGTTCGGAAGAAACATCCGGGAACTGGCGACGAATCCGTGGATGAATCTGGCGATCTTCGGAATCTTCGTGGCGCTGGCGTTCAGCCTGTTCGGATTTTACGAGTTGCAACTGCCATCGGGATTGATCAATAAATTGAACAAATCGGCGCACGGTGGCGACAGTGTGTTCGGATTATTGTTGATGGGCTTGGTGTTCACGCTGACGTCATTTTCGTGTACGGGACCGTTTGTGGGATCGGTAATGCTGGCTGCGGTGAATGGAGATTGGGTGTGGCCGCTGCTGGGGATGTCGGTATTCGCGACGGTGTTTGCGGCTCCATTTTTCTTTCTGGCTTTGTTTCCGACGGCGTTGAAGTCGCTGCCGAAATCGGGCGGGTGGTTGAACTCGGTGAAGGTGGTGATGGGCTTTGTTGAAATTGCGGCGGCGTTGAAATTTTTGAGCAGTGCGGATTTGGTGTGGCATTGGGGGATATTGACGCATCAAGTCTTCGTGGTGCTGTGGTTGCTGATCGCGGTTGCAACAGCGTTGTACATTTTAGGCGTGTACAAATTCCCGCATGATGCGCCATTGAAAAAGCGCAGCGTGTTGCGATTTGCGTTTGCCGGGATGTTTTTTGTCATCGCGGGATTGCTCGTTGCGGATCTTGCCGGTGTCAATGCACCGCTGGGGGAGTTCGCCGATTCGACGATCCCGCCGCGTGAGTATCCGCCCGATGTAAACGACGATTGGGAGTCCGGGATTGTCGCTGCAAAAAATGCCGGGAAGCCAGTGTTCTTTGATTTCACAGGCGTGACATGCACGAACTGCCGGAAGATGGAGAACAGCATGTTTAAGCTCAAAGAAGTTGAAGAGATCATGAAGAACTACGTTGTGATTCGACTGTATACGGATGTGGACAGCACTCCCGTAGAACGGGCGCGCAGCGAGAGGAATGCCAAGGATCAGGAGACACGGTTCAAGCAGACTACGCTGCCGTTTTATGCGATTGTGGCTCCTGATGGAAAAGTGCTGGAAACCTTTCCGCAGGGATACACGGAAAACGTGGGCGAGTTTACGGACTTTTTGAAGCGGGGATTACCGAAGACGTTGGCGGCGACGCATTGAGATCAGTGATATCGGAGGCCTGAAGTCGTGAAAAAGAAAGCTGTCATCGACTTCGACAACCCGTGGAAGGAAGCGTTGCACAAAAAGTTCGACGCGTTCATGCTGTTCTTTTTTCCAGAAGCACACGTTCAGATCAATTGGTCGCGCAAGCCGGTGTTTTTAGAGACGGAACTGCGCGCGATTTCAAAGAACGCGAAACCGGGTATGCGCCGGGCTGACGCGCTGGCCAAAGTGTTTCTCAAAAACGGGCGCGAACAGTGGGTGCTGGTGCATATTGAAATCCAGTCCCAACGCGATGCGAAATTTGCGGAGCGGATGTACGTTTATAGTTATCGAATCTTCGAACGCTACCAACGCCGCGCGGGCAGTTTTGCAATTCTGGTGGACGAGAACAAGGACTGGCAACCGAGCGAATTTACGGACGACGTGCTGGGGACGCGCAGTCGGTTTCAATTTCCAACCGTCAAACTTCTGGATTATCAAACGAAACTGGACGCGTTGAATACGGATCCGAATCCATTCGCGGCGCTGGTCTACGCGCATTTGAAAGTTCAAGAAACGCGGCGCGATCCAGAGGCGCGGTTGGAGTGGAAGCTGGCCATTTTCAAAAGCCTTTTCCGGCGGGGCTGGAAAAAAGATGACATCCGCGAGATGATGGATGTGATTGACTGGCTTGTGGTTTTACCGCAAGATATGGTCAAGCCGTTCGAGTTGAAGTGGAGCAAATCGAAGGAGGTACGAGCTATGCGGCATGTTACTACGTTTGAGCAGATTGGAATGTTACGGGCCATTCGCAAGAAGATTCTCGTATTGCTCAAGATTCGTTTTGGAAAAATTCCTTCACACATGGCGGAGTCCATCGGTGAAGTATATGAAATTAAAAAGCTAGACAAGCTGTTTGTATCTGCGGCGAAAGTCGATTCGCTCGAAAAGTTCAAGGTCTGAATACGCTCCGCTACGTTGGTTTATCCGCGCGTTACCCTGTTATGATGCCGCGTCGATTGTCTGGCACCGTTGCCCGTCTTCCTCTTTTGAAAAGATCCGCTTATGTCCGCTCTGCCTCCGAACGCCCTTCACTTACGAAACGATTCGCTGCGTCGTTACGTCGGTAATTATCTACTGCCGCATGTCGACATGCCCGCGCAATACACGGGCGGCGAACTCAATCAGATTGTCAAAGACCACGCGTCGGTGAAGACGAAGATCGCGTTCGGAATGCCGGACACATACGCGATGGGCATGTCGTCGCTGGGGATGAAGGTGCTGTATCATTGTTGGAATCTGCGCGACGACACGCTGTGCGAACGCGTGTTCACGCCGTGGCCGGACATGGAAAAGCGGATGCGCGAGCACCGCGTTCCGTTGTACACGCTGGAGACGTTCACGCCGGTGCGGGAGTACGACGTGCTCGCGTTTTCGGTTGCGTATGAAGGTGGATTCACGAACATTTTAACGATGCTGGACCTCGCTGGAATTCCGCTGAAGTCGGAAGACCGGACGATGAGTGATCCGATTGTGATCATGGGCGGACATACCGCGTTTGCGCCGGAACCCATCGCTGATTTCATCGACGCGTTTTGCATCGGTGAAGGCGAAGAACTTGCCGTCGAAGTCACGAACAAGATCACTGAATTGAAAGCGTTGGGGCTGGACCGCGACACGCTGTTGTATCGCTTGTGCCGGGAAGTGCCGGGCGTGTACGTGCCACGTTTTTATCACTTCGAATATTTTCCGGATAACACGATTGCGGACGTCGTACCGTTGCGCGCGCGCCTGCCATTTCCGGTTAAGCGCCGGATGGTTGCGGATTTTGACAAGGCTCCGTTTCCGACGAAGCAGATCGTCAGTTACGTCGAAACGGTGCACGAGCGGTTCGCGATTGAGATCATGCGCGGATGCGTGAACGGCTGCCGGTTCTGTCAGGCCGGGATGATCACGCGCACTCAGCGCCAGCGCTCGCCCGAGACGATCATGCGCTTGGCGAAAGAAGGATTCGAGCAAACAGGGTACAATGACATCGGGTTGCTGAGTCTCTCGTCGAGCGATTATTTCGGCATCACAGAATTAGCGAACCAGCTCAACAATTATTTCGAAGAACGCGGCATCGGCGTGTCGCTGCCGAGTCTGCGCATTGGTACGGTGCTCGCAACGTTGCCGAAAGAAATGGGGCGCGTGCGCAAGGGCGGTTTGACGATTGCACCGGAAGCCGCGAGCGAGCGGTTGCGCAATATTATTAACAAGCCGGTCCGCGACGATCATTTGCTCGAAGGCTGTTTACAGGCGTTCAAAGTCGGATACGACCACGTGAAGCTGTATTTCATGTGCGGCTTGCCGGGCGAGACGGATGACGATCTCCGAGCCATCGGGCGCTTGAGTGACCAGGTCGCGATGCTGCGCACGAAGATTGGCCGACCGTCCGCGAAGGTGTCGGCGAGCGTGTCGAGCTTCGTGCCGAAATGCGGGACTCCGTTCCAGTGGGCTCCGATGGTCTCGCGCGACGAGTGGAAGCGGCGTCAGAAGATCATCCGCGACAGTTCGAAATGCAAGTCAGTGAAAGTGAAAGTCCACGATCCGGAGACAAGCTACCTCGAAGGAATTCTCTCGCGCGGCGACCGGCGTTTGGGCAAAGCGATTGAACGCGCCTGGCGCAACGGCGCGCGGTTCGATGGGTGGACTGAACAGCTCAAGATGGACGTCTGGATGGAGTCGTTCGCCCACTTCGGAATGGACCCGGATTGGATCGGACTGCGCGAACGAAAGCTCACCGAGATTCTTCCGTGGGTCGTCGTCAATGACACCGTCAGCGAAGCGTTTTTGAAACGCGAATTGAAACGCGCCGAACAAGAGCGCGTGACGCTGACGTGCGCCGATACAAATCCCAGCGAAGAGACGCCGTGCTTTATTTGCGACGCCTGCGACAAGAGCCCGCTGTATGAGAAGAAGGAAGCAATGCTGGCAGCTCCGCTCTTGGGCGAAATGCGCGATATGAAGTACGCGAAGAACTGGACCTTCCCGGCAAGCGCGGCCGCAGGGGAATAATACGCTTTCAAAAACGGCGACGTCCAAACAACGTCGCCGCTTTTTTATTCGCGTTCTCACACCGCATCCGCCGGTCGTTCCCACGGCTTTCGATACGGTCTCCGCAACAACGCATTCGCTTCCGCATCCCCATTCACTTGTCGCGTTTTCGGATCGTACGTCAGCGGCCGTCCCAGCTTCATTGCCATGTTCGCCAGGATGCAGCTCGCAGTTGAAATGTGTCCCTGCTCAATGTCCGCGATCGGCAGCGTTCGGTTGTCCACCGCGTTCAGAAAATCGAGCATGTGCAATCGCGTCGCCGGGGCCGCGTTCAATTCGTTGTCCTTCTCCGTCACGTCTTCGGGATATTGTTCGCGCTCGTACACGCAATCGAAATGGATCGGCTTGGCTTTACCATCGAGCGGAATAAAATCCGCGCGCATCGTACTCGCCTTCAGCGTCCCTTTTTCGCCGTAGATAATCACCGACCACGGGTAGTCCGGATCAGCCGGCGTGCCCCACGTTCGGTGCGTCCAGTTGCAATCAAAATTATCGTATTCGAACGTCGCCACCTGCGTGTCCGTAATGTTCGACTTCCCCTCCTTCTGCACCCAAATCCCGCCGTTCGATGAGACGCGCTTGGGCCAGCCCAGTCCCAGCATCCAGCGCGCGGTGTCCAACATGTGCACGCACATGTCGCCGACGATCCCGTTGCCGTACTCCATGAACGTCCGCCACCAGCGCCGATGCGGCAGCCCATCATAGGGTCGCAACGGCGCGGGGCCGCTCCACATCTCGTAGTCCAAAAAGTCCGGCACCGCTTGCTCGGGCGGATTGCCGTTCGCCCGCATGTGGAAGTAGCAACACATATCGACGTGCCCGATTTTTCCGAGCAACCCGGCGTCGATGACTTGCTTCTTGGCCTGAATCAAATGCGGCGTGCTCTTGCGCTGCGTCCCAACCTGCACGATCCTTTTGTGTTTGCGCGCTGCGGCCAGCATCGATTCGCCTTCCGCAATGTCCACGCTGATCGGCTTCTGGCAATACACATCCGCACCCGCTTCGACAGCGGCGGTCATTTGCAACGCGTGCCAGTGGTCGGGCGATCCGATCAAAACGAGGTCGAGGTCCTTCTCCTTCAGCAGCGCGCGGTAGTCAGAATACAGGCGCGGCGTCTTCTTCGATTTCTGCCGAGAAGCAATCAACTCCGCCGCCCCGTTCAACATGTTCTTGTCCGGATCGCAGATCGACACGACATCGACCGGCGAAACCTGAATCAGCCGGCACAAATCGCTCTTCCCATACCACCCCGCCCCAATCAATCCCACGCGCCGAACCTTCTCGTCCTTCGCAAACGCGCTGAGACACGAAGCGGCAACCGCAGCCGAAGCCCCCTTCAAAAAGCGGCGGCGATGAATGGAAAACGGCGGAAAATCAGAAGCGGATGAGTTCGCTGGCATATCAAAAATCCTCGCGGGTGTGGTGGAATAATGTCGAAAGTTTAGCAAGAAGGCGAAACGGCGGGAAGCGAAAAAAGTACGATGTAGGGCGGCCTTCCCTAGCAGCCCAGTAGAGGCGCCCAATAAACCGGGAGGCCAAGGAATGGTACAATTAGGAACAGCGCCTATTTAAAGTTTGAGCATGAATTCCGTGAACGCACACGAAACTATTCAACTGACTCGCGCACGCACCCATTTCTCCGCTCGTTCCACGCCTCACTTCCAATCCTCATTTTTCACGCCACTCACGACGCCTCGGGGTAATCGGTACAGAGAACCTTCTGTCACTCGATTTTAAGTCGCTCCGTTTTAGGAACATGAATCATTATGAACCTGATGTCTCTTCGCCGGTTGCTGTGGGTTTTGGCTGTTGTGTTGGGCGCTCGTGTGGGCGCGGTCGAGTGGGTGGTTTCGACGGTGGCGGGGACCGGGGTGCAGGGGTTTAGCGGCGATGGCGGGCCGGCGGTGAGTGCAACGATCAATAACCCGTTCGGGCTGGTGCGCGGGCCGGATGGGGCGTTGTGGTTCTGTGAATACACGGGGCAACACATCCGCAAAATCAATCCGGACGGCACGATTCAGACGATGGCTGGGACGGGCAAGAGCGGGTTCACAGGCGACGGCGGCCTTGCGCTTCAGGCGACGTTCAATCTGCCGCATGAAATCCGATTTGATAAGGCTGGGAATTATTACATCGCGGATATGAGCAACAATGCCGTGCGCCGTGTCGATGGCAAAACAGGCATCATCACGACGGTCGCGGGCGGCGGTGCGGCGGGCTACAGTGGCGATGGCGGGCCTGCGAATCTCGCGAAACTCAAGCAGCCGCACAGCATTCAATTCGGCCCGGACGGCAGCCTCTATATCTGCGACATCGGCAACCACGCGATTCGAAAAATTGACATGCAGACGAACATCATCACGACGTTCTGCGGCACCGGCAAACCCGGCCCAACGCCTGACGGAACGGCGATTGGCAAAGCGACATTGAAGGGTCCGCGCTCGCTGGATTTTGATTCAGCCGGGAACATGTGGTTGGCGACGCGCGAAGGGAACCAAGTCTTCAAATTCGATTTGAAAGCCGGAATCATTCATCACATGGCTGGGACGGGCACGAGCGGATTCACGGGCAACGGCGGCCCGGCGAAAAAGGCTGCATTGAAAGGCCCGAAAGGCATCGCGATTGACGCCGAAGGCAATGCATATCTGGCTGACACCGAGAGCCACACGATCCGCATGATTGATGCGAAGACAGGCAACCTGGAATTGATCGCTGGCACGGGCGAAAAAGGTGACGGCCCTGAAGGCGATCCATTGAAATGCAAAATGGCCCGTCTGCACGGAATTTTCCTGGATGCGGACGGCGCGCTTTACATTGGTGATAGTGAAGCGCATCGGGTGCGGATGTTGAAGAAGAAGTAATGACAACACAGGAACGCATACGTAACACGACGTTACATCGTTGACTCGCGCATCTCTGTTGGGCGCGAGTCATGGGAGGAGCTTATGGTTCGGTTCACTCACTCAACTCGGCGGGACGGCCAGCTCGTCTGAAAAGTGCGCTAGCGTGGCGCACCCCGTCCCTAATTTCTCGTTCTCGCATTAATTCTATTCAGAATGGTTCGCATTAACTTCAAGGACTTGCATTCATCCTGAGTAAGACATTCCTTCTCCTCAAGCGTTTTTAGTTTTTGCTCACATATTTTCGCCGGAGTGATGCCCTTGTTATCCGCTATGTTATTCTCAATACCCGAATCCAATAAAAATAGTGCTGCTTCAAAGTGGTTTGCATTTAAGGCAGAATGAAGTGCGTTCAATCCATCCTTATTTAATTGATTCAAAGCGCTACCATGCTCAAGCAATAATTTCATCATGTCGATCATTCCATAATTGGCACTCCAATACAATGGAGATCGTTGTTCGAGATCAAGAACATTTGCACTCGCACCCAATTCCAGCAACGTGGCGAGGGAGGCAGATTGGCGCGTCGCAATGGCAAAATTCAGCGCGGTATGACCTGCCTTGGTGATAAGATTTAAATCACATCCTCTCTTACTAAGAAGTCTGATAAATTCGATAGAACCTGTTTCCGCCGCCACATGGAGTGGTGTAATGCCTTCAAGTGCGGTTTCGTTTATGACTGCTCCTGCGTTTAATAAATAATCACCAATTTCCACTCTATTAGAATATGCCGCAGCATGGAGCGGAGTAACGCCACCCAGTCCTCGGCTGTTGACATCGGCACCGTATTTGAGCAGGGTCCGGAGAACATCGATGCTCTTCGCTCCGTGAATGAGCGGATTATTAATAGACGGATTATCTGGAATCACAGCGTATAGAGGGTATTCTTGCAAGATCGATACTAATACCACGGAATCATTACATCCAATTGCGGCACGGCTTTGGTAAAAGACGGACCATTTCTTCTCTCGGTAGAGGGTTAGCGCCATTTTATAGTCGGCTATCGCTTCTCTCTCCTTGCGCATCGACGCCAATACGTCCGCGCGTCTGAGATACAAACTGGGTTGCTTGGGATCAAGCGACATTGTCAATTGCATTAACGGGCTACTGATTTTGTCTTTGGTGTAGAATTTGGACGTTTCTATGGTTTGTAATAGAGCAGAAGCTACCACCTCGTGGATATCTTCCACTTGAAACTGATCCGTATTGGATTTTTCTGGATTTACTAAATTATTCTGTATAGCACCGTATAGGGTTGTTTCGATATAAAAAATATCCGATCCGTCTTTGCAGCGGAGCAGTGAATGTCTGGGTACTGTAATAAAATCGCAATGCAACCCTACTTTCTCCGCCAAACAAGCATAGAGTTGCGAAAGGCCGAAACAATTTCCCGCTTTTTGGAAAACGACGTTCGCTAATGTCCTGTCTTTCAGGGGCCCGAGGAGCATGGATCGAGGTTCGAAGCCTGTATCAAAGAAAAGATACTGGCTGATGATGGCCGCCCGTTCGCGGTTAGTCGTCGCACTTTTAATTCGGTCTCGAATGACCTCCGCATAACCATCCAGTGTCTTCTCTATATTGGCGATATCAAACTTAGGATCTGCCAGCTTCGATACAAGAAGTAACGCTTTGGTATAATTGTGGCTGCTGCCACTTTTTATGTAATTTTCAAGCGCATTCAACGCATCGCGGTCCAGTTCCTCCGCCGCCAGTTCAAAAGGAAGGATGACGGCGAGCGCCAAACACAAATATCTCAGAGTTTTTAAAATCATTTTCAAACCTCTCAAAATTTGAGGTCGAACTCAAAGATCAGGCGACAGCGTGCTCTACGCTAGCGCACATATCCAGTGGGTGCACGTCCTGCGAGTGGCCGATGGTATTGGCTCATGGCTACGATCCCTACGGGACGTGTTACTGCCCTTTAGCTTTCAACACCGCCTGCTTCAACTCGACTTCGGTCGGCGGATGTTTATACATCGCGTTTTCAATTCCGGTGACGAAGACCAGCGGCGTCGGCAGGTGGTCGAAGGCGTCGTGTTCTTGGCTGTCGAGATCGGCTTTGAATTCCGTCGTGATTTTCTTCAGCACACCGTCTTTGAATTCAGCGCAAAAGTGGCAGTCTTTGCGGGCGAAATAGTCGATGCGAGCGCGGCCTTTTGGCACGGGGTGCGCGGCGCGGTCGGCGTCGATTTTGGCGATGGCTTTGGCGTATGCGGTTACCGTGAGATGCTCAGCTCGATGTTCAAGAAAGAGCAAGCCGAGGCCGGAGCAGGCGAAGACGACGGCGATCAGGATCGACATGCGGATGAGTTGTGCGCGCGATGTTGGGAGTAGAAACGCCATCGCCAGGAATGCGGATGTCGCTGTGATGCAGCATGGAGGGCACATCGTTTGTCCGTAGATTAATGCGGAGACCAGCGCGAGGTGTACGCCGGTCGCGAAGGCGAAGCCCCAGGACAAGAGCGTCTGTTTTTTCAGAATCGCCAGGACGAGCAGCGTGGGATAAAAAATCAATCCCGCCACGCCCAAATTGATTCCGCCCAGCATCGACGTGGCCCATTGGCAGGCGTCGCATTCGGTGAAGAATGTCGAGTACGCTGCGCCTCCAATGCAGATAAAAATGAACGTTAAGACGGCGGCCATTTTTCGCGGAGGGAAGAGTGAGGCTGGAGTGTCGGTCATGGTATTCCGATGGGGAATGCGAGCGACGAGGAACAGGGCGGCCAGCGAAGGCCGCCCGGAGCGAAGCGAGATTTAGATCTTCGTATGAGTCCCGGAATTGAAGAGCGCTGAGCGGCCTTCTTTGCGTTTGGTTTCGACAATGTCTTCGTGTGCAATCGCAGCTTTGACTTCGCGGTCGATGTTGAGGAGCAGTTTTGCAAGCGCCGGGAGGTCGTCGATGCGGAGCATGTTCGGGCCATCGCTGAGCGCTTTTTCGGGATCGGGATGGACTTCGAGGAAGACGCAATCGACGCCGGTCGCGACGGCTGCGCGGGCGAGCGGCGCGACGAATTGGCGTTCACCGCCGGACTTCGTGCCGAGGCCGCCCGGAGTCTGGACAGAGTGAGTGGCGTCGAAGACGACGGGGTAGCCGAGCAGGCGCATCGACGGCAACGCGCGCATGTCGCTGATCAGATAATGGTAGCCGAAACTGGTGCCGCGTTCGGTCAGGAGAATGTCGGAGTTGTCGGTCGCGAGCAATTTCTCGACGACGTTGCGCATGTCACTGGGCGCGAGGAACTGGCCCTTCTTGACGTTGACTGCTTTGCCCGTTTTACCCGCGGCGTGAATCAGGTCGGTCTGACGGCAGAGCAGCGCCGGGATTTGCAGAATGTCTACGACTTCCGCGACCGCTTCGCATTGCTCGGGCGTGTGAACATCGGTAATCACGGGCAGGCCCAATTCTTTTTTGATTGCCGCAAGAATTTCAAGGCCTTCTTTCATGCCCGGCCCGCGAAAACTCATACCAGACGTGCGGTTGGCCTTGTCGAAAGACGCTTTGAAAATGAGCGAGATGCCAGCTTCTTTGGCGGCGGCTTGAACGAGCCGCGCTTGATCCATGCAGGCCTCCGCGCCTTCGATGGCGCACGGTCCGGCGATCAGCGCCAGTGGATTGCCTCCGCCGATTTTCACCCCAGCCACGTTGACTTCGCGCGTTTGCACAATCATTCTCCTTGACAGCGTTGGTTCGTCGAAATGAGTTCTATATTTATTATAATGCAGGTGCGGGAAGAATACAGTCTTGAAAATGGGATGAACGTACGAATCGAAAAGGAGCCGGACGCGGTGTAATGAATTGAGGCGAAATCGTTAAAATGATGTGGGCGAAAAACGCAGAGTTGCGTTACAACACTGTTTGATTCACACGATTTTTTGATGACAGAAAATTGAGGAGCAGCACACCATGGCAGTGCGCCCGATACGACGTCCGGACAGTTCGAAATCGACACCCCATTATTCGGCCAACGTAGGGCCGTTCACTGGTATGGCTCAAGACGGACCGGCGCGGAAGGCACGGCCGACGGCACTGGCGGAAGAGATTTTGTCTCGCGGGTGCGCGTTTGTAGAAAAGGGGATCTGGGACGACGCGGAACGCGAGTTTCGCAAGGCGTTGAAAATGGCGGCGGATTATCCCGAAGCTTACAATAATCTCGGATTGTGTCTGCTCTATCAGGGCAATCCGGCGGACGCTCGCGTCGCGTTTCAAGAGGCGTTGAATTTGTTTCCGGGATGGGCCAGCGCGGAAGCGAATCTGGGGTTGGCGTTACAGCAACTGGAAGAACATGCGGAGTCCGCGAAGTATTACCGGCAATCATTGATTCACAAGAATCCGCAGCCTCAGGTGAACTTGTCACTGGGAGACGTGTTGCTCGCTCAGGGGCAGACTGACGAGGCGCTGGCGTCGTGGCAAAAGGCGTTGGAGAGCATCCCGAATTATGCTGCGGCGCACAGTCGTATTGGAATTTTGCACGCGCGAAAAGGGCGCATCAACGAAGCGGAAGCCGCGCTCTTGAAGGCCGTGCAATTGGATCCGTCGAATGCGGATGGATTCGCTGTGCTGGGATCCATTGCGGCCCGGCGCGGGAATTTTCGGCAGGCAAAAGAGTGGTATGGGAAAATTCCCTCGGATACGGTTTCGGTGGCCGCGCAACGCGGAACGCAGCGCATCGCGTTGTGCGAAGCGGCGGTGAAAAGTGGCTTCGCTGAGTTTAAGGGCACTCAGCCCGATCCCAAGCCGATGGCGAAATGTTACTATGATTTGGGGCTGGCGTTGTTGGCTGACGGAAATTCGAGCGAAGCGCAGAGCATGTTCCAGCGCGCGGCCCAATACGATGCGCAGTGGTTGGAGCCTCAGTTGTTTTTGGCTTATGGCGAGGCGTTGCTGGGCAACGGATTGTCGGCGAAAAGCGCGTTTGACGTGGCGGCGAAACT
>Ga0194042_1000437_pt1 | contig 13897 bp, 10 predicted proteins | sample JunL4412m_MetaG_FD_148974 | JGI IMG/M metagenome (GOLD analysis project Ga0194042, IMG submission 148974) | Anoxic zone freshwater microbial communities from boreal shield lake in IISD Experimental Lakes Area, Ontario, Canada - Jun2016-L442-12m | ecosystem: Environmental > Aquatic > Freshwater >...
GGGGATGGATCCGATATCGGTGGCGGAGCATCCATCATGGGCACACTCTCTGGTGGTGGCAAAGAAATGGTGACAGTTGGTAAAAAGTGTTTGCTCGGCGCAAACAGCGGACTCGGTATTTCTCTTGGCGACGAATGCATTATCGAAGCCGGTCTCTACATCACTGCCGGCACGCAAGTAAAGCTGCCAGACGGCACTGTGGTGAAGGCACGCGAACTCTCTGGAGCCAGCGGATTACTGTTTCGTCGCAATAGCCAAAGCGGTGCTGTTGAAGCAGTACAGCGCACTGGCAACTGGGGTGGGCTCAATTCCGCCCTGCACAAAAACTGAGCCATGCAGTTTGACGACTTCGCACAACTTGTGCGCACCCGACGCTCGCAACTAATTGTCGATCAAGAACGCGATGTTGAGATCGACCTAATCAATCAGTTGTGTTCAGTTGCGACATGGGCTCCCAACCATCAGCAGACCTGGCCATGGCTGTTCGGCGTGTTCACAGGCGAGTCGCGTCGCGGGCTCAGCAATGCAACGGCCGACGCGATGCAACGCAACGGTGACACAGAGATGAAAGTAACCAAAACGCGCACCAAATATTTGCGCGCGCCAGTCGTTGTTGTAGTCGGTTCTGCTCCAGGTGAATCAGCACTTCAGAATGAAGAGAACCGTGATGCCGTTGCCGCAGGCATTCAAAACATGCTGCTTGGAGCTACCGCACTTGGACTCAGTAGCTTTTGGTCTAGTTGCCCAAAGGGTTGCAACGACGACGTTGCACGCCACTGCGGGTTTTCACCAGGCACACATGTGACCGCAATGCTGTATATCGGCTGGCCAACCAAAACGCTGCCAGCTATTGAACGCCCAGCGCCAGCGATCACTTACTTCAACTAGTCAATTCACACCAGGGTGATCGGGCCAACAGGGCGTTACCCGATCACCCAAGAAATGCGAACTACTTCAGTGCTTGCTCCGCACCAATCAGCGCGTAGATGCAGCCGGTATGACCAGCCGAATCGCTTACGGAGACTGTGACGTTTGAACCGGAAGTCGAAAACGTTGCAGTTGAAGAAAGGTCTGAGCTGGTGCACAAGTTTTTAATCTTGATCGCGCTCTGCGCAGCCCCACTGATCACCCAGGTAATTTTCTCCATTCCGCTCTCCACTCGACTCGCTTTGTAGCTTGTTGTTTGCTTCTTAGCAACAGCAAGCAATCCTCCCTTTCGGGGATCAAAGCCACCAAATGCCAGAAGTGAATCGCCGTTTGCGAGGTCGAGACGATCTGGGTCTGCTCCCCAGAAACTCAACTCGCTCAATGCAGACCACGATGCACCATCATTGGTTGACGTGCGCACTTGCATGCCTTTGCGTGCTCCAGTCTGTGGATCGGCTGCAACATCAATTGGCAAGATCTGCTCGATCACACCGGATGCATTGCGGAACGTCTCAGGGTTCGTTGCGATGTCTGTCGAATAAGAAATTGTTTTACTCGGATCTACCGTCCACGTCGTGCCATCAGTTGAAGTCAACGCGCAAACAAAGCGAGTGAATGGTCCCATTGTCTGAGTACCTGAATCGTGAGCGTAGGCAATGTAACCAGCAGCAACTTTGACCATCTGAGGATCGCCAAGATGTGCAGCTGAAGCTCCGCTTATACCTTTGCAAGCAGTTGCAGAGACAACGCTTCCACCAACTGAGGTAAAATCTTTGCCGTTGGTAGATGTGAAGTGCACTAACTGGTCGTTCCCCGGCGCAAGCACCTTGCCCCATGCTTCATAGGCTCCGTTGATCGCATTGACACTCACTGGTGACTGCACGCTCATTCGCACGCCAGATTCGAGAGTCCAAGTATTACCACCGTCGCTGCTGACATATGAATGTTGCAAATTGTCATAACCGCTAATGCCCGCCTGTTGTTCATTGCCATTCATGAAAAACATCCGCACCGAACCGTCTGCAACTTGCACGAGCGCTGGGTCGGAAATATTGCCAAGACCACTTTGTTGCGAGGTAACTGTCGACAACAACACGTAATTGAGCGCGACCATGCCACTCGTTGAGCCACTCGCTGAGCTACTAGGCGAACCTGTTACAGGACTTGCAGTTGAAGATGACGCTGATTTTTTGCACTTGGTCACTTGGGCAGTCTGCGCTTTGGATAACTTTTTTGCTTTGATCAGCGCATTCGTCGCTTTGGATCCAATGAGTTTGTCGAGGCAAGTTTTTACTGGCGGATCAACTGGAACTGCGGACACTGTTCCCACACATGAAACCGCGGCAAAGAACCCTGCGACTACTCCTGTCACGACAACCGACTTAAAACGCTGATTCATGAATTCCTCCAAAATAGGCTCAACCAACAAGTAATAAATTATTACTCACAACTTAGTTAATTATAAACAGTATTGTCAAGACATGAGTTTGAAAGGCGTGCACAAGTAGTCCATGACTCAGCAGAAGAACCCCCAAGCCCCAGTTGCTCGACGCGCACCATCCAGTCGGAGCGCACTCAATACTTCAGCAATCATGAAGGCCCTCACGAAAGAGGCAGCCGAACTGGGTCTCGATGCCATATCAGCAGGCTCAGTAGCCAAACGTGCAGGGCTTACCTCTGGCGCGATCTATAGCCGTTATGAGAACAACGACGAGATGCTCATCGCACTCTGGCAAAACGTAGTGGCGCCGGTATTCGGTGCTCACTGCAAAGAAACAATCGCTGCAATAGTTTCAACCAATCCCAGTGCACAAGACTCCAACCTCCTGGCTCAGATCGAAAAGCCAAATCACATTCTCGGACTTGGGGCTGAATTTATTGTTGTTGCACAACGCAATGAAGTCATCGGTGAAGTCGTAGTTGCCGAAGTCGGTAAATGGCTCAGCGACGCAGGACTGAATTCATCCAGTACGCCCATTCAACGTGCTGGTGTCGCCATTGGCGCATCTCTCGCCATAGGCGCAATACTTCGCTCGTTCATCACTGGCTCAAACCCTGGCTTACGACTGATAGTCAGCGGAATTCACAACGCATACGTTGACGCCAAACCAACCACCGCAGCACGAAAATCGCTCACCCCAAAGCCAATTAGATCGGATACGCAAAACCCACTTCGCGATGCGCTGATTGATGCCACTGCAGAGGTGATGAGCAAGACAGGCTTTACCGGCGCAACTATTTCGCGCATCGCTCGAAAGTCAGACATAACGAGCGGCTCGATTTACAACTTCTATGCCGATAAAGAGTCTCTCATGAATGATTCAGTAAGCGAGTTGATGCGTACGACACAGCGTCAGAACCTCGATTCCAAAAAGGTTGCCTCATCACTTCAAAAGCCAAACTTTGGTCTGACCGACAGTTTCGATTTTGGACTCATTCCAGATCGAAGAACTTGGCTACGTTTTCGACAGGAATGCATCATCGCAACTCGCCATCACAAAAAGACTCATAAAGAGATGAAAAAGGTGATCACAGAATTAAATGAATTAATGACTCAATCATTTCCGCATCTCAGTCCTGCCGTGGTCAACCTAGTCAGCATGGGCGAGCAAGCGATTGGCTACGGCTACAGCTCGTTGTTTGGATACACCAACCTTTTTGATAAGTGCGACTTTGATGCGATCATGGTGCAGGTCGCGAAGCAAAACAGCCTCTAAGCGGAAATTCTCCGTAAAATAGACAGCATGAATCAGCCATTTTTGTATTCCGTTGAGCGAGAGTTTCCAGTAACAATCGAAACACTTTGGTCTGCTTGGACTGATGCCCAAAAATTAGAAGACTGGTACCACGGCACACTTCATCGTGCTACAAAGGGCGCGACACGTTCCGAACTGCATATTGGCGGACTTTGGTCCTGTGGCATTGACGTACCCGAGCATAATTTAGTTGCTTACTTTTACGGCAAATACACGCGTATTGAAACTCTCAGACTTATCGAACACACGATGCATTACACGCAATCCAAAAGCGAATTTGATGCAAAGAACTTCGAAACTCCTTCACATGTAGTCGTGCTCAACTTTGAGGATCGAGGCAATACGTCCTGGGTCAAATTCAGTCAATTCGGCGAGCTTCCAGAAGGTCATGCACCTCAAGCCCAAGCAGGGATGGAGAGCTACCTTGATTCACTTGCTCAATTCCTAGCAAATTAGCTTGGGCGATACACACCAAAAACATCGCGCAGAGCATCGCTGACTTCGCCGAGAGTTGCATTAGCTCGCAATGCTGCCTTCATTGGGATCAACACGTTGTCGGTTGACTTTGCTGCAGCGCGCAGGTCTTCCAAACACGCAGCGACAACAGCCATATCTCGACCCGACTTGTACTGTGTCAACCTTGCAACCTGCTCTTTTTCGAGCAATGGGTTTGCAGGAGTGATTTTTGGCGCTGGCTCATTGTCGACAGTGAACTTGTTGACGCCCACCAGCACTCTCGACTGATCATCGATCGATTTCGTGTACGAATAAGCAGCGTCTTCTATTTCGTCCATCTGGAAGCCAGCCTCAATTGCTTGCACTGCCCCACCCATCTCGTCGATTCGGGCGATGTACTCGTAGGCCAATCGCTCGACTTCATTTGTCAGTGACTCAACAAAGTACGAGCCCGCGAGAGGATCTGGAGTGTCGGTAACTCCGCTCTCAAAGCCAATGATCTGTTGTGTTCGCAGTGCAATTCGAGCAGCATCTTCTGTTGGCAAACTCAAAGCCTCATCAAAACCATTCGTATGCAAACTCTGTGTACCACCCAGTACAGCAGCCATGCTCTGAATTGCCACACGCACAACGTTATTGAGTGGTTGCTGAGCGGTCAGCGTCGAGCCGCCCGTCTGCGTGTGAAAGCGCATCAATTTGCTCGCAGCTTTCTTTGCACCAAATCGGTTGGTCATGATGTCGTGCCACATGCGACGACTTGCACGAAACTTGGCAACCTCTTCAAAGAAGTTATTGTGACCATTCCAGAAAAAACTCAAACGTGGGCCGATGTCATCTACATCGAGTCCGGCATCGACCGCAGCCTGCACATAAGCAATCGCATTGCTCAATGTAAATGCAAGTTCTTGCACTGCAGTTGAACCGGCTTCGCGAATGTGATATCCCGAAATTGAAATTGTGTTCCATTTCGGAACGTTGGCAGCGCAATATTCAAAAATGTTTGTGATCAAACGCATCGACTGCGCTGGCGGATAAATGTAGGTTCCGCGTGCGATGTATTCCTTCAATAGATCATTCTGAATCGTGCCGCTAATTGCAGTTGCTGGCACTCCACGCTCTTCTGCAACGAGTTCGTACATCAACAACAAGATCGAAGCTGTTGAGTTGATCGTCATCGAAGTCGTGACTTTGTCGAGCGGCAAATCTGCAAGCAGTGTGCGCATGTCATCGAGCGAATCAATCGCCACACCAACCTTGCCCACTTCGCCAGCCGAACGCGGATGATCGCTGTCGTAACCCATCTGAGTAGGCAAATCGAATGCGCAGCTCAGTCCTGTTTGACCAGCCTCAAGCAAAAACTTAAACCTTTGGTTGGTGTCAGCAGCACTGCCGAAGCCGGCGTATTGGCGCATCGTCCATAAACGGTCGCGATGCATTGTCGGATAAATACCGCGGGTGTAAGGAGGCTCGCCAGGATTCCCAATTTGGGCGGTCGAGCCAGCAATCGATTCGGCCGTATAGAGCGGCTCGACAACGATTCCTGAGTCGGTCTGGCGAGGGGTTTGAGATTCGGTCACGGATACAGGCTACGAGATTGACTGCGCAGGACAAAGATTCGTGCGACAAATACGGCAGTTCTTGCTCTTGGCTAGCCTTGGCATATGGCCATCACCGAGAGCACAAAGAAGATAGACGGACGCGAACTTGTCCCACAGCAGCTTGCTTCACTTGGACGCCCGACTTACGACAATGTCGAAGATGAACGTCGCGCCCGCAAAGTTGGATTGGCTGCATCACTGCGCGTGTTTGGTCGTCTCGGATACGGCGAGGGTGTTGCAGGCCACATCACCGCACGCGACCCAGAATTTACCGACCACTTTTGGGTTAACCCATTTGGCAAGAGTTTCCGCCACATGAAAACAAGTGATTTGATCTTGGTCAATCATGATGGTGACGTCGTGTACGGCAATCAACCTGTCAACAAGGCTGCTTTCGTGTTGCACGCCGCAATTCACAAGGCTCGACCTGAAGTCATTGGCGCGGCGCACGCACACTCCACTTACGGCAAGGCGTGGTCATCACTTGGACGCAAGCTCGATCCGATCACACAAGACTCGTGCATTTTTTACGAAGACCACACTGTCATTTCCGAACAAGGTGGCGCAGTTGTTTTTGAAGCCACGGCCGCCGAAGAAATTATCTCCAAGTTTCCAACCGGCAAGGCTGCGATTCACCAAAATCACGGTTTGTTTACTGTCGGCACCACTGTTGAGGCTGCAGCTTTTTGGTTTATCACCATGGATCGAAGTTGCCAAGCACAACTACTTGCCGAAGCTGCGGGAACACCAAAGTTGATCCCCCACGACATGGCGCTTTACACCCAGCAACTCACCGGATACGCCGATGCTGGATGGTTCCAGTTTCAGCCGCTGTTCCAGGAAATCTGCGCATCAGATCCCGAACTTTTCGAGTGAGTCAACGAACACCGGATTCGGCATCTGCCCGTATTGGCGCATTACCACCCGAATTATTTTTCATCTGCTCTGCATCCGCCCAATACATTGGCGCGGTCATTGCGTTCAGATTATTTGACCGACTTGCACCAGCAAGCGTGGCGTGGCTTCGCGTTATCGCTGCAGCATTAATCCTGCTTGTCTTTTCTGCACGCCGACTGCGCAAGCAAGGTGCCTGGACAAAGGACGAATTTATCTCGGCAGCAAGTTTTGGAATCGCCGTTGCCTTTATGAATTTGACGTTTTATTTGGCAATTGACCGACTCGACCTTGGCAAAGGTGTCGCAATCGAATTCATCGGTCCTATCTGCGTGGCAGCATGGCAAACGAAATCTCGTCGCAATGCTGGCGCACTCACACTCGCCACTCTCGGCGTAGTGATTTTGTCGGGCTTCGAGCTTGGAAGCGAGCCGCTCGGTCTGCTGTTCATCTTTTTGGCCTCGGCGTGTTGGGCTGCGTACATCGTGATTGGGTCTCGAGTTGCGCAACTCAACAGAGGCGTTTCAGGGCTTGGTGTTGGCCTTGCAATTGGTGCAGTGGCTATTGCTCCGTTTGGCGCACCACAGAGTGGTCCAGCGTGGTCGTCACCTTCAATTCTGGGTCTGTGTTTACTTGTCGGCTTGTTTTCCAATGCTCTCGGATATGGAATTGAACAATCAATTATGCGCAAGATTCCCGTGCGCAGATTTTCGGTGCTGCTTGCACTCCTCCCAGTTACTGCTGTTGTGTTTGGATTTTTGTTTCTCGATCAGACTCCAACTTTTGTAGACATGATTGGAATTACATTGGTGCTAACAGGTGTGGTTGTACAACAACGCGAAATCCTGACACCAACAAGTGAATCTTCCTAAAGCATTGCCCTTTCCTGCCGATCACTCTCGGTAGAATGGTTTTAAGCGGGCAAGGAGAATCCTTCAGCATGCGCGTACCCCCATATTTAAAAAAAATCAGTGCAGTTGGCATTATTGTCGGCAGCCTGTTTTCCACATTGCTGACAGTTGGTTCTGCGCGTGCCGATGACGGTTTGTTGCCCAACGCCATTGTGATCAATGGTCGAGGTTACGGACATGGTCGTGGCATGAGCCAATACGGTGCCTACGGATGGGCTACTACTGGCACGACGTGGGACCAGATTCTCAACTTCTATTACGGCGGCCCAACCGGAAACACCATTGGCGCTCTCGCCGACCCTGGTCAAGAGATGACTACATACCTCTCGGCCATGAACGACAAAGCAACTTCGGTTGTTGCCGATGCCAGCAATGCAGTATTTGTACAAGATCCAACACCAGGACGCCTCTGGACTTCACTCGTGGCGATCGAAACATCGCAACGCGTCTATCGAGTGTGGGGTTCGATGGAGCGAAAGTGTGCAATAACCGCAGACCCCGCCACCGAAGGCTTCACGTTGATTGGCGATGTTCCGACCGTTGCTTCATTCACTACGACCGTTGGTGCAGACCCTGCAGCCGGTGCAACAGCAGTCATTGGCTTGTGCGAACCACGCACGAGTAGCAAAAACAAGATCCGCTATTACCGCGGAGAAATTCGTGCTGTCAACAACTCAAGTGGTGCTAACCGAACCATCAATGCAACCACGATCGAGAGTTATTTGCGCGGCGTGGTACCTCGCGAGTCTCCCGCCGATTGGGGCACTGCTGCAGGCGGGCTCGGCATGCACGCACTTCGTGCGCAAGCAGTTGCAGCGCGCTCATATTCGGCAACCGAAAACAGATACGCAGGATTAGCTCGCACATGCGACTCTCAGGATTGCCAGGTGTATGGCGGCAGCGCGTTGCGCGAGTCGGTCAACGGCGCAATTGTTGCTCTCGAGAGCCCACTTACCGACCAAGCAATTGCCGAGACGGCTGGCGTCGTAATCGTGCAACCAAACGGCAAGCCTGCGCGCACAGAATTCACGTCAAGTAATGGTGGCCGCACTGCTGGTGGTACCTTTCCTGCACAAGTGGACCCAGGCGATCTGGCAAGCGAACCGGTGAATAATTTGCTCGTGTGGACGCGCATCATTTCGGCCGCACAGTTAACTGCGAAGTACCCGCAAATCGGAACGCTAACTTCTGTCGTCACCACACACGATGGTCTCGGCGGAGACTGGAATGGTTACGCAACGTCTGTTGCCATCAACGGCACCGCATCTACAGTGACGATCAAGGGTTACGACTTTAAGTCCGCATTCGACTTACCCGCACCTTGGTACGAAACTTCATCTGTCTATGGCGCAGCATTCGATGCCGCTCCTGTCGGCGCAATGTTGTTTATCGGTGACTCAGTAGGTGAAAGTATTGCCAGCACATTTGCATCAGTAGTCACCCCTGCTTACCCAACAATGAATTATCAGGCTCTCACCAACCGATGCCTCGTTGGCCCGAGTTGTGTGGCAGCCGCAGCTGGGTCACCAGATGCTCCCGCAATCATCAATGCACTCACGCCGGAGCAATACCCAAGCGTGGCAATTATTCAATTGGGATATAACGACGACCCAAATACGTTTCAGTCCGATGTTGACCAAGTAGTCAATGCACTCAGCGCTCGTGGCGTACAACGAATTTTGTTTATTAATCTTTCAACCCGTCGCACTTCCCGAAACTACGCGCTCTCTAACGCAGTTCTAGCCAACGCCACAACGAGTTACCCAAATGTTTCAGTACTTGACTGGAATACGGCTTCTTCTGCGCCATCTCAAAATCGCTGGTTCCTCGATGACGTTCATTTAACCGGCACCGGCCGAAGCGAATTTACGTTATTCATCCGTAACCAACTGGATGCATTGCGTGCACAGAACATCATTACCAATGGCGTCGCGACTGTATTGCCGCTTGGCGTGCCAATGGCCAAGGGTGACCGAGGAGACAACGTCAAGGCTCTGCAAACTGCTCTTAACGCGTACTTCAAACTGCCTAAGAAGAAGCGCATTGTCGTCGACGGTGTGTTGGGCAAAGGCACCGTCGCACTTGTAACCACACTTGAGACCAACTCCGCTTTGCCGGTCGACGGCATTGCCGACGAAACAGTGCTTGCTGTATTGGGTATCGACCCTGCAACAATCATTCTTTCTCAGGGCACGAAGCACGCAACAGTTGCGACAGCACAAACCGCACTCGCACGCGTGCTCAAGATCAAGATTCGCGCCGACGGAATGTATGGATCTGGTACCACCCGACTAGTTAAGCGCTTTCAGAAGAGCGTAGGCATAAAACAAACAGGCACAATCAATCGCCTGACTTGGCAGGCGCTACTGAGCGCTTCAATGCAGAAGTAAAACGCTCTTCCCACGCAGCGTCGCTCACCATTGTGGGATACGCGGCGCGATATTCACGCTTCAAGCGCTTATACGAAGTTGCAATCGCAAAAATTGACTTCACTACTTCGCGCAATAATTTAAAAAATCTCTTCGTGTCGCGCTCGACCGTATATCCGTCGGCGATGCGATCATGACGATACAAAATACGATTGCGAAGAGTCGCTACACCAACTGCGCGAGCATCGATTGGGCCAACGCCATACTTCTTGAGACGCAGCGGCTTGGGAATGATGTATCCGCCTACCAATACGATCGCGAACAAAAACCCAAACGCGCGCAATGCCTTATGGCGAGGTTGGCGTGGCTTGATCGCCGCGAGTTCTGCCGAGAGTGGCGCTGGCTTTTCTTCAGCGCATACACGTAATTCATCGTGTAATGCCGCGTGATCAATCTTCATCCACTCTGCAGGACCAGCCAAGTATGCGTTGAGTCCACGCAGCATGTATTCGGTAGATGCATAACGCATGGAGAAGAGGTTGCGGAAACCAAATGAAGAGAATCGATACGCCAGGTTCCACCACGTGTGCTTATCAAACACCAATGTGTCGACAAGCGCCAAGTTGCGTGATTCGTAAAACAGCGAAGATGGATTATTTTTCAATCCAAAATCGGCGTGCCACACGATGACACCGTTAAGAGTGATCGAGTGCTTGCCCGTGTGCATCAGCCCAAAAGCGACATCATCTCCCCGCACAAACACGGGCAGTGGATTTTCATTTGTGATGTTGATTGGAAATGCGGTGTACCACCACGCTGTGTAGTCAAACGGAACTTCGGGAGCATCCTGCACGGCAACCGATCGCTCACGCATATCGTCTTCACGACCGAGCGCCTGCAACGGGTAAATGGAACGCCACGAATACTGCGACCCAGCCTCAAACTGCAGCCACGGACGCTCCTCCGAGAGCATTGCCCCGTGCACGCAGAGTCGAGCATCTTTTGCGTACGCAAACAACGACATCGTGCGCACAATCGCTTCTGGCTCGAGCGTGATGTCGTCATCCATGAACAACACGTGAGTCGCCCAGCCCAATTTACGAAGCTCGATCAGTCCTCGCGCAAAGCCGCCGGCGCCACCCAAGTTGCCATTTGGAATTACTGTTAGCGGCGCGTCTGCGGCAGCATCGAACGTCACGTTTTGTGCGTTATCGACGACAAGCACCTTCACTTTGCCGTTGAGAGCAGCGATATTGCGAACTAGGTCGAGCACATTATGCACAGTCTTACGCACATACTCCTGGCGATTAAAGGTTGTGATCGATAGCGACATGCGCACTTCATGCCGTGGGGCATCTTGTGTGACCCACTCGCCGCCTGTCATGCACACCTCGCCGCCAATCGCACACACTCGCACAAAATATGTGCCGTCAGTAGACGTTTGGAGGTCTGGAACATTGAGCATGACGCTCGTTGGTGAACCTTCACCGCGTGGCAATTGTGCAGTTGCTACAACTGATTCTTTCTTACCATTCACCACCACAACTTCGGCAACACCCACACCAGACGCGCGCACGCTGACACTCAAGTTGTTGACTTGACTCACTCTGCGCCAGCGGCCAGCAGCAAACACACCAAACGAGGTATCAAAACTGATCGTCCCGCCATCCACGAGCACTGCACCATTGTCCACGAATCGCACATCACCGCTAGTGCGCGCATATAACTGCGGCTCTGGCGTCGTTGGTGTTGGCAACACAAGTCGTTGCAACAAATTGGCTGATTGCATCAGTGCTTTGCCCCGCCAAGTGGGTCAGTAAAAAATGGCGGGATCTCTTGATTGTCGTCGAGCGCCTTCAACATTCCTGTTGCCGCAGCCAATGCTTCGTGAATAGTGACGTCCATGTCGAGATAACGATAGGTGCCGAGGCGACCCAAAAAAGTGACACCCTTCTGGGCTCGCGCCTGATGCACATAATTGACAAGTTGGTCGGTCTCTTTCACCAACCGAATCGGATAATACGGAGTGTCGTTCTCTCCGCACAGTCGAGAAAATTCGGTATAGGTCACTGTTCGATCATGGTTTTCCCATGGCGCAAAATGTTTGTGCTCAGTAATTCGCGTATACGGCACTTGCTCGTCGCAGTAGTTCAGCACTGGACAACCCTGAAAATCTCCCTCAGAAACGTGTTGCTCAAAATCCAGCGTGCGGTATGCAAGCCTTCCGTGTTCGAAGCCGAAATATGCGTCTATCGGTCCCGTCCACACCACGTGGTCATAACTGCTCGACTGTGCCCGCTCGAAACGTGTTGACAAATGAACGGAGATTCTTTCGTGGTCAAGAATCGCCTGCACGATCGGCGTGTATCCGTGCTCGGGGATTCCCTGATGCGGATGATTGAAGTATGAATCATCGGCAGTGAACCGAAGCGGAAGTCGCGCCAAAATACTCGCCGGCAATTCGGTCGGGTCGACACCCCACTGTTTCTTTGTATACCCCGCAAAAAATGCGTCATACAATTCGCGTCCAACAAATCGCAAGCCCTGATCTTCAAACGAAACTGGATTGGTAATCGTTGAGTCAGCCTTCGTGGCAATAAACGCCTCTGCCTCTGCTGGCGAAAAGTCGGTGCCAAAAAATTCGTTTATCAAGGTCAGGTTCATTGGCATCTGAAACGCCTTGTCGCCAACCATCGCCCGCACTCTGTGCCGATACGGCATCATCACACCAAAGCGCGTGATGAACTCCCACACATGCTCATGTTGCGTGTGGAAAATGTGTGGCCCGTACGTGTGCACCATGACGCCAGATTCGTGGCGTTCGGTATAACAGTTGCCCGCCACATGATCACGGGCGTCAAAAACGGTTACAGAGTGGCCTGCTTCGGCTAGCTGCCTCGCTACTACGGCGCCTGAAAATCCTGCGCCAACGATGGCAAACGATCGTGCTAGCACGCCTTAAATACTACGCAATTAGTGCGAGAGCCAAGGTGCACACAGGCCGTCCAGATCGCGCACTTCAATGCGTTCACGGTTGGCATATGTCACTTGGTTGCTTGGATCCACGCGCAACTTAAATGTGCGGAATTCCATTTCTGTCGTATCGATCGCAAGTATGCGTCCGATCAACGACTCACCAAGACTGAGCAGCAACTTGATCGTCTCGAGCGCCTGAATCGATCCAACGATTCCTGGCAAAACACCAAGCACGCCAGCCTCTGCACAACTTGGAGCAAGTTCGGCTGGTGGTGGTTCAGGAACCATGTCGCGATATGTCGGACCATTCTTCGGATCAAACACGGTCACCATTCCTTCAAATCTGAAAATGGATCCGTGCACAACTGGGATACCGAGCTTGACGCTTGCGTCATTCAGCACATAGCGACTTGGAAAGTTGTCCGCGCCATCAACGATCACGTCATAGCCAGCAATGATCTCCATGATGTTGCTCGCGTCCAAACGCGTGTCGTAGGTAACTACATCAACATCTGGGTTCAACATCGTCAGTGTCTTCTTTGCCGAGTCAACTTTGCGATCGCCGATGCGATCAATGTTGTGCAAGATCTGACGCTGCAAGTTGCTGGCATCCACTTCATCCATATCTACAATGCCGATAGTGCCTACGCCGGCAGCAGCCAAATACAGCGCAGCTGGGCTACCAAGACCACCAGCACCGAGCAACAACACTTTGCTTGCAAGCAGTTTTGCCTGACCTTCAACACCAACTTCTGGCAACAAAATATGTCGCTGATAGCGATTGCGCTGCTCAGCAGTCAACGACGCAGGTGTGCCCCACTGACGACCTTCGTCTTTCCACTTACCAAATCCACCTGCCATCGAAACAACATTTGTGTAGCCAAGTTCCTGCAACGTCTTTGCAGCGAACGCGCTACGAACACCACCTGCGCAGTAGACCACGATCGGCGCGTTTTTATCGGTGATCTTGCTCTCGATCTGTGCTTCAAGATGTCCACGTGGAATATGAA
>Ga0194042_1000440_pt1 | contig 13843 bp, 21 predicted proteins | sample JunL4412m_MetaG_FD_148974 | JGI IMG/M metagenome (GOLD analysis project Ga0194042, IMG submission 148974) | Anoxic zone freshwater microbial communities from boreal shield lake in IISD Experimental Lakes Area, Ontario, Canada - Jun2016-L442-12m | ecosystem: Environmental > Aquatic > Freshwater >...
CCCCCACTCCGATTAGCATAGCACAACAATTGGGAATCAACCCGTCGTTGCTCTACGGCGGAAGCGAACAGCAACGCGGCCAGAACATGGAAGCGGCGGCAAATGCGGCAGTGGCTCCAGGTGCGCTGGGAACGCTGGGTGCGGCTGGACAGCAACTTGGAGGCGCATTGTTGAGCTACGGGCTTATGAGTGGTGGTGGCGGTTTCGGTGGTCGTGGTGCCGTGGCCCCTTCGGTCGGCGGTTCATACGTTGGCGCGGCAGACAGTTTCGGAAACCAAAACTACGCGCCTGCGATAAGCTACCAATAATTTATGCCAAACATTCCAGACGCAGCATCGTATGTCGCTCCGATGGGTGCCGGATTGCAAATCGGCCTAGGGCTGGCGCGGCAACAGCAGGACCGTCAGCAATTCATGCAGTCGCTGGCCGAAAAGCAGCGGGAATCTAAGTTCACCGAGGGGATTCAAAACGCACAGGCCGCACGTCAGGCCAAGGAGTTTCAAGACACCCAAGACTGGCAGAAGGGTTTCGCCACAGATTTCCAGAGTGAACTTGAAAAGGAATCTTCCAAGAACAAGGACATGGGATTGGGCGCGGACGTGAACAACGCATTCTCGCAACCGACGCGCACACCGCAACCGACGCGCACACCGCAACAGATTCAAAACGAGGTGCTGTCACGATGGTTGCCGCGCGCTCCCGCCCCGGTGTTGGAGAAGCTCGCTCCGATGATGCAGAGGCAGTTTATTACTCCCGCACAACAGGCGTTGATTGAATATCGAAATGGGATGCTTACGGAAAAACAATATCGTGATTCGGTATTGGAAAACCAGGGAGAAGTAAGAAATGATATTTCAAAAAACAAGGCTGCTAATCTTGCATATAGGCCACTATTAACTGCGGCTTCTAATGCTGGATTGGTTAAGGAAATCTGGCCCGAAGGAACGCATGATGAGAACGGTGCTCCAATTGCTCCAAACCCGGATGGATTGAAGAAACTGGACGAGGTTCAAAAACTTCAGAAGCAATACGGCATGACGCCTGCCGTTTTAAGAACCGCCAAGGCAGTTGTCGAAGGGTCTGGTCTTCCTGAAGAAAAGCAAAGTGAAGCTTTGAAGGTTGTCTTGGCGAATGGCGGAAAGTTCCCGGTTTTGCCTCCAGCGGAATTGAAAGATATTTCAGCACAAGACGACATTGTTCGATCAACCCGAAAGCTTTCCGACATTTTGGATTCCTACAAAGGGACTATTGGACCCGGAAACTTCGTCAACGCTTTGATTGGAAAATATGTCGGATCGGACCCGGAACTTCAGAAATTAAACCAGACATACGCGCAACTGAAGCGCGGCGAAGTTGTGAAATATGCCGGAAAAACTATTACCCCAGCCGAGATTAATTTGGTTCTCGAAGCCGTTGGAACCCCTAACCAACCTAGTTTCAGACAAAATCTCGCACAATATCAGCAAGCGCAGACGGAATCTCTTTCCCAAAAGCTCAATTCGGTTACTGGTCGTGGAATCCACCTGAATCCTTCTTACGAAGGACTTGTTAATAACACATGGGGAAAGAACTTAACCGATTCCATTACGGAGCTTGGGAAAAAGGGGATTAAGATTTCGACGCCTTACACGTTCGGTGGTGGTGATGCCCCGGCCAACTCCGAATCCGAAAAAGCAAATTCTTTGCGTTCAAAATACAACTATTGACCCATGCCACTACCTGATGACAAAAGGAGTCAGTTAGACTCTATCGTATCAAAAATGGAGTCCAGTGGTGAAAAGCCAGAGGACATCCAATTTGTTGTAAACGACTTCAAGTCAAAGTATGGCGGTGATTCGGCACAAGATACCGTTGCGGGTAACACTACCAAACCCGGTTTTGGAAAACTTCGACAACTTGATGAGGAATCTCAAAAATCCGCAAATGAGATAGCGGACCGTCAAGAAAAGGCGATTCGTGGTTCTGACGATAGTATGCCTCCAGAAAACCTGCATCTAACTCCAAAAGATGTCGGTGAAATGGCTCCGTTGGCGCGCTACGGAATACCGGCTGCCGTTGGGTCGTCCGGGGTCGGAATTCTTGGGCTTGGAGCAGCAGGTCTTGCTGGAGAAACTCTTGCTCAAAAAATGGAACAATTTGGCGGGGAACGCAAGAAGATGTCCCTGCCATCCATCGCCGCTTCCACGGCTGGAAACATGGTCCCTGGAGGCAAAGGTGTTTTTGGTGTGACTGCCAGAGGATTGCAAAGTGGCGCACAAGCCGGATTGGCTTCTGGAATTACCAAACAGATTTCCGGTGAAGGCCAAGGATCACTTGGAGACCGGATATACGACGTGGCAAAAGAAACTGGTTCTGATGCTGCTTTTGGTGGCGGAACAGGATTGGCCTTTGGTGCTTCCGGGAGATATGCCCCGAAACTTATTGAAGCGGGCAAGAGCCTTATTTCGGGAGAACCACGACAGGCTGTTGCCAACCTGTGGAGACCGTTTCGGTTAAGCCCATCACAGATGGAAGCTAGGGACGCACGGAAAGCGATTCAGGACGCCACTGGAATAGATGTTCCTGTTGGTGTTGGCGAAGCGATGAATACTCCCGGCCTTGCAAACTCACTCCAGAACGTGGAAAAGGGATACGAAATTCCACCGGAGACCAAGGACGAAATAAAGCGGCAGGTTGAAGTGGTTGCGCTCAATCTTAGGAACAGTGGCATAAGCGAAAACGACCTGGCCAAGCATACTGTTGACACCATCCGAAAACAGATTGGCGAAATATCCGCTCCCGCCAAGAAAGCCGTGGCTGAAGCAGCCGCCGAACTTCATCCAAAGATAAAGCAGGCGTTTAATGAAATCCAAAACGAGGCAAAGTCACTTGTGCCCGGTAGCGCAGCCACGCCAACATCTTTCGGAGAAAAGGTGCGTGACCATATTCAGGGCGGTCTTGGTGATATTGAGACTGCGGAACAAAACGCATGGTCAGCCGCCAAAAACAACCCGGACTACGCAACCGTCACTGTGGTCCCCAAAAACACACAGCAATGGTATTCCGATCTGAAGGCTAAAACTGTTCAGTTGAAAAACCAGAACGGTCCAGCCGGAAAGATGTTTCCAGAGGGGACTTCACCTTTTGCATCAACGGTTCCAGAGCTTGAAAACGCTCAAACACTGGAGCAAATGCGGGGCATGAGAACCCGGCTTGGAAAGTCTTTTGGAAAATCCGACCCGTTGTTTGCTGATGCCAGCGATTACGAGAAGAAGAAGCTTTATTCGGAGATTACGAAAGACATAGATGATGCGTTGAACACGTTGCCTGGCGGTAATTTGAAACTGCAACTGAAGGCTGCCGAAAAGATAACCAAAGGAAAATACGACACCTTTGACAACCCGGTAATAGATTCGGCTCTGAAGAGTTATGGTCCTGAAGGTGGTGCAAATCCAGCAGAACTGGCGAATGCGATAACCGGACAAGGTGCACCCTCTTATTTGGCGCAACTCAGGAAATCAATCGGCCCGGTCAGAGCGGCGGAACTGGACAAGGATGTTCAAGGCTATCTGTTCAATCATGTCGGACAGTCTGCGAGAAATCCGCAGACTGGTGAAGTTTCGGTGGGGACCATTCTTAACAACATCAACTCACTCGCCCCAGAAGTCAGGACACAGTATTTTCCGAACTACAAAAACGTGGAAGCGTTGGCTCGACGTGAGAGCGCATTTTCCAAGGTGGACCCGAAGAAAATAATGGAGAACCTGTCCATTGACGATCCGGCGTTGCTTCGGGAAGCACTCGGTGCAAGTCCGTCCAAGGTGGTCATGGACCGGGTTTCGGATGCCTTTAAGAAATCGAAAGCTCTGAGTGACAAGCTAAATGGGACCGTAGCGGGGGCACTCAAAACGTTGGACGGAGAAGGTCTGTCAAAAGCAGTTCAGGAAAATCCGATACCGTTCATGCGGTCCCTGACGGACGGAAGCTTCAGTCCAGAACAGGTTCGCAGGGCGGTAAACCTAATCGCTGGAGAAAATCCAAAGCTTTTGGAAGACCTGCAATTCCATTACGTCCACAACCTGCTTTCAAAATCAGGAGCGAATGGACGTGTGGGCGCATCGAATCTATTGCGCGATCTTGGAACGGAAACGCCGGGACTGGTTACGTCCGCAACCGGAGGCAAGGTTGCGGACGGAGTTGTTGAATCCGCAGCTTCCAAAGCCGGTTCATTGCGTGAAATCGCCGACTCCGTGTTAGGTCGTGGAAAAGTTGACAGTCTGACTTCATCCCTGAGAAGTCTGGCTTCTTTGGAGCATTCGGGACGGGATGTTCCGGCGAATCCAACCATTATGGATGTGCTGGCACGGGCTGGTGGAGCCGTCGCAGGCGCAACAACCCATGCGGCAACTGGCATTGGAACCATAGGAGGGGCCAACGAAAGCGCGACCCTGATCAGAAAGTATCCTCAGATAAAATATGCTTTGGGTGCCTATATGCTGACCTCGCCAGAGCTTCGCAAGCTGACCATGACTCCGATAAACCGGATTGACGGGCCACAACTCAGGGGGTTAGTCAACGGGTTCAGCACGTTTATGGCGAACAAGGTAAGCCCGGAATCGCCAGAGGCGGAAGATATTCGGCAGCTTCATGCGGAAGTAAACCGGTAGTCTAATCAAAGCGCGCCAGGTTTGGATTCCTGACGCGCCGATTATCACTTCCCCACCGCCTGCGCCTGCACCATGCGCGGCGCACTGACCTGTTGTGCGCGAACAAGGCCAGGGGGGAGTCCTTGCGCCTCAAATGACTGCACCACCGCCTGAGCCACGGCAGAAGCCATGCTGGGGCGTTGAGGCGGTTCAGGTGGTGCCCACCGCAAGGCGCGTTCCACGGCAACCCGCATGTTGCGAAGGTCGTTCAACTCATCGGTGTTGGATTCAACCGGAACCGGTTCAGTTGGCGGGTTGGCTTTGTAAGCTTCCAAACTGGCTGCCGCGCGTTTCCAGAATTCAACCGGTGCGCGGCCTTGCAGGTTCTTGGCTTCAATCAGTTCTTCAAGTGCTGTTTCTAATGGATGTTTATTGCTCATGTTTCGTTTGGTGTTTCAAAAAGTGGTTCTTCGGACAGGTAGTAGAAATCTCCGCGTAAAGTTCTGCGCTTCAATTCGGGTGAGTTTATCAAAGGTTCAAATTCTTCCTTTTGTTTCCATTCAGACCATTCTGAAAATACCGGATCATGGCGGATTGTCACACGGCTTTTAACCTGAGTTTTTCCGTCCACGACACGCATAATAAGCTGAACCTCTTCGCGAACGGTTTTTTCACGGTGCGTTTTATGCAGATATTTGTATTTCATAAATTAACCCGCCCAAAACCCGCCAGTTCTACGACCAATAGTATAACGGATTATGGACGGTTGCCATCACACGATGGCTAAAGTTGACTCCGGCCAAGCGGCGATGATGGTGTCTTGCATTGGCTTACCTAAAAAGCCCCATGTGAGCGTGTCCCGCTTCGGCGCACGGCAGGTTGCCTTCGCATCATCCTCCCGTAAGAAAGTGTAAACGGTCCAACACGGAGCCACCAGATAGTGCGCCCGTCGCGTTTGGCGATTTCGCTTATTTGTTTGGAGTGGTTTGTGTAGCAAAACCAATCGCCGCCAAGCATCGTGAATGGGTGGAACGCAAGCTCTAGGCGCATTGCGCGGAGTGGATATGGGATTAGGTGCTTCAAAGTTTGTGCCTTTCCTTGACGTGAGGGAGTTGGTTGTAGTCACGAATCGCACAGCATCGAACGCAAATGTTCCTCTGTGATGCGTCTGGATTTATACCGTGATTGTGGCCGTGTGTTGCGAGCCGGTCAGACACCTCACGCAGCGCCTCGTTCTCGGCGCGGAGTTGGTTCCGCTCGCATTCAAGCTCGCGGGCGAATTCAGCGGATACGAGTGTTCCTCCGTAACTCAAGTTGTCGTCCGTTTCTGGCGTTGGCGTCTTGGTTTCAATCATAGCGTTCATATTTTCGTCAAACCCACTTCGGAACCGTGCATACAACCTCGGTCGCGGGCGATCCAGGCCATGAGTTTTCCCGAACGCACTTAGCAAAAGTTGGCAAGAGTTGACAAACTTCCTCCCAGCCTTTCGCGATGAATTCTTCGGAACAGGCGAACACCTTCACGTCATGCGGAGGTTTCGATTCCACGGCGAAGAATTTGAACCCCTTCTTTCGATCTTCAGAACCGCAGAGAGCATTCCAAACGAACAAATACAGCGCAGCTTGGATGTGATAGCCCATATCGTAGGCATTACTCGGGAACTGGTGGTCGTCCACTGAGTTAGTGAACTTGCAATCGGCCAAGAAATCAAACTTCTGAGACGGTATGATGTCCATACGGCAACGAACTCCAACGTCGTTGGTCTGGTCCCAAGTTAGAAGCGACAACTCGGTTTTGCAGTCTCGCAGAACCGGTCCGGTAATCGGATGGTCCGACAACGACTTGGCTGCGTTCACGGCGTTGTCGAAATCGGTAGCTGACAGCGGTTGGAAACCGTTGTCCTTCTGACTTTGCTCCCATGTTTTGCAGACTTTAGACGCTCCGTGCCAAGGTTTTGAATTTCCGTTCTCGTCCGTGTAGGTTTCGGGTTTCTTGATAATCATCGGCGGTTCCGACAACGGTTCCAGCGCGTAGTGATGCGCCAAGGTTCCCGCAATCATCGCCGGTGAAGGTTCCTCGCGCTTGTCCAGATACAGCCTCAAATGAGCGGGAGTGCCTTGCCAAAGCGTCCGTAAAATAGATGCGGATGCACCCGGCAATGCGTGATATTGCTCCGCTGGCATTCCTTCGTGGACGCCGATAAGGGTTTTGAAGTCGGTGGTCATGGGTTGATATTACACACCAAGTGTGTCTAATGATTGTTCGGCCAACAGAGTGCGGCGCTTCCCTTGTCTGCGGCTTTGTCCATCATGTCGTCGAAGAATTGGGCGAGCGGGCTGTTACCGACTTCATCCTCTCGCGTCATTTCGCTGATGACATCTTTTGCCCATTCGATTCTGCGGCGTCTGTCCACCTTGCAGCGTTCGAGCGTTCCTCCGTTTTCTGGCCGTGATGCCCATTCGAGGACTTCGACTCCGATTTGCACCGTGAGGATTTTATCGGACACGAAGGCGCGTAGCGGCGTGTTGGCCGAACCATGCGCTGCTGCCAACAGGGTGGGGCGATTGAGTTTTGGTTTCATTCGTGAGTCTCCTTCGCCCCACCCTGCGGCAGAGCTTGGTCGTTGTGCCGCCGGACGGACGCCTTCGGTTTGCGCGGCCCGACGACGAGGTTTGCGAGCTTTGAATTCGCCTCGAAAGCGTCCAGTTCTTTCAGCGCCTTGCGGAGCTTGCCCTTCGGCCATCCTCCACGCTTCGCGTTCTTTCGTGCCGCCGAGGTTTTCGCCGCACTCTTGGCCTTGCCGCCCCGCCGCCCGATTGCGGCGAGGTATTTTGACGCCTCGACGTTCATGCGTCGAAGGAGATGTCGCTTACCGAGACGTAAGAGCGGCGCAGACCGCCCTCGCTGCGGATGAAGGCGTAGCCTTTATACATGTCCCAGATGCGCGCTTCGATGCGAGTCCCAGCGGGGATCACTTCGTTGGCGACTTGGTTCACTTCGTCGGTTTGATTTACTTTCAGTGTTGCGTTCGTTTTCATGTCCACACAATACCAAAGCGGCTTGGCTATTGAAAGAAGTATTTTCATTTATTTTCAACCCCTGCCAGAGCCTTGATTTCATTGACGATTCCAACCGGACGGCACAACAATCGGATCAGCGAATGGCGGGATTACGTCTCATTTGAATCCGGGCGTCGCAGTCCCGCCATCGCTGATCCGAGCGTTAGCCGTCACTAGAGTCCCGCTGACTCGTCTATGGCGTTGATTCGTTTTGTCAGTTCTTCGCGTTCGAGCCGCTGGTGTTCCGACACCAGTGTTTTGAGCGCGCCTTCGAGCGTTCCACCGTGGCAGTATGGCCACTTGCCGCCGATAGTAGCCGACCAGTATAGCCCCACACCGCCGCTGTTGGTGTGCGTGACTTCGAGTTGACCTTTCTCTTTGATGAGTCGTTCCAAGTGGCCGAACCATGCGCTGCTGCCAACAGGGTGGGGCGATTGAGTTTTGGTTTCATTCGTGAGTCTCCTTCGCCCCACCCTGCGGCAGAGCTTGGTCGTTAATACCCTCACGCCCTTTATCTGTTACAAGTCCGGTTAAGACACCTTGGCATTTATTGCACTTAAAATTCCCAACCAATAACTTAATTGGCCCCATCGGAAATGTTTCCACTGTTTCTATTCTTGGTTCTCCTTGAAGAATATATTCGCCGTCACACATTTCGTGGAACTTCCCGTCTGCTCGTTCATGACTCATACCCTCACCCCCTTATCGACTTCACCGCGTTTTCCCAATCGCCAACCATTAACTCAAGCGAGTGGATGGATATGGACGCAATTTCGTCGATGGTTTTCGCGTTCGCCGTGGATTCAGGTCCGCCAACTGTGCGCCACCAACCGAGGAACGTTTCAACCTGGATTGGAGGCTTGGCCGATGCCAAAAGCCGAATCACGGTCTTGGTAATGTCCGTGTCAGGTTTTGATTTCGTTGCCGATGCAGTTGCAGTTGCCATAGCCACCGGAGCCGACTGAAACGAAGGCGCATCCGTCACCGGCCCGTCGCCCGTCTCCATTTCGATGACCACGCCGTTGTCAACCATCGTGGTGTGGCCCATTTCAGACGCATCAGCCGCAACGATGGCGTTGTTCAACTCAATGCTGCGCGGCATGTATTTCAACACCTGGAGCAACACCACCTTACGGGCATACATTTCAAAATTCGCATACGAATAGTGCCGTTGACCGACCTTGTTGTAGCGGTCCCGATGCTTAATCACGCGCGACACAGGCCACGCTTCGATAACCTCCTGTTCCGAACCGTTGACCTTGCCGCAGGCATAAACCCACGTCAAAGAATCGGGGTCTCCATAGTTCGGTCCCGGCAGATGACGGCACTTCGGACGGCTGCCCAACTCAAATTCCCACACATCGCCTTCAAAGACCGCCCCGGTCCATGCCGTCGCGCGCCCCGTGTTGTTCAGTAGTCCGACAAGTCCTTGCCAGCCCGGAACCATCGTGCAGGTTCCTTTGTAGGGAATTAGATAGCACTGCCCTGCTACGCCTGGCTCAAGGCCAATCTGTGCGGCCACGACCAGCGATGACAGAATACTCTGCGGCGTGCATTTCTTGAGTTCCGCGTTGGTGCTGTAACAAGTTTGAGCCAGCCGGATCATGCGGTCGGCCTTCAGGTGCGAAGGGAGGGCGTTGACGATTGCCGTCCGTGATTTGCCTAGGTAATCCCCAAGCTGTTTTGCGTTTGATACTGTCAGTTCGTTGCTCATGTTTTGAAGTTAGTGGTCATGGTTGATATTACACACCAAGTGTGCCTAATGATTGTTGGGCGGCAAGGCATCGAGCAGGTTGATGGCTTCCGTAATTACGCTTATACGGTGTTCGAGGCATTTCTTTTCTGGCGGTCGGTGAGGAAGTTCCATGTCCCCCTCGGTCCACAGTTTGCAGTATGTCAGGACTTCTCGCGCACGCTTTTCCGCCGAACCAGTTGCTACTGCCAACCCCGCCCCCGTTTTACGTTCGTAGATCATAGTGATTTCTATTGGATGTTATTGTTGAAAGAGTCCCGTGCCGAATCCGCCACAACCTTCTTATGATTCCTCTTGTTATGTCAGTTGCTACTTATTTGCGCTTAGTTGGTGGCTGCGAGGCTGCGGTGATGCAGGCGGACGGAGAAGATTCCGTTCCGGCACGGGTGGAGATTTTTGGCTGAGTGGAGATTTTTGGCTGGGATGTCGGAGTTGCCAGAGCGGCTATCTTGGTCCGAACCATGAATTCCGATTCCTTGGACGGCGTTCGTCCGTTTTCCCAAAGGCACCAGCGGTTGCGGGTCACGCCCACGAATTGAGCGGCATCCTTCTGGAGCATGATCGGCTTCTGTGATAACCGCCAGCGGCGGATTGTCTGTGCGAAGTGTTCAGTAAAGGTCACGGCGTTAGTGTTGTTCAAAGTTACAGGTTGTCAAAGGTTATTTAATTTGAGCGTAAAAAATACGGTTTTGCTGGCGTATTTGCCACTGAGTTCCGCGCGGAGAACGCAGCCCGTTGACTGTCCACGTCCATCCGCGATGGGTTAGCAGGACGATTTTCCAGAGTGTCAAGGGGTGTGATTTCATGTCACTTCATCAGTTTTTCTGACTCCGCTTCGATGGCGGACAGACATGCGCTGAGTTGTGCTTGGTAGGATGAAGCTCTGGATGGGTTGACTTTTTTAAGTGCTTCGGCCTGTCTAATTACCCGGTGGAAGTCGTTTTTCAACTCTCTCAATTCATCTTCGTTCTTCATGCCTTTACGAAGCACAAGGGTTTCGATGGTGACTTTTATAGAACCGTCGCCGTTGCACTCATCGCATTCGATGTGCCCGGTTCCGTCGCATTTTTTGCAGTCGCATTTCACAGGGTTTATATCAATACAGTTTGAGTTTCAGGAAGTCTCCGCTCCGCGAGGCAGATTGTGTCGTTGTGCGCCCCGCCGTGACAGCAGAGCATGATTTCGATTTGCTCGAAGTCGTGACGCTTGCCCATCCCGACCGAGTTCCAGCCGAATGACAGCACCACGGCGTCAGGCGAGCAGACCGGCACGATGGAGTTTCGGACGCGCTGGTAGAGCAGTGCGCTTTGGGTTTCCTTCATGCCGACTTCCAGCCCGACCGATTTGTAGCACTCGCTGATTTGTCTCGGCGAGTAGGGCGGGTCGAAGATTATCAGGTCGGCTTTCACGCCTTGCGAGCCGAGCAGCAGCAGGAAGGCTTCGGCGTCCATGTGGTGTTGCGCCGTCGTCTCTGGATTCAGGTCGTTGGTGTGAGTCGCCCACGCCTTGTTTCGAGCGAACGGGTCTATGGAGACTTTGGCGGCAGAGAGGTATCGGCGCACGAAGCCACCGATTGGAGGCACGCTGAAAGTATCGCCTGACGGCATGGCCCAAACGCGAGAGAATTTCACGCGGCACCTCCGTTGTCTTTTATCATTATCGACTTCACATAGTCCGACGACTTCTTGTTGCCGGAATAGTCGGCGTCGCCGATTTGGTTTCCGTTGGGGTCAAGGACACGAGTTACAGACGAGCGGGACGTGCGATCATAGAATCGTTCCACCGTGTTTCCGTTCTTGCACTTTTCTTTCACTCTCCCCCCTTCCCATAAGCGAACCGTCTCCCCTTGACCTTCGGACGATCATCCGGTTCTGACAACCGCGCGCACTCTTTGATTTCGGTGATCGCTCCGCGCACACGAAGGGGGTCAACCCATTTCTTCGCGCGCTTAATCAGCTTCCCGGCACTGTGCGCGCTCATCGCTTGCCCTCCGTAAGCAACACCATGCGATAGAAAGCCGCAAGGATGGCCGCGCTAAGTCCAACGGTGGCACATTTAGGAAACCAGCGGATAACCAGCACAAGGATGATGGAGAGGATTACCGACATTCCAACCATGCCGGACCAGACGACTAGACGGCCCTGCCAGCGCATCGGCAACGGATCAAAGTTAATGCCGGGGTCGTCTGGGTGTTTGTCCATGCCAACGGATGAGGCGAGGGGTGTTTTATTCACGGGCGTCATGTGGTTTGGCCGCGTATAACGCGCAGATGAGTTTGCTTTCCATTGCAATGGCCATTTCGAGGATGTCCAAGAGGACGATTTCCGCGAACTGGTTGTCGGCACTAATCGCGTCAGCGTGAGCCGCACGAATGTCATTCACGGCGAACTGCGCCGCGTGGAATGCTTTGGTCAGGTTTTCAGTTTTCATGGGTTGTGGACGTTTTCACCGTCTTAATCTCCCCGTTTTCGCGTTTAAGCAACTCCCAAGAATCCCACGCGGGAGAACCTGGCGCGGGCGTGCTCATGGTCTGAGCGGTTGCAATGGCTGCTTCCTTGGTCCTAAACGAGATGTTCCGGTGTTGACCAGCGGAGACGTAAACGAGGGAGTAAGGGTGAGTGTTCATGTTATCAAAAAGAGTGATCCCGCGCTTCTTCAATCTGTGCCGTGAGGTCTGCAATCTGTTTCTGGATTCCGTCGCCTTCGTCCGCGTCGGATGATTCTTCCGCGTCCGTGTTTTCCTCCTGGTCCTTTTCCAGTGTGCTCAATTCCGTTTCAAGCTCCGCAACGAATTCTTCCCGCGCTTCCTCAACGTCTTGACCGTTGTAAGTCTCGCCGTCAACCGCAACGAAGTCCTCGCCGTCCGCCCAGTCGTTCACCCCGCAACGGTAGGCCGTAGGGTCTTCGGATTTCAGCACCGACGACGGCGACATATATTTGCACGGGCCGCCGACAGATGCGAACGAGTAGCATTCGTCAAGCATGGAATCGAACAACGATTCACGGTCAACGGGTTGGCATTCGGCGACAACGTGCGCCTCAAGTTTTTTGATAGTGTAGGACATAGTAATCATAACATTTTTCCCATTAACCAGCGGACACAATGCCCGCCTCCGAGGTTGATTCCCCGCCATGCCGTCCCGGTTGCCCGAGGCGGCAGGACGGCGGATCAACTAAACCAACGCGAAGCAAGACCCCGCCCGAACCGTTCGCGGAAGTATTTCCGCATAGCCTCGCCGACATTCTTAACGCCTGGCGCGTGATCCGGGCAGGCTTCCGTTTCGTCGATGATTAACGTGTCCCGCTTGTGATTCCACAACGCCGACGCCAGCACCGCGCACACGGAGGAACGGTATTCTGTCGGCCAATATTGCCCTGTTACGTAGTCAAGCCGCGCGCCATCCCAAGACAACCGGCCAGAATATGCAGAGAACGCATCGGACAAAGCCTGTCCCGTTATGCCTGCCTCCGATTCCACGGCGACAAGCAACAGCTTTGCGTCATGCAGCATCTTAGTGATCCCGCGAAGCTCCTTGAAATAAGCGGAACGGCCCGCCTTGTCGGCGTAGCTGCTGCAATAGTTCCGAAACTCAAGGCCGGGCCGCTGGCGGATGAATGCGCGAAGGGCGGAAACGATGGCGGTTTTGGCGGCAACCGGCTTGGCGGCAACCGGCTTGGCGACGATTGCCACGGCTTCCCCGCGTTCAATTGCGCCTGTGACGTGATGTTTCAACATGGCAAGCGGCGTGCAATGCTGCGCCTGCATCTGTGAGGGGTAAACTGACAATCCGTTTATGTTCATAGTGTTTGTGTGTTAATCGCGTGCATTTATCGCACGCCATGAATCCGAGTTGCCCCGGACTCAAGGCGGGGGATTATGCGAAGTTGAGGACGCCGTATTTCGAGCCGGAGGGGCGGGTGACGACATCCAAGGTGAAGATGTCCTCGAACGCCTCGGGCAGCGCAGCGCCGTTTTCGATCACCGCGAGGATCGCGGCATCGGCACCAGCGAGGGTGCGGGTGTCTAAGGTGGTGTTGTTAATCAACTTAACTTTTTCGTTGGTGTTGTATGCGTTCATTGCGAGGAGATGTTGCTTGAGGTTACTCGTTAAAGCAAGGGGAATTTATTTTCGCTTTCAAGATTGCTTCGCGGGGGATGCTGACCGAGATGCGCCACTTCATTACGCCGTCCGCTGCGTCATCTGAGCAGCCCCAGCAATCGTGAACGTGATGCGTCTCGGTGCCGTTGGTCTCGGTGCTTTCCCAGTTGTCGTTCGGATTCTCGGACTCGATTGCGGCCTTGGCTGTTTTCCAGTCGGCGGCCTCGACGTGGGCGATCTCATTATGGCTTTGGCTGCGGGCGATGGCGGTTTTGATTTCGGCTTTGACGCTTTGAAATCCTTTT
>Ga0194042_1000441_pt1 | contig 13835 bp, 12 predicted proteins | sample JunL4412m_MetaG_FD_148974 | JGI IMG/M metagenome (GOLD analysis project Ga0194042, IMG submission 148974) | Anoxic zone freshwater microbial communities from boreal shield lake in IISD Experimental Lakes Area, Ontario, Canada - Jun2016-L442-12m | ecosystem: Environmental > Aquatic > Freshwater >...
GCTCGATCCGTACGTGCTGGGCGTACAGGCCAAGCTGCTCGCGGTCTCGGGCCTGGTGCCGCAACTGGGTTCATGTGCCGCGTGCGGCGGCCCCCCTCCGCTCGTGGGATTCTCGGCGGCTGCGGGCGGCGGGGTATGTCCATCGTGCGTGGTCGGGTCGGGGGCCGAGACGCTCGATCCGGCAGCCGCCGACGCCCTTGTCGCGCTGCTGGCGCGCCCGCTGGCGGAGGCCCCCGACGCAGTCTCGGCCGCGGCCGCCCCGGGCGTGGAGCGGATTGCTGCCCTGATGCTGCGGGAGCATCTCGGGGTGACCCTCCGGTCAGGCACGCCCCTCTAACTGCAGAGGCCAGCACCGTCGTGAACGCCCGAAGAGAAAGGGCGAATGGTTCCCTTGCCAGTGCCAAGCACGTGCCAACCCAACGCGTGCACTTTTGTAGCAGCGACTGACCCCCACCGGGGTCAGTCCCCACCCCTGTGGCTGGCCTGATGCAAAGCGTGCACTTTTGTCGCGGCGACTGACCCCCGCAGAAGCTGCACGTACCCAAGAGACCGGCCTCCCGCCGGGGCATACGCAGCGCGTGCACATTTGTGACGGCGACTGACCCCCACCGGGGTCTGACCCCGGTGTTGGGGCTGACCTGGTGCAAAGCGCGCACTTTTGTAGCGGGGACTGACCCCCACCGGGGTCTGACCCCGGGGTTGGGCGTTGGGTTGCTTTCGGCGTGGCTGGTGCGGCGCTACCAGCCCACCGAGATGACTGCCACGGCGATCAGGATCACTCCCTCGTGGCCGGAGTCGTCCCTTAAGCCGTTCGGCTGCCGGTGGCCGCCTTCCACCGGCGTCACCGTTACTTGCCCATACGGGAACCTCGCCCCCACGGCGTCGATGTCCACTCGATCGGCTCCCGGCACCGCGATGGTGGCCTCCACCCGCATGTTCGCCCGGTCATTGCCGGGAAGGAGTTCACGCAGCTGGGGAAAGAGGACGCGGCGGATTGTGTCCTCCACCGCGCGGATGGCGGCCTTTGTGGCGTCGTCACCGGTCAGGTCAACTCCGATGCCGGTCTCGATGATGAGTGGGAAGACTCCATCGGTCACTGTGATGCCTCCGGAAGCAGCATGGTGTCCACGGCCGCGGACCCTGACACCTCGGTGGTCACGAGGCCCTTCGCCTTCATCCACTTCGCGAGGGCGTCCCACTGCGCAACGTTCATCCCGAGCGGCTTCCCATTGGCCACGAGCACGGGCAGGGTGGCTGCCAGCTGGGCGGCAAGCGGCCCCTTCGCGATATCGGGGTTGGCGGCGATGAGCGCAGTCCTCGCAGAGGGCGGGTGGGCCTGCGCCGCTGTGGTGCCCTTTGCGATGGCGGTCAATGCCCGGCGGATCGCCTCTGGCCGGTCCCGGATTGTGTCTTCACCCGTCGCCAGTACCAGCTCGTCGTAGGTGGGCACCCCGTAATCCTCAAGCCTGAACACCTTCACCGGCACACCCTTGGCGCGCAGATCGGGTACCTCAATGTTCCAGTAGCCACCGATGATGGCGTCCACCTTGCCCGCAGCGAGAGCGGGGGAGAGGCTGTAGCCCACCACCTTGGTCTGCACCTTGGCCGGGTCACCGCCGGCGCTTCGCACCACGGTGTCGAGCAGCGCGGTATCGCTCGGCACCCCCGCAATGCCCACCGTCTTGCCCTCAAGATCCTTGGGCGTGGTGATGCCGTGGTCGGTGCGGGCGATGATGGCGTTCAGCGGCACGGGAACCACGGCGCCCACCGCCTTTACGGGTACGCCCTTGGCCCTAGCGATCAGTAGTTCGGGTGCATACGTGAGGACGAGGTCCTTCTTGCCCACCGCCGCCTGCATCAGATTGGTGGTGGGATCGCTGGGCACCGATGGCTCAATCTGCACGCCCGCACTGGCCGCGATGTGGTCACCGATGGCGGTTTCGATTCCGGCATGGTCGGCATTGGGGTACCAGTCGAGCGCCAGCGACACCTGCTCGGTGCGTGTACTGGTTGACGTGGCTCCAGCGGAGTCGCCACCGCAGCCCATCAGGGCAACCGGGATGGCGAGCGCACTGAGAGCGAGAGCGATGGAGCGTGTGAATCGGGGCACGGCGATTCCTTCGGACGGGCTCAGCGGGAACCGGGGCGGGTGCCCCGGCGCAAGTAGGGCAGGGCGGCCCACTCGGCGGTGGCCACGAGGAGGAACATGGCGATGCCGATGAGAGCGAGGATGACCACGGCTGCGAATGTGACCGGGGTCTCAAACTGACCGGCCGAGAGGCGGGTGAGGGCGCCAAGGCCGCGGTCGGATGCCACCAGCTCGCCCACGACGGCACCGGTGACGGCAAACACGGCGGCCAGTTTGAGGCCCGTGAACAGGCGCGGCAGCGCAGCGGGCACGCGCACGTGCCACCAGGTCCATCCCGGCGATGCACCGAGCGTGCGAACGGCGCGGATGAGCTCGGGATCTGTGGAGCGCAGTCCATCGACCCCCGCGACAATGACGGGGAAGATGCTGATGAGTGCGGCCAGGGTGACCATGGCGCCGAAGTCGGGCATCCACAGCACGAGCAGAGGTGCCAGCGCCACCAGCGGAATCGTCTGCGACACGATGATCCACGGGTAGAGCATGAGCCCGGCGATTCGGCTGCGCGCAATAAGCGCCGCCAGCAGGCAGCCCACAACCGTGGCGAGCGCGAAGCCCACGACGGTGATGAGGATGGTCCACTGCGCGTGGTACCAAAGGCGCTCGCGCACGTCCCAACCGGCGCGGGCGATTGTGGCCGGCGAGGGCAGTATCCATTCGCGTGGCTGCACGATCCACGCGCTCACCTGCCACATGAGCACCAGCAGGAGTGGCAGGGCGACCGCGGCGGCTACCTGGCCCCATCGAATACGGCGGCGTCGTGGCGCGAGCGGCACCGGTACGACCGGCTCGACCTGGGCGGCGGTGATCATGCGGCAACCCCCGCCGCGCGGAGCGACATGAGGATGTCGTGCGCGGCATCCGGCCCGGCATCGGCCACGCGCACCCGGCTGACAATTCGCATGGGTCCCGGCGAGGCCACCAGCACGGTGTCGGCAATTGCCACTGCCTCGGCAATGTCGTGGGTCACCAGCACGATGGTGGGGGCCACCTGATCCCGTACGGCAATCAGCACGCGGTGCATTTCGCTGCGGGTCAGCGCGTCGAGCGCGCCGAAGGGCTCATCCAACAGCCATATGTCGCTCTCGGCGAGCAGCGTCCGGGCCAGCGCGCCGCGTTGGCGCATTCCTCCGGAGAGCGCGTGCGGGTAATGATCGCCGAAGCCCGCCAGGCCCACGCGTGCAACCTCGCGGTCGGCAAGGGCCCGCGCGTCGCTGCGAGGTGCGCCGCGTAGCTCGGCGGCGGCAGCCACGTTGTCGCGCAGCGTGCGCCACGGCATGAGGGCATCGCGCTGGGGCATGAGTACCGGTCGCCCGTTCGGAGCGGTCACGACCGACCCGGAATCGGGGACGACCAAGCCGGCGATGACATCCAGCAGGGTGCTCTTGCCGCAACCCGAGGGGCCGATGATGGCCGTGACCTCTCCCGCACGGGCCTCCAGGTCAACACCTGCAAGCACGGCGAGGGGTGGATCGTCGCCCAGCGCAAGATGCACGTCATCAACGCGAATGGCGATCTCGATGTCGTACCCATGGGGCACGCTGCACTCCCTTCGCTGGCATTACCCAGGCAGGTTCAGAGGGTCGAGGCCGTATGCCTCCTCTCAGCCGTGGTAGCGGCTCCCCTGTATGCGCATCAGGCTATCAGCGCATCTCCACCAACTCGATGCGGTACCCGTCGGGGTCGGCGATGAAGCAGATGACCGACCCCCCGGGGCGCGACGCATACGGCGGCCGCTCGGGCGAAATGCCCTTGGCGGCCAGCTGCGCCAGTTCGGCGTCAATATCGTCAACCGAGAGGGCGATATGGCCGTACGCCTCACCCAATTCATATGGCTCGGTGCGCCCGTCGTTCAGCGTGAGCTCAAGGCGGTCCCCGTCTCCGGGCAGGGCCATGAAGATGATGGTGGCGGTGTCGCCACCCACACGCGAACGGCCTGTCTCCGAAAATCCCAGGGCTTCGTAGAAGGCGAGCGACCGCTGCTCGTCAAGGACTCGCAGCATGGTGTGAATAAGGGCGCGTGGCATCGGGCTTCCCGGGTTGTGGTGCGTGGCGTCGAGGGTACTCGGGGATTGAGCGGCCGGGCGGCGCGTGCGCAACCGCCCGGCCGAGGCCCCGCGTCCCGGCCGCGGGGCCATGCCACCGTGCATCCCGATGGCACGGAGTCCATCGCCGCCGCCCTGCCCTCACGCGGCGATGGATTGAACCTATGGGGTGGGCCGAGTTGATCCATCGGCCCGGTCGCCAATATGCGCGACGTGCCTTTCGCCATGGGTACAGGCGGGGCACCGGGTTACCATCGTTGCGTGGCCAGCACCTCGTACACCATCTCCGATGCCCATCTGCCGGCAGGAGACCAGCCTCACGCCATTGCGGCGATCGAGGAGGGGCTCGCGGCCGGTGAGCGGTATCAGTCGCTGCTCGGGGTCACCGGATCCGGCAAGACCTTCACGATGGCCAACCTCATCGCCAACTCCGGCCGTCCCGCCCTCGTGATCGCGCACAACAAGACCCTCGCCGCGCAGTTGTGCAACGAGTTCCGCGAGTACCTGCCGGGGGCGGCGGTGGAGTACTTCGTCTCGTACTACGACTACTACCAACCCGAGGCATACATCGCATCGAGCGATACGTACATCGAGAAGGACGCCTCGATCAACGACGAGATCGACCGTCTGCGGCACGCAGCCACGGCGGCGCTCTTGGCCAGGCGCGACGTGGTCATTGTGGCGTCGGTGTCGTGCATCTACGGAATGGGATCGCCCGATCGGTACCGCGAGCGCCTTGTGTTGCTGGAGCGTGGTGCACAGATGCCACGGGATGACCTCTTCAAGCGCCTCATCGAGGTGCAGTACGAGCGCAACGACATGGTGCTTGAGCGCGGGCGGTTTCGGGTACGCGGCGACGTATTTGAGATTCAGCCGGTCAATGCCGAGACCGCCTACCGGGTGTCGATGTTCGGCGATGAGATCGAGCAGATCACGCACTTCCACCCGATTACCGGCGAGGTATTCGGCGATCTTGAATACGCGGCCATTTACCCGGCCACGCACTACGTCACGCCCACCGACGTAATTGAGCGCTCGCTTGGCGAGATCCGCAGCGAACTCGAGGAACGCTGCGCTCTCTTCGATGCCCAGGGCAAGTTGGTGGAGAGCCATCGCCTGCGCCAGCGCACCCAGTACGACATGGAGATGCTCCGCGAGATGGGCTTCTGCTCAGGGGTCGAGAACTACTCACGCATCCTCGACGGCAGAAAACCCGGCGAGGCGCCCCACGCGTTGCTCGACTTCTTCCCCCGGGACTTCCTCACCTTCATTGATGAGTCGCACAACACAGTGCCTCAGCTGCGGGGGATGTACGAGGGGGACCGATCGCGAAAGATGAACCTGATTGAGCACGGGTTCCGGCTTCCATCGGCGGCCGACAACCGGCCCCTCCGGCTCGAGGAGTTCCTCGACCGGGTCGGGCAGATCGTGTTCGTGTCGGCGACCCCCGGCAAGTTCGAGCAGGAGAACTCGTCGCGCATTGTTGAACAGATCATCCGTCCCACCGGGCTCGTGGATCCCGAGGTGGAGGTGCGTCCGACCGAGAACCAGGTGGACGACCTGATGATGGAGATCAGAAAGCGGGTGGAGGCCGACGAGCGGGTCATCGTCACCACGCTCACCAAGCGCATGGCGGAGGACCTCACCGACTACCTGACCGACGCCGGAATCCGCGCCCGGTACCTGCACAGCGACATCGATGCCATCGAGCGCATCCGGGTTGTGCGCGATCTGCGCCTGGGCGAGTTCGACGCACTGGTCGGGGTCAACCTGCTGCGCGAGGGGCTCGACCTGCCCGAGGTCACGCTCGTGGCCATCCTCGACGCCGACAAGGAGGGCTTTCTCCGCGGGCAGACGGCGCTTATCCAGACCATCGGCCGTGCCGCCCGCAACGTCAATGGCAGGGTGATCATGTACGCCGATCGCGAGACCGAGTCGATGCGCGTGGCCATCGGCGAGACCGCCCGGCGCCGGGAGATCCAGCGCGCGCACAACACGGAGCATGGCATCACCCCGGCCACAATCATCAAGGGGGTCTCCGACATCGTGGAGTTCCTGGGCCTGAGCAGCGGGGGCGACCGCAAGCGCAGGCGCAAGGAGAAGACGGTGCCCGAGGGCGCAACCCCGGCCGAGATCCGTCGCGTGATGGTGCAGGTTGAGCAAGAGATGATGGAAGCTGCGGAGAACCTGCGATTTGAGCAGGCCGCTGATATGCGTGATCGTCTGGCGGATCTGCGCGAGGCCCTTGGGGAGGGGTGATGGCTGACCTCGATCACTCGGCCCCCGAGGATCCCGAGACGGCCCCACCCGTCGAGCCGCTCCTTGACGAGGACGACATCTTCGCCGCCATCCTGGGGCTGCCCGGCACCGGGGCCTTCTGGGGCAGCGTGCCCGCGTCGCCGTCGGCGCAGCAGGATCCGGAATGGAGCGAGGAGGCTGATCGCCGACGCAGACGCGAGGAGATTCTGGGGCGGTGGGAACCGCGCGCGGAGTCGTCGTGGCGTGAGTGAGAATCATTCCCATTTGGGATAGACTCAGCCGGTGCGCCGCTCCCGTCTCACCACTGTGCTTCTCATTCCGGTTGTGTCGCTGGCCGCCTTTGCTCTGGCGGGGTGCGGTGGATCCAGCACCGGTGCCTCGGGTGAGAGGCCGGTGATCGTTGTCACCACGCCGGTGCTCGGTGCCGTGGTGCACGATGTAGTGGGGGCTGTGGCTGATGTGCAGGTGCTCATGCCCAATGGTGCCGACCCGCACGAGTGGCGGCCATCGGCCCGCGACGTGGCGGCGTTGGATCACGCGGATCTGATTGTGGAGAACGGGCTCGGGCTCGAGGGGGGGCTCGTGAACGCCATCCAGATTGCGCGAGACGATGGGGTGCCCGTATTCACCGCCACCGATCACGTGAAGATTCGTCACGTGGGCGCGCAGGAGGGCGGTGGAAGCAGCGACCCGGATCGCGCAGCCGGTGCCCTGGACCCGCACTTCTGGACCGACCCGCTGGCCATGCGGGGGGTCGCCCTCGCCCTGCCGGCGTCGGTGCAGGCAGCCACGGGTCTCGATGTGCAGCCCGGTGCACGCGCGCAGGCCACCCGCCTTGCCCGCCTCGACCGCGAGGTCACGGGCATCGTCAAGAGGGTGCCGGCCGGGCATCGCGACATCGTTACCGGTCACGAATCGCTTGGGTACTTCGCCGATCGATACGGATTCGGTGTGATCGGCGCGGTTACCCCATCGCTCACCACGGGGGCTGAGGCATCGGCGTCCCACGTTGCCGATCTCGCTGCAGCGGCCCGCGCGCACAACACCTGCGTGGTATTCGGTGAGAAGGGAACGCCCGCCGCTGTCACCGAGGCTGTGGCATCTGAGGCCGGGGCCCGGGTGGTTGAGCTCTCCACCCATGCCCTCCCCGCGGTTGGTGGCTACGACGCGTTCGTTACCGACATCGCCGATGCAATTGCGGCGGGCCTCCGGAGCTGTCGATGAATGTGCTGACTGACCCGTTCGTGCAGAACGCATTTATGCAACGTGCCCTGCTCGCGGGAATCCTGGTGGCCATCGCCACCGGGGTGGTGGGCACGCTGATGGTGCTTCGCGGGATGGCTTTTTTGGGCGATGCGCTGGCACATGGCGTGCTGCCGGGCATCGCAGCCGCGCTGCTCATCGGCATTCCGTCATTTGTGGGCGCACTGGCGGGTGCCGCAGTGATGATTGGCGGAGTCGCTGCGGTGCAGCGGCGCACGCGCCTGAGCAGCGACGTGGCAATCGGTCTGCTGTTTGTCGGCATGCTCGCGCTGGGCGTGGTGATCGTGTCGAGATCATCCGAGTTCGCGGGCAGCCTCACCGAGATCCTGTTTGGCGAGGTGCTTGGGGTGAGCTGGACCTCCATCCTGTGGCAGGCCATCGTGGCCGTGGTGGTGGTGTGCCTCGCCTGGACCCTGCGGCGGCCATTTCTGCTCATGGCGATGGATCCTGATCAGGCCAGAGTGGCCGGCTATCCGGTGCGGCTGCTCGAGGCCGTACTGCTGGGAATGATTGCGCTCACGGTCGTTGTGTCGTTTCGCGTAGTGGGCACCTTGCTGGTGTTCGGCATGCTGCTGGCGCCTGCTGGCACGGCGGCGCTGTTGGTGCGCAGGGTGGGCGCCATGATGATCGTGAGCGCGGTCATCGGCTCGGTGAGCGTGTACGTCGGCCTTTTGCTGTCGTGGTATTTCGACCTGGCAGCGGGGGCCACCGTGGTACTGGTGGCGGTGGGCATCTTCTTCATCGCCCTGGTCGTGCAGGGATTTCTCCCCTCGCGCCGGCTGCATCCGGAGCACGCATGACCACCCCCGCCATCAGCGCGCACAACCTCACCATCGGGTACGGCGGTAACCCCGTGGTGTCCGGCATCACCCTGACCCTCGCCCCGGGACAGTGGCTCGCCGTGGTGGGCACCAACGGATCGGGCAAGAGCACCCTCCTCAAGAGCATTGCCGGACTCATCCCCACGCTGGAGGGGCGCCTGGAGGTGCTCGACGGTGTGCCGGGGGGCGGCAGCACGGGCGTGGCGTATCTCTCACAGTCTCATGAGCAGGGGTTTCTGCTGCCCATCCGGGCGAAGGACGTTGTACGCATGGGGCGGTGGCCGGTACGTGGGCTGATGCGTCGGCTTCGCCGTGAGGACGAGGGGTACGTGGATGACGCCATGACCGCGATGGGTATTGAGGACCTGGCTGAGAGGCCCCTCGGTGCCCTGTCGGGCGGTCAGTGCCAGCGCGTGCACCTCGCGCAGGCGGCGTGTCGCCGTGCGGACCTGCTTCTGCTTGACGAGCCGACGTCGGGTCTGGATGCCGCAAGCCGCGAGCGATATCTCACCCTCATGGATTCTGAGCGTGCCCGGGGTGCGGCGATTGTGAGCGCCACGCACGACGTCCGCGAGGCCGCCCGCGCCGACCTGGTGCTGCTGGTGGCCGAGCGGGTGGTCGCCTGTGGGCCTCCGGGCGAAGTGCTCACGGCCACGTCACTCGCCGACACGTTTGGCGTGATCATCAGCGACGCCACCGGCCCCGTGGTGATCGATCCCCATCACGAGCACGGCCATCACCATGGGCCGGGGCTGCCCCGCGTGCGTGGGCACGCCCCTGGGCACGACCACGATCACGGTCACGACCACGATCATGGGCACCACCACTGAACATGGCGGGCTCGGCCAGCCACTGATCGCTGGTGGGGGAAGTGCCAGATAGGCCAGCCAGTGCAAGGGTGCGGTCGCCATCGCTACGGTGCTGTGCATGGCCCCGAGTGCTCCCGAGCCCCCTGCAGACCCCACGAAGAAACGTCGACGGCCGCTGGGGCAGCGCATCGCGTTGATCAGCCTGGCCGTCGTCGTTGCTTTTGTGGTTCCGATGGTGGTTGCGACCACTATCTCGGGACCCAATGCCGCCATTGCGACGCTGATGGGGGTGATCGCAGGGTTCGCCGGCAGCATGCGTTCGGGCTGGTCCCGCACGATCCGCGTCATCCCCTTGATGGGCGTACTTGGGACGTCGGCCGCTTTTGCGGGCTACGGCTGGGGATGGGTGGTCGTCATGGGGGCAGTGGGCCTGATTGCCGGATGCGGCTTTCCGTATGGGTACCTTCCTGCCCTCGTGTACGCCGGGTTCGTCCCGACGATGGTGCACAGCGCCACCAGCGCACGGAACGCGATCCTGATCGGCTGCTTCGCCATCGCGGGCGGCGTTATCGGCGTGACGTTCGCCCATCGGCTGGGCGCCACTCGGACGACTCCGGCGCCTCGGCGTCGGCCCGGTGGCCCGGTGCTGCCCGCAATCGTCGGCGTGTGTCTGTTGGGTGGCGGCGCAGCCATCGCCATCGCCACCTCCCTTCCGCACGGCTACTGGATCCCGCTCACGCTCATCGCCGTAATTCCCCCGTTGGCGATGGGCGACACCGGTCGAGGCCGTCAGCGCCTCACGGGCACCGTGGGCGCACTGCTCATCGTGATCCCGGTGTCACTCATCCCGTTACCCACGTGGACCTTTTATGTTCTGGGCTTCCTGCTGTTCATCCCAGCGCTTGCGGTGTACCGGCGCAGTTACGCCTACTACGCGTTCTTCGAGTCGGCAGCCGTGGTGATGTTGGTGTCTGCGGGCCACAACGTGCTGGAGACCGGAGAGGCCCGGGCGGCTGCTGCGGCAATCGCGATCGCCATGCTGGTGGTCACCGTTGCTGTGGTCACGTGGATCCTCAGGCACCTGCCTGAAACGTCCGCACCAGCGCCCGTGATCGAGGCGTAGCCACCGCGGGGGCCTCTGGGGCAGTCGGACCCCAGAGAGAGCTAATTCGCCCGGCGGGTCTTCGTTCCGGCAGCGCACGCCGCGCATCGCCCGTGCAGGGTGATGTCGTGTGCATCCACCTGAAATGCCAGCCGGTCAGCCATCTCGTGGAGTGCCCGCTCGACACCGTCGTCCTCAATGGCAACGACCGCTCCGCAGTCGCGGCACACCGCATGGTGGTGATGGTCCCCATCCGGGTGTGCGGGTTCGTACCGGGCAACCGCCCCCCCGAGGTCAACCTTGTGCACCAGATGCAGGTCGGTGAGGGTGTCGAGCGCCCGGTACACGCTTGCCATACCGGGGGTGGCACCGGGCGCCACCACCAGGGCGTCGCGTATCTCCTGGGCGCTCAGACAGCAGTCCTGCTTCGCGAGCAGATCCACCACGGCACGTCGCGCGCCTCCGGCACGCAGTCCGGCGTCGCCAATGGCCTGTTCGGCATGGCGCGCCCAGGCGGCGCGTTCGCGGGCGGTGGTCACGGGTGCATGATCGCCGGCCGCATCGGGGTGGCGTCGGGTTACGATGGGCGCAGTGAGTTCGCGAACCAAAAATGGCGCCGGCGCCATCCGCGTCGTTGGTGCCCGCGAGCACAACCTCAAAGACGTCAGCATTGAGATCCCCCGGGATCAGCTGACCGTCATCACCGGCCTGTCCGGCAGCGGCAAGTCGAGCCTTGCGTTCGACACCCTGTATGCGGAGGGGCAGCGCCGCTACGTGGAGAGCCTCTCCTCGTACGCCCGACAGTTCCTGGGCCAGATGGACAAGCCCGACGTTGATGACATCGAGGGCCTGTCCCCGGCCATCTCCATCGACCAGAAGACCACCAGCCGCAACCCGCGGTCCACCGTGGCGACGGTCACCGAGATCTACGACTACCTGCGAGTGCTCTACGCCCGCATTGGTATCCCGCACTGCCCCGAGTGCGGCGTGCAGATTGCCGGCCAGAGCGTGGAGCAGATCGCCGATCGCGTGCTCACCCTCGACGAGGGCACACGGTTCATGGTGCTGGCGCCGGTGGTGCGTGAGCGCAAGGGCGAGCAGAAGGACGTGATCGACCACATCCGCGACGAGGGCTTTGCGCGCGTGTGCGTAGATGGCCAGGTTGTGGCTGTTGACGAGGTGCCACCGCTCGAGAAGAACAAGCGTCATACGGTTGAGGTGGTGGTCGACCGGCTGGTGATGCGGCCCGATCTTCGCCGCCGCCTTACCGAGAGCCTCGACACCGCCGCACGTCTTGCCGATGGTCTTGTGCGGTTGCAGGAGGTCGACGGCGAGGAGCGCAGTTGGACCTACAGCGAGAAGCTCGCGTGCCCTGAGCACGGTGCATCGCTGCCCGAGCTCGCCCCGCGCATCTTCTCGTTCAACTCGCCGCAGGGCGCATGCGATGAGTGCACGGGCCTCGGGTTTATGGCCGAGGTGGATCCGGAACTCGTTATTGATCCGGAGAAGTCGCTGGCCGGCGGGGCCATCCTGCCGTGGGCTGATCGCACCACCGACTTCTACGACCTGCTGCTCCGGTCGGCGTGCGCGCATTGGGACATCCCGATGAACGTGCCCTGGAAGGACCTTCCCGACGAGGCCCGCGACGTACTGCTGAATGGCCCGTCCGGCAAGCCGGAGCGCTTTGACCTGGGTAAGCGCAGCCGCCGGGGGTACTCCAGCACCGCCCGGTTTGAGGGGGTTATTCCCCAGATGCGCCGTCGCTACGGCTCGAGCCAGTCGAACCTCATCCGCGACCGCATCGAGCAGTACATGTCACCCATTGCGTGCGGATCGTGCGGAGGCGCGCGGCTCAAGCCCACGAGCCTCGCCGTGACCATCGGCGGTACCTCCATCCACGCGCCCACCGAGTACTCCATCGAGGGCGCACTGGCATTTCTTCAGTCGGTGCAACTGAGTGCCACCGAGGCCTTTATCGCAGAGCGGGCGGTCACCGAGATCTCCTCCCGCCTCAAGTTCCTGGTGGATGTGGGCGTGGGATACCTCACGCTTGCGCGCGGTGCCGGCACGCTGTCCGGCGGCGAGGCCCAGCGCATCCGCCTGGCCACGCAGATCGGTGCCGGGCTGGTGGGCGTGCTCTACATCCTTGATGAGCCTTCAATCGGCCTGCACCAGCGCGATAACCGCAAGCTCATCACCACGCTCGAGCGCCTGCGCGACATCGGCAACACCGTGCTGGTGGTGGAGCACGACGAGGAGATGATGCGCTCGTCGGACTTCCTCATTGACATGGGCCCGGGGGCGGGCGAGCACGGTGGGCGCGTGGTGGCGGCTGGCACGGCCGCCGACGTGGAGGCGGAGCCTGAGTCGGTGACCGGCGCGTACCTCTCAGGCGCGCGCGCAATTCCGTACCCGTCCACACGCCGCGAGCCGCAGGGCTGGCTCACCGTTGATGGTGCCCGCGAGAACAACCTCAAGAACATCGACGCCGCCATTCCGGTTGGCGTGCTCACCTGCGTGACGGGCGTCTCAGGGTCGGGCAAGAGCACCCTGGTAAACGAGATCATCCTCAAGGCGATGGCCGGGCGGCTCAACCGCAAGCCGCTCCGCCCAGGCCGCCACACACGTATTGAGGGGCTTGAGCAGTTCGACAAGGTCATCGCTATCGACCAGTCGCCCATCGGCCGCACGCCCCGATCGAACCCGGCCACGTACACCGGGGTGTTCGATCACGTCCGTCAGCTCTTCTCAATGACCGCCGACTCCCGTGCCCGCGGCTGGGCCCCGGGTCGGTTCTCGTTCAACGTCAAGGGCGGGCGCTGCGAGGCCTGCAAGGGCGACGGCACCATCACCATCGAGATGCACTTCCTGCCCGACGTGTACGTGCCGTGCGAGGTGTGTGGGGGCAAGCGCTACAACCGCGAGACCCTTGACGTGTACTACAAGGGCAAGACCATCCACGACGTGCTGGACATGAGTGTTGAGGAGGCCGTGGAGTTCTTCGCCCCCGTCGAGCGCCTGCGCCGCCGCCTGCAGACGCTGCACGACGTGGGGCTCGACTACATCCGCTTGGGGCAGCCGGCCACCACGCTGTCGGGCGGTGAGGCCCAGCGTGTGAAGCTGGCCACCGAACTGGCCAAGGTTGCCACGGGGCGCACCATGTACGTGCTCGACGAGCCCACCACGGGTTTGCACTTCGCCGACATCGAGAAGCTGCTGGAGGTGCTGCAGCGGCTTGTGGACTCAGGCAACACGGTGCTGGTGATTGAGCACAACCTCGATGTGATCCGTGCAGCCGACTGGATTGTGGACCTGGGGCCCGAGGGCGGGGATGCGGGCGGGCAGATCATCGCCGCTGGCACTCCCGAACAGGTGGCCGCGGTGGCCAAG
>Ga0194042_1000443_pt1 | contig 13802 bp, 9 predicted proteins | sample JunL4412m_MetaG_FD_148974 | JGI IMG/M metagenome (GOLD analysis project Ga0194042, IMG submission 148974) | Anoxic zone freshwater microbial communities from boreal shield lake in IISD Experimental Lakes Area, Ontario, Canada - Jun2016-L442-12m | ecosystem: Environmental > Aquatic > Freshwater >...
TATAGCCGTAGTCGGCCGGGTACCGCATGGCCGTAAAGAGCATGCGGTCGAGCATGATGCGACCGCTCTCCTCGTCCAGCTCGTACTTGTTGCGGGACCCCGCGGGGATCTCCACCTGAACCATCACATCGTCGTCACTTGGCATGGGCGCGATGGTGGCACCCTGCGCGCCTGACGGCCCCCCGAACGTGCAATACCCTTGGCACATGCCAGATCGATCCGCAACGCGCCCCCGCGTGCTCGCCGGGCTCATCGCCGCAATGGTCGTGGCGCTCGGGGCGGTGGTCACCGCAGCCGTGGGTGGTGTCGTCACCGACGCTGGCCTGCTCCCCGATCTTCACCAGTTGCCGCCGTACGGTATTTCGGCGCGCAGGGCGCCGCACGGACGCGTGGTGCTCACGTTTGCGTCGGCCGTCGGCAATGGCGGGCAGGGGCCGCTCATCCTCAACGGGACCCGCGACCGCCGTCGCACTGTGATGACCATCAATCAGGAGATCGTGCAGACCGATGGCACCCGGGTGCGCATTCCGATCGCGGGCGGTATGCGGTACACGCCGTTCGGCCATAACCACTGGCACTTCCTTCAGTTTGACGCGTTCGAGTTGCGCGACCCGGTACGCGGCGTGCTGGTGAGCGAGGGACACAAGGTGGGGTTCTGCCTGGGCAGCCGCTTCACGATGGAGCCGCCGGTGCCGGGCGCGCCCGCGGTACCGGCAATCAACACCAACTGTGGCCGGTTCCTCCCCGGGCTCACGCGCATGCGCATGGGTATCGACGTGGGGTACGCCGACGACTACGCCGCATATCTCGAGTTCCAATACATCGACATCACGCACGTGCCGGCGGGCCGCTACGTGGTGGTGCACCGGGCCGATCCCCAGAAGCGGCTCGTGGTTGGCGACCGCTCAGATGACGTTGCATCAACCCTCATCGAGATCGGCGCGACAGCGGGTCGGGGAAAGGTTCCCTCCGTGACGACGCTCGCCGAATGCGCGGCCACCAGCGGCGCCCCTGACCAGCCATGCGTCGCCACGGCCGGGCCGTGAACGATTTGTAAGAACTTGCCACCCCGGCGGTAAGCGATGGGGTAGGTAGGCCCCACTCCATTGGGGAGGAGAGGGAACATGGGTGGATGCGCTCCCCGACCCTCAAATCCATCCGTTCCATCGGCCTCGCAGCGGCACTGCTCTGCATGGGCGGCATGATGGCGTCAACGGCGGGTGCGGTCGGCACTGCCTGCACAACCGGTGCCGTTTCGCTGTCCTCTCCCGATCGCGCTTCGTTCCAATGGACCCTCCCCGGCACATGGGCATCAAATGGATCGGCTCGCATTCTCGCCCGCCCGTACGGCAGCAGTGCGGCCTGGAGCCAGCTGGCCATGGTCAGCGGCGTTCGCACCGCGGGAACCAGAACGACCGCCACGACCATCCCGGGCCTGACCACTGGCTCGTGGTCGTGGCGGGTTGAACTCACCCCGCCGACCGGGGCGGTGGACTGGTGCGATGCCGCGACGCCGATCGTCATCACGCGTCCCGCCGCTCCCAGCATCACGTTGTCCGGCACGCGCATCACGGCCGACGGCTGGCGGGCAATCGTGGGCGGACAGACGGTCAGCGTGGCCCGCGCCATGGGTGATGGCGTTGCGGGTACGTCGTATGTGCGGTTCCAGGCACCGAGTGGCATCTGGGGCACCGAGGCCCCGGCACCGGTGGCGATTCCCATGTCCAATGTTATTTCGGTGCAGGCGTACCGGCGATCGAGTTCCGGCCTGACGGGAGCCACCGCAACCATGTCGCTCCTCAGCGATGTCGACCCTCCCGCGGTGCCATCTGTGTCGTCCAAGAGCATCACGGTGGATGCCAGTGGTGGGGCGGTGGCGCTCGGTGCGTCGTACGACCAGGGATCTGGCACCAGCACCTACGAGTGGTCGCTCCTGTCGAAGGGGGGGATGCAGACGGCATGGGCGCCGGCAACGGGTATGCGCGTGGCCGTGGCGGCAACTGACGCGGGCGGCACGCTCTCTCTGCGGGCCTGCGACCGGGTGGGGAACTGCTCCGATCCGGTGGGCGTGGCCATCGAGGCCCACCCAACCACCCCAGGCGTGCCCTCAAACCCCGCCGGCCCGACACCCCGCACGCCTGCGCCCCGCGTCGTGGAGAGCACACCGCCACGCATCACCGCGCTCGCGGTGCTGGCACCCGTGGGCGGTGCGGGCCGCGTGGCCGTGGACCTCAGTCGCCCTGCCGAGGTCACCTTCACCGTGACCAATCGCGGCGCGACCGTCTCAACAGTGGCCGTGTGGCTCGGGGCCGGGCACACACTCGTGCGTATCCCCGGGGGGGTCCGTGCCGTCGCCGGGGCGACGTTGACCGCACATCCTGTGGCCGGGGCTGCGAGCGGTGAGATGGCCACCGCCACTCTTTCGCTCCCCGCTGTCGCACCCACCCGCGCCGCGGAGGCCGCACGGGGGACCACGCGCATGCGATCGCATGCCACCGCAATGCTCTACGACATGGACACCGCAGTGCGCGACATCGTGCGCCCGTCCGACGGCGCCGCCGGGCTCTCTGGTGCAGAGGGCGCCCGGCGTCAGGAGCCGTCCAGCAGCGCACTGTTCGGTGTGGCCGACGAGCAGTGGATGGTGGGGAAGGTGACCATCGATGAGCTCATGGACCTGTCCCCGGGCGAGATGGCCGACGTCATCCGCACCGCCATTGATGACGCCCCGTCGCATGTGGTGGGGCTCGACGAGATCATCCCGGCTGCTGCCGATCCCGCTGCGCCGATAGCGGTCGGCGGCAGGGTCCCGGTGGCCGATGTATCGGCGCTCTCCTCACGTCTGGCAGCGGCATTTGCCGCCCTTGATGAGCCCTCGCCATATGGGGGAACGTGGGCGTCACGGGTCAACGTGTACCTCGCTCCAGCGATGAGTACCGCAATTGCCGCGGGGAGTGGTCCCAACCACAACCTGGGCCGCGACGGCAAGCCCCACTTCCGTACCTACCGCACCGTGATGGGAGGTCTGGCCCGCGTGGGCGGAGTCTGGATGGAGATGTACCACGGAACCGGGGAGGGCATCACATCGCCCTTCTCGGTTCGTGAATGGACTCGGGCGCCGTCGTCGATGACCGCCGAGTACCGCCGTGCAGGAGGAGACCCCACCCACCTGCACCTGCTGATGACCGGCAGCGCCGCGTACCCCGTCGGACGCCTGCCCAGCGGGTGTGTGACGCCCCAGCGGTGCGCGTGGCAGATGGCCGAATCCACACCCGCCGGTCGCGCGATGGTGGCCAATGGGGTGGGCGCCTATCGCCTGGGCGACGCCGCCCGCCCGTTCCTTTCGGAATGGCAGGCACGCCTGCCGTAGGCTCCGTCCCTGTGCGCAACGCATCGGGGATGATCCGTGCTTGACCGAATCGCGAGGACGTCGCAGGCGCATCCGATTCGCGTGATCATCATCGCGCTCGTTCTGGGTGCCGCCGCCCTCGGGATCGGCACGGCCCTCATCGGATCGCTGTCATCGGGTGGCTTCAACGATCCCGCGTCTCAGGCGGTACTGGCGCAGGACGCCGTGGTCGCCGCCACCGGGGCATCCGCCGTGCCGTCGGTCGTGGCCATTGTCGACCCCGGAGCGCCCATCGCGTCGCCCGCGGGACAGGCGGCAGTGGCGGATGTGGTCCACGCGATGAAGGCCGACCCGGATGTGGCACGCGTGGTGGGCCCGGTGCCGGGCAGGGCTGGCTTGGTGTCGCGGCACGGCGACCTGGCAACCGTGGTCGCGTACTTCGGCAACATCGACGACAGCCAGTCACAGGTGGCGGCGCTGCGCCTTCATGATGAGCTCTCGGGTATGGATGGCGTGCGGGTGGGCGGGGGATGGACCGCTGCCGCAGAGACCAGCACGATCGTGGGCGAGGATCTCCTCCGGGCCGAACTTATCGCCTTCCCTCTGCTCTTCCTGGTGTCGCTCTGGGTGTTTCGTGGACTGGTGGCCGCGCTGCTGCCGCCCGTGATGGGCGCGCTCGTCATCTTCGGGGGCTTCTTCTTCCTCGGGGTCAGCAACCAGGTCTTCGGCGTATCCGTGTATGCGCTCAACCTGGTAACCGGTCTGGGCCTGGGGCTCGCAATCGATTACAGCCTCCTCATCGTGTCGCGGTACCGCGAGGAGATCGCGCGCTCGGGCCCGGGCCTCGACGCGCTCACCGCCACGCTGCGAACCGCGGGCAAGAGCGTCATCTTCAGCGCCATCACGGTGGGTGCCGCGCTGGCGGGCCTCATGATCTTTCCGCAGAACTTCCTGTTCTCGATGGGGCTCGGGGGACTGATGGTGGCCCTGGTCGCCGCCGTCGTCGCCGTGGGGGTGCTGCCCGCAGTCCTGGCACTGCTGGGAAACCGCATCAACGCGCTTGCACCCCGGCGCTGGCGGGCACGCAGCGAGCGTGCAGATGTGGTGGAGGAGTCGGGCGGGTGGTACCGGCTGTCCAGGTTCGTCATGCGCCGACCGGTGGCCGTGGCGCTTGTGAGCGGCGCCTTCATGGTGCTGCTGGCGCTGCCGGCGCTCGGCATCCGGTTCACCACCACCGACTCCAAGGCACTGCCGGTGGCCTCGGCGGCCCGCCAGGTCGACGAGACGCTGGTCCGTGAATTCCCGGACGATCGATATTCACCGATCTTCGCGGCGATCACCGCGCCCGATACCTCGGCGGCCAGAACGAAGATCGCCGACTGGTCGAAGGGCGTGTCAACGCTTCCGGACGTGGAGACTGTGCACCCGGCCCGGTATCTGGGCCGCAATACGTGGCAGGTGGACGTCTACTCCAAGACCCCGGCCCTCGACCAGCGCAGCATGGATCTGGTCAATGCCATTGATGCCCGCGCCGGGCCGTATCCGGCGCTCATCGGTGGCTTCACGTCGCTGTTTGTGAGTCAGCGCGCGAGTTTGGCCTCGTACCTGCCCTGGGCGGTGCTGGTAATCGTGCTGGTCACGCTCGTCGCTCTGTTCGCGATGACCGGCTCGGTGATCCTGCCCATCAAGGCGGTGATCATGAACCTGCTCACGCTCGGGGCGACGCTGGGCGTGCTCGTGCTCATCTTTCAAGATGGTCGCCTCGAGGGGGTGCTGCAGTACACCGGGGTGGGCGCGGTGGACCTCACACAGCCAATCCTCATCGGGGCGCTCGCCTTTGGGCTGTCCACCGATTACGCGGTGTTTCTGCTGTCACGCATCAAGGAGCTGCGCGACAGCGGGGCGGGCGAACACGAGTCGGTGGCCATCGGCCTGCAGCGCACTGGGCGCGTGGTCACGGCCGCAGCGCTGCTGTTCTGCATCGCGATGGGTGCCTTCGCAACGTCGCGCATCATCATCATCAAGGAGCTTGGTCTGGGCACTGCGCTGGCCGTCGCGCTCGATGCCACAATCGTCCGTGCACTGCTCGTTCCGTCGCTCATGGCGCTGCTCGGGAAGTGGAATTGGTGGGCCCCGAAGCCCCTTCGCAAGCTTTATGAACGGATTGGGGTGAGAGAAGGCCCCTGAGTCGCTATCCTCCCCCGTCGGTCCGGACCCACCCAGGAAGGCTTCACCCGATGTCGCAGCACGTTCCTCTTTCTGTCAGCACACGCACCGAGTTCGGCAGCGCCAAGACGCGCCGTCTTCGCAAGGCAGGGCGCCTGCCCGGCGTGCTGTACCAGCCCGGCGGCGACTCGCTGCCCTTCCTCGCGGACGAGTACGAGGTCCGTCGCCTCATCGCCCGCGGTGGTGTGCGCTCAGCGGTCGTCGAGTTGACCATCGACTCCGACCCTCCGCGCACGGTGCTGTTCAAGCAGTGGGATCGTGATCCGGTGCGTGACGACATCACTCACCTCGACCTGCAGCAGGTTGACCTGACCGTCGAGGTCGAGGCCGACGTGCCCGTCATCCTCATCGGCTCGGCCGTGGGTGTTCGTGACGGCGGCATTCTCGACCAGACCACGCTCACCGTTCGCGTGCGCGCCCTGCCGGATGCCCTGCCGCGCTCCATCGAACTGGACATCGCAGAGGTTGAGCTGGGTGGCTCGGTGCACGTGTCCGATCTCGCGGCGCCTGCAGGCGTGACCATCATCACCGACGGTGAGGCCGGTATCGCCTCAATCATGATTACCCGCGCGAACCTGGCCGACACCGACGTCGAGACCATTGGCGAAGAGGGCGCTGACGGCGCCGTCGAGTCCGACTCGTCGGAGGACGCAGGAGCCGGGGAGGAGTAGCGGCCAGTGGCGGACGCGGCAGCCGATGCGCCGCCGGTCCGCCTGGTGGTCGGCCTGGGGAATCCGGGCGCGAAGTACGCGCGCACCCGCCACAATGCGGGTCAGCGCGTGGTGGAGGAACTGGCGCTGCACCTCGGCGCAGGCCGGTTCGCCACGCGCTACGCGGGGCACTACGCAGAGGCCCGTGGACCGTCCGGCCCTGTGGCCCTGCTCATCCCCGCCACGTACATGAACGACTCCGGTTCATCGGTGGGCCCGGCCACGGGCACGCTTCATGCCGCTGTCGGACAGGTGCTGGTGGTGCACGACGACATCGACGTGCCATTCGGCGAGGTGCGCGGCAAGCGCGGCGGTGGACACGGCGGCCACAATGGACTGCGATCGATCATCTCGGCGCTCGGCAGCCCCGACTTCCTGCGTATCCGCGTGGGTGTGGGGCGCGCGCCTGCCGCATTCCGCGGTGACGAGGCAGCGTGGGTGCTTGGCGCCTTCGACGAGCCGGTGGCAGATGTGCGCACGCTCATCGAGTCCGGGCTCACCATGACCGAGGCCGTCTTGGCTGACGGCATGGACGAGGCCATCGCCCGGTGCCACGCACGACCGGCGGGTGAGCGTGCCCGGGCGCGCACCGAGCGCCGTCGGGCCGATGCACCAGGCGACCCGGACCCCGTCGCCACCGATGCGGACGAGCCCGGGCCGGACTCCGTATGAGCACGCCCCCGCTCGACCAGTTGGTGCTCGCGTCTGGCCCGGTGGGCGAAGCGGCCGATCGCCTGCTCGCGGGGCACAATGCCGGCCACCTGTCGCTCGGCCGCCCGGCATGGGCCGTGGTGCTGGCCGCTGTTGCGCGGCGCTGTGGCCAGCCGCTCCTGGTGGTACCGGCACGCGACGAGGAGGCCCGCGACCTCGTGACCGACCTCGAGGCCCTGCTTGGGCCTCTGGCCGTTGCGTTGTGGCCATCACGCGGCGCCGTATCGGGAGGCGCGGTGGGTATCTCCCCGCACCTGGTCGGCCTGCGCGCACGTGCGCTCGGCGTGCTGGGTGCGCCGGGGCGGGTGGTGGTGGCCAGTACCCCCGCGCTCATGGAGCGGGTGCCCACACGTGATGTCCGCGCCGATGAGGTGGTGCTCGAGCCCGGCATGCGTATTGACATGGATGCCCTGGTGGACCGCCTTGCGGGGGTGGGATACGAGCGCGTACCCCAGGTGGAGGAGCGGGGAGAGATGGCCGTGCGGGGTGGTCTGCTTGACGTCTATCCCTCCACCGCCGACGGCCCGGTGCGAATCGACTGGTTCGGCGATGAGGTGGAGTCGCTGCGCGCGTTCTCGCCATTTACCCAGAAGACCATCCGGCCGCTCACCCGGGTGGGGATCTGGATGGCGGCCGAGCCCGGCGACGTGCCGCTCGTTGACCCGCTCATCGATCCGGGCATTGGCGGCGCGCGCCTGGTGCGCCTGCAGCCGGCTGACTATGAGGGCGCCCTCCGTGAGGCTCTCGAGCGGCTGGAGGATGAGGCCGCAGCCGGTGCCCTGGACGATCCGGCCATGCTCATCTCGCGCCTTGACGACCTGTCGGTGCTCGATCTGCGCGTGCCGTCCGGCACGGAGGCCCCGGCATTCGACGTGCGTGAGGCGCGATTTGCCACCCGGGGCATGGCAGAGGCAGAGTCTGAGATGGCCCGCTTGTCATCTGATCGCCAGCGGCTGGTGGTGTGCTTTGCGCGGCGTGGCGACATGGAGCGCACACAGCACCTGGTCACCCGGGTGGCTCCGGTGATCATGGATGCCGACGGCAGCGTGCCGCCGGAGGGCTCGGTGGCATTCACCCACCTCGACCTCCGCACCGGATTCGTCTCGCGCGAACTGGGTCTCGCCGTGGTGCCCGACGGCACGCTCATCCGCCGCCGCCGGCCGGGGGCCCGCGCCCCGCTCACCGCCGGCCGCCGCATCGCATCATTCCTGGACCTCAAGGTGGGCGACTACGTCGTGCACGAGGACCAGGGCATCGGACGGCTCGAGGGCTTTGAGACCCGCACCGTGGCCAACGTCACGCGCGATTACCTGGCGCTCGTGTTCGCGGGAGACGACCGCCTGTACGTCCCCCACGACCACCTCGAGAAGGTGTCGCGCTACGTCGGTGCCGATGGCAGCGCACCCGCGTTGTCGAAGCTGGGCGGCAAGTCCTGGAGCACCATGAAAGCCCGCGCCCGTGCGGCGGTACGCGAGTTGGCGGGTGAGCTCATCTCGCTGTACGAAGCCCGGGGGCGCGCAGAGGGCTTCGCATTTCCGCCAGACGACGACCTCACCCGCGAACTCGAGCGCCGCTTCAGCCACCACGAAACGCCGGATCAGCAGCGGGCGATCGACGAGGTGACGGAGGACATGGAACGGCCATCACCCATGGACCGGCTTGTGTGCGGCGACGTGGGGTTCGGCAAGACCGAGGTGGCCATGCGCGCGGCCTTCAAGGCGGCGGCCGGTGGCAAGCAGGTACTCGTGCTGGTGCCCACCACCATCCTGGCCCAGCAGCATCTGGCCACCTTCCGCGAGCGCTTTTCCGAACTGCCCGTGAGCGTTGACATGGTGAACCGCTTCAGGACCGCAGCGGAGGTAAAGGCGGTGCTCGGGCGCTTCAAGTCGGGCGAGCTCGACATCCTCATCGGTACTCACCGGGTGCTGTCCATGGATGTGCAGCCCAAGGACCTCGGCCTGGTCATCGTGGACGAGGAGCAGCGGTTCGGGGTGTCACAGAAGGAGGCGCTGCGGCAACTCCGTCTCAAGGTGGACGTACTCGCGCTCAGCGCCACCCCTATCCCGCGCACCCTGCAAATGTCGATGTCGGGGCTGCGTGACATCAGCGTGATCGAAACGCCCCCCGCCGGCCGACGCCCCATCGCCACGCACGTGGGCGAGTTTGACGAGCAGGTCGTCATCCCCGCGCTCACGCGCGAGGTGGAGCGCGGCGGGCAGGCGTTCTATTTGCACAATCGCGTGGAGACCATCGATGAGGCTGCCGAGCGCGTGCGCGAAATGGTGCCGGGCCTCCGCGTGCTGGTGGCCCACGGCCAGATGCACGAGTCGGCCCTCGAGGACGTGATGATGGCGTTCGTGCGGGGCGAGGCCGATGTACTGGTGGCCACCAGCATCATCGAGTCGGGCATCGACATTCCCCGGGCCAACACGCTCATCGTGGACCGGGCCGACTTGCTCGGGCTGAGCCAGCTGTACCAGATCCGTGGACGGGTGGGACGAAGCGATGTGACCGCCCACGCATATCTCTTCTACCCCGACACTGCATCGGTGACGCGCGAGGCGGCAGCACGGCTGCGGGCGGTGGCCGACTACACCGAGCTTGGCAGCGGCCTGCGAATCGCCATGCGTGACCTCGAGATCCGTGGTGCAGGCAATTTGCTGGGCGACGAGCAGAGCGGTCATGTGGCCGCCGTGGGCTTTGAGATGTACGTGGAGATGCTGCAGGAGGCCATCGCTACGGGCCGTGGCGACCCGCCGCCCGAGGAGGAGGTGCGCGTGGAGATCCCGGTCTCGGCGTACATCCCGGCCGATTATGTGCCGCTTGAGGCCGCCAAGATCGATCTGCATCGCCGTATTGCGCTCGCACCCGATGCCGAGGCGCTTGACCGCGTCACCTCAGAGATCGAGGACCGGTTCGGTGAGTTGCCCCAGCCGGTGCATGCTCTCGTGCGCGTGCAGGGTCTTCGCCTGCGCATGCGCTCGCGTGGAGCACGGCAGGCAGCGGCCCGGGCGGGGCGTGTGGTTATCGGGCCGGTCACGCTGGACTCAGTCGGCATGCGGGCTCTGCGCGATGGGGTGGAGGGTGCGCTGTACTCCACCACCGACAACCTCATCAGCGTTCCATCGGCATCCGATCCATCTGCGCGCATCGATGCGGCCATCGCCGCCCTCGACGCCATCGCAACGCCGGTGGCTGCGCCGTGATCTACCTCGTGCTGGGCGCCATCGCGGCGGGGTTCGCCCTCATCCCGCTGCCGATCTTCCCATCGTGGATCGTGGTGGCGTACATGGTGGTGGAGTACAAGCTCTCGATCCCCCTCGCCATCGTCGCGGGCGCACTGGGCACCACCGTCGGGCGCGTGGGTCTGGTGGCCATCTCGCGGGTCGCCGGCGAGCGGATGCTCGGCCGATGGTCACGCGGCAACCTTGAGTACCTGCACGGCCGTCTCGAGAGCGCGGCGGGCGACCTGGGCGTGGCCGTGCTGCTGGCGGCATCCCCGCCACCGGCCGGTGTGTTGTTTATCGTGGCCGGCCTCGTGCGCGTGAAGTTGTGGTTGGTTGCCGCGTCGGTCTTCGTGGGGCGCATCATCGGGTACGCCATCAGCGTCGGCGGTGGCAGCCTGGCGGCGACGGCACTCGCAGATCAGCTGCGCGGCCTCATCGGCCCGTGGTCGGTCGTGGTGGCAGTGGCCATCGTGGTGGGCGTGCTGCTGATTGTCCTGCGGATCGACTACCGGGCACTGATCGAGGATCACCGTCTCAGGTTCCACCGGGGCCGTCGTGGCAGGGGTGATGACATGCCCGGGGGCGCCTGACCGGCGCTGGACCACTGGTACAGTCCCGCCCCGTGCCGACCTACTTTCGCCCCGCAATCGCCGCGCTCGCGGCCGGCGTCGCTCTGGCAGCGATCGCCCTGACCGGATGTGGAGGCGTCGCCGATGGCGGCGTCGCCCAGGTGGGTGATCAGGTCATCCCGCAGTCGGAGCTCGATCAGGCGCTCTCGCAGCAGAAGTCCGCAGCCCAGCAGCAGAAGCAGACCTTCCCGGCAGAGGGAACCGACCAGTACGCGGCCATTGCACAGAACGCGCTTGCGTCGCTGGTGTTCCAGCGCATCGTGGATCAGGAAGCGCAGAAGTGCGGCACGCCCTGCATGCCGACCGCTGCGCAGCTGAAGGCCGAGACCAAGAAGATCGTCACAACCAACTTCAGCGGCAGCCAGAAGCAGTTTGATGACTTCCTCAAGAAGGCCAACCTCACCAAGGCCGACGTCACGCGCATCATTCGCACCAACCTCGAGCAGCCCAAGCTGGTCGCCCGGGTGACCAAGGGCATCACGTTTACCCCGGCAGAGGCGCTGGCCTACTGCAAGGCGCACCCGCAGGAGTTCAAGCAGGCGGCCAGTCGCGAGGCCTCGCACATTCTGGTGAAGACCAAGGCCGAGGCCGACCGCATCAGAGCGATGGTCAACTCATCCAACTTCGCCGCGCTCGCCAAGCAGTACTCCACAGACCCCGGCTCCAAGAATCAGGGCGGAAGCCTCGGTGCCATCACGAAGGGCGCCCTCGTCCCCGAGTTCGAGAAGGTCGCCTTCGCGCTCGGCGACGGCCTGATCTCCGCACCGGTGCACACACAGTTCGGGTGGCACATCATCACCGTCAAGGTGGCGCCCGCCCGTGACATCCCGTGTGCCGAGGCCCAGCCGAACATCATCACCCAGCAGTTGCAGATCAAGAAGAGCGCCGCAGAGGCGAAGTGGCGCACCAAGCTGCTCAAGCAGTGGGACTCGCGCATCGTGTACTCCGACGAATCGCTGAAGCCGGCGAGCACCACGGGCGGATAGCAAGGTGATCCGGGTCATCGCCCTCGGCCCGGGCGATCCCGACTCTGTGCCCTCGGTTGCGCTGGATGCAATCCGCGTGCTGTCTGGCACGGTCGTGTCTCCGCCCCTCGACCCGGCCGTCGAGGCGCTGATCGGCGTCGTGGCGGCGCCCCTGCCCGACGATATCCGCACGCTGCCAGCCGAGTGCACCGTGATCGCGCCCGACCCTGTGGCCCATGCAATCGCCACGGCACATCCCACGGCACACACCGTGCCGGCTCGCGACATCCTGCGAGCCCGCGCCATCGGCACCCGTGTGGCCGAGCTCGCGGTCGTGGCATCGCGCCTCCGGGCCGAGTGCCCCTGGGACCGGGTGCAGACCGCGGCCACCATCGTGCCCCACACCGTGGAGGAGGCGTTCGAGGTCGCTGAGGCCGTGGCTGATGGCGACCCCGCGCATCAGGCCGACGAGATCGGCGACCTGCTGTTCCAGTCGGTATTCCTCGCCGCCCTGCTTGAGGAGGACGGCCATGCCGACCTGGCCACGGTCGCCCGGGGGCAGGCCGACAAGCTCATCAGTCGCCACCCCCATGTGTACGGCGACCAGGCGGCTGCCGATGCCGGTGCGGTGGTGGATATCTGGGAGCAGCGCAAGCGGGCTGAGCGACCCGACGAGGGCATATTCCACGAGCTGCCGCCCGGGCTCCCTGCGCTCGCCTTTGCGGCCAAGGCCCAGAAGCGTGCCGCAAGTGTCGGATTTGCATTTCCCGATGTGGGTGCCGCCCTCGATAAGTTGGATGAGGAGGTGGGGGAGGTTCGTGCCGACCCCTCCCAGCATGAGGTGGGTGATGTCATTTTCGCCGCGGTCGCCGTGGCCCGCGCTGCGGGAGTTGACCCGGAGATCGCCGTGCGTGCCGCCGCCGCCCGGTTCCGCGAGCGGGTGGAGGGTGCCGCCGCCCTCGCAGAGGTCGCCGGGCATGATTTCGAGGCGCTGGATGCCGACGCACAACTTCAGTGGTACGTGCGATACCGCCAGCACGACGACTGACCGAGACCGCAGCCGCCGCGCGCCGGTAGGCTCGTCGGGTCATCTTCACCTCGAAGCGGAAGGTCCAATGTCCGAGATCACTCGCGTCCACGCCCGGCAGATCCTCGATTCGCGTGGTCAGCCGACCATCGAGGTTGAGGTGGAGCTCGCGAGCGGTGCAATCGGCATCGCAGCCGTCCCGTCGGGGGCCAGCACGGGCATGCACGAGGCCGTTGAGCTGCGTGACGGTGAGGCGTCGGCGTACGGCGGCAAGAGCGTGCTGAAGGCCGTGGCCAATGTGGAGGACGAGTTGTTCGCCGCGCTGGTGGGCCTGAACGCCGAGGACCAGTCGACGGTTGATCGCACCATGACCCAGCTGGACGGAACCCCCAATAAGGGCCGTCTGGGCGCCAACGCGATTCTTGGGTGCTCGCTCGCCGTGGCGCAGGCCGCTGCGGCCGACGCCGGGCTCCCCCTGTACCGGTACATCGGCGGCGCCCGCGCCCACCGCATGCCGGTGCCGCTCATGAACATCCTCAACGGCGGCATGCACGCCGATAACTCGGTGGACTTCCAGGAGTTCATGGTGTGCCCGGTCGGTGCGCGCACCTTCGCCGAGGCCCTCCGCATGGGGTCTGAAGTGTACCAGGCGCTCAAGATCGTGCTGCGCGACCGCGGCCTGGTCACCGGCGTGGGCGACGAGGGCGGGTTCGCCCCCGACCTTCCCAGCAACCGTGCCGCCCTTGACGTGGTGATGGAGGCCATCGTGGCTGCTGGCTACCGCCCGGGCGAGGATGTGTCCATCGCGCTCGACCCGGCCACCACCGAACTGTGGAAGGACGGTGCGTACCACCTGGCCGGCGAGGGGCGCGTGCTGACCTCCGCCGAGATGTCCGATTACTGGGGCGACCTCTGCGACTCCTTCCCCATCGTGTCCATCGAGGACGGCATGGCCGAGGAC
>Ga0194042_1000448_pt1 | contig 13730 bp, 10 predicted proteins | sample JunL4412m_MetaG_FD_148974 | JGI IMG/M metagenome (GOLD analysis project Ga0194042, IMG submission 148974) | Anoxic zone freshwater microbial communities from boreal shield lake in IISD Experimental Lakes Area, Ontario, Canada - Jun2016-L442-12m | ecosystem: Environmental > Aquatic > Freshwater >...
AACCTGGGGGCTCATGGTGAAGAGTGGCCTCGATAGTGCCGTACGTGGACAGCCCACTGAAGTCATCGTTGCCAGTGTGGCTATCGCTCTGTTTGTGGGAGCCGTCACTGTCCTCGGCGACAGGCTGTCCACCGGGGTGAACAAATGACCGATGCTCTTTTGCAGGTGAGCGATCTCACCATCACCGTGCCCGCAGGTGAGTATGGTGCCGATCGGCGTCCCGTCGTGTCTGGAGTCAACCTTCAAATCGGGGCGGGAGAAGCGCTCGGACTCGTGGGCGAGTCGGGATCGGGCAAGTCAATGACAGCGCGTGCCGTCATGCGACTGTTTGCGCCGGGAGTTCAAGCAACCGGCACCGTGGTATTCGATGGCTGCGAAGTTTTTGCGATGGAAGATGACCAGTTACGCCTGTTGCGGGCACATCGCATTGCGATGATCTTTCAAGATCCTCGGGCCCACATCAATCCAGTGCGAACTGTGGGTGCCTTCCTCATCGAAGGGCTGTGCGCCTCAGGTGTCAGCACGCGAGACGCTGAGCGTCGGGTGACGTCATTGCTGGCGGAAGTCGGCATCAGTGACGGGTCGCGCCGAATGGCGCAGTTGCCACACGAACTCTCCGGAGGGCTGCTGCAGCGCGTCATGATTGCGTCGGCCGTTGCGATGGATCCTGACTTGCTGCTCGCCGACGAGCCAACTACTGCGTTAGACGTCACCACCCAGTCTGAAGTGATGGCCATCTTGGCGCAGTTGCGAACCGAACGCGGACTCGCATTGCTCTTCATTACACACGACCTCGAGCTTGCCGCCGCCACCTGCGATAGCACCGCCGTCATGTATGCCGGCTCGATCGTCGAACGGCAGAGTTCTCGTCAGTTGCTCACGCATCCTTATCATCCGTACTCGTCCGGATTGATGGTCTCGCGTCCCGACCTTGACGTCGTTCGCCAGAGGCTGCCCGTCATCGAAGGGCAGCCCATCGCGGCCTTTGAGGCAGGGGAAGGCTGCGCATTTGCACCCCGGTGTGGGTATTCGCAACCTGCCTGTCTTGCCACCACTCCCGCGTTGGTGGCCGTCCAAGGAGGAGAGGTCGCGTGTCATCGCGCCAGCGAGCTCCAGGGGCAGTTGCCGACCGCGATGGAGGGTGGTGGAGATGTCTGAGCCGCTCTTGAAAGTCGACGACTTGCGCAAGGTGTTCCCCGGGCGACGAGGTCATGACGATGTTGTTGCTGTCGACGGAGTGTCATTCGAGTTGGCGCCTGGAGAGTCGCTGGCCATCGTTGGCGAAAGTGGGTCGGGCAAGACAACCATCGCGCGAATGCTGGTGGGGCTCGAGCGTCCGACATCCGGGTCCATTGCAATGGGCGGCGCCATTCTCGACGTCTCGAGTCGTCGAGCGAAAGACCGTCGAGCTCGTGCGCGGCGTCTGCAAATGGTCTTTCAAGACCCCTACTCTTCGCTCGATCGGCTACAGACTGTCGAGCAGATTCTCTCGGACGCTCTTTCGCTCGCCCCGGATGCTGTGAGGGAAAGCAGAGCCGAACAGGTGCGCATCTTGCTGACTTCAGTCGGATTGCATGAGCGGCATTCGCGCATGAGGCCCGGTGGACTCTCGGGAGGCCAGAGGCAGCGAGTCGCCATCGCTCGGGCGCTGGCTGTGAAGCCTGACGTAGTGGTTCTTGATGAAGCAGTGGCGGCTCTTGACGTGTCAATCCAGGCGCAGGTTCTCAACCTGCTCAAGGAGATTAGAGAGACAACTGGCACCGCCTACCTGTTCATCAGTCATGACCTCGCTGTGGTCAACCAGGTCAGTGATCGTTGTGTCGTGATGCGACAGGGCCGCGTGGTCGAACAGGGGACTACTGCCGAGGTCCTCCACCACCCTCAAGATTCGTACACGCAGCAGTTGCGGGATGCGGTGCCTCGCCCGGGCTGGTCTCCAACTCGGTCTGCGGAGGCGCCCCGCTGAGCCCGAACTCGTCTGACTCGACACCACAGGATCGACCTCTCCGCCGTGTCGCGCGTCAGCGCCTTGCGCTGCACGTTAGGCTGAGGCTTCTTCCCCGCCGTGTACGGTTGCGCCCTGAGTCTGTGAGGGTGTGCCGGCGTCTTCCCATGGGGCAGGAGTAGAGCGTGTATCTGAAGAGCCTGACCCTCCGAGGGTTCAAGTCCTTCGCCTCGAGCACCACGCTCAATCTTGAGCCGGGGATCACCTGCGTCGTTGGGCCAAACGGCTCGGGTAAGTCCAATGTCGTCGATGCGCTCGCGTGGGTCATGGGTGAGCAGGGCGCCAAGAGTCTTCGCGGCGGCAAGATGGAAGATGTCATCTTCGCCGGAACCTCAGGCCGCGCGCCCCTCGGACGCGCCGAGGTGCTACTCACCATCGACAACAGCGATGGCGCTCTACCCATCGACTACACCGAAGTCACGATCTCTCGCATTCTGTTCCGCAATGGCGGCTCCGAGTACGCCATCAACGGCACTCCGTGCCGCCTGCTCGATGTGCAGGAGTTGCTCAGCGACTCCGGAATCGGCCGCGAGATGCACGTCATCGTCGGTCAGGGGCAACTCGATCAGGTACTGCACGCCAGCCCCGAAGATCGGCGTGGATTCATCGAGGAAGCTGCGGGAGTTCTCAAGCATCGCAAGCGCAAGGAAAAGGCCCTGCGCAAACTCGAAGCGATGCAGGCGAACCTCACCCGCCTTCAAGACCTCACCACCGAACTGCGTCGCCAACTCAAGCCGCTAGGAAAGCAGGCTGAGGTTGCTCGCCGCGCTCAGGTGATTCAGGCAGACCTACGCGATTCGCGTCTACGTCTGATTGCCGATGACTTGTTGGCGCTCACCGCCACCCTCGAGCAGGAAGTCGCCGACGAAACGGCACTGCGCGAACGTCAGGCTGAAGTTGAGGCGGCCATGGCGGCAGCGCAAGCGCGTGAGGCTGTGCTCGAAGCCGAACTCGGGGCCGATGCGCCACTGCTCGCACGGGCGCAGGAGACGTGGTACCGACTCTCGGCGCTGCGTGAGCGCATCGATGGAACGATGTCGCTGGCCACCGAACGCATGCGGCTGCTCGGATCTGAGGACGAGGTAGAAGCGTCCGGCCGCGATCCCGAGGAACTGGAATCACAGGGCCGCGAAGCACGTTCGGAAGAGTTCGACCTGGGGCGCGGTGTCGAAGTTGACCGTGCCGCACTGGCCGATGCCGTGCGCAATCGTGCCGAATCAGAAGCAGCACTGGCCACGGAAGAACGGCGCCTTGAGGCTGCCGTGCGAGCGGTGGCCGACCGTCGTGAAGGTCTCGCGCGACTTGCGGGTCAAGTGGCGGCCGCGCGCGAGCGTTTCGAGACTCGTGACGGTGAAACGCGGCGGCTGGCCGAGCAGGTCGAGGCCGCGCGTTTGCGCGCGGAAGCCGCAGCCACGGAGTTCAAGGCGCTCGAAAATGAGATTGCCGGACTCGATCAGGGCGAATTCGGGCTCGATGCCGAGCACGAGCAGGCGGCGTCGGTTCTTGCGGTGGTCGAACAGCGCATAGAAGCGCTGCGCCTTGCTGATCAAGAGGCCGATCGCGACCGCGCCTCGTTGCAGGCGCGCATTGAAGCATTGGAACTTGGGCTTGCTCGCCGCGATGGCGGTGCCGCTCTGCTCGCTGCCGGTGAGCAGGTCTCGGGTCTACTCGGATCAGTTGCGGCACTCATTCGGGTGGAGCACGGATACGAAGCGGCGGTGGCTGCAGCTCTGGGTGCCGCAGCCGATGCCATCGCCGTCTCCGATCATGGCTCGGCAGTATCGGCCCTGCGTCGTTTACGCACCGAAGACTCTGGCCGTGCCACCCTGCTGGTGGCAGGCAGCTCATCGACCACGGATGAGCCGTGGCCGCCCTTGCCCTATGGCGTGCGCTACGCGATCGATGTGGTGTCGGCGCCCGATGACTTGCGAGCACCCCTTGCCGGCGTGCTCGCGCGTATCGCCGTTGTCGACGACCTCGATCAGGCACGCGCCCTCGTCGCGTCACACCCCGGAGTCAGTGCTGCTACCCGCGACGGTGACCTAGTCGGGCCGCTTACGGCCAGCGGTGGCTCATCAGGTGGTCCGAGCCTGCTCGAAGTTCAGGCAGCACTTGACGAAGCCCGTGAACGAAACGAAGATGCCACGCATCGCGGCGAGCGCATTCGATTCGACCTTGAACGAGCAGCGGCCGAACACGCCGATGCCCGTTCTAGCGTGCAGTCAACGTTGGCGCGATTGCACGACAGCGATGCGCGTATGGCGGCAGTCGCCGAGCAACTCGGTCAACTCGGAAGTGCGGCGCGCGCGGCCGCGGGTGAAGCCGATCGACTTTCGGCTGCCCAGGCGGCGGCCGGCCAAGCCCTCAGCGACGACGAAGTGGCACTCGCTGCGCTGACGACGCGCCTTGTCGCGGCAGAGTCCGAGCCCGACGAGTTGGCGCCGTCACCCCATGAGCGCGATCGGCTCGCCGAAGCCGGTACTCAAGCGCGAGCCATTGAAGTTGAGGCTCGACTTGCGGTGCGCACTGGCGAAGAGCGCATCCGTGCCGTTGCGGCCCGTGCCGATTCCCTCGAACGTGCGGCACGCGATGAGCGAGAGAGTCGTCGCCGAGCCCAAGAACGTCGTGCCCGACGTGAGCGCGAAGTGGTGGCGGCTGCGGCTGTACGAATCGGTGCCGGATACACCTTGGCGCTCCTCGGTCGATCGATTGCGACTGCCACATCCGAGCGCACCTTCGCTGAGTCGCAGCGTGCTGCCCGTGATGCCGAATTGCAGCAGACTCGCGCGAGGCTTCGTCAACTTCTCGGTGAACACGAGCAACTCGTCGATGTGGTCCATCGCGATGAAGTAGCGCGTGCCGAGCAGCGGTTGCGCATCGAGCAACTCGAACTCAAGGCGATGGAAGACTTCGGCATCGACCCCGATGTCTTGGTTGCCGAATACGGACCCGAGCACATGGTGCCGCCGTCGCCGTCAGCCCCTGGCGATGAGATCGATCCCAATGCCCCGGCTCCCCAGCCGTACCCCTACGACCGTGGGCAACAGGAGCGCCGGATGAAGTCGGCCGAGCGCGCACTAGCGCTGCTAGGTCGCGTCAACCCGTTGGCACTCGAGGAATTCTCGGCCCTTGAGGAGCGGCACCAGTTTCTTACCGAACAACTCGAAGACGTCAAGCGTTCGCGCCGCGATCTACTCGAAATCATTCGCGAGGTCGATGAGCGTGTGCAGCAAGTATTTGCTGAGGCGTTCCACGACACCGCTCGAGAATTCGAAGCGGTCTTCGCGCGACTGTTCCCGGGTGGTGAGGGTCGATTGGTGCTCACCGATCCCAACGACATGCTCACCACCGGTATCGAGGTCGAAGCGCGCCCGCCGGGCAAGAGGATCAAGCGACTGTCCTTGCTCTCGGGCGGTGAGCGGTCGCTGACCGCCGTTGGGTTCTTGGTCGCCCTGTTCAAGGCGCGTCCGAGTCCGTTCTACGTCATGGATGAGGTTGAAGCGGCGCTCGACGATGTGAACCTCGGTCGCCTGATTCAGGTGATGGAAGAACTTCGTGAGAAGAGTCAGTTGATCGTTGTGACCCACCAGAAGCGCACCATGGAAATTGCCGACGCGTTGTACGGCGTCACGATGCGCGGCGACGGTGTCACCACGGTGATCAGTCAGCGACTGCGCGACATCGAGGATCAGTCCGCGTAAGTCGCGGCTACTCTTCCCCAAGCGACGCTGGGTTCGCTGTGTTCACTGCGAGCACGAATCCGGTCACGATCATCGCCTGAGCCACCGCGTAGGTGACCATCACCGCTGTTGAAAGCCCCGGCGATGATGCCACCCCTGCAAAGGCGCTCAGTGCGATGAGGCCGTCGCTCAGCAGGAACAACGCGGCGCCGATGGCCACGCGCCAGCCCAAACGTCGGGGCACGCGCAGCACGAGGTCGAGAGCTGAGATGGCCATCGCCGCGAGGACCAACCCGTAGATCAGGCCGGGTATCGCCTTCGCCCCAGACTCATGCCACATCGCGATCGCCAGCAGCAGCCACACGAACGCGTACGGAATGACGACGAGCGGCCACGCTCGCACAAGGCCCGGCCCGGGTACTCGGCGGAAGGCGAGGATGTAGAACACCTGCATCACGAGGAACATCAGGATTCCGGTGATGAAGCGCACGTCACCCGTTCCGAGCAGAGCGATGTCGCCGAACCATGCGAACACCAGACCCACCGCGAGTAGTTTCGTCGGCGTCGGAAGTGGCTGCACCGACGATCCGAGTAACCACACGAACAACAGCGGTACGAGCAGCGCAGTCGTGAGGTTGTGAGCAACTGACGAGTCTGCGGCCGTCGAGACGGCGTTGGCCACCGCAACGAGGACGAACAGGCCCAGAATCACCGACGGGGTGCGGCCGCTGAACCGTGGGGGAGCAGTCGGGCTGGCAAGGGTGGCCATGACCCCATTCTGACCCACTTTCGGTCTCTGGGAGGATCGTGTGGTGAACGGGACCCTGTATCTCCTCCTCGGAATTTTCATTCTGGCGCTCATCGTCGCCGTCACCGTCAAGTTGGTGAAGGGTCGCGGCGAGTTGCCATCGGCGTCGACGAGGGCCGGACTTGATGCTCCGCCGACGGCTGTCACCGGTGATCTGGTTGATGTACCGCCTGAGCTGGCGGGTCTGGAAACCGTTGAGACACCGGTTCCTACTTCAACCCTCGACGTTCCGGCGCCGACGGCCGGACGACTTGGCCGTTTGCGCGCGCGACTCGCGCGATCCAACTCGGCAATTGGTCAGGGTCTTCTTGCGCTGTTGTCCGGTGCCACGATTGACGCCGACACGTGGCAGGAGGTCGGAGACACCCTCATCGTCGCTGACCTCGGGGTTGCTCCCGCTCGCGAGTTGGTTGAGCGGCTCAAGGTGAGGGTGGCTGCCGAAGACACGGCAGACCCCGAGCGAGTACGCACGATGCTGCGAGAAGAACTGTTGGCAATCGTCGACCCCACGCTCGATCGATCGCTGTCTACCACACGTGAAGACGGGCTTCCGGCCGTGATTTTGATCGTCGGTGTGAACGGAACAGGAAAAACCACCACGACCGGCAAACTCGCTCGTGTACTGATCGCCGATGGGCGCACGGTGGTTCTCGGAGCAGCTGACACGTTCCGTGCGGCTGCGGCCGACCAACTGCAAACGTGGGGTGACCGCGTCGGTGCCACTGTCGTGAGGGGGCCCGAAGGTGGCGACCCGGCGTCCGTCGCGTTCGACGCGGTGCATGAGGGCATCACGGAGAACGTCGACACCGTGCTGATCGACACCGCCGGGCGACTGCACACCAAGTCCGGCTTGATGGATGAGTTGGGCAAGGTCAAGCGAGTGGTTGAACGGCAGGTTCCTGTCAACGAGGTACTGCTCGTACTTGACGCAACAACCGGCCAGAACGGACTCACCCAGGCCCGTGTCTTTGCTGAGGTGGTGCAGGTCACAGGCATCGTCTTAACCAAGCTCGATGGCACGGCGAAGGGGGGCATCGTGGTTGCCGTACAACGTGAATTAGGCGTGCCCGTCAAACTTGTCGGCCTTGGCGAAGGCCCCGATGACCTCGCTCCGTTCGACCCGGAAGCGTTCGTCGACGCCCTCGTCGGCTAAATCTGCAGGACGTTAGTCCCCGAGGGCGAGGTCTACCGGCACTGAGAGTTCGTGCCCGCATGCCGGACGGTTGAACTATCAACAACGGCCATCCAGGCCGGTCGATAGGGAGGACCTCCGATGCCACCTCTCATTTCAGCCGCTCTCGACAATCCTGCCACCTACTTCTCTTGGGGTTGGTTGCAGATTTCGGTCGGCAATTTGATTGTGATTCTGGTGATGTTCGTACTTTTCATTCTCGCCCTGGTGTTGCCCTTCCCGGGCGGACACGACGATGGGGGTGATGGCTCATGACCGCGGAGGTCGAGTCGCACACCGTCGCACCGGCACCCGGTGATACGTGGACGGGCAAATTTCGCGACCGAGTCGCTCGGGACTTGCCACCGGACAAACTGCTTCCCGACCGTCAACCGTCGTACGTAGCGTCGTGGATCTACGTCTTTGGTGTCTTGACGATCGCCGCACTCCTGGTCGTCGTCGCCACTGGGGTGGTGCTCACGCTCGAAGGACCTGAGTGGTACCACATCTCCGACGTAGGGCACTTCTTCAACAGCCTGCACTTCTGGTCGGTGCAGTTGTTCTTCATCTTCATGGTCGTGCACCTCTGGGGGAAGTTCTGGATGGCCGCGTGGCGCGGTCGCAGAGCGATGACGTGGATTACCGGCGTCGTTTCCTTCATCGTGTCACTCGCCACAGCATTTACCGGCTACCTCATGCAGACCAACGCTGATTCGCAGTGGATCACCTTCGAAGCCAAGGACGGCCTCAACGCCGTTGGAATCGGTGCGTGGTTCAACGTGACCAATCTCGGTCAGACGATGCTGCTGCACGTGTGTACGTTGCCACTGGTTGTCGGTCTCATCGTGGTGCTTCACGTGCTGTTAGTGCGTAAACGTGGAGTGGTACCTCCGATCGATGCCTTCAAGAACGAACCCGCCGCTGCGAGCAACACAGCGGAGGTGACGTCATGAGTAAGACGAAGAAAGTCGATCCTGCCGCCGCACCGTGGCAAGGTCCGTGGCGCAAGTACGACATTCTGAAGGAAGGCGTCATCGCGCTTATCGTGGTGGCACTGCTCTCGGTTGGTTTGGCAGGCATCTTCAGCTCACCGGATGAAAAGGCGCTGACCTTCCAAGGCTGGGCGACCAGTGCACCGGAAAACTTCTTCGCCACGACGGTCGGTGAACTCGCTGGAACCACGGAATCGGCGGGCTACGGACCTCCGTACAACGAAGGGGGCGATGGGGTCTCTGTCGGGCCACTGAATATGCAGAAGCTGATGGGTGTTCGTATCCCTGTGAACCCGGCCGATGATTTCGTGATCACTCCGCTGTCTTCCTCGCAGCAATCGCAGGAAACGGTGGATGCGCTCAAGGCGTGGAAGGACGCATCTGCCGACCAGCAGGCGGCGTGGGCAACAGCCTTCGACGATGCTGTGCAGGCGACGGCTGATGAAGAGGGCGTGCTCGACCTCACCAAGATCGAGAAGGGCGACTACGGGCCTGTTCCGGTGCTGGCCGGTGCCCTGACTGACATGGCCACCTCTGGTGCCTACGACGGCGTTCTGCTGGCGCAGGATCCCAATGGTTTTTACCAGATGGATCACACCAAGCAGATCTTGTTCATGGGTGATGGCTCGTACCTCGATGACTTCGGCACCGTTCAGAACCTTCAGGGCAACACCTGGGGAATGATGAACGAAACCGGGAGTTACCCAGGTCAGGCATGGCTGTGGCTCTACTCCTTCTGGTACCAACTGCCAGTGTTCAACGCCCTCGATGACGCAGATCCTGCGTCAATGAGCGCACAGCTGACGGCGAGTGCTGACGCCCTGATCTTCTACATCATGGGCCTGCTCACGATCTTGCTGGTGCTGCTGCCATTCATTCCGGGTCTGCGTTCGATTCCGAAGTGGATTCCGCTGCACAAGTTGATCTGGCGTGACTACTACCGCAGCATCCGGGGATAGGCCTATCTCCGGTCCGTTCACATACTCGTAACACCGGCGGCGAGATCGTCACCGTCGTGAAACACCACTGCTCCCCTCGTGCAACACGAGGGGAGCAGTGTCCTTCCAGAAGCCTCCAACTCTCGGAAGGACAAAAGCAATGCCGGAACTCAACACAGGGGATACGGCGTGGGTCCTCGCCGCCACGTCGATGGTCTTGCTGATGACGCCGGGTCTCGCCTTCTTCTACGGCGGTATGACCCGAGCCAAGAGCACGCTCAACATGATGATGATGTCGTTCATCACGATCGCCATCGTGAGCGTGATCTGGGTGATCTTCGGATACTCGCTGGCCTTCGGTGACAGTGGCAGCGCGTACGTCGGCGAATTCAGTCTCTCCGGGTTGGGTGGCGCTGTTAACGAGCTCACCAACAACGGCGGCGTATACCCAATTCCGCTGCTTGCCTTCGCGGCTTTCCAATTGATGTTCGCCGTCATCACTCCGGCGCTCATCTCGGGCGCCCTTGCTGACCGCACCAAATTCATTGCCTGGGCCGTGTTTGTCACGATCTGGGTCACCATCGTGTATTTCCCGGTCGCGCACTGGGTGTTTGACTTCGGCACCAAGCAGGCCGACGGCACCATCACCGGCGCTGGCTGGCTGGCCGCCTCGGGTGTTGAAGACTTCGCTGGTGGAACTGCGGTGCACATTAACGCAGGTGCCGCCGCACTCGCCCTCGTGATCGTTCTGGGTAAGCGCATCGGCTTCCGTAAGGATCCCATGCGCCCCCACAACCTTCCGTTGGTCATGATTGGCGCTGGTTTGCTGTGGTTCGGCTGGTTCGGTTTCAACGCCGGGTCGGCACTGGGCGCCAACGGCACCGCTGCACTCGCACTCATGAACACGCAGGTCGCAACTGCGGCGGCGCTTGGTGGTTGGCTGCTCGTGGAGAAGATCCGCGACGGGCACCCCACCAGCCTTGGTGCCGCATCGGGTGCGGTCGCTGGTCTGGTTGCGATTACGCCCGCCTGCGCGTTCGTTGCACCCTGGGGTGCAGTGGTGATCGGCGCACTCGCCGGCATCATCTGCTCGCTTGCGGTGGGACTGAAGTACAAGCTCGGCTACGACGACTCGCTCGACGTCGTAGGCGTGCACCTCGTCGGCGGAATCGTTGGCTGCCTTTTGATTGGTTTCCTTGGAACCCACACGGTGAACTCACTCGGTCTTGACGGTGTGCTCTATGGCGGCGGATTCACGCTGTTGGGCAAGCAGGCGGTGGGAGTTGTTGCGGTGCTCGCGTATTCGTTCATCGTCGCGTTCATCTTGGGCATCATCATCGACAAGACCATTGGCTTCCGCATCACTCGCGATGCTGAACTCGAGGGCATCGACGTCACCGAGCACTTGGAGTCGGCCTACGACTTTGAGCCGCGCGGTGGAAGTTCCGGTGGGCTCGCGTCGGTACTCCACGGATCGTCGACGACCGCCACTCTGGAAAAGACGGAGGTCTCGTCATGAAGTTGATCACCGCGATCATCAAGCCCTTCAAGCTCGACGATGTGAAGTCGGCCCTCGAAACCTTTGGCCTCAGCGGCATGACGGTCTCGGAAGCCAGCGGCTTCGGTCGGCAGGGCGGTCACACCGAGGTGTACCGCGGTGCTGAATACACCGTGGATTTGATTCCCAAGGTTCGGCTGGAGGTGCTCGTTGATGACAGTGACGCCGACTCCGTGGTTGACGTCATCGTCAAGAGCGCACAGACCGGACGCATCGGTGATGGAAAGGTCTGGGTTGTTCCGGTCGACGCCGTGGTGAGGGTGCGAACGGGCGAACGAGGTAGCCAGGCCCTCTGAAGGTACGTCGACTCCTCACCCCGGGGAAGTGAAGAGACCACGATTCGGGTCCCGGGAACTGCTGCCCCACAGCAGTTTCCGGGACTCGCTCGTATTCGTTGACAAGTCCGAGCGCGCGAAAGGACCCACATGGACCACGATGTAGCGGTGAATGGTGATCGTGCGTCGTTGACGTGGCTGGCCTCCCGGCAGGCGTTTCTCTCCGACCCGAACTGGCGCCCGAGTCACCCCTCGCGCCTTGAACTGGCTCGACTCACCGACGGGTGGCTGGCCGAACTCTTTGCTGAAGCAGGCGGAGTAGGCACTGGCGCCGCATTGGTGGCTGTCGGGGGTTTCGGTCGGCGTGAACTTGCTCCAGGCAGCGATCTCGACCTGCTGTTACTGCATCCTCCCGGTGTCACGGTCACCTCGGTTGCCGATGCGCTCTGGTACCCCATCTGGGACGCGGGGCTGCGCCTTGACCACAGTGTGCGCACCGTGGCTGAGGCACGACGCCTCGCCGGTGCCGACCTGCGTGTGATGCTCGGACTACTTGATGCGCGCACTGTGGCCGGAGACGACGCACTACGCACCTCACTCCTTGGCAGTGTGCTGGCTGACTGGCGTTCTTTGGCTCGTGACCGGCTTCCCCAGTTGCGCGCCGCGAGCGAGGAGCGCGCTGTTCGGTCCGGCGAACTTGCTCACCTGCTCGAACCTGATCTGAAGGAAAGCCAGGGCGGCATCCGAGACATCGTGGTGTTGCGGGCCGTGGCCGCGAGTTGGATCGCCGACATTCCGCACGCTCTCGTCGACGAGCCGCATCGGCTTCTTCTCGATGTGCGTGATGCGTTGCACCATGTCAATGCACGAGGCTCGGACCGGTTGACGCAACCCGATCAGCCAGCGGTCGCCGCGCTCCTCGGAATGGCCGACGAAGACGTCTTGCTGCGTTCGGTGTCAAAGGCCGCGCGTTCGGTGGCCTATGCGAGTGAACTCACCTGGAGTCGCGTCGAGCGAGTTGCTCGCAAGCCTCAAGGAGTGCGACGTCTCGGTGGTCGAAGCACAGCGCCCGGGCGAGTGCCACTCGCAGAAGGTGTGGTGGTGCAAGACGGGGAAGTTGTTCTCGCACTAGAAGCCCACCCCGAGCGAGATCCGGCGCTTTTGCTTCGCGCCGCGGCCGCCGCTGCGCAAGCGGGTTTACCGATTGCGCCGCATGCCGTTGCACGATTGGTCACCGAATGTCCGCCACTGCCGTTGCCATGGCCCGATGAAGCGCGCGATTCGCTGGTGTCGCTGCTGGGTGCCGGCCGATCGTCAGTGCGGGTATGGGAGGCCTTCGACCAAGTTGACGCCTGGAGTGCGCTGATGCCCGAGTGGGCCGTCGTGCGCAGTGCTCCGCAGCGCAATCCGATACACACGTTCACCGTTGACCGGCATCTGGTCGAAACGTCGGTGTACGCCAGCGCGCTCACGCGTCGGGTTCGACGTCCTGACCTCCTCCTCGTGGGGGCGTTGTTGCACGACATTGGCAAAGCGCGACCGGGCGATCACACCGAGATCGGAATTGAACTGGTGGGGCAGATGGCGCCACGGATGGGTTTCAACGAGGCCGATTCGGCAGTTCTTGTTGACCTCGTGCGCCATCACTTGCTCTTGCCCGACGTGGCAACTAGGCGCGACCTTGAGGATCCCTCGACGATTGACGCGGTGTCGACGGCAATTTCACATCCGGACACTCTCGAACTTCTCGCGGCGCTTACCGAAGCTGATTCGTTGGCTACGGGACCGGCGGTGTGGAGCGACTGGAAGGCGCGTCTGCTCGAACAACTTGTGTCACGGGTACGAACTCAGACCGCAGGTGACGCCGCACCCCCGCCGCGCCCGGAGTTGTCGCCCGAGCAGCGAGCCCTTGCCGTCGGTTCGGGAGTGGAAGTGCTGTTGGAAGCCGACGGAGTGGCGACTCGTGTGACCGTGATGAGTCCCGACCGCGTCGGTCTGTTGGCAACAACTGCCGGCGTGCTGTCGCTGCATCGATTGGCTGTTCGCTCGGCACAAACAGAAACACTCGACGATCGAGTGGTCGCTGTGTGGTCGGTGATTCCCTCGTTCGGAGATGTGCCTGCGGTTGAGCGACTCCGAGATGATCTGCGTCGCGCGCTCGAAGGCAGTTTGGATGTGCCGGCACTGCTCGCCACACGTGACCGTGACCAATACGGAGTCGCTGCCGCTGCTGCGACAGTCACGGTGGTCGCGGGGGCCAGTGCGAGAGCCACGGTGCTTGAGATTCGCGCTCACGATGCCCC
>Ga0194042_1000457_pt1 | contig 13599 bp, 13 predicted proteins | sample JunL4412m_MetaG_FD_148974 | JGI IMG/M metagenome (GOLD analysis project Ga0194042, IMG submission 148974) | Anoxic zone freshwater microbial communities from boreal shield lake in IISD Experimental Lakes Area, Ontario, Canada - Jun2016-L442-12m | ecosystem: Environmental > Aquatic > Freshwater >...
TCTCCATGTCAGCTGGGATCTCAACGCCTGCGGCACGCAGCGTGCCGGTCGGATCGTTCACGAGCTGCGCCTTGAATGCGGGATCATTCCACGCCTTCTGCACAACCTCGCTGTAGGTCTTGAGGAATGCAGCTGCCTGCACCTCGTCGATCTGAGGGATGTTGGTCGTAACCGCCATGAGAGGCTCCTTTAGTCGAACCGGTTGATGGGTTTTTGCCCGGTGCTTCCGGACAGATTAGCGCGGAAAGCTGTCCGCACAGTGTTCTTCTGCCTCAGCAGGACGAGCCAGCGCTGCCAGCCGAGCCGGCCGAGCAGGACGGGCACGAGGCCGAGCTCGCGGTGGCAGCCGAGCCATTGCACGAGCTGCCGCCATTGATTGCAGCGAGGAGCTCGTCGTCGTTGAGGTGCTCGGTCGGAGCAGCAGGCAGCGGCAGCGTGACCACGGTGTGGCCTTCCTTCGCGCCGGCAGCGTGCTCCACAAGCTTGATCTCCATGTCAGCTGGGATCTCAACGCCTGCGGCACGCAGCGTGCCGGTCGGATCGTTCACGAGCTGCGCCTTGAATGCGGGATCATTCCACGCCTTCTGCACAACCTCGCTGTAGGTCTTGAGGAACGCAGCTGCCTGCACCTCGTCGATCTGAGGGATGTTGGTTGTAATCGCCATGAGAGGCTCCTTTTTCGACGTAAAGGTCTTCGGGACACGACGCCCCGCGATCCGGACATTAGGTCAGGTGAGGATGCCCCACAAGGCAATATGGGGTTATCCCCCCATGCAAAATCCAGACTGTTACAACCTGTAGCGCACGTCAGCATGCGCGCTTGATGAAGACACTTCTTCAGGCGCCTTCTACGCGTGTGTGAGACACGTGTATTCAGAGAAAAGCATGCCGTTGCAGCGGGCGCAAGCGCTTCCGTTCCGTGACGCCCGGCACCTCGCGCTTATCACGTCTTTCACATCAAAAATCATCAAAACCACGACGAGATTCGTAGAAATATAGAAGTCAGCCCCATACAGCGTTGAATGCCTCCGAATGTAATCTCGCTAACGCGCACGTGGAGGAGTCGTTCGCCACGCACGGTGCGCACAGAACCGTTTCGGGCATCGTGGCCGACGGGTCGCGTGTAGGCACAGCCAAGCCGTCGACCCAATTAGCCCGTCGAGCCGAGGCTGGCAACTGGTGCGTGTTACCGTTTCTTTATGCCCGAGAAACCTCTTGCCAGAGTCTTTTACGGGCTAACCACGCTCAGCGCGATCGCCGGCACCACGCTTGCGTTCGTGCTCTACGGGTTTGGCACCTCGGGGCCACCCGACACCACGCCGGGCATGTTCGATGTCTACGGGCAAAACATGATTGGCCGCCTCACAGACACCGCCAGCTACTTCACGACCTGGAGCAACGTCCTCGTCGCGATCGTCTTCGCACTGCTCGCGATCCGCGTCAGTCGTCGCGGTCACATCACCCACGTGCTGCTGTTCAGCGCGCTGTTGATGATCCTCGTCGCTGGCCTGGTTGACAACGCGATCCTTGCTCCCGCGGTAGCACCGAGGCACGGCTGGGAACTCCTCACAACGACGCTCGAGCACACCATCACGCCACTGCTCGCACTGTTCGCCTGGGCAATCTTTGGCCCGCGTGACTGGCTCTCACGGCAGCTGATCCTGCCGGCTCTTTTGATCCCAATCGTCTGGGTCGTCTTCACGATGCTCCGCGGTGCGATCATCAACGCCTACCCGTATGGCTTCCTCAACGTCGTCAAGCTCGGCTATCCGATGGCGCTGCTGGATGTCGTCGGCGTGCTTGTCGTTGGCATTGCAATCTGCTTTCTCCTGATTGGTATCGATCGACTTGCTCGCCGCTGGAGTCGGGCTTGAACGACGCACAGCGCGAGCGCGTTGATGAGATCTTCGCCGCGTATTTCGCACAGGATCCGCCACTGACGCCTGGCGTCGCCTACGGCGTCGTCATGGACGGCGCGCTCGTCCATGCGGGCGGGCTGGGCACGCTCCACGTGGGAGAGCAACACCAACCCGGCGCCGACAGCAGTTTTCGGATCGCGTCGATGACGAAGTCGTTTGTGGCGGCCACCATGCTGCTGCTCCGTGACGAAGGAGCACTGCGCCTCGACGACACGGCCGAGCACTGGGTGCCAGAGCTACAAGGACTGCCACTCGCTACGAGTGATAGCCGGCCACCAACCCTGCGCCAGTTGCTGTCGATGAACTCGGGCTACCCCGAGGACGATCCGTGGGCCGACCGGCTCGAGTCGCTCAGCGACGACGAGTACACCGCATTGATGGGCGAGCCGAAGACCTTCGCGCGCACCTCCGGCATCGCCTTCGACTATTCGAACATCGGCTTCACGCTGCTCGGCCGCGTGATCCAGAACGCGACGGGCCAGCCGTATCGAGATGTCGTGACGGAGCGGATCATCGCGCCACTTGGTCTGCGCGATACCACCTGGAGCGACGACGGTATCGACCCTGCTCGACTCGCCACCGGCTACGCACTCGTCGACGGCGAGTGGGTAGCCCAGCCGATCCAGAGCCCCGGCGCCTTCAGTGCCCTCGGTGGTCTCTACTCTACGGTCGCGGACTTGGCGGTCTGGGTCGCGGGCTTTGTCGATGCCTGGCCGCCGCGTGATGCCGACGACGCACACCCGTTATCACGCGCATCGCGCCGTGAGATGCAACAGGTCGTCACGGCGATGCCGCTCCAACTCGGTGCCGGTGAGGGTCTATTGCGCGCCCAAGCACACGGCTACTGCTTCGGACTGATGAGCGCCGAGGATCTCGCGACCGGCCGCACGATCGGCCATTCCGGTGGCTATCCGGGCTTCGGCTCTCGGATGACGTGGCATCCAGCCAGCCGGATCGGCGTGATCGCGCTCGCCAACGGTCGCTACGCTAGGCCCGGTGGAGCGGTCACCGACGCACTCGCCGAGCTGGTCGCCGAGGAGCCACGCCGTCTAGGTGTCGAGCCCTTGCCGGCTGTTGCAAACATCCGCGCGGCGATCGACGCGGCACTCATTGCCGGCGACTTCTCGGCAATCGAACCGCTCCTGGCTTTCAACGTCGACCTCGACGAGACACTAGACCGCCGCTCCTCGCTGGTGGAATCGCTCGCGGCTACCCACGGAGCATTGACCCCCGACGCCGACCTGACGGTGATGACACCGACACAGGTTGCGTGGTGGTTAGCTGGCGAACAGGGCCGGGTTGGCGTCGAGATCATGCTCAATCCGGAGCAGCCCCCTCGGGTTCAAAAATTGGACCTCACCAGTGTGCTGCCCGCAACGTCAGACCTCGAAGGCGCAGTTGCTGGGGCACTCGAAGCAGTCAAACGCGGCACCGCGCTTTCGCCCGTACTCCTTCCGATCTGCAGTGCCTCGTGGGTTGCCTGTGACGGCCAACGCACAGGCACGGTGCTGGTTGTCGGGGCGTATGCCAGCGTACGAATCGCAATCGACCTTGACGCCGAGCAGGTCGCGACGTTCGAGCCGGACGAGCGCTGGCCGCTCCCGACCTAACCGAAAGCCATCTCGGTACGGCGGCAATCCGCCGAAGGTCGCTACATCTCGTCGGGAGCGGGTGCCTTACCGCGCAACAGCACGACAGCGACACCGACGCCGATCACCGCCGTCAGGAGCGACGGAAGCATCGCGTAGGCGACGGCAGTGTCAAAGGCTTTCGTCACCGTTGCCATCACATCCATGCCCGCGGCCGGCACGATGTCGGCCGCCTTCGCGCTGCCCGTCAGGACGTCAAGGTACTCATCGAGCTGTCGCATCGAGGGGTCATAGGGCTGCAAGAGTTGTCCGAGCTCGACCTTCGCCCGCGTCTGGAAGATTGCCGTGCCCATGGCCACACCAAGCGAGCCACCAATCATGCTCGAAGCCTTGTAGACGCCAGACGCAACGCCCTCCCCCGCACCGTCTGGATCCTCGACCGCGACGGCTGCACAGGGAGTGATCTGAAGACCGATACCTGCACCGAGCAGGATGAACGGTGCGATCAATTGATTGTACGAGCCCGTCAGCTCGAGCATCAAGACGGAGCCAACAGCAAGTAATGCCATGCCGACTGCGGTTGGCAGCCACGGCCCAAAACGGAGTCCAAGACGTGTGCCAAACGGGTTGACGATCAGAATGGGGATCGTTGCGGGCAAGAGCATCACGCCAGCTCTCAGCGGACTCATATCCTCAACCACCTGCAAGTACAGCGCCATGAAGAAGATCGCAGCACCAAAGACGATATTGGCGATCAGGTTGGCAATCACTGCACCGTCGAAGCGGCCGCGGTGAAAGATCGAAAGGAGAACGATCGGATTGCGGACCTTGCGCTCAATCAGGACAAAGGCGACGAGCAGTGCGATCGCCACGAGGAAGTACGCACCGAGAGCGCGCGGACTCGCCGTGTCGACCTGCACAAGTCCGTACGAGATCAAGCCAATACCACCGACGAGCGTAATTACGCCACCAATGTCGATCCGACGATCCGCCCCCTCCTCGCAGGATTCGGGCGTGCACTTCCACATCAGTGCCAACGCGACGATACCGATCGGTAGGTTGATCCAGAAGATCCACTGCCACGACAAGTAGGCGATCATCAGGCCACCCACGAGGGGACCGACTGCCTGAGCGCCCCAACAGGTCGCAATCCACGCGCCAATGGCGGTGTCACGCTCGCGACCAGAGAAGGAGACCGCGACGATCGCGAGGGCAGACGGCAAGACGGCGGCGGCACCCACACCTTCGATCAGGCGGCCGATGATCAGCAGCAACGGATCGGTTGCGAGACCGGCAACGACTGAGCCGATCAGGATCAACAGTGTGCCAATCGCGAAGATCAGTCGGCGTCCAAAGATGTCGCCAAGCTTGCCACCAACGATGATCAGCGAGCCCGCCAAGAAGTAACCATTGACGGCCCACTGCAGGGTGTCCATCGACCCGCCGAGCTCGCGGCCGATCGTCGGTAGCGCGAGTGAGATGTCACTCGCCGTCACCCAAACCAGGGCGGTCACGGCGCAGATCGCGATCAGGGAAAGCCAGGTTGTAGAGGTCGCCTTGGGACTCGACATGCCGAGACCGTACAGACCTGGGTGGCGGACATTTTGGGCCCGGGCCCAAAATGTCCGCCTGACTTGATCAGCTGGGTTGGCCGTTGGGACGATAGATAAGTCATGAACACTCGACGTTTTATCCCACTGCTCGTCGCTGGCGCACTCGCGCTCAGTGCCGTTCCTGCCAGCGCTGCCACCACACTCAATGGCACGGTCGGGCCCGGTTTTGACATTACGCTCACGAAGGGTGGCCAGAAGGTTACGTCGCTGAAAGCCGGCTCGTACACCTTCAAGATCACCGACAAGTCGGCGATCCATAACTATGTTCTCAACGGCCCGGGGGTCAAAGATAAGGAGATCGCCGGCCTGACATACCAGGGCACGAAGAGCACGACCGTCACCCTCGCGAAGGGCACGTACGTGTACTACTGCACGCCGCACAAGTCCATGATGAAGGGGTCGTTTACCGTCTCGTAGTCGCCTCTCCGCTGAACGGCAGCGGCGCGTTGCAGACTGCGCAGGCAAACGCGCGCCGCGGAGGCACCACTGCACGCTAAACGCTGCAATGCGCGCGATAGATTCACAGAACTGAGCAGCAAAACTCCTTATGTAAGCCGAATTTCAAATCAGAGGCGGACATTTTGGACCCGGGCCCAAAATGTCCGCCTCTTGATCGTCAACGCTAGAGTTCGCTCATGGTCCGTCCACACCGTCTCTTGCTGACGCTCGCCACCTTGATGGCCTTTGCGACTGTCCCAGCACTTGCGCAGGCCGGGATGGCGCAGAAGTTGACGGCACTCGGTGGTAAGCCGTGCTCGACGACAAGCGAATTTGTCTGCGTCAAGATCAGCGTGCCACTCGACCACTTTGACCCGGCGAATACACAGCGCATCAAGGTTGCCTTTGCTGTGCGCCCCGCCGACGGTGTCAGCAAAGGTCTGTACGTAACGGCAACGGGAGGGCCCGGTTCGAGTGGGATCGCCAGTGCCGATTCGTACATCACGAGCTTTGCAAAAGGCGTGCTCGACCGCTTCGACGTGGTCTTTTTTGATCAGCGCGGGCTGGGTCGCAGCGGCAACGTCAACTGCCCGAATGCGATGGCGGCGTACCAGACCAGCACAAGTAACGACACTGCGACCACGACAGCCACGTTCGCCAATGCCTGCACGAAGGAGGCCCACTCTGCCGAAATCTTGCCGTTCATGGGCACCAACCAAGCGACCGAGGATCTCGAGTCATTCCGCGTTGCTCTCGGCAGCCCCTCGATCTGGCTTTACGGGGAGTCGTATGGCACGCAGTACGGACAGACTTACGCCGCCGCGTACCCCACATCACTGAAGGGACTGATCATTGACGGCGTTGTCGATCTCACCCTGACGGGCCCACAGTTCTGGACGAGCGCGTCGCACGCCTTCGAAAGCGTCCTCAACACCACCATCAGCATCTGCGATCACCGCACCCGCTGCCTGAAGGACGCAACGACCAGTGCTGGCGATGTCTATGACGCGCTCGAGGCGCGCCTATCGTCTCATCCCATCAAGGTTCGTTTTCCCCTCGCCAATGGCGGGCGCGCGGTGCGCGAGTTGACTCTCGGCCTGTTTGAGACAACTACGAGTGGCCAGATGTATGGCACCTACGGCCGCATGATGTTTCTTCGCGCCTTGACTGCCGCGGGCGAGGGCGACCTCGTGCCGATGCTGCGACTCGCCTACAGCAACGCGATGTTAGACCCCCAGAACCTCGAGCCGCTCGTCGATCCCACGTGGTCGGATGCGGGGTACTACGGCGTGGACTGCCGCGACTACGCGTACTACTCCGGCACGAAGGATCAGCGCAGTGACGCCTTTCTCGCCGACGCCGACCAGACCCAGGCTCTGTATCCACGCATCGGTGGAGCAACCTTCCTCAGCGACTACACCTGCGTCTGGTGGCCCGGCTCCGACGTCGCAGCTGCCCGACCAGCGCCACTCGTCAATACCGGCGTTCCGACCTTCGTGATCGTCGCCACGTCCGATCCGATCACGCCCGTCACGCAGGGTCGCGCAGTCTACTCGCGCCTCGCCGACGGCTATCTGATCACAACAGCCGGCGGCCCGCACGTGACGTTCGGCCGCGGCAACCCCTGCCCCGATAACCTCGTCAACGATTTCTTGATTAGCGGTCGTCGCCCGACGCGACGCACCACCACGTGCTCCGGTACGTACGTGGACCCGTACATTCCACTCGCACCAGCCAAGGCCAGCGCCTTTGAGACCATCAAGGCAGCACTCGTCTCGTTTGATCAGCAGTTTGCTGTGGTCCCTGAATACGCCTACTGGGATGGCACCACTCCAACCGCAACTGGGTGTGCTGTGACTGGCTCAGTGCGGATACGAGCCACCTCGCACGGTGAGGCCTACACCTTCACCAACTGCTCCTTCACCAGCGGCGTCCGCTTGACCGGCACTGGTACGAAGAACAGCGACTCGGGCGTGATCACACTTGACGTCACCCTGGCGGGCCGCTGGAACCAGCACGTCCGCTACGTCGACGGCAATCGCGGCAAGACCGTCACGTTCGTCGACTAGTTCGTCGACTAGTTTGCCGCGTCGCCGGCCTTGATCTGCTCGCCGAGCCACTGTGAGTAGATCACGCGACCAGGCTCGTAGAGGTGGTTCGGGTCGGAGTAACCACCGTCATTGAGCTGCGCCAGCACAGCCTTCGGTGGCACCAGCAGAGGTACGCCAAAGGTCTTCTCAAACCGCGCGAGGTAGGCGTCACTGGCTGGCGGGTCGAGATAGCGCGGCATCAGCGTGAAGTACATTTCTAGTCCCTGATCGTGAGCCCAGGCGATCATTTCTTTCATCGTCTGGCGCTGCGCGTCGTTGTTGATCTTGCCGATCGGCCAAGCACCCGGCTTGCGGTCTTCCCACGTGGTCCCCTTCGGTACGACCTGCTTCGCCCACGACGCATTAGCCGCCTCCTTAAGCGGCCGGTCCTTACCCGTACACCCGTCCGAGACGCCGACAGGTCGCTCTTGGACTGGGATCGTGAGATTTGCATCGGCCTTGCCAGAGAGCCAACGGTCGAGCGCAAAATCGACCCGTAGCTGACCAAGTTCGAGGAGATCCCGGAAACGCAAGTAGGCCGGCTCTCGTGGCTTCAGCTGAGGATCCGACCGAAATTCGTCGATGGGTACGAGTGCCGCGTGTTCCGGGAAGTAGTCGTAATAGCGCTGCGACGTGGCAACGACGTCGCCCTCTCGCGAGTACTCCACCACGATCGCCTGTTTGATCCCGCGCTCGGCCTGTACATCCTTGATCTCTTGGAACATCTGCTGCGTTCCACGCCAACTGCGCGCCAAGTTCAAGACAACCTCAGGTGGCTGTTTGCCGTCGCTAATGACCCTCGAGACCTCTTCGGGCGAGACGCCCCACTTCGTCCGCGACGTACCGACAATCACGACATCAACCGGTCCCTGATAGGTGTAGATCTGTCGATACACACACTTCAAAGACGCGTAACGAATGCGCGGCTGATCGCTCCACGCGACGAGCGCGAAGACACCCCCGAGAATCCCCAACAAGAGGACGCCGCAGACGATCTGGATCAGGTGACGGTGGGATCGGCTCACAGGCGATTTAGTAGTTGGCGTAGACCGGTGTTAGTGATTCGAGGGGGTAGTTCATCGCCACGATGATCCAGGCGATGATGCCCAACACGATGTAGACGAGGAGTTGATGGCGCACCACCCAGTCTGCCACCCCGGCGGTGAAATCGGACCACTGATTTTCCATTAGTTCTGCCTCCTACTCACAGGTGGACTCCTACAAATGATGCGACGTAGCGCGCTAGATCACGGTTTGACGGTTGATTCGCAATCGTCGACATCAGGCTGACGAACGTGAGCGTGATCACAATGCCACCAGCTCGCCGCACAATCATGGGCATCGGCAACGGTCGCCGCTTGAGACCGCGGTAGTACATCGTCAAGGCCAGTGCAGAGCCATGCCCAATGCCCCAGAACAGATAGCCAACACTGACGTTGTGCCACAACCCGATCAGCGTGAAGGTGACCACCAGCGAGAGGGCAGGCTTTCCCGACCGTCGCAGCATCGGCTTGAACATATATGCGGTGATGAACTTCGAGAGCGAGAGGTGCCAACGCTGCCAGAAGTTTTGGATCGAGTGAGAGAGCAGAGGAAAGTGGAAGTTCTCGGTCAGTTCGAGATTAAACATCCAACCCGAGCCGATCGCGATGTCGGTGAAGCCCGAGAAGTTGACGTAGAGGAAGCCAAAGGAGAAGAAGGCAAAGATCAGCGCCTCGACTGGACCTGACCACCCCTGGGCATAGACGCCGGGAAGTGGGACACCAAACATGTCGATCGCGAGTGTCGACTGGATGTAGCCACCGATGATGTAGACCTTGATCACACCCAGCCCGATGCGGCCGACGCCCATCACCCAGCGGCGCACGTCCGGATCGCGCGACAGAGCCGCGTGGTCGAACTTTTGTGAGGCGTCGATCGGACCGGAAGGAAAGGCCGGATAAAACAGCGTTGTCGTCAGAATCTCACGAAACGGCAGGGAATTGATTTTGAGCCCCTGCTTGATCGACGAGTACAACTTGAAGGTGTAAAAGGACATGCCAAGCGTGGCGAGATTCGTGAAAACCACACTGCGTGGTGATCCGACAGGGAATGGGATCAGGTCGCCAATCGGTGTGATCGCGTTGATCACGAGGGGCAAGACGACAAGCCACGGCAGCCAGCCGACCTTCGGGTAGCGGCGCGTGACCCCATAGAGCAGCCAGGCCAGCAGCACCGTGCCCACGGCCACGAAGAGTGCGGCTGGGTCGTAGATATAGAGCAGGGTCCCCGACGTGACGAGCAACACGGCGCGCCGACCCTCGACCCAGGCCGCGGGCAGGAGCCAGTACGCGAAACTCGCTGCGACAGTCGTCAGCAGCAGGATCTGGAGACTTGCCAGCACGCGCTACCCGACCTCGGGCTAGTGCCCCGTCTGCCGAACCCGCGGGTGGAGCATTACGCGGTGGCTGCCACGACGATGTCGACGATCGAACCGACGCGGAAGTCCTCGTAGGTCTCATCGATCGCTTCGAGCTTCATACCAAGATCGGTTTCCAGCTCGAACAGAAAGGTCATCGAATCGAGTGAATCGAGCATGCCGTCGTCGACAAGGTTCGTGTCTTCCGTGATCGTGCCGTCGATGTCGCCGACAGTCGTCGTCAGTGCCTTGGTGATAGCCGCAAGGGCGTCTTCCCGTGTCATTGCTCTCCAATCCTCCTGGTGAACCCTACGTCAGTCATTTTCTACTACGCAAGAGAAACAGATTTGGAACTGTGGTGGCGCATTGCCCTCGCCTTCCGTGTCGACCAGACTCAGCGTCTGCAAGCGACCATCTACCACGCGCTCAACCTTCGGGGCAACCCGGAGCGTCCCTGTCCGCGGATACGACGCGTCGATCGGTAGGCGCGCACCCATCAAGGCCGTGAACCAAATATCAGTCACGCGCTCGCCCCGTTGAGCATGTACCGCCTTGACGAATTCGATGATCGCGACCAGATAGGACTCGAAGGTTCCAGCAATTGCGAACGTCGTACTACCGGTGCCCTTGCCATCCGTCTCGAGGTTTGCCGTGACGCGCGAAACATCTTCGATCGGCGGCGCTTTATCACCGGCGACCTCACAGAACCGCACCGTCTGCCGACCAGTCGCCGTGACGAACTGCGCTCGACCAATCTCAAGCGCATCACCTGCATCGGCATCATCAAACACGGCGAGGACGCCGCGTTCTGTGATCTGCGTGAATTTCGCAGAGGCGAGCAGCGCAGAGCCGTCGGCCCCCACGAGTTCGGCGGTGCGTGCAAGGATCTGCGATCCCTGCACGTAGTCACGCGTGCCGCGAATGTAGACGTTGAGTGGTTGTACCGTCACGCCCACAAGACTAGGCGCTAAACCGGACTTTCCGAGCTCTTGTCCCCACCCGCGAGGCCACGCGCGAGCTCGAGGAAGGCTGTGGCTGGCGCGGAGAGTGGCGTATCAGAGCGATAGATGGCGGCAACAGGGCGTCGCATCACCGGGGTATCAAGAAGGTGAAGTTCCACCAACGACCCCTCGGCCAGTCCAAGCCTGATCGCGGTGCGCGGCAAAAGTGACACGCCAAGCCCCTCCTCCACCATCTTCGCGGCCGCCTCGGTGTTATCCATCTCGAGGAATGCGCGTGGTTGACGGCGTGCGCGCTGGAACAGCGTCAGGGCGATATCGGCGAATGAGGAGCGTCGGTCGAAGAGCACGAGGCGCTCACCCGCGACCTGCTCGATCGTGACGGACTTGCGGAGCGCGAGCGGGTGGTCGCGCGCACAGACCAGGACCAACTCGTCCTCGAAGACGCGCTCGGTGACGAGCTCGGGATGAAACAGTTCGCGAATCAAGGCGATCTGTACTTCGTCGTGCAGAACAAGCTCGAGTACCTCGTCCGAATGACCACCACGGACGGAGAGTTCCATCTTGGGGTTTTTCTCGGCGAGTTCGCGTAGAAGCCCGGGCAGCAGATAGGTACTGATCGCGGGCGGCGCGCCGATCGTCAACGCTCCCGTGCCCGCCGCTGTGAGGTCCGAGACGAGGCGTCCGCCCTCGCCCATCGTCTCGAGTGTGCGTTCCGCATAGGGCAAAAAGGCGCGACCGGCCGCCGTCAGTCGCATGCCGCGCCGCGAGCGAAGAAAGAGTGGGCCACCGACCTCTCGCTCGAGGCGTTGCAGTCGAGCGGTCAATGCAGGCTGCGTCAGAAAGAGCTCGGCCGCGACGGGGCCGAGATTACCGGCACGCGCGACGCGTACAAAGGCCTCTAGTTGTCCCGAATCCATCGTTCCATCAATTATATCTATCGAAACGGCGATTAACTTCGATTCGACCTTATTGATCACGGCGCCTAGAGTCCGCTGATTACCCATCGGACACATTTTGTCCGTTATCGGAGGCACCCCCACGTGAGCGACCAGAAGACCCGCGCAGAGCAAACCGCAGAACTCGAAGCAACGTGGGCAAAAGATCCCCGCTGGGCAGGTATCGAGCGCGTCTACACGGCTGAAGAGGTCGTCAAGTTGCGCGGCTCTGTCACCCCGGCTAACACACGTGCAGAGCGTGGCGCAGTCAAGCTCTGGGAGCGCATCCATTCCCGTCATCACGTGCACGCCCTCGGCGCCCTCTCCGGCGGCCAGGCCGTCCAGATGGTCAAGGGTGGCCTCGAGGCCATCTACCTGAGCGGCTGGCAGGTCGCTGCCGACGGCAACCTTTCGGGTGAGGTCTATCCCGACCAGAGCCTCTACCCCGCCAACAGCGTGCCCGCGATGGTACGCCGCCTCAACAACGCGCTGACGCGCGCCGACCAGATCACCTGGTCCGAGGGCGACGACTCGATCGACTGGTTCGTCCCGATCGTGGCCGACGCCGAGGCTGGCTTCGGTGGTTCGCTCAACGCCTACGAGTTGATGCGCGGCATGATCGAAGCCGGCGCTGCTGGCGTCCACTTCGAGGACCAGCTCGCCAGCGAGAAGAAGTGTGGCCATCTCGGCGGCAAGGTGCTCGTCCCGACCAGCCAGTTCGTCCGCACACTGCAGGCCGCGCGTCTCGCAGCCGACGTGATGGACGTCCCGACCCTGATCGTGGCACGCACCGACGCCCTCGCGGCGACCCTGATGACGTCCGACGTCGACGAGCGCGACCGTCCGTTTGTAACCGGCGAGCGCACCCCCGAGGGCTACTTCTTCGTCTCCGGTGGCATCGACAGCGCCATCGCTCGCGCTCTGGCCTACGCCCCGTACGCAGACCTCATCTGGTGCGAGACCGGCACGCCGGACATGGACGAGGCACGCAAGTTTGCCGAAGCCATCCACGCCGAGTTCCCGGGCAAGTTGCTCGCCTACAACTGCTCGCCATCGTTCAACTGGAAGCGCGCGCTCAACGACGAGCAGATTGCCGCCTTCCAGCACGAGTTGGGCGAGCTTGGTTACAAGTTCCAGTTCATCACCCTCGCCGGCTTCCACGCGCTCAACGCGTCGATGTTCGAGCTTGCACAGGGCTACGCCAAGAACGGCATGACGGCGTACGTCGAGTTGCAGGAGCGCGAATTCGCGATGGAGGCAGAGGGCTACACGGCCACCCGCCATCAGCGAGAAGTCGGCGCCGGGTACTTCGATCTTATCTCCACCATCGCATCGGCCGGAGCAAGCTCGACCTTGGCCCTCGTCGGGTCGACAGAGGAAGAGCAGTTCCACTAGGCCGGTCACCCCGGTGACGGTCGTGGCGGTCGCATATGCCCGCCTCGACCGTCACCGTCCCCACACATTGCGAGCCCTGGGTCTGCGGACCTGGGGCTTTTTTTGTTGCCCACGTGGTACCGCTGCCCCGCTACCCTGCACGGATGCGCGTGATGATTATGGCTGCGGGGCTCGGGACGCGATTGCGTCCTTTGACTGACCACCTGCCAAAGCCGATCGCGCCCGTCGGCAACCGCCCCGTCGTCGAGTACCTACTGCGC
>Ga0194042_1000466_pt1 | contig 13476 bp, 5 predicted proteins | sample JunL4412m_MetaG_FD_148974 | JGI IMG/M metagenome (GOLD analysis project Ga0194042, IMG submission 148974) | Anoxic zone freshwater microbial communities from boreal shield lake in IISD Experimental Lakes Area, Ontario, Canada - Jun2016-L442-12m | ecosystem: Environmental > Aquatic > Freshwater >...
CGGTGTTTCAATTGGCGCAAGCATGCCGCCGGACACAACCAATTTCAACGCGTCCTGTACGCTCATATCAAGTTCCATTGTCTCTGAAACCGGGACGACTAGCATGAATCCCGCTGACGGCAGCGGCGACGTTGGTACGAAAACCGTGATACGTTCAACGGGCGACAAGATGTTTTTTCCGGCAGTGATATGACGCAGAACGTTGTCGCCAGGCCCAGTCACGAAGCCGATGGCCCAGACGCCGGGATGCGGAAATTGGACGGCGACAGCGCGCTGAAATTTCGACTTTCCGTCTTTGCTGATGAAGGCGTCGCCAAGCTGCTTGATCGATCCGTACAACATCCCGACGACCGGCAGCCGCCCGACTCCTCCTTCAAGACTTTGCAACAAGCGCCGTCCAAAGACGCTGCGCATGATCAATCCAAGGAACGTCACCGCGACGACGATCAGCAAAAAGCCGATCATCGGAACGATCATGTCTTTGTAATCCGACCGGATCAGCCCGTTGTACATCTTCGCCCACGGGCCGTCATTTGACTTCGAATCACTGACCCCGAAGAGATGAAACACCGCGCTCAGCGGCCCATCGATCTGCTTCCAAAACCAAGCCAGACACGCAATGGTCAGCGCGAACGGAACAGCCGCCAATAGGCCGGTAATAAAATTCGAACGGAGAAACGAGCGGAAACTTTTAAACGCAGGCATTCGCTGTCCCTAAAGACCTTTGGAAATCCATCACGAGCAAACACGGTGGAGAATTTACCCCGTGCGCGGCCGGAATCAAGACGCATCCCCGGCGCTCACTATTCAAATTTAATCCAGTCGAGATTCATCAGCCCTCCTTTGCCCGGATTCACGAAGTGAACAGTCACATCCTTCCGCTCATTCGGTGCGTTCATCACATCCACGTTTTTCTCGACCCACTTCTCCCAACCGCCAGTTTTCGCGACGTCGAATTCAGCCAACAATGTCCCATCCAATCCGCCCGCCAGAATCCGAATTCTCCCGCCCACACCATCGCTCGCGAACCGACACGTGATCTTCTTCAGACCGCTCAGATTCAAGCTCTTGAAAACCAACTGGTCATTGTGGTCGATGGCGCCCATGAAATGCCCTCCACTCGCACTGCCGCCCGCGAGCGAACGCACCGCGCCTTTGAAAGAATCGCAATGCTCGGCTTCGATTTGACGCGGGCGCAACACGACACGCGCGGAACCTGTGAGTGGTCCGACTGCGGGCGTCCCGGCGTCGGTGTAAACCGCCTCCAGAACCAAATAGCCGCCAGCGTTTTTGTCGTCTTTCCCATCTTTCGGAGCTTCAAATGCAATCGATCCTTTCACCCCTTTGCCGATCATTTTTCCACTCGTCCCATCCTTAAGCGAATAGACCCACGCGACCATCGACCGGACTTCATCCAGCGTGTGTTGCGGGTGCGGCAGCATCGGCACATCGCCCCACACTTTCGTCGATCCTTTGATCACGCGTTGCACGGATTCCGCCATCGCGTTCGCGTCGCCTTTGTATTTCAGCGCGACATCGCGGTACGCCGGACCCAACACTTTTCGGTCCACAGCATGACAGTTGAAACAATCGCTTTTCTTCATGAGTTTCAGGCCATCGGGATCGGAATCAGCATTGCCCTCAGAACCGTTTTTCGTTTTGCTGCGAGCCGCTTCAACGACCGCGCGAGGAGCCATAGCGTCTTCCTTTTGGTCCGAGTCGCCGTCTTCCTCGTCATCAATAAACAGGCGATAAACCAGAGGCGTTCCTGGCGTAAAAAAGTCGCCGTCTTTCGGGCGAATGAAGCTGACTTTCGGCGGAGCGTTTCCGGCAAGCACCGGCACTGTCGAAGTAGACTTCGCGCCGGATGGATCGCTTACCGTGAGCTGAATCGTGTAGACACCAGGCGTGGTGAACGTGTATTTGCAGACGGCATCAGTGGACATCACCGCGCCGTCGGCTCCGATGCGCCACTCGTATTTCAGCACGTCGCCGTCAGGATCCGACGAATCCGATCCTGAGAACGAAACGGTCAGCGGCGTCTTACCAATATTGTTCGTCGTCTTCGCTTTCGCGACAGGACGGCGGTTGCCGCGAATGTAATCAATACGCGAAATTCGAGCGTTTTTATTCTCGCCCCACGTCGTCCCGTACTCCATCACATACAGCGAACCGTCGTCAGAAAATTGCATCGAAATCGGGCGCGAAAACGGATGCCCCTGCATGAACGGTTCAATGCGGACCAGATTCGAATTGCAATCCAACCTCGCGACTTTGATCCAGTTGCGCGACCATTCGTAGAAGAATAAACAATTATCAAAATAGTCGGGAATTTTTGTGTTGGAATTGTGGTTGGTATTCATGTGAAAAACTGGCCCAGCACACGCCGTGCGCCCACTGCCTTCGTTCACTTCCGGAAAGACATCGGATTTCGCATACGGATAATAAATCCACGCCGGAACTGCAGGCGGCAAATCGCGCAGACCGGTATTATTCTTCGAATCGTTGACAGGATGATTCGGATCAAACGGCGTTCCGACTTTTTTCGTCGCAAAATCGTAGCGGTTGTAAACTGCGTTCGGACCGACGAAGTAGGGCCACCCAAAGTTCCCGGCCTTGCGAGCCTGATTCACTTCATCATACCCACGCGTTCCACGCGGCCCATTGCCGCCGGCGTCAGGCCCGACCTCGCCCCAATACACGTATCCCGTGCAACTATCCACACTCATGCGCCACGGATTGCGGCAACCCATGACATAAATTTCCGGTCGTCCACACGAACCATCTTTTGGAAACAGATTGCCTTTCGGAATGCTGTACGAACCATCGCTTTTGATTTTGATCCGCAGAATCTTTCCACGCAAATCAGCCATGTTAGACGCAGACTTTTGAGCATCGAAACTTTCTTTCCCAACGCGTTCATCAATCGGCGCGTAACCATCGGAATCACCGCCCGGATGCGTATTGTCCCCGGTCGAAATCAACATGCACCCGTCTGGCGCGAAAGCCAGCGTCCCGGCGTGATGACAACAATCTTTGCGCTGCTCTTCGAATTCCAAGACGTGCTTCTCGGATGCCATGTCCAACGTGTCGCCGCGCAGCACGAATCGGCTTAGTCGCTGGCCGCTGTAGTCCGTCGGAGAATAAAACAAATAGACATAACCGTTCTTGCAGAACTGCGGATCGATCGTCATCCCAAGCAACCCATTTTCATTCGCATTGGTAACATGGATCGTCGCCGCGTCGACCGGAGTACGCGAATTCGGATGAAGAATTTTCACTGCGCCTTTGTATTCAATGTACAAAATCCGCCCGTCAGGAAGAATCGAAAACGTCATCGGTTGTTTGAGTCCGTCGATCAATGTCGTGGCTTCAAAGCGCTCTTTGACCGGCGCCGGATACGGAATGAAAACAGGCGAAGACCGATCACTGCACCCGCCCGGAGTTTCAGCCGAACGAACACTGCTGCCCACTAAAATGAAGCCAAGCAAACAAGCGAAAAAACAAAAAGAACGAGTCATCATATCAGACAATCTTTCGAAGAAATCACGGGACATCGTGGTTGGCATAGACTACACCTCAAATAGACGCAACCTCTAATACGTTTGAGCCCGTTACAAGCAAAATTTTTTCATCCCAAATCCCCCCATTGCCATTGCCCCCAAAGCCATTGCCGTTTTTGCGCCGATTCGCGTTATTCGATATTAAAAGCCGTTCGCCGCAAGCGAGTCGTAACGCCTGGAATCAGCACTCCAGATTAAACCCGAGTCAACGTTCCGGTTTGCCCACCAAACGCATCACTTTCGACGCCGAGCCTCTGCAAGATGGTAACGAAGAGCTTCGACAGCGGCAGCTCTTCCACGTCCATCTTGCCCGTCCATCCTGCATCGCTGGCGATGCCTGCGCCGGCTTGATTGTCTTCGTTACCTTTGCCGAACTTGAGATAGCGGCCGTTGATGAAACCGAGGTTCTTTCCTCCGGCAGTAATGATCGGATAGTTGCGTGAAAGGTGGAAACTACTGGACGCGGAGCCGTGCATGGCAAGCGTATTGTCCAGCATTGTGCCTTTGCCATTTGGCTCTGGAGTGTCCTTCAATTTCTTCGCGAATCGGCCAAATTCCTCGGCCTGATAGCGATTGTACGTGCCGAGGTTTTTCCAGCCATTGGGGTTCTTGACAGCATGCGTCAAGCCATGAGCGCCGCCAAGACCGACCGCGAGTGCCAGCAGGTCGTGTGGACCTTCGCCGTTTTCTCGTCCCAACTGAAACGTCGCGACGCGAGTCGAATCACTCAGGAAAGCGAGGTAAATCAATTCATACATGGTCTGGAAATAGAGTCGGGCTTCCTTGGGCTCGGCATCTAAATGCAGGTTGTGAGTATCCACGTGGGGGATCGGCGTGTCGATCCATTTCTGCGCCTTCTCCAGTTTCAATTCCGTATCGCGTACAGCGTCGAGATACTGGGCGAGCGTCAGTTGATCGTGCTTGGAAAGTTGGCGTCCCAACGAACGCGTGTTTTCAATCAGGAGGTCGAGTGCGCTCTTACTTCTCGCCAGTCGTGCAGCCGCGTCTTTGCCGCTCGTGACAAACAACATGTCGAAAATTTGCTTGGGTTTGTTCATCGCAGGAATCGGACGCCCTTCGCGATTGAACGACTGAGTCTGCGCGCCACGAGGACCGCCAGTGCCCCCATTGGTTGACATCACCAGCGACGAATGCCGGGTGAACTCACCTGCGCGCTCCGCATAAACTTGATCAATCGAAATCGTATTCTTGTAGGGGCCGCCGCCGCCGATTGGCGCGCCCGTCAAATATTGATCGGCATTGGAGTGGCCGTGAACATTTCTAGCCGCAGGATGCGACAAGCCGGAGTAAATCGTGATGTCACTGCGCATAGGCTCGAGTACGTCTAGAACTTTGGTCAGTTCAAAATTCTTTTCGCCGCCGCGAGGAAACCAACTCCAATCGCTCCACGCCGGATCGGTCTTGAGTGGCAAACCCACACCATCTGGGTGATAGACGCTGAGAAACCGTTTCGGAGTCGTGTCCTTGTCCGCTGCAAATGTTTCCAACCACGGCAAGGCCAGCGCCACGCCCCCGCCTGCCAATGTGGCCCGAAGAAACGTTCTGCGATTCAGTCTGTTGGATGTGTGATTCATAGTACCCTCTACACCTACTTCGAGTTAAAAATAGTGCTTCTGACAATCAGATTAATCAGGTCACCCAAGCCATCGTTGCCACGTCTAAGCTGTGCGGTCAAGCCATCTAGGTCTGAGCTATCTGCGAATGAAAGCGCCCGGCCAAGCGCGTACGCCGTGAGCTTATGCACCATGCCCCTGGCAAATTGATCTTGTCTGTCAGCGAGCACGTATCGCTTGAGTCCATCAACACCAGCCAGCGTCTGGTGATTGAACAATTCCGAACTCGCATCGACCGGCTTATTATTGATTTGAGTCCGGAACGCGCCGAGCGCATCGTAGTTCTCAAACGCTATACCCCACGGATCGATCCTGGCGTGACACGAAATGCAAGCCGGTTTACTCCGATGGTCGGCGATCCGTTCCTTCACCGTCATTTTCAAAATCGCCGGATTCGTCAGATCAACTTGCGGAACATTCGGCGGTGGCGGGGGTGGCGGATCGTCCAAGATGCGTTTCATCATCCACACACCTCGCTTGAGCGGGTGAGAATCCTTGCCGTCGGAATTCATCGTCATGATCACCGCGCTGGTCAAAATACCGCCTCGATTCAATTGCGGAGTGACGGCAACTTTGCGGAAATCCGGGCCATACACCTTGGGAATCCGATAGTGATTCGCGAGCCGCTCGTTGACCATGGCGTAATCTGAATGAATGAAATCCATGATGCTGCGGTTTTGTTTCAGAACATCCTCAAAGAAGGCCTTGGGCTCTTCAAGCATGGCCTCTTTCAACGACGTGTCCGTTACATGTGTCACGCTGCTCATCCGTTCCAGACCCAACCATTGCTCGACAAAATTCTCCGTAAAACGTCGTGATCGAGGATCAGCCAACATACGTTGCATTTGAGCGGCCAAGACCTTTGGCTCTCTGAGCGTTCCGTGTTCGGCGAGCTTCAACAACTCATCATCTGGAATGCTGGACCACAAAAACACAGAGAGGCGGCTGGCAAATTCCAGATCGCTGATCTTCGCCCGGGATTTCGTTTCCTGATTCGGCACGCGTTGAGTCAGATAGAGAAACTCCGGAGTCGCCAAGGCCGTCGCCAGCACTTCGACCATCGCCTCTTCGAATGTTGGGAATCCCGGACGATATTTTGCAAACAGCACCATGAACTGATCGACTTCCCCTGAAGTAACCGGGCGACGCCAGACCCGTTTCAGGAATCGGTTCAGCACCTCGCGACCATAAACTTTCTCGTCACTCTTGTGCTCACTGGCGAAGAAGATGTCCGTGTGTGTCTTCGGCGGCCACTGCTCGTAAAACGGTGCGCTGATTTCGATATAGTCGATAAAAACACGGAGAGGTTCTTCCCCGCCGCTCGCATTCGAGATGTTTTGAATATGCAAAAATTCATCGCGTCGTGGAAATGTGGTGGTGAGTTTCCGGAACGGATTGCGCTGGATATCGCTCAGAGGAATATCGAAAATAATGAACTGAGGGTTGTCCGCAGACGCCGTGACCGGAATGTCGTGCTCACTGATCACGTTCGAAAAATTAGCGTTGTTGCTCGTGTGAGCACTCAAGCTCAAGCGCAGGCTTGCGTACTCGTCCGGTTTCATGGACGAACGCCCGGCACGAATGCGAACGCGCAGGGTCCCTTCGTCGGGAAGGAAGCGATCCAGGTCCAGCTTCAACTCGCTGGATCGGGGCAACACCGCCACGACCTTAGACACGGCGGGCGTTTTCCCGACAACCGCATCTGCCCGGGGCAGCGACTTGCCTGCGGTCAAATCGATGCTTTCGTCTGTCTCTCGATTCAGGATTTGCTGCTGATTCTTCGCCTTTTTTGCCTTTTGCTTTTTCTCTGGTGGCTTGGCATCCTTGCCGGATGGCTTGACATCCTTTGGCGCCGCCTTCTCCATTTCTTCCTTCATCGAGATAATATAAGTAACAGGTTTCGGACGCTCCCCGCTCACTGTCGCTCGCTTCAGCGCATTCAGTCCGATCTCTCGATACGTATCAAACTGCATGGCCGACATCTGCAGCAATTCCGAACTATTCGTGAATCCGTCCTCCGACGTGGATTCCGGCGGCAGCTTGTTCGGGAGAGCAAAGGGCAATCCAAGCAGATCCTGCAAGGCGTAGCTGTATTCGTAATTCGTCAGACGCCGAAACGACGAATGCTCCTGGCTGTTGCGACGAACGATCGACGCCGCATTCAGTTCGCCGCTGAGCCAATCCACGATGCGTCCGCGATCCACTTTCGCGAGCGCGTAATCCGGTTCGTCTTCCGGCGGCATTTCGGATTTGCTCAGAGCGCTAAACACGTCCCGCCACCGCTCCGCATCAGGGCCGTTCAACATATCTGGATTCAGTTGATCGATGCGAAATCTGCCCTTGGCCTTTTCGGGACCATGACAGGCCACGCAGCTCTTTTTCAAGACCGGCCCCACCGACTCTTTAAAAAATGCCACGTTTGCCTTGGGAATGCCGTCGGAGGCTGTCGCAACGTCCTTGGCGTCTTTCAAAAATCTAGACTTTACGCGCCCCTGTTCTTTGGCCGTTTCCAACGAGATCGGAGGCTCCTGTTTCGCGGCAGCCTGAACCGGATCCTTCGCACGTGGCACCGCAGGCTTCAATTCCTCACCCACCACCGCGACAGACGCCAGCAGCAGAGCAATGAGTGTCACGATCACACATCGGCACTGGATTACAAACGGCATCAGTCGATCACTCCTGCGGATTCAATCGTAAGACATCACGAGTTCAATGCACATACTACACCGCTCATCCCGTGAGGGGAATGGATTGTGCGACTGAAACATTAAAAACTAAACGGCGGGTGGCCCACCCGATTCGGGTGGGTGAGCGCAGCTCACAAGAAGCTCCACCCATGACTCACGTATTGCTGTGATGCGTGAGTCATGGGAAAGGCTTCTTGTCGCTATCGCGACCCACCCCAGCAAGCTGGGATGGGCCACCCGCCGGCTTGACGATGCCGCGCGAATCGTTCTGGATGGATTGAAACCAGACCTGCACCAACCCGTTGATTTGCAACTTGGCCGCTTGGATTGTCACAGAATAATCCGGCGGCGATTTGAGCGCAACCGCTCGGTCAATCTCCTGCTTTCAGGTTTCCAATTTGGTTTGCGATAGCGAGAAACGATTTGGCGAGCGCCCTTAAGATTTAAGCATCCTTGGGTAGGTCTGTGTAACAGCGACCGGGTACGTCCTTTGAGATAAAGGGGGCAGCGTAACCAAGCCATCCTGCTCCATTATTGCCAGTGCAAAAAAGTTAGTTGTTCCATTGCTACCCAGCGCCAAACAGCGAAGTGGGATACTGTCCCGCTTACTGTCTTTGCCCTCCTCAAAGAAACACCGTGGTGAATTGCGATCGAACTCGCGAGCTGCGTTTCGTATGCCCGATTTCGAATTTTGTTCATTCCGGTGTGGCGCTTTCCGGCTGTTTTGACACGCTGTTTCCCATCGCCATTTACGGGTTTTGATAATCACGCCCCATTTGGGCGGGAGGAAATCGAAGGATGCTAAACGCCGCTTGGGTTGTTACCGAATCAGGATTTGAAAAGGCAGAATTCGTAGTTGCCGGACCGGGCGACCGACGCCTGAAAATGCTTGAGGGAAAGCGCGCGGGGAAGGAACTGCTCTTGCCGCCAGCCGGGGTACCCCATGGCGATTTTCATCCCGCCGTTTATGAGGGAACCGAGCCGCCAAAGATTTGGCGATTCGGCCGCCGCTCTCTCCGTGTCTGCGCCCCGAAGGATTTTGCCGAGTCTCAGCAGGCAATGGCGTTAATTCCCAAAAAGGAGCCGTACACGTTCCTGCCCTACACACAGCATGTGATCGACGGCGTCCTTGCCGGCGACCATCAACTTCTCTTTGGGCCGACGGGCGTCGGAAAGACCAGCCTCGTCCTTCAGAATGCGGCAAGAATCAAACAACCCGTCGTGCGAGTGAATTTGAACGGGCAAGTTTCGGTCAGCGACCTCGTTGGTTCCATTGGGCTGAGCAAGGTCGGGACAATCTGGAACGACGGCGCTCTACCGCGGGCGATGCGCAACGGATACTGGCTGGTTCTGGATGAAATTGATTTCGGTCCGCCGGACGTGCTCTCGCTGCTTTATCCCGTGCTCGAAGCAAAGCCGCGTCTCTGCCTGAAAGAGCACAACGGCGAAGTCGTCGAGGCCCATCCGAATTTCAGGGTGTTCGCGACCGGGAATTCTATCGGCGGCGACCGCGACGGCCATTACGCCGGCACGCAACCGATCAACGCAGCCTTGTTGAATCGCTTTACAGGGCATGGACAAGCCATTCGGATCAAACCTCTGACCGCTAGACAGGAAGAGGAAATCCTGTCTTCCCGTTTGCCAAATCTGTCGAAATCGCTGGTCCGTCGGGCGTGCGAATTCGCCGGTCGGCTGCGGCAAGGCGATGGACAGAACGCGCCGTTGTTGCCGACGCTGAGCACCCGCGAACTCATCCAATTCTGTGCCAAAACTCTCCTCTACCGCGACCCACTCGAAGCGGCGAACTTAACTTTCTTATCGGTGATCGAAGACGCAAACGTTCGACAACCCATTGAAGAGGCGGTCAAATTGATCTTCGGAAAACGTGTCGTCGTTGGCCGCCAGTCATCGGCGGGAGACGCCATCGGTCGAACGAAGAAAACGCCGAGAGCGAGCCGAACTTCTCCGGGTGTCGGACGTGTCGCATCCGAGGTGGCCGACCCGACGGAAATGGAAGCGATCTGGTCGGCATATAAGAAAAACGGCGGCACCCTTTCATTCCAGCAGATTGAATTCGATCCCAGATTCAATCTTCGTCAGGCGAACGGAAATACGGCGTTCCGAATCATCAAACGGGTCAACGAGACAAAGAAAATGGCTCCCGCCAAAGCGTGAGTATGTGGGCTTCCCCGGAAAACCCTCTGAAAGATGGAGTTGCGAAAATGTCCAAAATTTCAATTCTTCCCGCTTCTCGATTGCGAAACTTCGCGGCGTTGGTGACAAGCGAACTCGGAGTTCGAGTCCATCTGCGCGGAAAGTCCATTCAAGTCCGCCTGACCAAACCGCCGGTGATTTTTCTTCCCGACATGGACGGAGCGCGGGACAGCGAACTGCTCCCCATTTATGGATTCTGTCTCCATGAAGCCGGGCACATCCGCTACACCAACCGCAAGGTTTGTTCGGACACCCCGAACTACCTTGTCAAACTTGTCCATAATGCAGTCGAAGATGAGTTCATCGAACGGATGCTCGAACGGGATTTTCCCGGAGCGAGAGAGATGCTGACTCGCGCGTATATGGAAGGGATTCAAGCCGTCTTTGGCGACGAACCCATCGTTGAAACAACGTCGTGGCTTTCTGATGACCGTCGCGCTGACGTGATTACCGAAATGACCGAGTTGGGGCTGGATGCAACTGACGCCATTCTCATTGAGGACGTTTCGAAACGCCTGGAAATTCTCCGTATTGCCAAACTGTGGATCGTCGAGCAACGCAAATATCCGCTGCCGCTTTACGATTGGCCGACCCATCCTTGGCATTCGGTTTTCGAAGAAGACACTCGTCCCCGCGCCCGCAACACCCAGCAAGCGTTCGAGCAGGCGATGCGCATCATCAATCGGCTGGGCGTCAAGCCATGCCTTCCCGGCGACACTCGTCCAATCGAGGACGCACGAGCGAAATCTGAAGAGGCAAGCCGCCGGGAACGTGCAGCGAAAGAGGCGATCAAGTCGCTCTCGAAAGCCAAACGGGAAAGAAGCGCCGACATCCGCGAGCGATTGGAGCGCAGCGATGAACAGCGAGCCTTGATCGATGCAAGGAAGACCCTTCGGTCGGCGACGGTCGTGGCGGGCGACGCCAAGCGGAACCATGCGATGGCAAGCGAGCGGCTCAAGAAGGCTGAAACGGCGGGCACCCGGCTTCGAGAGCGTTTGGAGTCCAGCCGAAGGGCTTTGGCTAACCTGACACGGCGAGTCGCCGATGCTTCAGGAGAAGAGAAAGAACGCCTTCTGAAGAAAGCCACCAAACATGCCGAGCGCATACAGCGGCTCGAAGCCGACCTCGAACGTCATAATTTGCGTGTTAATGCGTTGCGAGACGAAGAACAGAAAGCGGATGCAACATCCGCTGCTACCGAAGAATTTTTGGAGCACGCGAAAGCAGCCGAATCCACAGCGCGAAAAGCCTACGTCGAAATGGCTCGAAGCATCCGAAATGAAGTCCGTACCAAACACGCGGCGATAATTGACCCGCTCGCAGCCGATTCCGCGACGAAAGCTACGGCGGCGAAACATGCTGTTTCTGAGGCGAAAACGGCCAACGAAGAAATCGGACGGAAGGATTCGGAGACTGAAGAACAGGTAGCACCGGGTGCCGTCGAAAAAGCGGTAGCCATAATCTGGGAGCGTTTTCGGAACGAATCCCCTGACGAAGAACTGACAAAGATTTTGTCCGGCGAATGCGGTGATGACGTTGCTTCAAAAGAGAAAACGAGCAACGCGCGACGGATTGTCGGGGCGGCGCTTGCTGGCCCGTCCCGGAAATATTGCGTGCTGGATCGTTCGTTCGATCAGGTCGATCAGGTTGCAAAAACGCCGGAAGCCCAGACGAAGTTTGAGCAAGCCCGGATTGAGTATGCGGGGCTGATTCGGGAGATGGCTGACCGACTTCGGAAGATTCAATCCCCCACACAGAACCGTTTACAACTCAACGTTGAGTCCGGCAGGCTCGATCCGCGCAAAGCCTCTCGCGTCGGTTTGGGACTGCGTGGGATTCCCATCGATCTTTCCAAAGTCTGGCGAACCACGACGAAAAAGGATGATCCGAAGTTTGCGGTGTCGCTGCTGATTGATTGCTCGGGGTCCATGTCGTCGTCGGTGGGCGGAGGAATGGAGACACACATTTCCGTCGCTCGGAAAACGGCCGCCGCCCTGTCGGAGGTACTGCGAAGCATTGGCATCTCGCATGAAATCCTAGGGCACACCACCCAGACGGATCAAGTTCGGTCGCTGATCAAGTCCGCCGAAATCAGTGCAACCGATGTTGGGGCGTTCAGTCGGGTCGTGCCGTTCCAAGGCTTGATTTTCAAGGGCTTCAACGAAAACGCCGTCCCCGCCGCAGTGTTCACTGATGTCTCGCTCCAAGACAATTTGGACGGAGAGGCCGTTCTTTGGGCCGCGCAACGGCTGTCGGCTCGTCGTGAGAAAACTAAATTGTTGATTTCAATTTCCGACGGAATGCCGCAGGCGCATATGGCGAACACCGCGGAATTGGAGCGGCACCTTCTGACCGTTTGCAAGTCGATCGAAGCGAAGGAGCATGAAGGCATGATCCTGTTCGGCATTGGAATCGGCGAGAAACGGGTGCGGCAGTTCTACAAAAACGCAGAATTGCTGGATTCGGTTGGCGACTTGCCGCGAGCGGTGTTTGCAATCGTCGAACGGGTCGCAGATGACCGGCGGACGTTAGCATTCTTGGCTGTCCGTGCCTAAAGAATCAACATTCACGGGGACGGCGGACCGGCGGTAAATTTACCGCCGGTCTTCCGGCACGGATGCCACGTTGAGTTGTTTCTTTCCGCTCTTTACGAACGGCACCGGGCGGATTCCGGCTCAACCCGCTCTTCAGATGCTCGATGACGGCTCGAACGATTTGATTGCCCCGTATCCGAGACAGATCAGGAAGTAGACCAGATGAACTTGAGCCAGTCGACGGAGACGTGCGACATTGGCGACTCGGCCGCCGTCTTAAATTCATTCTGATTCTCGGTCTTTGTCGGAACTCAGGAAAGAACCCAAGCGCGGAAGGATCGGCATCGCCAGAGAGTGACCGGAGAGGGTAACGGAAGGGGGTAACGACCAGGCTTTCTTATTTTTTTAAGTTGTTGACTGGTAAGTATTTTGCAATTTCCGGACTAGGATTCGAACCTGTTGATTTAAAAGGACTTACAGAAGACAAGGCGAGGACGTTGCGGGTACATACTGAGGAACAGCAACACGTTGTAAACGAAGCGAGTGGACATCCCGCGACACCTCGGGAACGTCCAAAAGACGTTCAAACCCACGAGTCGTGTGGCACCGGTGTGGCACGGAAACTTGCTCCGGATCTTTTAGAACTCACCGCAATCTGGGATCATCTCCCGGAACCATTGCGGCAATCGTGGCTGCTGACGGCGCGCCTGTTCGTGGAGCCGCCTTGCTCGAAATAATCAACGCCGGACCTGAAATCGCGGGCCGCGGTCGTGCGCCCGATCTCGCATCGTGACTCTCTTTCAAATGCAATCATGGGACTTGAGTCGCTCCGTCACACTTCAAG
>Ga0194042_1000467_pt1 | contig 13474 bp, 14 predicted proteins | sample JunL4412m_MetaG_FD_148974 | JGI IMG/M metagenome (GOLD analysis project Ga0194042, IMG submission 148974) | Anoxic zone freshwater microbial communities from boreal shield lake in IISD Experimental Lakes Area, Ontario, Canada - Jun2016-L442-12m | ecosystem: Environmental > Aquatic > Freshwater >...
CCCCGGAACCATTTCACTGCGGAACGTGCCGTCGCTGCATGGACGCTTGCCCGACTCAGGCGCTGACGGCACCCGGGGTATTGGACGCGTCGCGCTGCCTTGTGACGTACAATATTGAATTCAACGGGAACACGCCGCGCGAGTATTGGGAGCAGCAGGGCAAATGGGCGGCTGGGTGCGACATCTGCCAGGAGGTTTGCCCGTTCAATTCACCGCGGCGGATGGCTGAAGCTGATGCTGAACTTGCAGAGCCTTTACCGTGGCAATCGATGACGCTGGCGGAGTGCATTACGATGGATCGCGCGGAATTTGATCGGCGGTTCGTGTCGAGCACACTTCGACGTACAGGCGTAAAGGGCTTGAGACTCGGGGCGATAACAGCTGCGGGAAATGGACGGGAGCAGTCGTGCGTGGAAGCGCTGAATTCGTGCCTTCACGATGACGATGAATCGATACGGGAACGCGTGGTTTGGGCGCTTGAACGGATTTCTCTCGCAGAGGCGCAAAGACGCAAAGAACGGCAAAGGAAGAATGGGATTGAGGCGAACGTTTGAATGTTCCACGTGGAACATTCACTTTGTGCATTTCTCTTCTTTTGCTGCTCTTTGCGCCTTTGCGTCTCTGCGAGAGACTTAACAGGCAAATGTTCCACGTGGAACATTCGCGGTTCTACCCATTTCGCCACGTTCGCAGCATTGCCCAATCCAATAATCGTGGCGAAAGCCATTGAGCGAAGACGCCTAGCTTTCCTGGTAGCGTCAAATACTGGTTCCGAGTAGAGCCTTTTGCCGCTTTCAAAATCACTTCTGCAACTTCTTTTGGTGCCATTCCTCGTTCAAACGACAGGAACGAACTGGGGCGATTGCCGACGGCTGAGTCGCCGAATTCGGTCTTTGTGGCTCCAGGATTGACCACGGAGACGGCGATTCGTTCGTCATGGAGTTCCACGCGTAACGATTCTGATAGCGCTTCCATCGCGAATTTGGTTGCGCTGTAGGACGACAAACGAGGCATCGCTCGGCGTCCGACTATCGAACTGACCATCACAATCGTGGCGCCCCACCGCGCTTTCGAGGCCTTCGCTGCTTCCCTTAAGAGGGGCAGGGCGCGTTGAGTGCACCGAATCGCACCGATGTAATTGGTTTCCATATTCTGTTGATAGGTCGCGATGGACGTCTCTTCGACAGAGCCGTAGACACCATATCCGGCATTATTAACCAACACATTCAGCTTACCGAACTCTTTTTGAACAGTAACAAAGAGTTGCTCAACCGATGTGTCGGAGCAGACATCGCATTCCAACGGGACGATGCGCTGGTTCGGATAAGTCGTTTTCAATGCATCAGAATGTTGAATCAAGCGGTCCAGGCGGCGAGCGGCCATGATGACATCGTATCCAGCGGCTGCGAAGACATCGACTGCCTCTGCGCCTATGCCGGAAGACGCGCCTGTGATCAAGACGACTGGGGAGGTGGTTTTCATCTGATTTGGGTTCATGCGTGAAGTTTACAATGGAGCGGGGGAATAGTCCATCAAAATCGAGCGTGACGAATGTTCCACGTGGAACATTGTAGTCAAAGTCTCTCGCAAAGACGCAAAGACACAAAGAACAACTAATGTGGGCAAGTAAGTATGTTCCACGTGGAACATTGGTATTTGAGCACAATGTGATTGTGTGGGAACGGGAAACAGTGAATGTTCCACGTGGAACATTGTTACTGCCACATTGCTTTGCTGTTCTTTGCGTCTTTGCGCCTTTGCGAGAGTCAATTATTTTCAATGTTCCACGTGGAACATTCAGAATTCAAGTCTTGACCTTCTGAAACATCTCGGTACAGTAGTCATCGATATTCACTCAACAAGGACAACTTCATCATGGATCAGAACAATCGTCCGAAGCGTGGGCTGGGTGCGCTGTTGGCCGCCACTACTCCTTTGCCGGATGCAGCGGCTCCATCAGAAATCGGGCAAACTACTCCGTCCGCACCAGCGACGGTCACGACGGCTGAAGTTTCGGTCCAATCTGTGCGGCCGAATCCGGATCAGCCGCGTACGGTTTTCGATCCCGTCGCGTTGAACGAGCTCGCCGATTCGATCAAAGCGCAAGGTTTAATTCAGCCGCTGGTCGTCAGACCGCTGAAGCCAGAAGAGATCGTGGGCGAAGCGCGCTACGAATTGATCGCGGGCGAACGCCGTTGGCGCGCGTCGCAGATCGCTGGGTTGACGACCATTCCGATTGTCATCAAATCTGTCTTCAACGAACGCGATATTCTGTTGCTGTCTCTCGTCGAAAATCTTCAGCGCGATAATTTGAATCCGATCGAAGAATCGGTAGCGTACGAAAAGATGGCGTCGCGATTCAACTTGACGCACGACCAAATCGCTAACGGTCTTGGAAAAAGCCGCACGTACATCACCAATTCTATTCGATTACTCGATCTGCCTCAATCCGTTCTCGACGCGTTGCGAAATCGGAAATTGACGCAAGGCCACGCGAAAGTGCTGCTTTCGCTGCCGGACGCAAAACTGCAGTCGCACTTTGCGGCTAAGACTCAAGCGGAGAATCTCACGGTTCGAGACCTCGAACGACTGACAATTGATACGCTGAAACCGGAATCCGATGGACGTTCTGATAAGGAAAAGCCTGCGGGACTCGGAGCGTTTTCATCATCGAAAACGCCACGCGAAAAGCCCTCGCGGGGGACGCGTTTGCCGTCGGCTGAAGTCCAGGAATTGGAACGCCGCCTTCGCGAGCATTTTGGAACGCGCGTCAGTATTGAAGAAAGTTTGCGAAAAGGCCGGATATTGATCGAATTTTTCTCAACCGATGACCTGCAGCGGATCGTCAATTTGTTGAAAATGGATGACTAATTTCGTACAAAGAAACAAGCGTGAGTTATGTGGCATCGCGCTAGGAAGTATGCAACTCGGATTGAATTAGAAGTTTGGGATTTTGTTTCCCTTCTCCCCGAGGGGAGAGGGGACAGCGGCGCTACTCCTGCGCATGTCTCCGAAATCCACCATTCAGCACTTTTTTCTCTTGCGCCCATTTCGAAAAACATCTAAAATTTGAAATCATGCAATAAAGTAAAAACCGTCTTCGTCTTATATTATGTAGATAGTTCAGTCCCAACCATCAGGGAGATCACCATGTCCGAAAGCCCAACATTTTTAAATCGCGCAGCTACGTGGACACGCTTCGCTCTGCTCGCCGCCATTGCATGCGTGCTCGGGTTGATCGTCACGACTCCGCGCAACGAGTACCCGCTCACGATGAGCAAAGCGCAGGCGAACCTGATCAGTGCCGCGCCCGGTTATTTGTTCACATCGATTCAGAGTGGTAACGGCAGCCAGTTTTTTCTGGTCGATACCAACAAACAAGTGATCTGTGTTTACAACGTCACCGGCGATAAACTGCGCCTCGAAGCGGCTCGAAAATTTGATTATGATACGGATGTAGTCGATGGCAGCATTGGCCTTAAAGGTGTAATTATAGAAGGCGGTAACGGTGTTTCTCGCGAACAAGCAAAGACGTATGGTGACGAATTAAAGATCAAGATTGAAGATTTTATCGCCAAAATCAAAAAGAAGTAATTTGTTTACATCGCATAATTTCAAAGGAATACTACAATGAATGATACTACGAAGTCACAATGGATTACAAACGGATTGCTCGCCGTCATCCTCGTCCTCCTCACGAGCAACTACTTGAACAGTCATTCCAAGCTCGCCAACGCAGCCGACGAAGGGGGCGGATGGGGCACGAATGGAATTATGGTCGGCGCGATCAACAACCCTTCCGAGCGCGTTGTGTTGGTCGATACGAAGAAACAAAACATCATGATCTATCGCTCTCAAGCCGGCGGCAAATTCGGCTTGAGTGGTGCGCGCAGCTACAAGTACGATGTCGAATTAATTGACACCGAAGGCAAGAAACTCGGAGCCAATGGTTGGACTTACCTTGATGCGCTCAGAGAATTCTATGCGCCGACAAAGTAGTCGCGACCACTACGAGACACTGCGTCGATAACAATTTTTGCATCGTTCGTCCCGATTTTTTCGGACGGTGCTTGCACTCTTTGTGAAAATGATTATCCTGTTCTCACAAACTTTTTTGATCAGTACGACGCAGTCCCGGACCCCGCATGATGTCGCGTAGGCCGGTTGAATCGGCAGGTCCAATTTTGATCGGTCGCAAAGACTCAACAGTCTAATATAGTCTAATAAGGGTGTGCCAAATGAGTGACGGTGAATTGCTGGATGCACGCGAAGCCATGTCGCTGCTGGGCGTCAATGAAACAGATTTGCAGACTATGGTCGCCCGTGGTTCGTTGCGCGCGTTTCGCTCAGCGGGGACTATGAAATTCCGACGCGATGACGTCGTCGGCCTCAAGCCCGAGAAGAAATCCGACCCCGCGATTATCGCTCCCGCCGGTGCGCCGAAAACGAAAGCTGGCAGCGGAATTCTTCCGACTGTCGCGTCCAACAAATCGCCCCGGGGTTCGTCCCGCAATCTTCCGGCGATTCGCCCTGCCGCAACATTCACCCCGAAAACCAGTGCGCCCAAAGTCGCTCCGGCCCCCGCGCCTGTCGTCGACACCAGCACCAGTTCCGACCAAATTATTCTCGAAGATTTCGAACTCGCGCCCGCTGAATCAGACTCCGCATCGAACACGCAGAACGTCACCGCGTCTCAAACAGCCGTCAGCGGTGGAGTCACCGTTGTCGATGCCGAACTCGAAACCGGCAACCAGACGGTCGTCGAACAAGGCATTGACATCGATACCGCTAGTGCAACCGCGTCGGCTCTCTCGCCGATTCCCGTCGCATCTGCAACAACAACGACATCGTCGGGTCGCACAAAAGTTCCGTCGGGCCGCATCGCTGATTCGGGCGTTATGAACGCGCCTGCCATGAGCCGTGTCCGCGCCGCTGTCAGCGCGACCAGTCAGAGCAGCGTCCAAAAGCGCGCTCAAGCCGCCGCGTCGGCTCGAACGTCGCATCCGATCATGACCTTGATTTTGACGCTCACCGCTGGCATCTACCTTTACACGGCCACCATCGTCGGAGTCGTCTTGTTCAAAGGCAGCTACGATCCCGAAACACATCAGCGCGTGATTCCGCCCTTCTTGGCCAACGCGCCACTCGTAAACTATGTCACGGCCTACACGTCGTTGCCGGGAAATCCTGAAGACACTGAAGGCGCATTTAAGCGCCCCAAGGATGAACCCCCGGGCGGCGGACGCTAATTCAGTCATCCGTTACTTTGCAGCCATCACGCGAACCCTTTGGAAATTTCCAAAGGGTTCGCTCATTTCGGCGTCTATCCGTTTGAATCGTTGTGTGCAGCGTCTTGATCCGTCAGCGTGTTCCACAGCCAGCCCCAAAGGGGCGACATAATGTAGCCCAGGGCGTAAGCCCTGGGAAACGTTGAGCGATACGTTGGAGCCCTGAAAGGGCGGTATAGATTTTCGGCGAATCGAACGCCGAAATAATTTATGCCGCCCCGTTGGGGCTATCAAATCACTTAACGTCCAAACCCAGGGCTTACGCCCTGGGCTACATTAAGCCGCCCCTTCGGGGCTGAATCGGCGAGTGCTCATGTGTTAAACGAAAATAGAAAATGAATAGCAACTAATTTTTTGAAATCGGCACAAATCGAAGTCGTTGCAAGAACGTTTACCCGAGTTTGAAGAGACTTTATGATCCGCTCTATCTCGTCCCCGTCGTCCCTGCTCCGCGTCATCGCTCTTGTGTTATCAAGCGCCCTGACGTTGCGTGCCGCCGAACTCGCACCGTCATTTCCCAACCACGCGATCACGCTCCCGCCGCCAACACTCACGCCCGCTCTCTCGCCGCGAGCCAGCGATCTCGATACGCCATTTTCCTGGGACCAAACCGCCGTCGTTTACGAAGGCGCCAAAGTCGACCGCATCATCCGCGCCTACGATCCGCAATTTCAGACACTCACCATCAGCATGCTGCCGTCCACGCCCACGTTCTTGAAGATCATCGGATTCGATGGCAACATCGGTCTGCTCTCCGCACAAGTTTTTACGAAGCAAGCAGGGAACACCGAGGTCCTTCAATTTCAGCCCGAATCGCGCGGCTTGACTGGCAATTCTGCTAATCTTATTTTCGACATCCGCAGTCTGACCGCGCGCCTGCGCATCGCTCCAGCAGTCGCTAGGTCGCCCGGCGAATTCATCCGCCCCGGGCAGATCGTCCGCTACTCGTGGACAGCCACCAGCAACACCGAGCGCTTTCCATTTTGCGAAGCCGAGTTGTCTGGCCGCACTGGCATCGCCAAAGGCCTCAGCAGCAGCGTTATCACGCGCACACTCGGCACCAAAGTCCAGCCCTCCGTGCTCGGCCATTATCTGATGCTCGTCACGCCTCGCGACGTTCGCGGTCAGCCGCCGCTGGGAACCACAGGCAACGGCGTCGTCTTTCGTTGCGTCTTCGGGTCCGACAATCTTCCGCCCGTCACCGACGGTTTCTCAGCCGACACCTTCGTGCCCGCCGTCAACCAGATCATTACACTCAAGCCCAACGCCACCGATCCCGAAACCGGCGTGACCACCTTCGCCAACCAATCATTCGATTTCGGCGACGGCTCGACCGCCACCGGCATCACCGGTTCCACGACCCACGCGTACACGCAACCCGGCCTCTATCGCGTCCGAGCGACAGTCACCGACGATCAGGGACTCCCCGCGACGGCTGAAGACACGATTATCGTCGGAGCCACCGTGTTGCCCACGCTGCCCGTCACGTACCTCAAACAAATTCCACCCGAAGAAGCCGGCGACGGATTTAACAATTCAGATAGCATCTCCGCCACGTTCAAAGATCCTAACGGAGCCGTCGCGGTCGTTGGAGACCGCATCGTTTTCGCTTACAACCGCAACCATTTCGAACGCGTCGCCGCGAACAACAGTGCCACGACCGACACCGTCAACATCGTCCTCGGACCCGGAAAAACATTCTCCGGACGAACAGTCTCCGGAGCGCACATCACCGTCACAGCCAGCGGCCCGTTTGTCACCGTCAAAATCACCACCGCTCAATTCGACCGCACCGGCGACCCGAGACTCGGTCGCTGCGATCTCAAAGGTGTCTTCAAATACCAGCGCATCGCTCTCGCCGTCTTCCCCGGAAACAACTCAACGCCGCGCGCTCTCGTCTACGCAGGCAACCTCCAAGGCCGTGTCAGGAACGGAGTCGCCAGTCGCTTCTTCCAACTTCCAGAAACTCAAATCACCGGCACCTCTACCACCAAAGACATCAATCCCCGCATTCAAGAACCGTACTAAATTCTGAACTCACGACGCGTACTGCTGGCACTCAATTCTCTCGCCCCTGAATCCGTTCAATTTTCCAGTAACGCACCCGCGCTTATTTTGTTTATAATCAAAGATGCGTCCAGATTCCGCCGAACCCTTTAGCGAAGTGAACCGTAATGACGAATGACGATGGGAGGAACTCCATGACGTCCGCCGTGCCGCTCACCGCTTCGGGACTCATGCCCGCCCCCGCTACTCGGGCGCGCGCTCAGGCCGAGACGACCGAGGCCAGCGACGAAGTGTTATTCGCACGCGCTTCGAAGGGCGACCGCGATGCGCTGGGAGACTTGATCGGACGGTACAAAGATTTTTTATACGGCTTGCTGGTGCGTTTGGCCGGAGGAGATGAACACCGCGCGGAAGACTTTTTTCAGGACACATTTCTGAATGCGATGCGTGCCGCTGCAACGTTCGATGCCAAGAAATCGTTCAAGCCTTGGATCACCGCCATCGCCGTGAACCGGGTGCGAGACGATGCTCGAAAACGCAAAGTCCGCTGTGAAGTGACGCTCGACAATAGCGGTACAGACGACGACGGAGAACGCGCAGCATTCGACCCTGTTTCGCTGCACGAAAATCCCGGCGACGCAGCAGAACGGCGTGATGAAGAAGCCAAAATCCGCCGCGCTCTTGATCGCCTGACCGCGCTGGAACGTGAAGTCGTGCTGCTGCACTTCTTCAACGACATGACCTTGCAGGAAACCGCCGACGCCTTGAGTGCGCCGCTGGGAACAATTAAGAGCCGCTTGCACGCCGCCTTGACGCGCTTGAACGTATTGTTGTCCAAGGCATGAAAATTGCGCCCGAGAATCGCGGGGGCGAAACCAGTTTGAAACACCCCGGTCATCGCCACTTTTTGGCGCTGACCGAGCAAAATGTAACAGAGTCGTGAACGTATTTTGTCCGTGCAACACATGTGTCCAATCCATCCTATCGGTCCCATTTGGACCCACAGGCTGGGTTGTCAGGAGGTCATCATGAACGACCACAACACTGACTGGCTGAACGCAGAACTGCGCAAGACCGGGCGCGCCGTCGCCGCGTTAAGCCGCACGAAAGCACCTGCCAGCCTCTTCGAGCGGACTCTCGAAGCCGCCGCGCAGATCAAACCGATTCGCCAAAAGCTGCTCATGCTCCGCCCCATCACCCATCCGCTCGCGCGCTTCGCAGCTGCCGCGATGTTGATGTCGATGGTCGCCACTGCTCAAGTCACCGACCTCGACACCGTCGAATCCGTCGGTCGAAAAGTCGAATACAGCGTCGTCGGCTCCAAAAATGTGGACCGCTTTGAACAGTTCATGGACACTGTCCTCGCCAAAATCAACACCGACGGATACACGCAAAGCGAGATCGACGCGGTCACCGGAGAATACAACACCAACCCCAGAATGATCCGCATCCGCCCCCAAAAAGCCCGCTCCCAAAACGGCGTGTAACCCGTTTCAAAGCCATTAAAAAAAGCCACAACTAACTCATTTCCCCGAGTCGGTTGTGGCTCTTTTTTTCTCTATCTTTTCTTCGCCGTTCTTTGCGCCTCTGCGATCCTTTACACCTCTGCGTGAAATCTGTTCGCTGTTATTTCGCCAGCGAAATACACACAATCTCGGAGTCATTCCGCGCATACACACACCGGTTCGCAAACGCCGGATGTGACCACACCACTTGCCGCCCTGGCGACTTGTTGTCCGGCTCGATGATATGCGCCCGGCTCATTTCCTCGAACCCTTTCGGCGTCAACTTCGCGATGATCAAATCGCCTTTTTCGTTCGGCAAAAAAACGCGGTCACCATTCCGAATGATGAACGCATTCCCCCAGCGCACGCCTTCCGGATTCGGGTACGGTCCGCCCGTCGCAATAAAACTCTCCCACACCCGCTTGCCCGTCTCGGCATTCAAACACCGCAACTGCCCGTAGCTGCACACGCCGTAAATAAATCCGCCGTCAATGTAGGGCGTCGGCATAATGCTGTGCAACCCGTCCGTCTTTTTTTCGCTGATACTCTCACCCCGCCACAACACCGCCGGCTGTACCGTCCCAGTCGTAAATTTCAACATCATCGGACCATTGTAAAACGCCGTCACAAACAACCCGTCGCTTCCATCCGCGAATTTCAACGCGCGAGGCATCGGCACCGACAAGCCTGATCGCAATTGAAATTTCTGAGTCCAATAGACCTCGCCCGTCTCCGGATTCAATCCGTTCACCGACTCCGGATGCCACACAATCAACTGCCGCTTGCCATTCAATTCATAAATCACCGGCGGACAATAGCCCGGCTCTTGAGCCGTCAACGCGCGCCACAATTCCTTCCCGGTATCCTTGTCATACGCGATCACCGTGCTGCCATTTCCGCGCGCCAGACAAATCAATTTCTGTCCATCAATCATCGGCGACGCCGCAAAGCCCCAAATCGGCGATGTGACAGTCAACTCCTTCTTGAATTCATGCGACCAGATCACCGTTCCCTTCTCAGCGTCCAAACAAAACAAATTGCCTTCAGTCCCCAGCGTGTAAACCTTCCCGCCCGACACCACCGGAGTCGTCCGCGGTCCGCTCGAATATTGAACGTTGTACGGACAATCGTACTCGTGCTTCCAAACTTCTTTTCCATCCGCCGCGTTCAAACACACCACGCGTTCAGTCCCACGAATCTCGCCCTTCTGAAACCCGCTCGCCGGAAACACAGCCCCCGTCGCCAGCTTCCGATCCGCGACATACACACGCCCACCCGACACCGCCGGCCCCGCATAGCCCATCCCGATCGGAGTCCGCCACAGCACCTTCGTCCCAGCCGCCGGGAACGTTTCCAGAATCCCATCCTCGCGCCACACGCCATCGCGTTGAGGCCCCATAAATTGCGGCCACTCATCCGCCCACGCCAACGATCCCACCAACACGGACAGCACCACCCAACCCAAAACATTCGTCCGCATGTGCTCATCTCCTTGAAAATATTGAAATTGAAGTAACCGTTCAGTCCTGAACAAGAGCCGCGCGCGCAAGCAAGCGGCCAAGATCGTGGCTCCCGACCAGTCATTGCCGCTTGCTTGTGCGCGCGGCTCTTTAGCCGTTCTTTGCGCCTTTGCGGAACTCTGCGCCTCTGCGTGAAATCCGTTAAATATTAAAGTCCTGCGACGGTCGCCGAATCTGAACCTGATGCAATCCGCATTCACTCTTCCCCGTCCCCGTCCAGCGCCCCGCACGTTCCGGAGCATTCTCTCCGACCGGAACCGTGCAGCACGTCGGATGACAGCCGATCGTTTTGTAGCCCTTCGCATGCAACGGATGCACCGGCACGTCGTGGTCTTTCAAATACTGCTTCGACTGCTCGCGTGTCCAATTCGCCAGCGGATGCACCAGCATCACGTGATCGACGCGTTCTTCCAAAATCCGGATCCGAGCGCGTTCAGGCGACGCGTCCCGGCGCAATGCCGCGATCCGAGCGCCATACGGTCGCAATGCCCGCTCCATCGGTTCCGTCTTATTAATCCGGCAACACTCCTGAGGATTGCGCTCATACAGCGTGTCGTTGCCGTAGACTTGAATGAACGTCTCGCGCTCCATCACCGGCTTCAACGTGATCAAATTAATCTTGTAGCGCTCCTGCACCAAATCGCGAAACGCCAGCGTCTCTGGAAAATGAAATCCCGTGTCGATGAACAACACCGGCAGCGTCCGATCAATCTTTGCCAGCATATCAATCAACACCATCCCGCCGAGCTGGAAGGATGTGCTGAGACAAATCTTGTCTTTAAAATGTGCGATCGACCAGCGCATGATCTCTTCAGCGCTGGCGCTTTCGAACGCGAGATTTTGAGCCTGCCAGTCGAACGGTGCCGTCTGTGCCGAATTCATGTCATCAATCCCAAAGCGGACGTCTTAAAATACAACCGGCTCCACTATATGACGTTCACCCCCAACGTCAATCCTGCGCTTGCTCATTCCTCTCGCCGCACTATCCTTTTTGCGCCCATTTGGATGTGCCGTCCGACCGTCGCGCCGCGCTTGAAGTCTGCTCTTCAACGTGACCCGATTCGCGCGACCATCAGGAAAGTGATCCGACATGCCCCGTGCTTTTGTCCGTGTTTCGTTTTTATTTCTGCTCGTACTCTGCACCGCATCAGCCGGAGAAGGCGACGTCATCCGCGTCGGCGATAAAGCCCCACTCTTTCGAGGCACCGCAAGCGACGGCAGCAGCATCAAGCTCGACGATTACAAAGGTAAACCCGTCGTCGTCATTTTCTTCGCCACGTGGTGCGACGGCTGCAAACAGGAACTCCCGCGAGTCGAACGCGATCTGCAAAAGCGTTTTAAAAACGACGGCTTGGTGGTACTTGGAATCGGGCGCGGCCACCGCGCAGGCGAATTGGCCGGCTTCAAACGCGAACGCAATTTCAGCTTCCCGTTGATCGAAGATCCACGCCGCGACATCTACTCTAAATTCGCCACCGACTACATCCCGCGCTGTTACCTGATCGGCAAAGACGGCACGATCAAACACGCGATCACCGGCATCGACATTAGCGATTTCGAATCCTTCAAACGCCGCGTTGAAGAAGAAGTCAAACGCTAGTATCATCATAGTGGTTCGGCAATGCTAATTTGATACGGATGCGCCGCGTATTTTTGTCTGGATCGAGGCGCTTGCTCAGGAAGATATTAATGAATCTCTGACTGAGCATGCAACGAAGAGCCAGGCAAAAAGACGCAAGCAGACGTATGAAATTAGCGTTGACGGACCACTAGAGCGGGATGCCGTTCCCGCTCGCACCACCTCAACGACATCCACGATCCCGAGCGGGAACGGCGCCCCGCTCCATGAGAAAACAACTGTGATCCTCGAAAACGCCCTGCTCCGTCTGACCCTCGACCTCGCTCACGGAGCCGCCATCACCGGCCTCTTCGACAAAACGTCCGGCCTCGATTGCGCTGACGCGCCCACGTCTTCCTCAGGCCCCACCGACATCCACGCCGCGTTTCACACTCGCGACTTTTCAATCGTCGCGTCCACGCCCGGAATCAGCGTTACGCTTGCCGCCACCTCAGCCGACGGAACGCTCAAACAAACCAAAACGTTCGCACTCATTCCCGGCAAACGTTCACTCCAGCTCGCCTTCACACTCGAGAATCTGACTGCTAGAGAACGCGACATTCTGTGGGGCGAACACCTCGCGTTCGGAGCGCCCTTCGTCAACGCGTCCTGTGAAATCGCTGCGCCCATCGTCTCTTATTTTGATCCCAAAGAAGAACCCGTTCTCCGCATGCGCTGGCCGCACCTCGTCGATGGCACCGACATCTCGCGCACCCGCGTCACTCAACCAAACGACATCCGCACTTACTTCCTGAACGACTTCGCAGCTGGCACCTGCGGCATCACCAACGCAGACAAAAAACTCAGCCTCACGCTCGGGTGGGACACTGGAGTGTTCTCCTACTGCTGGCTGACCGAAGCCCTCAACCGCATCACCCTCGCCCCCTACACCGGCATGCCCAACGCCCTCGAAGAAGGCCACGGCACGTTGACTCTCCCAGCCAACGGAAGCGTGGCCACATCCCTTTCCATCTCGATCGCAACGTTATAAAATGACGCCATGCCCCAAGCGAGCGCAGCGAGTCGTTTCTCCCCTCTCCCCTCTCCCCTTGAGGGAGAGGGCCGACGAGCCTGCTGTTCGGCTCGCGGGGTGAGGGGTAAACGTTCGATTAATCCCACGCGTTCAGATTCATAGACCCCAATCACGTGTTTCCAAATTATTATTTATTTCCCCGCCCTCGCCACAGTCTTATCAATCACGTCATCCATCCGCCGCTCGACATCAGCCACGCCCAATTTCTTCACCTTCACCGCCCAATGCGCCCGACCCAACGAACTCAGCACAGTCCGTCGCAACGCCGGATCCGACACTCGAGCTTTCACCTCTAATCGCTTCTTCTCCAACAACGCCACCAACTCCCCCCACTCCGGCCCCGCGATCGCGTCCAACCGCTTGCGCCAATGAGCTGACAGAGCCGCCGACGCGCCACCCGTCGACACCGCCAAACAAAACGCCCCGCGTCGCACCATGCCCGGCAGAGCGAAACTCCCAGCCTCCGGAGGCGCCGCGCAATTCGCCAACGAACCCAACGCCCC
>Ga0194042_1000468_pt1 | contig 13457 bp, 14 predicted proteins | sample JunL4412m_MetaG_FD_148974 | JGI IMG/M metagenome (GOLD analysis project Ga0194042, IMG submission 148974) | Anoxic zone freshwater microbial communities from boreal shield lake in IISD Experimental Lakes Area, Ontario, Canada - Jun2016-L442-12m | ecosystem: Environmental > Aquatic > Freshwater >...
GTGCATAGACAGTTAGAGAAGCTATACCAAAGCAAAGCCCTACTAAAACTTTTATGATTGATCGATTAGTTTTCATTTCTATCTCCTATTAAGTTAAATGCTAGATCTAGACTATCATAACTAGGTCAATAGGATACGTAGGCAAGAACTTTTAATTTCAGCTTCTATTTAACGGTACTAAACTTCTAGTAACTCATTATGTCTATATTAAGAAATTCTGAAGATGAATCTGAGCTGATTTCCCAAAAAAATATTGGCCATTATGATCAAAACGCTGCTGCTTACGACGAGGGCACACAAGACCATGATGTCAGTCAAAATATCCATGCTTTATTAAGGGCTATTAAGACTAATCCACCGTTTCATTTACTTGATTTTGGCTGTGGGCCAGGAAGAGACCTACAAACCTTTACTAAACTTGGTCATATTGCTATTGGGCTTGAAGGTAGCCAACAAGTAGCTCAAATAGCGCATGTAAAAAGTGGTTGCGAAATCCTAGTACAGGATTTTTTTAACTTATCCCTACCAGATAATACTTTTGATGGTGTTTTTGCCAATGCTTCACTATTTCATATCCCGAATAAGTTATTACCCAAAGTACTGGGTAATTTATGGGCCTGCTTAAAACCCAATGGCATTCTTTTTAGCTCAAACCCTCGGGGTAATAACCAAGAAAGTTGGTACGGAGATCGCTTTGGCTCATATCACGATCTAGAAGCTTGGAGATCTTTTATGACTAATGCGAAGTTCACTGAAATTGAACATTACTATAGGCCAAGTGGACTGCCCATTGAGCAACAGCCTTGGCTAGCAAGTGTTTGGAAAAAGTAAATTGTGCATTACTGGAGGTCGTGGCGAAACTGACCAGGGTCTAGAATGCTCGATCCAATATTATCGGTATTACAATTTCTCACATTCACCTATTGGTACGGTAATGCCCCCATTTTTAACTTAAGCTAAAAGTAGAAGCTGGTACTGCAAGTGCTAGTTTTTGCTTTGGTGTAATTCCACCCAAGCCCATGTTTGGTCTTTCATGATTGTATGTCCACATCCAGTCAGTGGCAAAGTCTTGAACTTCATCAATCGATTCAAATAGATATTGGCTAAGCCAGTCGTAACGTACGGTGCGGTTGTATCTTTCAATGTACGCATTTTGTTGTGGGTTGCCTGGTTGGATATAAGCGATCTCTATTTGGTGTTTCGCAGCCCATTGTACAAGCACGCTACTGATGAGTTCCGGACCATTATCACAGCGTATCTTGAGGGGCTTTCCACGCCACTCAATCACTTGATCGAGTGAGCGAACCACTCTGCTTGCTGGCATAGAAAAATCAATATCAATGGCTAAAGCTTCCCGATTAAAGTCATCAATCACATTAAATAAGCGGATAGTTCTGCCATCGTGCAACTGGTCATGCATAAAATCAATCGACCACGTATCGTTGATGCCCTCGGGCACTGCCAATGGCAAAGGCTTCTCGCGAACTAAGCGTTTATGGGGTTTGATGCGCAGGTTAAGCTCTAGCTCTCGATAGATGCGATAGACCCGCTTGTGGTTCCAAGTAAAGCCTTTGACGTTACGCAAGTACAAAAAGCAAAGCCCAAAACCCCAGTTCCGTTGATTTTGGGTGAGGCGCACCAGCCAATCAGCAATAAGGGCATTGTCAGTTGATAGCTTGGCCGTATAGCGATAGCAAGTCTGGCTAATGACAAAGGTATCGCACGCTAAGCGGATGGTCATTCGCCCACTTTGAACCTGTTGGCTGGCCATCTCGCGCCTACGAGATGGCCGAGTTACTTTTTTTGTAAGACTTCTTTAAGGACATCGGCTTGGAGCTGAACCTCTGCGTACATCTTCTTTAAGCGGGCGTTCTCAAGCTCAAGCTCTTTGACGCGAGACATCATGGAAGCATCCATGCCGCCATACTTGGCACGCCACTTATAAAAGCTGGCGATGCTAATGCCGTGTTCACGGCATAGCTCTGGGGCTGGCATGCCAGCTTGCGCCTGTTTGAGGATGGCCATGATTTGGCTATCGGTAAAGCGGGAGGTTTTCATAGAATTTCCTTTAAATCAAACAACTTAGAAATTCTACTTTTAAGTCAGGTTAAGGGGTGGGGGTATTACCCCTCAACAAGGTTGAAGATCTTCGTTTGATGGCGGATTACAAAGGTCATGCCGTTTTGGAAGAAGATGCAATTTGGGCAGTCAATCAGTCAGATATATTTGTTCAAACTTTGTTTACTAGTTTTAGATAAGGCGTAGGTCGCACGTTCGAATCGTGCTGGGCACGCCAAAGGCTCGACTGGCCGAGGAAATACCACCAAATTAGCCTGTTTTGCTCTGGTTAATTCACCTAGATTGGCTTTCTAGACTGCTAGCCGCATCAAAAAATAAATCTAACTGCAATGATTTAATATAGAAAAACAATTAGTAAAATTAACTTTAAATTGAGCGGCGAATATCATGTTAGATGATTAGTCCGTTATTGATGAGATAGATTCAGGAAAAAAGATGCCCATAACTAATAATTACCGTGGAGTTATTCCCGCTATTTCTACGCCATTTAAGATTAATAATGAAATAGATGAATTGGCTTTACGTAAATTGGCATCTTGGCTAGCCGGACATAAAGGGGTGGTTGCTGTTATGGCTAATGGGCATACCGGCGAAGTTTTTTCTTTAAACCCCTTAGAGCGGGCTGAAGTTACTCGAATTGTAGCGGATGAGCTTAAAGGAAAAATGCCTGTTATATCTTCAATTGTTTGCGAGGGGATATCTGATGCTGCTGAGCATGCCCGGCTAGCTAAAAAAGCAGGCGCATCTGCATTGGATGTGATGCCACCGCATCATTGGTTGCGTTTTGGATTTCATCCATCTCATGCAATGGACTATTTTGATGCAATTTGGAAGGCATCTGAGTTAGATTTGGTAGCTCACGTTTATCCTGCTTGGACTAAAGCTTCCTATTCATCAACCTTGTTAGCTGAGCTAGCAAAATTACCTTACGTGCAAGCGTTTAAGGTTGGTCAGCGTGAGATGAGTAAATATGCGCGAGATATCAAGGCTATTCGTGAGGCGGATGCAACAAAGGTAATCCTAACTTGTCACGATGAGTATTTACTCGCTTCGATGGTGCAGGGGGTTGATGGAGCACTCGTTGGTTTTGCTAGCCTGATTCCCCAATTAATTATTGATTTATTGGCAGCTGTTAGGAGTGGCGATTTAAATGAAGCAATGCGGATTCAGGCCATCATTAATCCGCTTAAAGAGGCTGTATACGGTAATGGTGAGCCAACAGGCGAAGCGCATGCGCGAATGAAGAGCGCAATGAAGTGGGCAGGAATTCTAGAATGCGCACATGTTAGACCTCCAACTCATGCCCCATCTCCCGAAGAAGAGCAGTTTATACGTCAGACGGTTAAGAATGCAGGCTTATCAGCTTAACTAACGCATGGTAAATATGACATGAAAAATTTTCGCGTTTTTATTATTATTTTATTTACAATAGTTTCCTTTCCAGGATACGGACAGGTCTGGCCCTCGCGTCCCGTAAAAATGATCATTCCCTTTCCCCCTGGGGGGACTCTTGATACTGTAGGTCGCATGCTTGCGCAGAAGTTAAGCGAGCAAACTAATCAAAATTTTATTGTTGAAAATCGTGCTGGTGGTAATGGTTTTATTGGTGCAGATATCGTTGCTAAGTCTAATCCAGATGGCTATACCTTTTTATTCAGTGCATCCACTTTCATTAGCGCTCCTCTTGCAGCAAAAACAGTACCATTCAATGTGGATAAGGATTTCTTACCCATTGCATTGGTTGCGAGAGCGCCCATGTCTTTAGCGGTAAATAAAAATTTTCCGGCAAATGATGTCAAGAGTTTAATAGCCTACCTAAAGGCTAATCCAGGTAGGGTTTCATTTGCAGTTGGCTCTATTGGTTCTGCTGGACATTTAGCTACTGACTTATTTCGTAAATCTGCCAATTTAGATATATTGATTGTCCCTTATAAGGGGACCGCACCTGCATTTCAGGATTTAGTTGGCGGTCAAATTGATGCCTTTATTGACCCTGTTTTAGGATCAATGCCGTACTACAAGAGTGGCATGCTGAAGTTACTTGGGGTGACTTCAAATAAGCGTGTTTTAACCATTCCTGAGGTCCCAACTATTGGAGAGACTATTCCCGGCTATGAGTTTTATAGTTGGTTTGGGGTTTGGTTGCCTTCCAAAACCCCGCTTACAATTGCCAATCAACTTAATGCTGAGTTGAATAAAGCACTTTCTAGTGATATGCGAGATAAACTAGTTCAGATGGGGCTGGTAGTAGGCGGAGGAACTATGCTTGATTTCACTAAATTTCAAGCTACAGAAACAGTTAATGCCAAAAAAATAATAGAAGATGGCAGCATCAGCTTAGATTAACTTAGCTAATAAATAAAAACGGACAAACCCCTTGCCAGTCATTCGATATACTGTAAGTAGCAACTCATTCCAGCTAAGATCACTGATCTCGGTGTCTATGCTATCAACTTACTGCTTTAGCTCATTTTTACAGCCTCTAAGGCGTAGGTCGCACGTTCGAATCGTGCTGGGCAGGCCAAGTAATTAGTATTTTTAGATTTATCTCGCGGTAATTGGTTATTCAGGCAGCTCAATCCCGCAATATGCATAACCGCCATCCACCCGGAGAATGGTTCCGGTCATATAACTAGATGCCTTTGAGGCAAGCAAGATTAATGGCCCCGCCAGTTCAGATGGATCTGCAGCACGCCCCATTGGAATAGCGGCGCGCCATTTCTTACCATCTGGGCCATTTAAGATCTCTTCCACCATGGGTGTATTCATCCAGCCTGGGGCCAAACAATTTACTCTAATCTGATATTGAACCAATTCCATCGCTAAGTTCCGTGTTAGATGCTCCACTGCAGCCTTTGAACTTGCATAAGGTACGCGCTTAAGTTGTGAGCGCAATCCAAGAGAAGAAGAAATGTTAATAATCCTGCCCTCAATGTGTTGTGTAGCCATATATTGAGAGACGTGAGTAGCAGCCAGCCAGCTACCCTTTAAGTTCACATCAAACACCCGATCCCAATCTGCTACTGTAAGATCGAATAAGAAGGCATCAGATCCCAAAACACCCGCGCAATTAACTAATATATCGATTTTATTAAAATGATTATTTGCATTTTTAATCAGACAATGAATATCCTTCTCATTAGTAACGTCACATTGCTGAATCAGAACTCTTTGACCTAAAGGATCTATTTCCTTCGATAATAATTTTAGGCTTGTTGTATCGGTGTCAGCTAGCACAAGACTAGCCCCAGCATCATATAAAATTTTTACTAACTCTCGACCCAAGCCACCCGCTGCACCAGTAATTACTGCAACTTCATTTTGCAGAGAAAATTGCTTTATCCAGTTCATGTAACTAATCCTTTTTAGATGTTTAATCTGACTATTGAATCATTACTAATATACGGGGTATTTACGAGTCCATCTTGATGCCAGTTTTTATCAGTGACTAAGAACGGATGCCGAGATCACTGCGAATATTTGGGGTAGGGCTGCCCTCTAAGGCCCAGGTCGCACGTTCGAATCGTGCTGGGCAGGCCAAAAATTCTCTACCCCCATCCTTTTAAATCAAAGAATAAACTATGTTACTGTTACGGCATGCTGAGCAATCTTAAAAATACCTTCAGTAGTGATTTATGCCAATCTATTCTGGAGACCATACTTTTGCAGGGCTACGATTCTGTTCTTATTACCGATGCATCAAATAACCCCAAAATTACCTATACTAACTCAGCGTTCACGCAACTAACCGGCTATAGCGCAGATGAAATTCTCGGTAAATCTCCAAAGATTCTCCAGGGCTCAAGTACCTCCCAAAAGGTTATTCAACGCTTACGGGAATGTCTCATAGATGTCACGGTCTTTGAAGGTGAGACCGTAAATTATAAAAAAGATGGTACGATTTTTATGATGAACTGGCGTATGATTCCAATTATTGACAATGGAGAATTAAAAGCCTGGTTAGCAATCCAACGCGAAAAAGTTGTCACATGGTTACCAGATTAATAGGCTACATTATCTTTTCTAAGCTGTCAGTCACTGAAATATATAGACTTTCCAGCAGCCACGAATTCTTACGAGGCCCAGGTCGCACTTTCGAATCGCGCCTGGCAGGCCAAAGGCCCGACTGGGCGATTGGATCTAGTTACTAAATCCCGTTTAGAAGCCTCAATTGAGCATTCTTGAGGATCAGTAGAACTACGCCTTGTTATATGCCTGGCACTCGGTAGAATATGCCCAACATCTCTCCGAGCTGACTTGGCATTCTGCCAAACCTACCGCCCCAGATTTCGAACTTAGTTCAACCCTTAGGGGCGTTATGTCAACTGATTACATCACATCAATTCAACTACGCTTTTATTCCCTAGGTTTTATTTTATTGTTAGGGAGGGGTGTTTAAAGTCAATTTAGTCAAATTTAGAGATTAACTTTTAGTGGAGAATTGGCAATGATAGATTTTGAGCAGAGTTCTGAATCCAAAATGATTTGTGACGCTATAGCTGGGTTTATTAAAAAAGAAGTCGTTCCTGAAGAAGCTGCACTTAAGCATATTTACGCTACAAATCCAGATGGTTTGGATTTGGCAGGCATAAAGTTGCCGGAAGTTCTAGCCGCCCGAAATAGAATTTTCAAAAAATCTGCTGACGCTGGTTTTTTGAGTGCTCATATGCCCGAATCGGTTGGCGGCGGCGGGTTGAATCATGTAGATATTTTTTTTGTTAGAGAAGAGGTCTATCGGCATGGATTAGGTTTAAATCAATTCGTCGTAAATATGACCTCAAGAGGCCCAAATCTAATGCTGTTGAATGTTCAAGACTCTGTCAAGGACAAGTATTTATATCCAATAATTAATGGCGACGTTACTACCTGCCTCGCACTAACCGAAGCAGATGCTGGATCTGATGTGCCAGCAATACGGAGTAAAGCAGTTAAAGACGGAAATCATTGGGTTTTGACTGGAACTAAACGCTTTATAGGAAACGGTCCTTATGCTGAATTTGCAATAGTCGTTGCATATACCGATAAATCTGAGGTTAGAGGCCATGGTCTAACATTATTTGTTGTAGATTTAGATTCTCCTGGCATCTCTAAGACAATGATTAGAACGACAGTTGAGTCAGGCGATTGGTGTGAGCTGCATTTCGAAAACGTACGGGTTCCAGAAGAAAATGTTATTGGCGCATTACACAAGGGGTATCCACTTTTGCTTCAATGGCTTGAAGGTGAAAGAATTGATATGGGTGGTCAATGTATTGGGCTGTGTAATTTTATGATTAATGAGGCAATTACATATGCAAAGGATCGTAAAACTTTTGGTAAGTCAATTGCTAGCAGACAATATATCCAAGGCTATATAGTGGATTCACTGACAGAAGTCTATGCCGCTAGGATGGCAATTCTGGCTACTGCATGGAAGCGCGATCGTGGAGAAAAAGCTCGCAAAGAAGTTGCTATGGCCAAGATTCTTGGAACTGAAACCCTATTTCGTGTTGCCGATAGAATGATTCAGGTTATGGGGGGTAATGGAATTGATAAGGCTCTGCCGATTGAAAAAATATTCAGATTAGCTCGTGCAATGCGAGTGTATGAGGGGACAACTGAAATTCAAAAAATAACAATTGCAAAAGATATTGGGCTTCCGGAGTCCTAATTTATATTCCGGTGCGCCCAACCTATAAACGGTTACTTCACTATTGGATTGCTATATGAAACGCTTTCTTGCTAAAGTAATTATTTTTTCTAAAACGCCATTATTGTTTTTATATGTTTCTGTAATGATAACTTTCTCATTACAGGGTTTTGCTCAGAGCGTATATCCAAACAAGCCAGTAACATTAGTAATCCCCTTTCCCCCAGGGGGTGGAACGGATAGCATTGCTAGGATGATACAGCCCAAGTTGGCTGAGTTATTAGGTGTTTCCGTTGTTATTGACAACAAACCAGGAGCCTCTGGTGTTATAGCTACTAATGCAGTTGCTAAGGCGCCACCGGATGGATATACACTTTTTCTATCATGGGATACGCATTCTATTAATCCCATTGTTATAAAAAATCTTCCTTATGATACTTTTAAGGACTTTGTTCCTATTACTTTACTGGCAAGGTTACCGTTGGTTATGGGGGCCTCTGAAAAGTTGGGCGTTAAAAATATTAAGGATTTTATTGCTCTTGCAAAGACTCACCCCGGCACGCTAAATTATGCATCACTAGGAACTGGAAGTTCAAATAGACTTCATTCTGAAAATCTTAATAAATTAGCTGGTATTAAAATTATTCAAATTCCCTATAAGGGTGGCGCTCCCTCAATTCAGGCTATATTAACTGGTGAGGTTGCATATAGTTTCTTATCTAATGCAACTCTTAAAGGGCAGATTAAGGCTGGGAAAGTAATTCCACTTGCAGTTACAGGGGATAAGCGAAATGCTGAATTACCTAATGTCCCAACTATGATTGAAAGTGGGTTTCCTGGTTTTGAAGCTTACGCATGGATTGGAGTTTTTGCTCCAAATGGAACGCCAGATGTCATTATTAAAAAACTAAATACAGATTTTGTAAAAGTTCTTCAGGATCCAGCAATTAATAAACAATTGGTAGATGTTGGCGTTGAGTCAATTGGGAGCTCACCAAAAGATCTGGATCTATGGGTTACTAAAGAGTATGTCAAGTGGGTGAAATTCGTTCAAGAAAATAATCTTCGCTTTGATGATTAGTTTTCTTAAAATAGCTAAACATAAAATCGTCATAATCATGCTATGCCACATCAAAAACAAACACCTTAAAGCTATTGTTTCTGCTGTTGTTTAACCTCATTTTTAAGGCTTCTAATGCTTAGGTCGCACGTTTGAATCATGCTAGGCAGGCCAACAGCTATGCAAGCTGCCGACCATATATTGAATAACGTCGACATACCTGTTGGCGTAGCTCGAACTTCGGACGGCATGCAGGTTTTTTCTGATTACACGCAGTGGATCAATATCAAGGACTTAAAAAATAATCGTATGAAAATTGCAAACTATGCAAATCGTACTAACTTCATTGAAATTAATCTGAATGAGGTATTTAAGTCCGGAAAATCATGGACTTGGCAGGTTGATAAGCTGCTGTACCCTCAAAATGACTTAACAGTAGAGCTCTTAAAATAAGCTTTCTACTAAACCACTTTCGGGTCAAATGGCCGTTAACTAGCTAAAAAGAGCTAATTAGAAAATGGTAGTGCAATGAAGTCGTGGCATTAAAAAGAAGGTTTAACGTAATATGACAGGTACATCAAGGTAGGTGCTAGCAGCACCCCATTTCTTGCGTGCAAGCGAGAGAATTTTGGGTTATTTAAATTCACGTCACGCTTAAGGGTTAATATGCCTTCTTTTATTTACCACTTCTCTAATTTAACGATTATGTTTAGTTGCATTGTGTCGGTTAGTCTATTTATGAATCTACTACCAGAACTCATTCAGCTCATCCCCTATTTTGAACCTAGTGAAGAAAGTAGTAGCTTTGGCCATTACTTATTTGCGCCAGTAGGATCAAGCGCTGGTCTTATTATTGGTTTTTTATTAAATCAAGCGCAAACGAATTTTCGTGAAGTTGAAAATGCAGTTTCCTCGGAGGCGGGACGAATTAATAATTTAGATAGGCTGTTACTTCGCTTTGGCGATGCTAATTCACTCAATATCCGTATCGAGTTACAAAAATATGTAACATCTATTATTAATGAAGAATGGCCTAAATTAAAAGATGGGCTTGGCGATAAAAATACTCATATGCTTTGGCGGGCTACCTCCCAAGACCTCTTCAAGCTCGAGCCGAAAGACCCTAAGCAACTCGCTATTTACTCTGATATTTTGAAAAAATCAGAAGAGATTTCTGAAAGCAGGGAATATCGAATAGATCGATCCATGCAAAAATTACCTGAATTATTTTGGGTAGTTATTTTTCTGTTAATTTCTGCTTTAACAGCCATTAATAGCTTGTTCATACCATCGCAGAATATGACATTTGCCTTAACGATCGTACCGGTTACTTTTAGCGGTTTAATTTCATTATTGATTATTACGGATCAACCATTTAAAGGTCAGGCCTCTGTTAAACCACGGGCCTTAGAAAAAGTGTTGGAATCCATTAAAACTCGCAATAAATGAACCTTATTCTGGGTACGGCAATGGTGATCAAGTTCGACATCAATAAGCTCATTAAGATAGGCTAAAAGCTTAACTGGTCGATGAGATTACGCCAAATACATCATTTGAATTCTGCAATCCACAAGAGTCATCCCACTAGTAGGATTGTTTTCGAAACCTAAGTTGTAAATGTTGGCCTAGTGACTTGTGGGCAATTAATTTCAAAAAACTGACCAGTAAGAGTCCATCACAGTCCTCATATTTAATTTGTCGGATTACCCGACAAATTTCACGCTAAATCATTTAACTGCATGCGGATGCCAGCCGGGATCCGATGCTTTCCACCCCGAGCCACAGATCTCTGTGCCTATGCCACACCTGATCTAAACAGCTTAAAAGTATTGTTTCTGCTGTTGTTCAAGCTCATTCATCTTATGGAACGCCCAGATAGGGCGTAGGTTGAGCTTTAAGAATCTTGTTGTGAGCCTTGCTCTTTCTTCTTCTGGTCCTTTTCTCGCTCCTTTCGAAGGTCGCGTAATTGCCACCATGCAAATAGCAAAACTCCTCCGAAGACCAGCAGCCCTTCAAACAAGATAATAGGAGCAAAGTTATCCATAAATGTTTCTTTTGGCTAATATCTTAATCGTGGGGTGTCATTTCAAGCATAGTTTTGTCTAAGAGGATTAATTAGCCCTATGTAATTTAGAGGATATATAAGCTAATATATCTGTATATCTACTCATGGTGAAAAAAGTCAGCATATGAACGTAAAAAATATCATTGGCTTAGTCGAAAAACTATTTCTAATTATTATTGCAGTTTTTACTGTCGCAGCAATGGGCCAAGAAATTTTTTCTCTAATTAATAATCGTCGTGTTGAACTGCAGGACCTTTTGCTGATGTTTATTTATGCCGAGGTCCTTGGAATGCTGGCAGCCTTTTATGCTAGTCATCGTATTCCAATAACGATACCTTTGTTTATTGCAATGACTGCATTGAGCAGACTAATTATTCTTCAGGGCAAAGATGGAAATCCTGCAATCTTGCTCTATGAGAGTGGAGCCATCATTATGATTGCAGGAGCTTGCTGGATTATTAGTCGTGTCAATATACACAAAGAGAATGAGTAGTACGGTAATACCCCCACCCCTTAACCTGACTTAAAAGTAGAATTTCTAAGTTGTTTGATTTAAAGGAAATTCTATGAAAACCTCCCGCTTTACCGATAGCCAAATCATGGCCATCCTCAAACAGGCGCAAGCTGGCATGCCAGCCCCAGAGCTATGCCGTGAACACGGCATTAGCATCGCCAGCTTTTATAAGTGGCGTGCCAAGTATGGCGGCATGGATGCTTCCATGATGTCTCGCGTCAAAGAGCTTGAGCTTGAGAACGCCCGCTTAAAGAAGATGTACGCAGAGGTTCAGCTCCAAGCCGATGTCCTTAAAGAAGTCTTACAAAAAAAGTAACTCGGCCATCTCGTAGGCGCGAGATGGCCAGCCAACAGGTTCAAAGTGGGCGAATGACCATCCGCTTAGCGTGCGATACCTTTGTCATTAGCCAGACTTGCTATCGCTATACGGCCAAGCTATCAACTGACAATGCCCTTATTGCTGATTGGCTGGTGCGCCTCACCCAAAATCAACGGAACTGGGGTTTTGGGCTTTGCTTTTTGTACTTGCGTAACGTCAAAGGCTTTACTTGGAACCACAAGCGGGTCTATCGCATCTATCGAGAGCTAGAGCTTAACCTGCGCATCAAACCCCATAAACGCTTAGTTCGCGAGAAGCCTTTGCCATTGGCAGTGCCCGAGGGCATCAACGATACGTGGTCGATTGATTTTATGCATGACCAGTTGCACGATGGCAGAACTATCCGCTTATTTAATGTGATTGATGACTTTAATCGGGAAGCTTTAGCCATTGATATTGATTTTTCTATGCCAGCAAGCAGAGTGGTTCGCTCACTCGATCAAGTGATTGAGTGGCGTGGAAAGCCCCTCAAGATACGCTGTGATAATGGTCCGGAACTCATCAGTAGCGTGCTTGTACAATGGGCTGCGAAACACCAAATAGAGATCGCTTATATCCAACCAGGCAACCCACAACAAAATGCGTACATTGAAAGATACAACCGCACCGTACGTTACGACTGGCTTAGCCAATATCTATTTGAATCGATTGATGAAGTTCAAGACTTTGCCACTGACTGGATGTGGACATACAATCATGAAAGACCAAACATGGGCTTGGGTGGAATTACACCAAAGCAAAAACTAGCACTTGCAGTACCAGCTTCTACTTTTAGCTTAAGTTAAAAATGGGGGCATTACCGTACCAATAGGTGAATGTGAGAAATTGTAATACCGATAATATTGGATCGAGCATTCTAGACCCTGGTCAGTTTCGCCACGACCTCCAGTAATGCACAATTTACTTTTTCCAAACACTTGCTAGCCAAGGCTGTTGCTCAATGGGCAGTCCACTTGGCCTATAGTAATGTTCAATTTCAGTGAACTTCGCATTAGTCATAAAAGATCTCCAAGCTTCTAGATCGTGATATGAGCCAAAGCGATCTCCGTACCAACTTTCTTGGTTATTACCCCGAGGGTTTGAGCTAAAAAGAATGCCATTGGGTTTTAAGCAGGCCCATAAATTACCCAGTACTTTGGGTAATAACTTATTCGGGATATGAAATAGTGAAGCATTGGCAAAAACACCATCAAAAGTATTATCTGGTAGGGATAAGTTAAAAAAATCCTGTACTAGGATTTCGCAACCACTTTTTACATGCGCTATTTGAGCTACTTGTTGGCTACCTTCAAGCCCAATAGCAATATGACCAAGTTTAGTAAAGGTTTGTAGGTCTCTTCCTGGCCCACAGCCAAAATCAAGTAAATGAAACGGTGGATTAGTCTTAATAGCCCTTAATAAAGCATGGATATTTTGACTGACATCATGGTCTTGTGTGCCCTCGTCGTAAGCAGCAGCGTTTTGATCATAATGGCCAATATTTTTTTGGGAAATCAGCTCAGATTCATCTTCAGAATTTCTTAATATAGACATAATGAGTTACTAGAAGTTTAGTACCGTTAAATAGAAGCTGAAATTAAAAGTTCTTGCCTACGTATCCTATTGACCTAGTTATGATAGTCTAGATCTAGCATTTAACTTAATAGGAGATAGAAATGAAAACTAATCGATCAATCATAAAAGTTTTAGTAGGGCTTTGCTTTGGTATAGCTTCTCTAACTGTCTATGCAC
>Ga0194042_1000471_pt1 | contig 13420 bp, 9 predicted proteins | sample JunL4412m_MetaG_FD_148974 | JGI IMG/M metagenome (GOLD analysis project Ga0194042, IMG submission 148974) | Anoxic zone freshwater microbial communities from boreal shield lake in IISD Experimental Lakes Area, Ontario, Canada - Jun2016-L442-12m | ecosystem: Environmental > Aquatic > Freshwater >...
CGGACCTCGCAGCCAGGGTACGTGACCAGTTTACGATCGCTTTCAGACACATTTTTTCACTTATGGTCATTCTAGGCCAACTCTCCCCAACCTTGGTCACACACACCTTGTTATGATCTTATCCCAACTGAGATTTCATATTTTTCTTTTTTCTCACAATCTGATACTTCGGAGCAGAAAAGGCATGTTTTATAAATGTCCCCAACCGCAACGATTCGCGCCTCCCCTTTCCTCAAAAACGCAACGATTCGTTTTTTTTAAAAATTATCATCCCTTACTGACTTCGCCCTCCTTTGCACTCCCATCGAATGCAGTGCACATCCTACTTCAGCAGCCCGTCGGAACAGACTCTCCTAGACCTACACGTCCGAGAGGCTGCGCTGCGCGTTGCGCGCGAGGAGCTGGAGTTTCTTCGGCTGTGTGGCGGCGTTGCAGCGGACGATGTGCGGCGGCTGAAGCAGGGGTTGGGGCTGCCAGTGTCGTCGTCCTCGAGCGACGAAGTGGTTGTGATGGATGAAGAGGACGATGATGTTGTTGTGGTGAAGGAGGAGGGGGAGGATGTCGTGAGTCTTAGGAGCGTTCTCATTCCAGCACTCGCCTCGGGCGCGTCCATCGCGCAGCTGTGTCGCCGAGTGCGGCCAGTGCTGGAGAGAGAGGGGGTGATGCTGCTGAAGCGGAAGAAGATCCTTCATATCAATAGGCGAGATTCTGACAGGGTGTTGGCCATCGGGCGGGGCGTGGCCGGATAGTATATGTGCCCTGGCAGAAACACCCCCTTAGGGTATGCAGGTGATTTTGCTTGGATTTGTGGTCTGGCTGTTCTTGCACCTTGAGGCCGAAGCCCTTGCCTGGCTCTATTCTTAGCGCTTTGGCCTCATCGGGCAGAGAGTGTGAAATGGAGTCGTTCACTATAAAAGGAACTTTTTTTTGATTCCCGTCAAATTGAACTCCCACTCTCTCGGATGACCATCACTGTGCGCAGCCTTGCAGGCATGTCTTACAACCTCCCGTACTACCCGAACATGCGTGTCGGGCAATACATCACGCAGATCGCCGCCCCTGCGCTGGGGTCCAACGTGGGTGTGAACGGGGAGGTGCTGGATCCGTTTGTGCTCAACGGGAGTTTCGTGTTTACGAAGGAGAACAAGGAAAAGTACTTGAGCGAGGTCATGCAGGACGGATCCACCCTCCACAACAGCCTTGCCCTCGGCCCTGTCCATGCGTCGCTGTTCGACAACGGCAACCTCCGGCCGCCCACCCCGTACCAGCTGACGATGCCGTCTGGCGGAGTCGGCGCGCCCGCGGGCCCTGCGGCCTCTAAGAAGAGGAAGATCTGAGCTGCCAGGAGCTTTGCTGTATCACCATTTGTCGTCTTGGCCCGGCAGTCTTCCTTCACCCGGCAGCCTCATCGACCTTGTTGGCATAGCAGTGTACACGCGCGATGTCCTGCCCCTGATGCTCCGTTTAACATCCTCGGCATTAAACGCCCCTGCGTCTGCGCCCTCCTCGTCCGCCTTCTGATGCGCTATGGCTTCATAGTGTTTCTGCTGCTGCGTGCCCCGCATGAGCAGCCCCAGCGTGGTCAGTGCCGCGGCGCAGCAGAGTACGATGACGAGAATGCTGAGCGGCTGTGTCCACGCCGTGGTCGGCGCTGGCCGCTCCCATACAACGCCGGTCCGCTTGAATTGCACCACCAACCGGCGGCGGTCTCTTAGGAAGGCAGCGTCGGTGATGGGCTGGCACGCGTAGGCCTGCCAGGCGACCACCGAGCGGCCGTTGCAGCTCGGTTGATTCGGAATGCGTTCGATCATGCTGCGGCTGATGAGCGCAATGTCGATCGTCACAAACGACTCGGCTGCCATCAGACGGCGCGAGGCGGGTGGCGGCGGGTGGCTGCATCCGTCGCTCGGGCCGGTGGCGGCGGATGATGATGGTGGGGCGCAAAAGGTCGTGACGTTGTTCTGCGTAATGGCGACCACTGTGGCGTCGCAGGCGCAGTCGATGGAGATCTGGTCGTTCAGGCTGGCGATCAGATCGGCGTCGAATGGCGCAGGCTCTGTGATGGTGAGCGTGGCCATTGAGGCGTATGCCACGACGATGGGTTGGTCTGGCGCGGCGCTTGCCTGGTCCATCGCAAAAGGCTGGATGGAACCCTCCCCTTCGGATGCGGCTGGCATGATATCCGGCTGTGAGGGTGGGATCGTCAGATCGGTGCCAATCACCACCCCCGGCATATCGCACAGGTACGACACGCCGCACTGCCCGTCGCCGTTGAAGCACTGGCCCACCAGCAGGAGGTACAGATCGCACCCCACGCAGCGCCCGCATCCGCTGCCGTCGTCCTCGAAGCTGTCGCTGTAGATGCAGTCGCCGGGGACTTTGCATTTGAGGCAGACGGTGGTGTTGGGCTGCCGGACGAACCCGGGCGCGCACGCCCATGCCGTGCATCCGGGCTCGGTCCACGCGGCGTTGCCTGGCAGCAGCAGCGCGTCGTCGCACGGCTCGCACGTGGTGTTGGCCTCTGGGGCGCACTGCGTGAGGGTGCGCGTGCCGGTGGTGCACTGCGAGCACGGGACGCACACGGCGTCGGAGAGGTAGGAGCATGGCTGAAAGTAGGTTTCCCCTGCCGCACAGGCTGGCGCCGAGCACCGGTCGCAGGCTACGGGGTTGTCATAGGCGTCGAAGCCGTAGCCCGGGGAGACGTACGACCCCGAGAGGCATTGAATCCCGCACGTGTTGGGGCCGTTGGGCTGGCCCGTGGAGGTGTATGCGGAATTGGCCACCAGGTTGGTGCACGGCAGGCATCGCGCGCACTGTGAGGCGGCGGAGGCGTATCCGATGTAGTATCCGACGGCGCAGCCGGCCGGGACGCCCACGCACTGGATGCAGGCGGTGCGGTCCTGGACGAAGCCCAGGCTGCACGTCCAGTTGCACCCGGCTGTGATTTTCGAGTTAGCGGGCATGGCGGGGCACGGGATGCACGAGTAATTGCCCCCTTTGGCGAAGCCATCCCTGCACACCATATCGCACGGGTAGGGTCCTGGAAACGGCGTGCGCCCGGGGTTGAGCCATCCGAGCGAGTTGGGCAGCGGGATCGTCGGGCATGGCATGCACTTCGGCGCCGTGGTCGGGCCGCACGTGGTCATGTCGGTGTACTGCAGGCTGGTGCACGTCGCGTCGTACGTGCATTTGGAGCAATCGCCCGTCTTGAGGCGGTACCATCCCTCGACCCCGTTCCACGGCTTGCACTGCACCTTGCAGATTGGCAATAGGCACAGGGAGGGCGGGGAGATGTCCAGCCGGTTGCAGGTCTCGTCGCCCCCTATGAACATGTGCGCGGCGCTTGTCGCGGGCAGGCATGGCGTGTAGCTGTTGAGGAAGAAGCCCTGCGCAAAGTCGATGTCGCCCCACGCCACCGGGGTTACCGAGTCGAAGTAGGCGGAGGGTCTGCCCTGAAACACCGGGATCGATGTTACGCGTATGCGGGTGGGGTTGAATCCGAACGGCACGGTCGGCGTGCAGGCGCCCGCCCGGTATGAGAACTCCGTCGGCGCGCAGATCCTGCAGGCCGTGTCGTTTTTTTGGGAGCATGGGGTGGCGATCTCGGACCCGTCGATGCAGATGCTGCACGGGACGCAGGTGAAAGATCCAGACGATTGGACAGTGTATTCGCCCGTGGTGGCGGTTCGTTGATAGGTGTGGCCGGCCTGGCACGTGGGCTGTGCGGTGCACACGCCCGAGGTCTTGTTAAGGAAGAAGTAGTCGTCGCACACCCAATCGGGGCACCGGTTGAACTTGTATTTGTCGATGGCCACGAAATGGGCGTTCCCCACCGCTGCGCAGGCGGCCGACTCCCCGTCAGATGTGCGCGAGCAGGCGGTGATGCCCGCCTGGCACGTCGGAAGCGCGGTACCGCACATGTACATGCCCACGAGCACGGAGCTCGGCTCGCAGCAGAAGTCGTTTCGGTTGTGGAAGACGGCCGCGGCCTGCGCCGCGGTGTACCCCAGCGCCGTGTACGTGGCGGACGAGTAGGTCGCCTCGCTGAAGTTGAACCGCGTGTAGCCGGGGCTGCATTGCCACGCGCACACGAGGGTGTCGGCGACGGTGGCGTGGCTGGCGGAGCGTGGGGACGGCAGGTTGGCGGTGGCGCATGGGATGCACGCCGAGGCCCCGGTGGTGGTGGGCAGCGTGGTCTGGCCGGCGGCGCACGGGGAGCAGGCGTCCGACGACACCGCCTGCGTCACGGTGGAGAATTTCCCCGCGGCGCACCCGGTGCACCGCTTGGTCGCCCCGTCGTTGTATCGTCCGGGGATGCATGCGGTGCATGTGGAGTTGCACGGCGGGCAGGCGGTGAGCCCGTTCGCCAACTTGGCCGCCCCCGTCGCGTCGCACCGGACGCACGACGGGGCGTTGGCGGCGCTGGCGGTTCCGGATGGGCAGGCGTGGCACGCGGTGCTGGCACTCGCGCTGGAGAACTTCCCTGCGGCGCAGGTCGCGCACGCCGTGCCCGAGATCATGCTCCCCGGCGCGCAGGCGCTGCAGACGGTGACGGTGCCGCCGGGGGAGTATTGGGTGGGGAGAGGGCACTGGGCGCAGGCGCCTGCGGCGCTGGTGTACTGGCCGGAAGGGCATACGGCGGAGAGGGTGGGGGTGGTGGATATTGAAAGGATTGTGAATAATAATGAGAGCCATTGCACATGGGGCATTGAGAGTGAACGTGACAGCTGCGGACTCGTCATTGTTTTGCTTACTCTTTCCGCACACGTTTATACACGCACACCGCTTGCGAATCATGGCGCATTATTATCAAACCCCGCGCCGCAGGTCCACTCGCAGCCCGCCGCCGCCTGGATGGCGTTGGGTGGAAGCGATGGGCAGCTGACGCAGGCTGCGTTGGCGAAAGCGCTCCCGGGTTGCAGGTACTGGCCCCTGGAGCATACGGGCGCGGACATGGCTGTGCACGCGCCGCTGCTCTGGGTCATCTTGTACATGCCCGTGCCGCATCCGGTGCATTTACCGCCGACCATTTCGAAGCCCGAGCCGCACAGGCACGAGGGGGTGGCGCCCCCGCTGATGAAGCACTTGTTCGTCAGATATTCGCACGCGTATATCACGGCGCACGCGACGCACTTGCTCCCCGCGTCCGCGATGCATGCGTACTCGGTGCCGGCCGCGCAGCTGGTGATGACGGAGCATGGCTGGCATTGCACCGTGCCTGATGCGATGGTGTATGTGCCGGCCAGGCATGTGCCGCATGCGATGTTGCCTGCTGTGCCTGTGAACGTTCCGGGGAGGCAAAGGGTGCACGCTGATAGTGCCAGGCCGGGGCCGTACTTTCCCGCATCGCAATCTCTGCACATGGAGAGGGAAGGGCTCGCGGTGTCCGGGTTGTACTTGCCCGTCGCGCACGACGTGCAGTCCCTATTCCATCCCGTTGCGGTGCTGTACGTCCCTCTGCCGCAATCGATGCAGCCCATCGCGCCTGTTGTCAGCGCGTACTTTCCAGCGACGCATTTGCTGCAGAGCTGGGCCCCTGTAATCGAGCTGTATGTCCCGGCCGCGCATAGAACACATACGCTCTCCGATGCAGCGCCCTCTGTGAAGCCGTATTTTCCAAACCCACACTGCGTACACGCGGCGATTGCGCCAGTGGTTGGTCCGTAGGTCCCAGCAGCGCAGAGTTTGCATTCGGGCTTCCCCTCCTCGTCATTGTACTTGCCAACCGGGCATGCGGTGCAGCTGCCTCCGTTCGCCGCGCTGTAGCTGTAGGTACCTGTAGCGCAGTTGACGCACTGGGTGTCGCTGGAGGCGCCGGCGAAAGGGAGGATCTTTCCGGCTGGGCAGGACTGGCAGGCGTCTATGGAGTTGGACCCGGCGCCAGGGTTGTACTTTCCTGCCGGGCAAAGCTTGCAAGCGCTTTCATATTCCTGGCCTGCATCGGGGTTGTACTTCCCTTTCCAGCAGTTATTGCAGGTGCGCTGAAACCCACCGCCGCCGTACTTCCCCGCGTCGCAGGCGACGCAGGTACGGGTGTCGGACAGATCGCCGCCGGCGCATCCGCCGAATCTGTAGCCGCCGCCGCACACGTTGCAGGCCTCGCACCAGCCCGCGCTTGTGCCGCTGCATCCTCTCTTGAATTGCGCGTCGGAGCAGTCGCCGGCGCAGTTGGTGCAAACGCCGGGTTCTGTTCCGCCGCAGCCGACGGTGTACCTTCCACCACCGCATTGGTCGCAGGAGTGGCAGACGTAGGTGATGGTGGACATGTAGTACGACGCCGGGCATCTGCGCGATGAGCATCCGAACTTGAAGGCGGAGATGTGGTGGGCGTCGTGCGCTGCCAGGAATGATGTCATTATGCCGTTTGGGCAGAAGAGCTGTCCTTCGGATCCGCAGCGGTCGCTGCATCCGACGTACGTAGTTGCGCCAGTGATTGATGTCGGAGTAATACCATAGATGTTATTGTCGTAGCGGGCGGTGCTGCTCGTGAAGCCACCCGGCGATGTGATTGAGATGGTGGACACGGGGCACGCGTCGGCGGTGCCGATTTGATCGGAGTATGTTCCGTCAGAGCATCCTATCCGGATGTATCGAAAATAATTATACCCCGGGGGAGGGGTGAAGCATATCATAAATGTTGTTATGTGGCACGGGTATGGGCAGGTGTATGTGGTCTGGGAGTCGCCAGAATGTGCCGTTCCGATCTGAAGCTCCAGTCTTAAATCTTGCAATCCCCCGATTGCGGGGTTGTATATTCGCGTTATGAGGTGTGTCCAGTCGAAGTTGTACAGCTCAGCTATGCACGCCGAGCTGGCGGTGGTTGGGCTCGAAGTGTTCTGTCCGACAGAGTCTGCGATGCTGATGTTTGGAGTGATAAGAGGCGAAGACAGTTCAGATGGGTTGAAGTATGATATGATTCCACCTCCGCATTCGCCGATCGCGCATGACGAAAAGGGTACGATGACTGCTGCCGGGGTGCTGTTCCTGGATCGCTGGCTCTGGAGCAGGGATAAAAAGCCAGAGACATGTGGGGAGGCGAAGCTCGTGCCTATGGCATACGCCATGGCTGGAAGTCCGTTCGCAATGCTCATCACTGGGATGGGGTTTGCCGAATCTCCTCCCGGTGCACTCAGTGTCAGGCTGGCGCCCCAGTTGCTGTACGATGCCAGGGTGCCTTGCCGCGTGCTTGCGCCCACTGGTAAAACATATCGACAGTTGGCTGGAAAATAGAAACTGGCATTCTGCGCCGCGTTTCCTGCTGCCACGATGACCGTGGAGCCGAGCGACCTGGCCTGTGAGACGGCCGACTGCAGGTAACTCGGGCAGTTGCTCTTTCCGGCCAGCGAAAGCGAAATCACCGACGCCGGGAACGGATTCGGACTCAGCCCGTTGATCTGTCCGCCTGCCGCCCACACGATGGCGTCTGCGATATCGGAGGAGAAGCCCACGCCGCACTGGCCGAGCACGCGCATGATGGTGAGGGTCGCCCCTGGCGCGATTGTGGTGGCGATCGACGCAACTTTCGTGCCATGCCACGAAGGGGTGGGGCATGTTGGGCCTTGGTCGCCGGGGTCGGTGTAGTCGGGGTTTCGCGCCTGGTTGGGCTTGTTGGAGTAGTCGGGCGAGGATACAAAGTCGTACCCCGCGGCCGGCTGAAACAGGGGCTTGGCCGCCTCTGCTATGCCGCTGTCGATGATGGACATGGTGGTGCCTTGTCCGTTGGTCAGGGATCTGAGGGATTGGATGTGTAGAGCGTAGGGTTCGGCCTCGTCCAAATTCCATCCCTTTGCCACGAATGAGGTGTACGGCGCGCTGTTCCATAAAGCAGGGTAGACTGCAGCATCGTCGGGGGTGTGAGTGTAGTTCTCTGCCGAGCTGGTGTTGATCAGCCCCCCCCCTCCTGCTTCACTCATCTCATATGCAGAAACAAGCACATCCTGCTCCACCCTCTCGATAAATTCCTCGCCGCCCAGTGCTTCCTGCACCCATTCCTCCACCTGCTGTCCGTCCTGCCTCTCCTCTACCCTGAGCACCAGGCGCCGCCCATACTGCTTGATCATTGTGGTATTTTCGGGCATGGTTGCCTCGAAGTTGAGCGACGCGTTGCGGAATGTGACAACCACGCGGGATGCGAGGACTGAAGGGCCGATAGACGATAACAGTATCGCAATCATTACTGCTGGCATGTGCAGTGCAGCTTCCAGCTTCATAATGCACGCGGCGACCGGCTGGTGTTTATACAGAAAGATACCCCATCGATAGGTAAGGTGTGCGCAGGGCGGCTCATTGTTTATGTCCTGTTATTGGCGCGCATCCCATATTTAAGGACAACCGCATCGCCAGCGCATCCGACGATCAACCGCATGGCCATGCTATCCTATAGAAACCGTAAAGATCTCGCGAAAGCGTCGGTACCCTATGGAACCCGTAAAGATCTCGCGAAGGCGTCGGTGATGATCACGGTGGGCGAAGTCCCCGTGTTTCAGAAGACGAAGGCTTCTTTCAGGCCGTCCAGCTGCACCCACAGCTTCTACGACACTAACATTGTTTTCGGCGGGTCGGTCCCCGTAGAGGATCCGGATGACGATGGGGAAGGTATGGAGACCGATCACATTTCCACTGCGAATGACGATGTCCTCTGCACCATCACTGACGGCCGTCTATTGGTTCTCAGAGACGATGCGATCATGGTGCTCAAGAACGATCGCCCATATCCCGTGCCCACGCTGCTCGATGTGGTCGCGTTTAATGCCAAGCATTACATCCCAATGACAATGGATGCTGGCTGCAAGCTGGTCCTGAAAGAGGGCGACATCCTGATTGTCAAGAGCTCGGATAAATCGTTCCATTCAGTGAACTGCCGCCGCACCATGCCTGAGAATCTCAAATTCCTCCGGGATTACACGATGTACGTGTGCCTTCCTGAATTCAGGGACAACGCCAACTCGGCCCTGATGCAGCTGGGGGTGCTCCGCGACCTCCGCATGCGCGTGGAGATGTTCTTCCAGGTCTGGGACGTGACCTGGGACTCTGCCATGGGAATGGTCGCCTACACTGCCAACGCTGCCCGCAATGCGGAGTACATGAACCAGTCGTTCAACGACATAGTTCGCTGCACCAAGCGCGTCCGTGTCTCGGGCGCGGACGAGGAGGAGGACGACCCTGTCGCTGCTGGGGGGCTGGTGCCTCCGCTCGACGACCCTGTCGCTGCTGGGGGGTCGGTGCCTCCGCTCGATGGGGAGGAGCCCGCGCCCAAGCAGGCCAAGGGGGACGACCCTGTCGCTGCTGGATCCGACGGGGGGTCTGTGCCTCCGCTCGATGGGAAGGAGCCCGCGTCCGAGCAGGTAAAGGTTGACGACCCTGTCGCTGCTGGATCCGACGGGGGGTCTGTGCCTCCGCTCAATGGGGAGGAGCCCGCGTCCGAGCAGGTAAAGGTTGAAGACCCTACTGCCTCGGAAGCGTAGAGCGCTGCATCCTCTCCTTGTCTGGGCCGTCGCCAACTGCCTTTGCGACCACTTCGTTGCGCGGCTGCAAGATGCATTCGTGTTTGTATTTAACACGGCGAGTTGAAAATGCAATCATGACGATTTCAAGGGTGTGTCCTGTATCAGTCGCCGCATACCCTAGCGAGCTTGCAGTCTCGTTGCTTCTTTTGCCATTCCCGTCACCATTCGGTCACCCCCCTCCGTTAAACACACCATCTCTTTTCAAGCACCGTAAGAGTAAGCATCTGTTTTAGCGCAGAATGGGGCGGACTGCATTGGTACACTCGCTCATCTCAGCTTCGTTTCAGTGTACCCCCATGCGGGCACCTTCGACGGATCCCATGACCGCATGAGTGTAGGATCGTGCTCGGCGTACGCCGAGTTCTGCCATACAGGGCGTACAAAGACGCTGCCTCCTTTGATCTCGGGAAGAATGATGGTTGTGTTTGGTGTCAGTGACAGGTATCTGATAATCGATGGTGTCACGGCGGTATTCGTCTGGCTCATGCTCTCTTTATGGCCTGCTGCCCAGTGAACGTATTCGTTCCACACATCCACCGTCATGGCCAGACCCGCCACCGCGCTTGCCAGGTCGCCTCCTCCGCCAATCACGGTTGTGGCGGAGTGGTTTCGGGCGTTGCAGTGATGGGTTTGAAACCACAGTGCGTACAGGGGGCTCGGTTCCATGTGATCTTCAAACACCATCACCAGCGGTGGCGCGCCGCTGTCGTCTGGGGCCATCCTGAGCTGTGAAATGGATCGGGGCGTGACGAATCTGTATGTCCCTTGCGGCCATTCGGGTTCGAGTCGCTGGATGACTGCTGCGTCGCCAACTATTGTGAGATTTGTTTGCGCGGATCCGTGTGAAGCGACGCTGAGCGCTTTTGCCAGCCGGTGGGTGCGTGCGGCGTCTCTTGCAAATAAATGGATGTGGATTGCCGTGCTGAACCAACAATATTCAAGGTCTGTCAGATTCCCCATCCTCTTTCGATCCGCTCCACGGCTGTGCCTCCCCTTTGTGGCCGGTTGGCGACTGAGGGCCGTGTAGGTGAAGATGATGACAGCGACTGCAGTGGACGCCTGGATGAGAATGGCAGTGCGGGCGTGCATCCTCGGGTGCCGCATTGTGGATGCGTGAGTAAGGGCGATGTTTTTTTAGAGAGTGAATCAATCGTTGATCTCGACTGCCAACGTCCCCACATCATTGTTGCGATCATCCATGGTGTCTAGGCAGAACACAGGCCCTGTTATTCGCCTTCCTGTCACCACCAATGTGTACAGCTGTGGACTCCACACAACCGCTGATCCAATAATGGTCGTTGGTCGATTGCTCCTAAGGATTAACAGGCTCGAAAACGTGTCGTATGTGCCAGTGGCATATTCTACGCACGAGCCATTGCTGGACAGATAACTGCGAATATATTCAGGGAAGTGTGGATCGATTTGAGAACTCCCATTCACAAGTTTTACGTCTTCCATCCGTACTATCTCACACTCCACATGGCTTACACTGTCAAGACGTGTCAGTTTTAAGGTGCATTTCTGTCGCGCCTCGTAGAGCAGTCCGTCTTCCTTCATAATTCCTTTTTGTGTGACCACGCCGGTGTATGTAGCGCCAGCGGTCAGTTTGTCTTGCATTGGCAATGCCTTTTCTTGTCCTGTGGGCATTATGGATCAGCCCGCCACCAACATCCTATATATAAGAGCCAATACGTCCCCTATCCCACACTCATCGCATGGATCCGGCACAGCTCGCGCTTCAGCACAGGTGCAATGATGCGGCCGACAACGGTGAGAAGACCAACGACGCCTTGCTTGGCGTATGCGTTGCGGCCTTGGTCGATGGACTAGAGCAGGGCACTGAGCGCTTCTCTGTGTGCATCGAGGAGTCGACCAACTCCGCCACTGCTCTGGGCGACCAGGGCAGCTATTACGAGTGCCTTGTCAAGGATGGCAGCGCGTTTTACATTGCGCGCCATCTTCCAGTGTACCGCAAGTGCTTTCACGGGAAGATGCCCGACAGTTGGCCTACTTGGTACGTTACCGAGTACGTCATCCGGGCGGTGAAGTACCTTCGCGACGTGGACGCGACTGCGTGAGACATCATGCTCGTGCTATTTTATTGAAACCAATAAAATCGCTTTGCACCACCCTCACGCCTCAGGCTGCGATGCCATGCTCGCGCAGCACCGCGTTGCACGCCTCGTCCAACCGAGCGTTGACGTCGGCGTCGTCGGCAGAGCGCGCCGCCAGCTTGAACATGCGACGGCAGAGGGCGTTTGCAACACGGCTTCGCCACGCGATGCCGAAGGAGGACGGGGTCTTCTTCTTCTTGGATTCGAGGCTCAAACGAAAGGCCGTGACGATTGAAATTTTGCGGCAGAACTTCCACATGCCGGGCGTGCGGAACTGGATCTCGGTGAGGAAGGCATCCTGCACCGCGTTGACGCGGTTGGTGACATCGTCCTCGCTCGTGGCCTCGATTGCGCTGTCCTGCATGCGCTCCTCGACCGAGATTATCTGCCTCTCGCTCAATGGGATGCGGGTGGTGGCGTGCACGAGCATCGCCAGCCTCTTTGCCCGGAAGCAGCAATAGCTGTTGATCAGGCGCGCGGAGAGGTTCGGTGTGGTCATCACTCCGCTGCAACGGATCCGTTTGGACATATATAGTAATAAGTCACGCCCCTTCAAAATCGTCTCGGCCGCCGGAAATGTAATCTCCGGCCGCCGGTGAGTGTTCGGGAAATTATTCGCCGGGCCTGTGTTTTTTAATTTTTTTATCTGTACACTCTAGGCTGTAAACCAGCGACTGTAGACTTTTGGAACAATATAGGAATCGGGGCGAACGGGCCGAATCAAAAAATCCACCACAATGCCATCCTCGCATGGTGCTGATGAGGATGAGGTTGCATCCTTCTCCTCTTCTGGTTCCAGCAATCAGAGCAAACGGCATAAGAAGGATCATGTATCCAGTGGCGATTGGGCTGCGCGTTCCTCCGCGATTCGCTTGCAGCGCGTTTGGCGTTCGAAGTTCAAGCACATGCGTACGCAGCATCTCGCCGTCGAGTTTCTGAAGCCGGAGGCTGGAGTTACGACACAGCACGCGAGGGAGATCAGGTGATGATATGATGATGATGCTTGATTCTGTTCTGTATTTTTCACCTTATGATACTCGCAATTGTCACCCTCCTCCTTATATTCGGATCTCTGATATGTGTTTTGTTATTGTGATGCTCCAGCTTCGAGGCCCTGGTCGCGCACCTCCGCGACAAGCCCGTCATCGCCGTCACCAAGCAATGCGTTCAACGCCTCCATACGCTCTGCACCTTGCGCCATGGCTCCACGCCCGGGGCGCTCTGCCCTGCCAACGTCAACGTGCGCGTCGTGCTGGCGGGATACATGATCGCGCACCGCCCGACTCACGTGTTTGAGTCCATGGGCGTGCTCGAGCAGTCTCTCTTCGAATCAGCGGGCCTCATGGTCAGCTCCCTGCAGCGAATCGCCGAGAGCGTCTCCGTTTGCGGTGCGTTCGGCTCGGTCCCCCGCGACCTGACCGAGGGGTTTACGGGGGCGCTCTTTGAGTATCTCAAGCGGTTCAAGGCATGGAAGGTCCCCGACGAGGTGAAGCTGACGTGCCGCATCAAGCACGCCCTCGTTGCGCTCGGCCAGGCCCAGCGGCATCTTCCGCCCTCCGAGCCCGAGACATCCAGGCTCAAGATCGAGTTCCGGACGCAGATCGAGCGCCTGCGGAACAAGCTGCGGCAGATCGCCGGCCCCGCTGCGCTCGCCCAGTTTGACGAAACCCATTGCGCGGACATCGCCCCGCCCAGCGGTGGCGGTGGCGGTGGCGGCGCGGGGGGTGGGGTGTACGCCGCGCTTCCCGAGCGCCTCACCAACCAGCAGCTGGCGCACGAGCTGCTGCTGGATCCGACCCC
>Ga0194042_1000474_pt1 | contig 13355 bp, 10 predicted proteins | sample JunL4412m_MetaG_FD_148974 | JGI IMG/M metagenome (GOLD analysis project Ga0194042, IMG submission 148974) | Anoxic zone freshwater microbial communities from boreal shield lake in IISD Experimental Lakes Area, Ontario, Canada - Jun2016-L442-12m | ecosystem: Environmental > Aquatic > Freshwater >...
ACGGTCATGCGTCGTACTACCCCGGCACGCACGCAATGCACCTCAAGGTCATGTTCGACCCCACCGATGGAAAACTTCTTGGAGCACAGGCGGTGGGCGTCGACGGCGTTGACAAGCGCATCGACGTGCTCTCTGTCGCACTCAGGGCAGGGATGACGATCGAAGACCTCGAACACCTCGAACTTGCGTATGCACCGCCCTACGGCTCGGCGAAGGACCCGGTAAACATGGCCGGCTTTGTCGGCGGCAACTTGCTTCGCGGCGACGTCGCTCTTTGGTATTCGGAACAGTGGCCCGAACTTCCGGAAGGCTCGTTCTTGCTCGATGTTCGAGGCCCGGATGAGCACGCCGACTGGGCGATTCCGGGATCGGCCCTCATTCCGCTGAAGGAACTGCGCGAACGGCTTGGCGAGATTCCTCACGGCGTACCGGTGCTCGTCTACTGCCGCTCCGGTTTCCGCTCGTATCTCGCCCAACGCATCCTCGCGCAAAGCGGCTGGCCCGATGCCCGCACACTTTCAGGTGGTGAGCTCACCTTCCGCGCGGTGCACCCCGACGGCAACGCTGGCTACCCGCAGTACCCCGTGGTCACGTACGCCGAAGAAGAGACAGCCGTTCGACGACCAAGGACGCAAGCGTAGACGCTCAACAATGACGTTGAGTTAGTTCTCAGTGACGTCGACGCCAAAGGTGACGATCTGATTGCGACCGTTTCTTTTGGCCGTGTACAGCGCGGAGTCGGCCTCGCGGATGATGTCGTCGACTCCCTGCCCCTCGCGCGCGAGGGCGAGCCCGATACTGAGCGACGGATTCAACGCGACATCGAGGTGAGTCACAGGATGCGCGGCAGCAGCCAGAATCGTGGCTGCCACACGCTCAGCATCGGCGACTCCGTTCACGCCGCTGAGAATCACCACGAACTCGTCGCCGCCAAAGCGACCCACAAGGTCACCGGTACGCACACATGCGGCGATCGAGGAACTGACCTCCTTCAGGAGGGCGTCGCCCGCAAGGTGGCCGTGCTCGTCGTTCGTTGAACGAAGATTGTCGACGTCACAGAAGAGAACAGCGACGCTGTCACTTTTGCGCTGCTGTCCAGCGAGTACCTTCTCGAGTCGCGCGGTGACCGCTTCACGGTTGAGCAACCCGGTGAGCCCATCGTGTGTCGCCCGATATGCAAGTTCCTGCACAGCCGATTGACGGTCGGTGACATCGCGCCACGTGAGCGTGAACCCGTCACCGAAACGAATACCGCGCAAGTCGTAGAAGCGCCGATCTGAGTCATACGACTCGTGGTCATAGGTAATGCCGTCGAGCACGAGGGGTTCGCCGGTCTCAACCAACCGCACGTAGTGCGCCATCAGTCCCGAGATCGCCATATTTGGCAGGAGCGCCAAGAGGTGCTGCCCGACTAACTCATCGCGGGTCATGTTGTTGAAGTCGCATGCAGCCTGATTCACATCGACATACACGAAGTCGATGATGCGTGCGCTTTCATCTCGTACCGCCTCTACCACCGCGTGTGGGTCGAACAGTGAATCGATCGTCGCCCGAAGTCGTACTCGGTCACGCTCGGCCGCCGCGGCGACGTGTCGATATCGGGCTTCCGATGCTTCGAGTTCCATCTGAGCGGCCCGCAAGTCGGTGACATCACGACTGCTTCCCTCCAACACCACCGTGCCGTCGGGCCGCTGACGTGACTTCGCCCGGTGATCGGTCCAAACGGTGCGGCCGTCTGCACCCTCCCAACGCAGCTCGATCCGCACATCAGTGCCCACAGGTGCAGTGAGGGCCTCCGCGAATGTCGCCACGTCCTCCGGGTGGACAACGCGCGACATCAACTCGGGATCACTCAAGATTTGCTCCGAGGTGTAGCCCGTATGCTCGAAAACCGAATCGCTGATGAATTCGAAACCTACCTCCGGGAAAACCCTCAGAATGTAATAGGTGTCGCCGCCAGCGGCAGCTGCCTCAGCCAAGAATCGAGCGCGCGCCGCTTCATCCAGAGCACCCACCGCATCAAGGGACTCGGACAGCGAAGAAATGCGCGGCAGCCCGCTCATTCCCAAGGGCTGTTCGTCCTCTGTCATAGCAGCACCTTAAGCGACGCCGGGTCAAGCGGCATCTCGATCCTGAATGACCAACCAATAAGGTTCAAGCATGCTCGCCCTGCTGCTCGCCCTCGCGGCCGCAGTGAGTTGGGGGGTGAGCGCCCTCACCGGCGCACGAATGAGTCGCAGGATGAATCCGTTTCGCGCTCTGGCCTGGAACATGGGACTCGGCATGCTCATGCTGCTCCCGTTCGTGGCGGTGTCACTCTCTCAACTACCCCAAGGGTCCGAGTGGCTCTGGCTACTAGCCACGGGTGTGGCGACCGTGCTCGCGTTTCTCTGCGACTACGAAGGGGTGCGCTACGGTCCGGTCGGGCTCATCGGGGCCATCGCCTCCACCGAGGGAGCAGTCGCCGCGCTTCTTGCAATTGCTTTCGGCGAGCGCCCCTCCCCTCTTCTACTCATCGCAATTCCGGTACTCACCGCGGGCCTGCTGATGGTGATGTTGCCCAGCGAACTCACACACGTTCACGCATCGAACTGGCCGCGCGCGGTGACCTTCGCCAGTTTGGCGGCACTGTTCTTCGGAATCGGTGTCTACGCAGCGGGGCAGATAGCCAGTCAACTTCCGGTCGTGTGGGCAATCGTGCCGGCGCGCGCCATTGGAACCGTCGCCCTGGTAATACCATTAGCCGCAACCGCGCGAATGGCACTTCCGAAGGCGCTTTTGCCATGGGCGCTCGTCACGTCAGTGTGCGACCTACTGGGGTTCGCCTTCTTCGGACTCGCGGCGCGCGGAAGCATCGTGATTGCCGCCATCGTGTCCGGGCAGTTTGGAGTTCTCGCGGTGATCTTCGCGGCGGTACGACTTCATGAACATCTCACCCGAAGACAGGCACTGGGCGTTGCCTTCGTTGGCCTCGGAATTGCGATGGTTGCCGGGGCTAGCGCGCTGTAAGACTCACCACTTGTCTGCTGACAGTACGGCGAGAATCTCACTGATCGCGGCGCCACTCTCCAGCAGCGATATCACCGTCGACTCGGCTGCTTCGCCACTGAGACACCGATCGAGCACCGCCTGAATGTGCGCTTGCGGAATAACGCAGACTCCGGTCTCGTCGGCAGTGATGAGATCGCCGGGTCGCACCTGAACACCACCAATGCTCACCGTGCCATTGATTTCCACCGCTTCAACTCGGTGTCGACCGGTGATGGGAGTACGCCCTCTACTCCACACGGGCTGTTCCAGTTTGCGCATGGTGCTGACGTCGCGCACTCCCCCATCAACGATGCAGCCCGCAATTCCGACTCGCTTCGCCCACGTCGCCGACAAGCCACCCATCACAGACACGCTGGCCAGACCGCCGCTGTCAAACACCGCAACGTCGCCCGATTGGCCAACGCCGTAGAGATCACGATCGGCGAGCAGTGCCTTCTCGTTGCGCCCATATCTCGCACCCACCGAACCACCGACCGGTTCGTAGCGCACTGTGATGGCAGGCCCGACAACGCGTCCACCGGCGAGCACGGGCGACAGTTCGCTCGCAGGTACCGCGCCGCCGACACCGAGTTCGTCCAGCGCGTCCGACACCGTTGAGCACAGATCGGTGACTGACAAGAACCCCGCAATGACCTCCGGCGAAGGACGCGCAATCGTCGTGGTGACAATGCGGGCTTCATCAATCATTCCGAGCAGTCGCGGCCTCACGGCGTCGAGTTCTTCGGCAGTCGCCATCGTGTCACTCCTCATTCAATTGCGGGGTTCGCTCACGCTGGCACCTACTCACGTGGCGCATCCACCCGGTGACGCTCCCAACGGCTACGGGACTGCCGAACAACCGTTGTAGTCTAGAACCTGTCCACCATGCGACCTCGCGGGCCGCAAAGACCATCAGTCTCACCACGGGGCCCATGCACATCGCGCATCAGAAGGCAGGCCGTGAGCACTCCTCCCAGCACCGCGTCTGCCGGATGGCTGGCGGCACTTCAGAATCAGGTCCGCGAACTGCTCGACCCCGCTGTTTTCGACTGGTTGGTGGGCGGCTCAGGACTTGAGGAGTCACTCACCGCTACGGAGTCCGCGTGGTCCGAGCTCGCACTTCGCCCCGATGCCGGTATCGACGTCTCGGCCGTCGACCTCACCACCGACCTGCTCGGCTCTCGCGTGAGTGCACCGATCGGGGTCGCGCCCACCGGGTTTCACGTACTCGTACACCCAGATGGCGAAGCGGCAACGTCGACAGCGACCTCCGCAGCAGGACTGCTTTTCACTTTGTCGTCTCGCGCCTCACAGCGATACGACGCCATCGTTCAACCCCAACAGGTGTGGTGGTTTCAGCCCTATGTGATGCGCGATCGTGGACTGACGAGAGAGCAGATTCAGCAGGCGACCGCCCTCGGCGCCCGCGCCATGGTTCTCACTGCTGACGCTCCCGTGCTTCCAGCCCGCCGCCAATCTCGCAATGGCCGCCTCGTGACCCCCGAGATCATGACCATGAATGCTCCCAATACGACCGATCTGACAACCCTCGAGCAATCACCGACGACAACCGTGGCTGACGTCGAGTGGATACGCGAAGCCTCAGGGTTGCCCGTGATAGTCAAAGGTGTCGTGCGCGACGACACGGCCGCACGATTCGTCAATGCGGGAGCCGAAGCCATCTGGGTCTCCAACCATGGCGGTCGCCAACTCGACGGCGCTGTGGCACCCGTGCGCGCCCTTCCACGCATTGTCGATGAAGTCGGTGACCGTGCTCAGGTGTACATCGACGGAGGCGTGCGCAGTGGCGTCGATGTGCTGCGGGCGTTGGCACTCGGCGCGAGCGCCGTCTTCCTTGGTCGGGCTCCCTTATACGGGCTCGCTATCGACGGCGAACAGGGCGTCACCGATGTACTGCAGCGCATGATCAACGAATTACGCGTGTCCATGCAACTCTCGGGCCGCACCAGCATTGATCAGCTCGGCCGCGACCTCATCTGGTCGTAGCACCACCAAAGAGGTCCGCGTTGTGCTCACCAAGATGAGGTGGCGCAAGACGCACACTCGGTGCAGCGCCATCAAACTTCCACGGAGTATTGACAGCACGCGCTCCGGTCACATCATCGCGATCGAAGGCGACGATCATGTTGCGCTGACGCGTTGCCGGGTCGTTGAGTACTTGGGCAACGTCAAGCACCGCGCCAGCTGGCACACCTACCTCGTCCATCGACCGCAACACCTCATCACTCGAGACTGTTGACAGCATCAACTCAACTTCGGCAAGAAGTTCGGGCTTGAACTTCAACCGCGAAGGATTCGTCGCGAACCTCTCGTCGACGGCCAGTTCCGGCCTTCCCAAGGCACCACACATACGCTCAAATTGCGAGTCGTTACCGACGCAGATGTTGACGTGACCGTCGGCCGTTGGAAACATTCCGTAGGGCGCGATCGTGGCGTGGCCATTGAAGGCCGTTGTCGGAACCTGTCCGTCAGCTAGGTACCGCGCCGCATGATGCGTCAGCATCGACACCAGCGTGTCCTGCATGGCGATGTCGATCGTGCGCCCGTTTCCGGTGACCGTTCGCTCGTACAACGCGGCGATAATCGCCGTTGCGGCATACATTCCTGCTGCGATGTCGGCCACGGGAACACCCCACTTCGTGGGCTCACCCGGGGCACCGGTCAACGTCATCGCACCACTGGTGCCTTGAACGATCTGGTCGTAACCCGACCGGCTTCCTTGGTCCTGCCCGAATCCGCTGATCGAGCAGAAGATCAGCTGCGGATCGCGAGCTCTGAGGGCATCAGCTCCCAGACCGAGGCGATCGGCTGTTCCCGGTCGCCAGTTTTCCAGAACCACATCAGCCGATGCCACCAGTTCAAGTGCGCGGCCAAAGTCCTCCGGGTCCTTGAGGTCGAGCGCGACACTTCGCTTATTGCGATTGACCGACATGAAGTACGACGCGTCCGCGCCCACGAAGGGAGGCCCCCAGTGGCGTGAATCGTCACCGCGCACTGGCGCTTCGACCTTGATGACATCAGCGCCTAGATCACCCAGCATCAACGTGGCGTAGGGGCCGCTGAGAGCCTGACTGAAGTCGACGACTCGAACCCCTGCGAGCAGGCCAAGTCCACCTTCAATAAGTCCACCTGCAGCATCGCTGGGATGTGAGGTTTCGTGTGTAGTCATCAGCCATCTCTTATCGTGAACAGTGCGTCGGTCATTCGGCACTCATGGATGGGACGTGCCAACCGACTACGGAACATCCGCATATGTACGGACATTCATGGTAGCGACGCGTGGGCGTTCAAAGACCACCGCACTTCTGGTGCTATCTTGCCGTACGTGGTAGTCGCGGGCGAAGATGCAATCATCACGATCGAAACCGATCGGAACCCACTCTCCTCGGCGCCCGTCATACCTGTGCGATGTACCTGCTGAGACACGGGAGTGAGGAAAGGCTCCACACCCGACCCCTGCGGGCCGCCATTGTGCTTTCTGCGCTGATTCCGCTCCTTGTCACAAGCGCTCCCACACCTGCTCGCGCAACCCCTGTACCCTCGATTTCGGCGGCTGCGGCCGATACCCCCGCCCAAGTGACACTGCGCAAGCAACTCCGCGCGCGCATGTACGTGATGCTGCACGAGACTTATGCGAACTACCGCGCAGCCTCACCTCGCATTTCTGCAATGCCCGCCGACTACAGTCGGCGCTTTCGCGGCGTCACCGCCGCTGCGTCACCTCGGCTGACGTCGATTGCTCGCCGATTGAGCGCTGCGCGAACACTGGCTCAGCACCGAGCGCTCTACCGCGAACTGACCCGTGAACTCACGCGCTCTCGAACCAACGCTTCGGTTCTGACTCTTACCGAAGGGCTGCTTGACGCGCGGGGTAGAGCGATTTCCGCCGGTCAGTCAGCCACCCACCAGTGGCTCGCCGGAAGCATGTCGGATGCCCGCTACGACAACATTTCCCAAGCGTCGGGCGCAGTGGCCGCGTGGGCAGCGGCAGACCGTGTGCGACTTGATGCAGCCCTTGGCGGCGTTGTGGCACCTGCGCCATCGATCGCGGCGAGGTGGAAGACCCGCCTTAATGGCTCAGCACCGGTGCCCGTTCCCGCCGGCTGGCAGCCAATACCTGGCGCCTGCGCGTTACCGGTGGCAGACCGATCATGGATCGGCGGTGCCCTAGGGGCTGGCCCGCATCAATGGGTGACGTCCGCTGACGTCACAGCCACGCGGAAGCGGCTCACCGCGGCAAGTGACGCAACATTTCTGCGAGCCGACCAAGACATCTTCCGACTCAGCCGGTGGCTGTTCGACTCCCCCGCGGCAGCCAGCAGTGAGTTGCGGGTGCGCTCGCAGCGCCTGGGCTATCTCTCACTGATTCACAACGACGCTGCGGCCGCGGCGCGACTGGCCGGAGATACAGCCACGATCATTGCCGCAGGTCCGACCGGACGCACTCTCACCGATGCCGGCGCATTGCAGTCGATCGTTACTTCCCTGGACTGGCTTAACCTCTCCGCGGGCCAACGACGCCGACTGTCCATTGCCACGCGAAGCCTGTGGCTCAGTTTCCTGACATGCCGCGCCGGCGACCGCGTTGGGGCCGAGAGCGTCAACAACATGTCCGTCATTTTCGATAGCACACTGTTTCAGTCAGGGATCTATTTGGCCCGCCTTGATCCCGCCCTCGGCGCCGCGCTCGCGCGTTCAGGATGGCGTGATCTGTCGCGGTCGCTTCCCTCGTTGTCAGACGGTGGCTGGTTCGAAGGCCCCACTTACTGGAACTTCATGTCCTTCTGGCTTGTGGGCGCGCTGAGCACCGCCCAGAACGTCTACGGAACCCATGGCCCGGTCACCGTTCCGAATGTCGCCCAGCCTTCCCATTTCGCATGGAACGCGAAGTCGAACAGCGGCACACTTCCCACGTTTGCAGATTCAGATGGGTCACCGCTACGAACAGCGTTTGCGTCACTCGCGCTCAGGTCAGCCACTCCTGACCCGGTGGCGATGGCTTCCATCAGAGCGCGTCTGAACACTCAAACACAGGATGGATTCGAGGTGATGTGGTGGCCATCAGTTGCAAATTGGAACGCTGCGCAACCGACGAAATCTTCGGCCCTGTACCCCACGACCGGCCTAGGTGTGCTGCAGTCTGCCGAGGGGGCGACCGCGTGGATCAAGGGCTCGGCTTCCCTGCTCAACCACACCCATCTGGATCTGGGCTCTGTTGACCTCTTTGCCAACGGCGTCAACTGGATCACCGACCCCGGCGCCGGCGACTACACCCTTCCCGGGTACTTCGTGACGACCCCCACCTCCAAGCGCTGGGGGTACTGGCAGACGTCAGCGGCGGCACACACGTCAATCGTCGGAGAACTCTCGCCGACCGTTGGCGCGCCTGCACCTTTGTCGATGAATGACAACGTGATGCAGGTCGATCTTCGCAACACCATCCCCGGTGCAACCACCGCCACGCGCTCTGTCACGCTCGCCCCACGCCGCATGACCCTGACCGACCGCATCACGGTAAAGCCATCGCAGTCATTTACCTGGCGCTGGACAACAGAGGCAGTCGTCGACGTGAAGGGCGACTCCACATTCCTGTTGTCTAAGGCAGGCAAACAACTCACACTCACGCTCGGACAACTGCCGCCCGGTGCAACCGTTGCGATTGAGCAGGCTCCCGCGCTCTCACCATCAGGCGCCATACTGCGCACCATCACGGTGGAACTTCCGCGCACGACCATCGTTGACCTGACGGCCACCGCGACCTGGTGAGACCCGGTGGGTGAACGGTCAGCGCAGCCACGACCGGCTGCGGAGACTGGCAGAACGGTAGCGTTGATGGTGGCAGAACAGTAGCGTCGTCGGGGCTACGCCGCCGCCGTCTCCACGCCAACGTCGTGGGAGAAGATTCGGGACGCGGCTTCGCCAGGTCAGGGGGACAAACCGGCCAAGACCACAACGATCCCCTTCATCGACGTGCTCAGTCAGCTGCGCATCCTCGACGAACTTCCGGCGTGGACTCCCAGTCGTCACCACCTCGACCGCCTGACACAGGCACGCAAGCACCACCTGACGGACCCCGCCCTCGCCGCCCGACTGGTGGGCATCACCCGCGCCAGTCTGCTGACCGGGGTCGGCCAGCGTTCACCCCCAACGACGTCAAGCACCTGCTCTGGCTACGGGAGCAGCTCGGCGACCAAGTGGTCGACGCCGCGGTCCTGACCACGGGAGAGCACGCCTACCGACGCCGGGACGGGATCGCTGTGGTCCCGCTGGGGTTGCTCGGCCCCTAGGGCGATCGGCGCGCGGTCTAGGCCCGCGCCGCGACTGTCACCGACCAGCCTGTGACGTCCCCGTCGCAAACGACAAGGCTTCGTCCCCGTCTTGGTGCTTCTCGGACCAACGCGAGTACCCCAGTGCTACACCCATCGCCAGCAGCACCAACACCCCGCCGACGATGTTGTCGACCACTCGCTGCTCGCCAAGCTGGCTCACCTCTTTGGTGGTGTACGCGTTCAGACAGGCTGCAGTCGGCACCATCAGCACGTAATACAGCCAGGTGCGACTGACCAACTTCGACATCACCGCAGCCACACCGAAGAGCAGCCCAATGACGTAGATCAGGGTGATCGAGTTGATCTGCGTGACGATCAAAAAGACGAATACCGAGCCCACCACGGTGCCGCAGATGCGCAGTAGCGTTGGCCGGATCGACTCCGACTCTCCGATCGGCGCCAGCACCAAGATAGTGGCGATTAGGAACGCGCCGCCGAAATCCTTGCTGTGGTCGAGCACGTACTAGGTGCCAACCGCAGCAAGAATAGTGACCGTCGCCGTGTACGGAATTGCCTCGCGGCGCGTGTACGTCAGCAACTTCGGTGGTGTGCGCTTGCGCATCAGCAACGGAATCACGATGACCGGGAACAAGGTTCCTACGAGGAAGACCGCCGCCATCCAGCCCAAGTAGGTGGTGTTAGTGCGGTCTACAACCTCCTGCGGTCCCCAGAAGGGTGGGGAGATGATCGGCCACGCGACCATGATCGGAACCAGCATGGTGGCTTTGTGCAGGCCGAACCGCGACAGCCGACCCACCATCAGGCACGTCAACGTCAACGCGTCTGTGGTGTTCCGAATGTGCTGACTACAACGCCTCGGCTACGTCGCTGTCGATGCCCTTTCTGCGATCACTCCTACGTCGCCACTGGTGAAGCGGGATGTAGCCCAACATGATCACAATTCCGAGCAGGAACAAGCCCGGACCGGATTCCGGCGATACGACGATGCTCGGTGCGTTCCATCCTCCGTACGCCCACACAATCGCCCAGAAGATGAAGATCGCCAACGCAACCCATTTCATGAACGTCGGCAGTCGATACGGGCGAGGAGTGTCGGGTCGCATCTGTCGATAGACGAAGTAGCCGAACAGCGCGATCGCGCAGGCGAAGGATCGGCCCTGTCTCCTCGACGAAACACTGCACTGCATTCGTGCGTGAACTAGCGCGCTATCCCCACTGGATCGATTCGGTATTCGACTCCGGCGTCAACGAGCACACCGAAGAGGTACTGGCCTGACGACCGCTCACAGTGAACCAGAAATGAGAGCACGCCTTCACGATCATCGCGGATGAAGTCGGCGTTGACTCCGGCTATCGAGGTTCGGAATGCAGACCCATTGGGAGTCACCGAGTCGGCAAGATTCACCGCACAGTGCGACGCGAGGAGGCGAGGGGCGTCGACACCGGTGATGCGCATCAGAGCACGTCCGTGAGTGATATCAACCCACGACGCAAATGCACCGACACACTCGAATTCAAGTCCGGCAACGAGTGAATCGGGGGTCGCGCCAGCGGCCAAGAGGTACCACTCGTTCGGGCCTGATCCAACCTGCAGTGTCGCTGCGACACGGACGGCTCGCCCAGTGGGAGGAAGCGCGCCAGTCAACGAGTGGCCATCGGTGACCCGAATCACCACTTTGGTGAGGTGACTCTCGTCGGCGATTGTCAACGCCGAATCGGAGGTGCGCGTCGAAACCTCCCATCCGTCGACCACCTGATGCGGACCGTCGAAGACGATCGGGCTGCGCGCGATTGGCATTGCCCACAACGATGACTCAGCCACGAAGACGCACCCCCTCAGGATCGACGAACGCCAGATTCTCGCGCACCACCGCTTCGGCGCGATCGCCATTGGTCAGCACAATCGTCAGGCGCGAACCCGGTGCTGCGAGATCTGCCGGCACGTGCGCGAGGCAGACCGAACGATGGAGTGTCGGCGACATTCTGCTTGAAGTAACTCGACCGACGATGTCATTGCCATTGACAACGATTTGACTTGCCTCCGGAGGAACCAGCATTGGATCGACGGTCTCAATGGCGACCAGATGCGAGTGGTCACCTGCACGCGCCTCTTGCAGCACGAGCTCGGGTTTGCCCGAGAAATCGTCCTTCCCAAGTTTCACCAGACCACCAAGTCCGGCCTGATACGCGAGTGTGAGGCCATCGGTGTCTTGCCCCACGATCAGGTGGCCCTTCTCCAGCCGAAGGATGCGCTGTGCCTCAACTCCGAATGCAGCAACACCCAGATCCTTACCTGCCTCAAGCAGGGCCTGCCAGACGTGAAGTCCGTATGAAGCCGGAACGTGGATCTCAAAACTGAGTTCGCCGGTGAATCCGATGCGCCAGACGATGCAGTCGTCAATTCCGGCGACGCTTCCCGTTCGCACCTTCAGATAGCCGAACGAGGCGGGGTCGAGATCGATGTCGGTGACCCGGCTGAGCAACTCGCGCGAGTGAGGGCCAGCAATGTTGATACTGACCAGCGCGGTGGTCACCGGCGTGATCGTGACCTGCCACTCCCGATGCACTGTCTGCAGCCACATCTCAAGCCAGTCCCAGACATTGCCGGCACCAGAAGAGGTCGTGGTCATCAGGTAGTGGTCGTCACCGAGTCGGCCCGTCACACCATCGTCCATCACCACGCCATCCTCGGCGCACATCACGCCGTACCGCACTGAACCGATGGCGAGGTTGTCCCAGGAGTTGGTGTACACGAGGTTCAGCAGTTTGACAACATCGGGCCCGCGCAAGTCAAGTTTGCCCAGAGGACTCAGATCGATGATGCCCACGTGAGAACGAACATTGGCCGCCTCGGCCGCAGGGTTGCCGTAGTGCTCTGGCCGAATCCATTGACCGGCAACCATATTCTTTGCCCCGTGCTCGTTGTGCCACGACTGAATCGGCGAGATCCGCTCAGGTTCAAAGGCACGACCTGCCAATGCACCGAGGCTGATCGGCGCATACGGAGGACGCCACACCGTGGTACCGGTGCTCTCGAAATCGCGGTCCGTCGCCTCGGCAAGAACCGCCATCGTGTTGACCATCTCGAGTTTTCCTTGCGCGGGTCCCATCCCTGAGGTGGTAAAACGTTTGGCCAGCTCTGACGAGTCGTAGCCCTCTCTGGCAGCAGAAACGATGTCCTTGCTCTTGACGTCCTCAGAGAAATCGACAAAGCCAACGGTGGTGCTTTGGAAGAGCGCTGGGTGTGGATCGGGAGTCAATGCAGCCACACTCTGCGGCACCTCTCCACGACCCCTCGCCGCAGCTTCTGAACCAACTGCACGACCATGCGCGACCAGTTCAGCGGTGCTGCCATCGCCGACGATTCCCCCCGTCGCCATCACCCGGATGTCAATGAGTTCACTGGGTGTGAACCGCGCTGCCTGCGGGTTCCAGATTGGGCGATCACCGGCCATGTTGAGCAGGCTTGTCGGGGCGGTCCAGCCGGTAGCGGTGACAAGAAGATCAGCCTCTGTCGTTGATCCATCGCCCGCCTCGACGCCAGTGACCTTGCCACGGCCAAGGGCCCGAACCACGTCATCGCCCTTGCGTGCGTCAAGGACTCGAGCAATCTGAACACCAGCGGAACGAAGCCTTGCCACCGCCTCGTCGCCAGTTGAGTTGGCGGTGAAGACGACAGCCGTGGTACCCGGCTTGACGGCATGCAGACCTGTCAGGCGAAGCGCGGCAGTAGCTAGCATCACCCCCGGCAAATCGTTTCCCTCGAAGACGTACGGGCGTTCGATCAGGCCCGCGGCTACCACCAGGGTGCCAACTCGCGCCTTGATCAGGCGCTCCTTGGCCCACATTCCGCTGCGCTGCACGATGCCGACCCAGTTGTCGTCGTAACGCCCGAGCACCACCGAGTCGGTGAGCACTTCGATGTTGTCGAAACTGGCGACCTCGGCACGCAGAGAGGCGAGCGCTGCGAGTGATTCGACGCCGCCATAACGAAGGTGCCCTCCCAGTTCGGGG
>Ga0194042_1000482_pt1 | contig 13292 bp, 4 predicted proteins | sample JunL4412m_MetaG_FD_148974 | JGI IMG/M metagenome (GOLD analysis project Ga0194042, IMG submission 148974) | Anoxic zone freshwater microbial communities from boreal shield lake in IISD Experimental Lakes Area, Ontario, Canada - Jun2016-L442-12m | ecosystem: Environmental > Aquatic > Freshwater >...
CCCCTGCATGTCCTGAATGCAAATGACGGCAAACTCACAGGCACATTCGATCTCGGATCCAAAATGTCCAGCTCGCCAACCGTCACCGATTCTGGCGTCTTCATGGCGACAGCCAGCGGCAAAATGTTTTGCCTAAAACGCGATTCGCTCGCTTTCAATTGGTCACTCAACATCACCCCCAACAAAGCCATTCTGTCATCACCCTGCGCCGCCGGAAATCGAATTTTCATCGGCTCAGCCGAAAGCGGTCTTTTCTGCCTGGGCGAAGGAGGCGGAGAATCCACAACCCGCAAATCCACCGTACCGTGGTCAGGTCCCGGCGGCAACCCAGCGCATTCACACGTCGCCGATGAACACGGTCCGCCCAGCGTGGACGGCAACAAAGCCGAGCGCCGTCCAGACATCGGCACGTTTGCAAGCCGAGCCGTCGCGGGACCGATAGCAGCCTGTGGCAACGCACTGTATTTTCCGACGCGAACCGAAGATGGAAAATCAATACTCGCATGTATCGACACCCAAAAGCGCAGCGACATCTGGCAGTGCGAAATCGGCGGAGCGTTACGCGCCATCGTCGCATCCGAAACACACGTCGTTATCCTTGCCGACGAAAAAGACGGCACGCGTTTAATTCCAATCGACGCCAAAAACGGCGCGCGATTATTGTCAGGCCGCAACATCCCAGCCATCGAAAACCCCTTCTTATGCTTGATCGGAGACTGCGTCATCGCGAAGCGCTCCAACACCGCGCTCATCGGAATCGATCTCAAAAATCCCGCCAACGAATGGCAGTTGGAAGTCGGAGAAATCGCCGGTGCGCCCGCTCTCAAACATGGTCTCATGTTTCTCGCCATCGCTTCGCCCGTCCCTCAACTACTGTGCCTCGATGATTCGTCCCGGATTAAATTATGGTCCGCAGATCTCGGCTCAAAACCACTCGGCGGTCCCAGCATTTCGGGCGATAAAGTGTATGTTGCAATCACCGGCAAGAATGGAACAGGCGCCTCAATTCTCTGCCGAAGTCTCACCGATGGCCACACAATCTGGGAATCAAGCCTCGAAAAAATCCCGATCTCCCCGCTCGCGCTCAGCTCGGATCATCTCGCATTCACGGCCGACGATGGCACCGTAATCGTTCTCGAAAATCGCACCGGCGAGCAATCCCACACCGTGCCGCTTGGCAAAGGCGGCCAGGCACCCGCCATCTATCAGCAGACGATTTTTCTGTGCGCGACCGGACGCATCGGAGCCTACGACTTGGCGACCTCAAGTTGGCTCTGGGGCTACCGCGATCAAAAGCAAATTGGAGCAGCTTTGACTGCGCCAATCCTCGCCAACGAAGCCGTTTGGATCAGCACAGACAAGCAAGGCCTGCTCTCGATTGGCGGAAAGGATGCGACAAAAAGATAATGAATCAGCCAGCATCCCAACACATCCATTTCTTCGGTGGCGACACCCCATCCGCAGCAAACGAAAACATCCTCGGCGGCAAAGGCCACAGCCTCGCGATGATGAGCAACGCCGGTTTGCCCGTGCCGCCGGGGTTCACGATCTCCACCGAATGCTGCCGGATTTTTCACGCTGAAAAACACTGGCCCAACGAACTTGAATCCGATCTCGAACGCGCGATGGCGTGGCTGGAAGCAACGACCGGTGCGACATTCGGCACAATGCCCCGACCGCTGCTCGTCGCCGTGCGCAGCGGTGCCGCTGTCTCGATGCCGGGCATGATGGACTCGGTTCTCAACGTCGGTTTGCGCCCGGAACTCGAAAGCGCATTCCCGAATTTCTGGGAAAAATACCGCGACTTCATCCGCCACTATGGCGAAATCGTTGATGGACTTTCGGAACATGTGTTCGACGATCCAACGCACGATTCGCCCGCGAACGCAAAGGAACAGGCGCTGCGTTTTCTTGAAAATTACCGAGCCGCATCCGGTCATGATTTCCCAACCGATCCGCGCGTCATGCTCCGCGCCGCAGTCAATGCCGTGTTTAATTCCTGGAACAGCGAACGCGCTCTCCGCTATCGCGCTCGTAATGACGTTCGAAATCTCATGGGCACTGCTGTCAATGTTCAGTCCATGTGCCCGTCCGAATTGTCGGGCGTGCTCTTCACTGAAGATCCGAACCAGCCTGAGGCGCGGCGCATCCTGATCGAAGGCACAACCGGTCTCGGCGAAGCGCTGGTGCTCGGACGCGTCGAACCGGACGTGTTCATCATCGACCGAAAAGCGATGAACATCGTCGAGCGCTCGCTGTCCGATGTGTCCGCGCATCTGTCCGAAGCGCAGGTCCACGAACTCGCGCAACTCGGTCTGAAGATTGAAGCCTACTTCAACTTTCCCGTGGACATCGAATGGGGCTACGCCAACGGAACATTCTCCGTCCTACAAAGCCGCCGCATTCGCGGTCTCGATGTCGGCATCGACGTCCCCATCGCTCGGACTGACGAAATCGAGCGGCTCGCAAAATTATCCGGCTCCGAAAAGCGCGCCTGGGCAGTTCACAATCTCGGCGAGACGCTCCCGGCTCCAACACCGCTGACCTGGGATTTCATCGGCGGTTTTATGAATCGCGGCGGCTTCATTCAGCTCTATAAAACACTCGGCTTCGTCCCCTCCAAGCGAGTCCTCCGGGACGGTTTTCTCGACTTGATCTGCGGCCGTATTTACGCCTGCGGCACTCGTTCAGCTGAACTATTTTTCGACGACTACCCGCTGGATTACGACCTCAGCAATGGCCATGCGGAGCAGCTTGTCGGCCCACCCACAAAATTCAATTTCGAACGCGCGGGCGGTGGATTCCTGCTCAAGCTCCCGTGGTTTTTATACACGATGCACCGCTCCGGAAGAATACTCAAGAAGCTCGCAACGCGTTGCATCGAAGACTTTGAACACAAGTCATTGCCAACGTTTTTGGATTATGTCGCGAAGGCCCGCGCGAAAAATCTTAGTGCGCTCAGCGACACCGAATTACTCACCGAATTGGACGATCGTGATCGCATCGCGTTGAACGATTTCGGAGCGGAGACGCTGAAGCCCGGATTTCTCGCAGCCTATTTTCACGATACACTCACGCAATTGTTCAATACGATTTTCGGAAAAGAAGCAGGCGACGCGCACCTCTCCAAATTAGTGCGCGGACTGTCCGGCGACAAAACCGTCGAAATCAACATCGCACTTTACGAAGTCGCGAGCGGGCGTTATTCCATGCATCACTTCTTGGACGAGTTCGGACATCGGGCCGTCAATGAGTTCGAACTCTCGGAGAAACGCTGGCGCGAAGATCCGAATTATTTGCAGCAGATCGTCACGAACTATAAACGCGCTGACAACTCCGCGATCGCGAAAGCACACACAGAACCATCAACCCCGAAAGAGCTCCACGAGAAGCAAGCCGCCGCTCGCGAACAAGCTGAATCCGAACTCGGCGCTCTGCTGGCGGAACACGGCGCGTCGTCACTCGAAGACAGCATTCGCGCGGACCTGAAATTGGCGCAGCGCTACCTTCCGTACCGCGAAACTGGCAAGCATTATTTCATGCTCGCCGTGTCTTTACTTCGGGATGTCATGGAGGAGTTCTCCGCGCGGCACAACCTGGGCAAAGACGCCTATTTCCTGCACCGTTCGGAACTCGCGGACTACGCCGCCGGCCTCGAAAACCGACGGCAGGATTTCGCGAAAACCATCGCCCAACGCAAGGTCCGCTGGCAGGCGTTTCAACGGCTCGAAATGCCCGATGTCATCTTCTCCGACACACTCGACGCCATCGGTCGATCAGCCGTCGCAACCGAAAAATCAGAGGGCGCGCTCGTTGGCATCGGCGTCTCGGCGGGACTGGGAACCGGCACCGCGCGGCTCGTCAAAACGCCCGGCGAAGCTGGCGATTTGGGCACCGGTTACGTGCTGGTCTGCCCGACGACGGACCCGAGTTGGACGCCGCTGTTCGTCCACGCAAAAGGCATTATTGTTGAACGCGGCGGTGTGCTATCGCACGGCGCAATTGTCGCGCGCGACTTCGGCATTCCAGCGGTCGTATTGAAAAACGCCTCGAAATTAATTCCAAACGGCGCGACCATAAAAGTAGACGGCAACAAAGGCCGAGTTGAAATCATACAGGCGAACGGAGGCAAAACGTCATGATCGAATTTCTGACCCACATCGTCCTCCCCATCGTCAAGGCTTTGTTTCTGCCCTTCGATCTTGTGCTGGGATGGATCACGATTTTCGGATCCATCGGCGCACTCGTCGCAGTCGGCGCGTTGACCGGAGTCGCGGTCAATCTCTTTCAAAAATACTGTAGCAACCAAACACTTCTCGGTCGCCGCCGCGCGGATCTTGATAAATTGAAGTTGCTCATGAGCGCAGCCAAACAAGAAAAAGACACCGACAAAATCGCGCGGCTGTCCAGCTTGACCGGACAAATCAGTTCGAAGTATGCGCTGGAGTCGCTGAAGCCCGCGCTGTACAGCGTCCCAGTCCTGTGCATTCTGGCTATGTGGGTCGGCGCGCGGCTTTGCTTTGAACCCGTTCGTCCGGGCGACGTCGTCGAAACCATTGCGACATTCGAAGACGGCGCGAGCGGCTTTGCTCATGTCGTTCCCAACGAAGGCCTCACCTTTGACGGTGCCGCAATCATGCCGGTGACCGTCCCGAAATCGGCGAGTGCTGATGCGGCTAAATCACCGCAGGCACTGTGGAAAATTCGCGCCGAAAAAACCGGTGATCACACACTGCTGATCCGCCACGGCGACGACCACTACACAGTCCAACTGCCGGTCTACGCCAAAGCCGGGCACCCACCCGAACAGGCCGCCGTCTTCCGCACAGAATCGCCTTCGCGCGACCGGTTATTGAGCCTCGAATTCAAGCTGCACGAACCGGTAGAATCCGCGTGGTGGAATCTAAAAATGCAAGGCATGGGCATCTACCTGCTCGCCTCGCTGGCCTTCGGATTGGCGTTGCGGCGCGTGATGGGCATTCAATAAAATACATCCCAACACACACATTCGCAGCGGTTATTTCACAGGAGCTGGCGCAACCGGCAAAACTGGGCGCGGCGGAGAATCCGTAGCCGTAACCGGCGGATCATTGTCCGCCGGCTGATCTTTCAAGCCGATCAATTTTTGCCATTCTTGTGGATCTGGTATTTGGATGCGCTGAGACGGCACAGGCTTTTGGCGCAGCTCCGGAATCACTGCAAGCGTCTCACCTCGAATCTGTTTTTCCACAGGATCGCCGCCAGCCGTCGCACGTGCCGCGTCAGATCCAGTCTCGATCCACAGCATCCGCGCCGCCTGCGTTGTGCCAGCGGCAATCACGAGAATCACGCACGTAATCAGTATGGTGCGCAAAGCTTTTTTCATAGTCATAACGATTCTCATTTCGCTTGAAGAATAAGGTTGATCTCGGTGCCTTCCGGCGGCAACAGGTCCTTATTCGTATCCAATTTCAACGGCTTCCCATCGCTCATATTCAAATGCAACTGACACACCGTTTCATCGGTCACCGGCAGTAAACTGATCAGCGTCCCAGTCAAATCGGCGCCGTACACTTTTTCATCTTTAGTCGGATCCGGCTGGCGCATCACCGAACCAGTGAAATGCCACGTCAGGATTGGAAGCGATTTTCCAGTGCGCATATCGACCATCAATTTTTCCATCGGAATCAATCGCGGCGCACCGGTCACGCCGGGAACTTCGAGCATGACTTTCAATTCCGCGCCGGTCCCAATCACGCCATCGCCGACGGCCGGCTTACCCGCTTGCAGTCCGATCGATTCAAGCGCTTTGTGAATCTCGCTGGGCTTCGAGTCAAACACAAGCACCGTCTCGTGCGCCTTTTGTCCCCGCGGCGCAGGGAACGTGGCCACGACTTCCAGCGGATAAATGTCCTTCAACGCCGCCAGTTTGCGCGGAGCGATTCGACACGGAATACTGACCGACCGCTTCTCCGTATTGACTGTGACAGGCGTCCACTTGATTGGAATTGCCGACGGCTTGTCTGAGAGACATACGACGTACGACGTCTGCGCCGTCTCGCCGTCAGGATTGCACGTGGCTACATAAATATCCCCGCCGTGAACCACCGGCGATCCGAACACCATGCTCTTCGACTGCACCGCTGCATCTTGCGCGAGCTCAAAATCCCAGACGCCTGTCCCGTCAGCAAGATTGAACGCGTGTACGCTCGCATACAAATCTGCTGCATAAACGAATCCGCCCGCGATGGCCACGCCACCGAAGAACGGCTGCTTTCCCGTGTACGTCCACAGCCGCTGGCTCGTGTTGATATTGCGCGCAACGATGGTCTTGTCAGTACACGCGTAAATCGCGATTTCACCTTTCACCGCGACGGACGACAATACCCCGCCCGCCATCTGCTTCTTCCATTTAATCTGCCCGGTCGCGAGGTCCAGCGCGACGACTTCGCCCTTCGCGCCATCAATGAGTTTCCGATCAAAGCGGATACTGCTGCATCCGACAATCACCACCTGCCCCGCGACCGTTGGTCCGGCCCACGGATTCAAATCAAGCGGCACTTCCCAGACGATGCTACCGTCCGAAATTTTCATGCAAACCAGGCAACGCTTCCCAATCTTTTCATCATCGAGATATGCTGACGCCGCGAGCACAAAATCTCCGGCAACGACCGGCGGCGCGTCCACATGCCACTTGCCTTTGCCTTGCTGCCAGAGCAATTTCGGAGCAGGCTTTGGCAGCGCGTCTTCGCTCGGAGGAATCGCCAGCAGCGGATCTTTTTTCTTTTCGGTTTCGTACGCCGCCGTCAATTCCGCCCAGCGTTTGGTCATGATCGGAATGACCGCAGCCACATTTAATTCCTTGCCGTCGAGGACGAGATGTTTGGCATCCAAACAAATCACCCCAGCATCACCGCCGCAGGCGATCACGCGCCCTTTATCAATGGTCGGCGCGGCCTCCAAATGAACGAGCTTTCCGGGAACCGCATAACGCCACAACGGCATGCCCGTTTCGGGATGCAGACAATAAAGAACGGCGTCATCCGTCTGGTGCATACCGTCACCGAAGATGGTCATGCCTTCAGCCACCGCTGGTGCACTCACGACCGGGCGTTGAATGAACGGAACCGTCTTCGACCACAGCATCCGCTCCGGTGCAGCGGGCACGAGCGACATCGAATGAATCGCGCCGGTGTTCAACGCGCCCATGACCGACATGTAAAGCGATTTGGTGCACGGGCACGGCACCGGCGCGGCGACAAATTGCTCCTGCGTTTTGTGAATCCACAATACGTTGGGCGCTTTGGGCCCGGGCAAGTCGTCAACGTTTCCAGTTCGCTGAGCGTTCCCTCGCGCGGTCGGCCAGTCAGCGGGTGCTGCTTCACCAGCTTGCATTTTCGAATCAGCACCGGCTGCAAGCAAGGCCAACACAATCACGCTCGAACCACCCGAGCGTGAACGCGTAAATACGAACAACAACACGATCCCGGCGACGACCATCGCACCGAGTCCAAATGATGAGACATTGACCACCTTTAGTACTGCGGTTGATGGCGCAGGATTTACGTCAGGATCTTTAAAAAACTCCGGATTCGTTAAAAACAAAACCGGTTCCTGACCTTCATTATTGAAGACGACATCCGGCACACCGTCCTTATTCAAATCCTGCACCGAGATCGCGGACGTGTTGTAAGTCCGATAGGCCAGCCCGATTTCCTCGGTCCGATCCGTGAACGATCCGTTGCCATCGTTTCGGAAATAATGATTTGATCCTTTCCAACATCCGACCAGCAAATCCTGCCGCCCCTTTTTGAATTCACTCCACGCCGCACCATGCCCATCCGCCTGCATTTTTGCGAGGTCGCCGGATTGCGGAGTCACATCCGTAAAACGCCCTGACCCATCATTGCGCAAGAGCGTGCTGCGACCCGATTGCGGAATAAAAAGATCCGGTTTTCCATCGCCGTTGTAATCACCAAACGCAGGTGTCACACCGCCGGTTTTGAACGAAATCCCTGCTTGTTTCGCTTCGACAAAACCTTGCGGAGTGTTCAGCACCAACACGCCAGTCCCAGCGCAAAACAAAAAATCCGTACGCCCATCGCCGTTCACATCCGTGACGATCAGACGGTCGCCTTTTAGATTGCCGGCAATTCCTTTTTCGCCGAGTCCCATCGCATCCGAAACATCTTCGAACATCAGCGGAATCGGTGCAGTCACTTCCGGAACTTGTGGCGCGCAATAAAATTCAAATCCCCCTTCCCCGTTGCAAATCTTCATCAACAACGAATTCTTGCCCGGTTTCAATTTCAGTTTCAACACCGCTTGGTCAGGCGCACAGGCACGGTACACGTTTTCCGAATGGACTTTCTCACCGTTCAACCAAATCGTCAGCGTGTCATCACTGCCGAATGAAAACGGACATTCAACGGCGCTTCCAACCGTGAATTCGCGGTACACATACACGGCGCAATTTGCATTGAGTTCGGGCTTGAAAAGCGCGAGGTTGTTGACTTGTGCGTCGGCAAATGCGCCCTCTTTCCAACCAAACTTTTCATTATTCTTGCCGGTATACTCAACTTTGAGATCAACCCCCAATTCCGGTGGATAGACCGTGTCAAAACCCTTCTGTACCGTGTTATCAAACGGTCCGGCATAATACCATTTACCCACGGAACTCTTCACGGGTGGCGCGACTTGGCGACCCAGATTTCGATACAAACGCAAGCCCCGAAATCCGTCGGCCACAAGCAAATCAGGCTTACCATCGCCATCGTAATCAATCCACGTTGCAGCCGTCAGATTATAATAAGCATGACGCGGCAGCCCGGCGCTGACGTCTTCGAATTGCACTGCTTTTTCAGTGACATTTCGGAACAAACGCGGTCCTGCGGGAGTGGCCACAAACACGTCCATCTTTTTATCGCCGTCGTAATCGCCCCATGCAACCGCGCGCGCACCACCTTTCATCGGTAGCCGGACTTCATCAAACACATTGCCCGCGTTTTGCAACAGACTGACCTGCCGTTCGCCAAAGATGCAAAGATCCGCGCGCCCGTCGTTGTTCATGTCGCCCGCAGCGATGCCAATCACGCCCGCTCCAATGCGGCTCAACGCGAGTGTGTGAGTGAATCCGGGCATCCCGGCAACCGAACGAAGTTCATCGCCGCCGGAACCGAAATCAACGAAGTCGCGCTGAGCATTATAATCCTGAATGACCATGCTGGCCTTCATGCGCATCAACTTGGCCGTGCGCGCCTGAATCGCTTTCTTGTCACCATCGACCATGCACGGCACCACCACTTCCTGTCCCGCAAGCATAGCCGTGATTGCCGCCGCCAATTTGTCCGGCTTGCCGCAGAACGTCCGCAAGAAAAAGGGCTCAGCGTGGCTCATGTTCCACCACTCGCCGGCATTGGGCGTCTGATACCAATAGTTTTCAATGCAGCATTCGCCCGCGCCGCCGTTGTGAAAAAAGACTGCGGTCTTGCCCGGTTCAGCCCACGCCATCACGTTCTGCCATTCGCGCGGCTCAAAGCCCGCTTGCGCAATGTTGTGCTTGATCGTGTCGCCGGGATGCGAGCCCTTTAAGTCGCGCACCTTTTTATAGATGATCGTGTTCTTCTGCTTGTCGACAGACTCGACGACACAGAGCATGATGTTGGTGGATTCGGCGATGGTTTTGCCGAGGGTGTAGGTCGCTTCGACATAACCCTGTGTCGGACGATTCAAACAGAACACCAGTAGCGCAGCGGTTATCAGTCCGCATAGGCACTGCATCAAATGTTTTCTTTTCATCACGTTACCTTCCGTATGGGCCGCTACTTGATCCCGTCAAGACGCTTCCGGGCTGTCTCGGCCCACGTGCTGCCTGCATAATCTTTGATGACGCTCTGCCACATCTTGGCTGCTTCGGCGGGCTGTTGTTGATCAGCATAAACCTGCCCCGCTTCGAACTGCGCTTCCGCGTTGATCTCGTTGACATCGTACGTCGCAGCCACTCCCAACAAGTCCTTCAGCGCCTCAGGAAAGCGCTTTTGAGCACGGCGGATTTTGCCCATCTGAAGTTGCGCCTGCGCCGCCGCCTCACCCGCCGTTCGCTGCGTCACATCAAGATACGTGGCGTATGCCGGATCCACTTGATTTGTCTTTTCAAATGCAACCGCCATTCCCAACCGCGCGTCATAAACGTACATGCTTTGCGGAAAGCGCTGAGTCAACATCTCAAACGCTTGACGGCTCTCATCCCAGCGCTGCGCCAGAGCGAAAATCTCGCCCAAGCGCAACAGCCCGCGTTCAGTCAACACGCCCAAATTTCGGAACGGGTCTTTGTCGCGAAATGCAGCGAACTGAGCGATTGCGTTGGGCCAATCCTTGTTCAGCGCGTGCGCATCACCTGCGATAAAAATCGCTTCACCCATCACATTACTCGCTGCGTTTTTTATCACCGATTGCGCTTGAACCAGCGCGAGCTTCGGTTCGTTTTTTGCAATCAGACACGATGCGATTCGCACATGAATACGCTCGGACAATTCCAATGGAGGCGTGTCTTCCAACGCGGTGGCGAGCAACTCCAACGCAGCATCATTCGATCCGCGCCGCGAGATTAATTCAGCGAGTTCCAAGCGCGCCCGCGCGGCCAGAGGCGACGACGACGCGAGCGTCACGAGCGCTGTGTACTGCTCTTGCGCTGACTTTTCGGCGGGCTGAAGTGGAATGCTGCTCAACGGAATTTCCGGTGCACTTAACACCGGCGCAGGTGAATTCGGCGGCGCGGATTTCTTCAGATTCTCAAGCACTTTCGCGAGCTTATCGTTGGCGATTTTCTGTCGTGCTGCTTCTACTTCAACATCGGCCACGGTTCGAAGACACCACGCCGATTCGTACAACATCCGCAGATGCGATTCACTTGCGGGTGCGTTTGGAGCGAGAGGCGCAAGTCGCTCCGCACCACTCTTCAATGCTTCCGCCGTCTTACGCAAAAGGTCCATGCTGTCCATGATTGTTTTCGACACAGCAGCCAGCTCTTCCGGCTTCGCTCCCGGCTTTTTCAACATGCTGTTCGCGCTGGTCAGCAAAACCGATACCTCTTCGCGGCGACACTGCGCAGCGCGCCACGCAGCCTGTGCGGCCTCCGGACTTTTCTCAAACAATTTGATGATCGATTCGAAGATCGCACGCGCCTCTGCTGGCTTCCCGGACTCTTTCAAAGCCATCGCGTGTTCGTACTGAATCTGCGGAATCCAGTCACTGCGCATCGGATCTTTCTTCAGCGATTCTTCATAACGCTTCCTGCATTCCAACAGCTCATTGAGCGCATCGACATAGCGCTTCTGAGTGCGCAAAAGTACAGCTCGCCGCATCATGGCCAGCGGCGCAACCGGACTTTGTTTCAATGGGTCCGCGTTAAATCGATTGTATTCATTCGACGCGCCATCAATATCGCCACGCAACGCGATGCTGCGCGCGCGTTCGATAACGGCCATTGGAAATGCACTCGTCTGGCCCATTTCGGTCATGATTTTTTCGAAAGTTTGTCGCGCATCGACAAGCAGCTTCTGACGCTCCGTCGGCTCGATCAGAAGTACACCCATACGCAGTTGGCAGTGTCCGAGCTTCAACAACGCATCGGCCGCTTGAGGCGTCTTGCCCTGCGTAGCAATATACTTCTTCAACAACCGCGCGGTGTCTTCGGCCCGGTCAATCAACTGCGCGGCTTGCAGAGCGTCCTCGGTCTCCAACGGCAATTGACGCAACTGACAATCCGCTAACAGGTAATTGACCGGTGCCAATTCGCCGATGCGCTCCGCGTCAAGAATGCTCGACAACGCTGCATACGCATCGGCAAATCGGCCACGTCGATACAACGCAGTACCCATTCCAAATCGGGCCGCATTGATGCTGCCAAATTCTGGAAACGAAGTGATCAGTTTCTGATAACGACCAATCGCATCATCGAACTGCTTCTCCCACACCGCACGATTTTCATTCGCTTTTGCGTCCTGAGCCGCACCCATCGCCGACAGAAATGTATTCTCCGCCCCGCAAAACCAAACCGCAGGAATCAAACTACTCTTGGGAAATTGCTGGTTGAATGTCTGGCACAACTGATCCGATTCTTTATACAGTCCCGCCAGATTCAACGCCGCAGCCTGACGCTGCAACGCCTCTTCCACGCGCTCCGATGCCGGATTCTCCAAGCGCACTTTTTCAAACGTCGCAGCCGCCTCCTTATACATCTTCGCCACCTGCTGCATGTCGCCCAACTCCAGCAGAATGTCGCTGCGACGCCGCTTCGCATCCGCGTCCGTTCCGCCCAATACTCCAGCCTGATCAGCCGCCTTGGTCAGTGCGTCGATCACACTCTTCGCAATCGGAGCAAACGCCTGAACATTGGCCGGATCGCCCAAGCCTGCCTGAGCGTGAGCATGCCACCACAATGCACGGTCGCCCAATTTAGGGTGAGTCAAAAGAGGTTGCAACACTTTCACTGCTTCAGCGTAATTCTTGGACTGAAGCAGACAAAATCCGTGCCGCAACTTCGCCTCATCAATGAGCGGACTCGTCGGAAATTTCTGAACAAATGCACCGAACCCAGCCAACGCTTCCAGAAACTCGCCAGCCTCCGATAGCAGCAGCGCGTCATAGAACTGCGCCCGGGCAATAAAATCCGGTGGCGGCTTGAGAAAACTCTCGTACCGTGCCTGCTCACCCGGCTTCATCGCCCCAGGATTCTTCAGCAATTCTGTGGCGAGTTTTTTCAACACCTCATGATCCGCCAGTAGCGCTTTATATCCCGCGTTGGCCTCGGGAAACTCCCCAGCAAGATGATGAATCCGGCTCATCAAATACCGCGCGTGAATTCCAAACACCTGCATGAACGGCGCAAGTTGGCTCAACGTTCGACCGGCGGACGGATAATCTTTCAGCGCAAAAAGTGCGCACCCATTTTGATAGAGCGCGAGTTCCCGAAACGAACTCGCCATGAACGCCGTGTCGCTGAGCGATTTTTGAGCCAGCTCCGCAGCTTCTTTATTTTGCTCCAAACGCAACAGCATGTCGCACTGGTCGCAGCGGCTGCGATACAACCACTCGCGTTCCGGCGTCCCCGAAAACGCTTCGGTAGCGGCAGAGAAATTCTTGGCCGCATCACCCAAGTGTGTCTGTGAAGTCGTGCGAAGCGCAGCAGCTTCAGCGGGTTTCGCGGCTGCCTGTTCCGACGCGTCCTGTCCCAACTTCCGCTGCATCGTGGCCAGATAATAAAGCGCGAAAGGTCGTTCGCTCGAATCCGGTTGAGCTACCACCAACTTTTT
>Ga0194042_1000483_pt1 | contig 13285 bp, 11 predicted proteins | sample JunL4412m_MetaG_FD_148974 | JGI IMG/M metagenome (GOLD analysis project Ga0194042, IMG submission 148974) | Anoxic zone freshwater microbial communities from boreal shield lake in IISD Experimental Lakes Area, Ontario, Canada - Jun2016-L442-12m | ecosystem: Environmental > Aquatic > Freshwater >...
GGGGTTGCGGCTGCAAAAGCGCCCAGTGCTGGAGTATTTGAAAAGCGCAGTGCTCAACCACCGCATGGGTAAGAATGTGCCGTCTCTACTTCCGGCTTGATTGATGGGGGACTGAACGTTTACAATTTCCGATGATAGCATCATCGGAGGATTCGACGACCGCTGCGAGGTTTTCGCGCAGACGCGAGCCGGCTGCGGTTCTGATGGTTTGCGATGCGATTTCGGGCAGATGTTTCCAGTAATCGCCGTTTTTAATGATGTAATCGGCCGCACCGCGCCGCAGCGCTTCCACTGCGATGCGCTCGCTGCCACTTCCTGTGACCACGACAACTGGAATGGGGGGATTTAAACTCCTGGCCACCTCCAACACACTCCAGCAATCGCTGTCTCCAAGAAGATAATCCAGCAACACCATTTCAAAGCGCTGACTCTTCAAGCGCACGATGGCGTCTTGAGCGTTATTCGCGGTGCAGGTCACACACCCCGACCGCATGAGCACTCTCGCAACCAATTCGGCCGTGGAGTGGTCATCATCCACGACCAAAATTTCAGCGGCTCCCTGGATTGGACTCGTCATGATGCCCCTCCGTTACTAATCCTATTCAACTGCCCCTTCACGGACTTCACGAAACGTGAAAAACTCGTACTTGGAAACGTCAGGAAGCGTGATTAATTAAGAAGGAAAATCGGACTCTATATGGAACTGTTTTCTTCGTTCGACGATTCGCGCTCCGTATGCGAGTGAAAGCTTTGCTTTGGCATTGACTTTCTGGCTGATACTGAACCTGTTGTATTAAGAACCTACCCCAAAACCTGCCGCAAGCAGATGAATGCGGCAGGTTTTGGGATAGGTTCTAACACGACAACGAAATTTGAATTTCAATGTGTATTTATCCCGAAGGGATAGTAGCCATTTGCCGGTGGTTGAGGCCAGAGGCCGATACCACCGGAACCGCTCTCGCCGCTGTAATCCCTCCGGGATACTGGTTCATCTGGAATTCGCATCCGGTGGTATCGCGCTTTGCGCTCAACCACCGGCTAATGGCTTGGACCCCTTCGGGGTAAAAAGCACATCTTTCGTTGTAGTTCTAAGCAATATAAATGGCCATTCTGCACGTTTCATATAATGGTATGATCACTTCAATATCTTTTCTCATTCGTGGCGTTTGCATCAATTCAGCAATATCAGGAGGCAACGGTGTGGGCGGCACGAGGAGTGCTGACAGTTTGACATGCACCCCACCCGACAAATTAAATAAAGACGCTCCAACATTTAGAATTTCGTAACAATTATCACGCATTTCTTCCTCAATTGTGTTTGTACGAATCGCGGCAGCCGCAGCGCCAGCTGGTATTCTTGCCAAAGAAGCGCCCAGGTAATTGGTAGCCGCCACATCCGTCACGACTAATGCCAGAAGTTTACCTTGATCACTCAAATAGGTGCCGATGACAGGTGAAGTGGGGTCGCTCTGCCGGGGTTTTTCAGCGACCTTTATTTTACTTCCGATTAACGAAACCAGCAACTCTTCTATCTTGGCATCGTCGGGCAGCACTTCAATTCGTTGATTGCTGGCCGCTTTTTTCGACGCCTCTTCCGCCGTCGGATTTGACCGCAAGAGTGGCTTATCCAATGACATCACTTCAAGGACGCGGACGACCGCACCGTTTGCTCCAGTACGAACGACGCGACCGCGACCGCGAAAAATTTTTTTCACTTTCTTTTGAAGAAAATCGAATTCTACGACCTCCCCAGTCTGCAAATGAACTTCCGTTTCTATGAATACGCCAGCCATTACTTGCCGATTGGGTTCGATTAAATACGGCCACAACGAATGCGATTCGTTGATGACTCGCACCCGCGAGACGATGCTAGCACGGAGGAGGTATTCTTGGCGTTCGTTTTTCTTTGACATGGCCTGAACTCGCGAAAATGCGGTTTAATCGACGCGGCTTTCAATATGACAATTATCCCAAAATTGACGAGAGCGCTTCTTTGAAAGATTCAACTGTGAACGGTTTGGCGATCATGAACAACGCTCCAGCGTCTTTCGCTTCCTGACGCATAGCCGGAGTGGTTTCAGATGTGACAAAACCAAACCGAATCGCGTTTCCCTGGCTGCGCAATGTTGTCAGTAATTCGATTCCATTCATTTCCGGCATGTTCCAATCGCTCAGAATCAAATCCGGTGAGACTGCGTTGATGATGCTTTGAGCCTCCATTCCATCACCCGCTTCCACGAACTGATGTGAGTCAAACCCAGACTGGCGCAATGTGCGCATGACAATTTGCCGCATGACTTTGCTGTCGTCGATTATGAGAACTTTCATTGAATATCCTTTCTTCTGCTAATAATCCGTACTGTGGCAACCATGCCAATGGATTCAGTACTGCCCTATTAGTTCATCGTTATAAACATGGACCCGTAAAGATGACAATTTTCAATGACAAATTTGACTGCAAACCAGCGCGCCTGTGCGGGCAAAGGTGTTGGTATTTGCCGCCCCGCGATAATGAGTGTCGAAACAGACATCCGCACGAGGCCCTGGTTGGTTTTGTTCAGCGTTGATTTGAAATTGCCTACAATCACGTTCGCCATTTCGGCAACGGCATCGTAGACATCATCTTCCGATCCGGCTGCCGGCGCTTCGCCAAACATGCCTGTATAGATCGCTTTGGCCAAAGGTGCATCACATTGCAGTGTCACGATAGCCGTGGAATCCGGTGCGCTCACCGTGATGATCGCCATAACATCACCGGGAATCGAACGGGGTTTTCCTTCAATCAATTCTGAAGGGCCGACCTGTACACCAATCATACTGCCAAAAACCATTGTTACTGTGTTTGCGAGTTGGTTACTCAACTCTTTTGTTGGAATATCAAGAAACATGTCGCAACTCTCCCCGGTTCGTGGATTGCACCCTATTTTATTCGGGGCGGTAGTAAACCGCTTTACCCGTCTGAATTCTCGCGTATCCTTTGACCACGTTAAAGACTGTTTCCGCGCCGCCCAAGAACAGGCTGCTTTCCCGCCCGAGCATCGTTCTCATTTGCGTCAGAATCTGGCGTTTGGCTTCGATATCAAAATAAATCAACACGTTTCTGCAAAAGATCAGGTCGAACGCACCCAGCACAGTGAGATCCGTCAACAGATTGAAATGCCGGAATGTAGCCAATTTTTTCACATCATCTTTCAGCACCCAGTCGCTCCCGGATTGGGTGAAGTATTTCACGAGCAACATCGCCGGCAACCCTCGATTCACTTCCAATTGAGTAAACGTTGCTTGCTTCGCGCGATTAAGCACAAAAGTGGAAATATCTGTGCCAACGATTTCAATATTCCAGGACGAAAGCTTTGGAAAGTATTCGCGTATCAAAATGGCAATCGAATACGCCTCCTGGCCTGTGGAACATGCCGCGCTCCAAATGCGCAATTTCCGGACGTTCGAGCGTGCGGTAATCAAGTTGGGAAGGATGTCTGTCTTCAGCGATTCAAACGGAGACTGATCGCGAAAGAACGACGTTTCGTTCGTCGTCATGGCGTTGATCACATCACGTCGGTACTCCATCGTTGGATTTAAGCGAAGACGATTGATCACCTCAGACGCCCCGAGGAGATTTTCGCGGCGGGCGATTTCACCCAACCGTGCTTCGACCAAGTATAATTTGCTCGCGTCCAGCATGACGCCGGATTCCGATTGAATGAATTTGCAGACGAAATTCATATCATCGGTACTTACGCTGGGTGTTTTTTCGACGATATTAAACATCGTTCTACCTCGATTGCCACATGTTGGATCGGCACGACGGAATTGGCCAACCCGGCTTCGACCACAAAGCCAGGCATTCCCCAAACAACACTCGTTTCCTTGTCCTGCGCTACAACATGAGCCCCTAAATTTTTTAGAAGCCGTATTCCTTCAAATCCATCTTTGCCCATTCCGGTCAGAATCACTGCGATCGTTGCCTCGCCATAAATATCAGCGACGGATCGAAAGAGCACGTCCACTGCCGGTCGGCATGAATTCTCTTGAGGATCTTGATTCAGTTGCGTGATGACTTTCGTCCCGAGCCGTTTCAAAACCAAGTGATAATCACCGGGCGCAATGTACGCCGTGCCGTCCTTTAACTCTTCACCAGCCACCGCCTCTTTGACATTGATTTTGCAAGACGCATTCAAACGCTCAGCCAATAAACGGGTAAACATCGCCGGCATATGTTGCACAATAACAATTGGAACCGGCAACGATGCGGATAACATCGGAAGAAATGCGGCCAGCGCATTGGGTCCGCCGGTGGAAACGCCAACTGCGATAATACTGCGTGTTGCATTTCCTGTCCTGCTGGGCGCCGGCGCAATAAGTAATGATTTGGGAGCCTCTCGCTGCACCGGCGGCGGTGAAACTTTGCGTTCTGATTTTGGAGAATTCTTGTCTACGTACATCGGAAACAGCTTGGAGTCGCGCGTCCAAGGTTTCAATCCTTCGTTCGTAAGCTCAGGCTTGCAAAACTGCTTGATCCGGGGCAATAATTCCTGAAGAAAATATTGGAAATTGTCTTCACGACTTCCCAGATTGATATCCTTGGACAAAAAATCGGACGCACCCAATTTCATCGCTTCAAACGTTCTGTCAGCTCCACGTTCCGAATGGATGCTGAACACAATGGCTTTGATGTGCGGATGCGTTTTTTTCATTTCTCGCAGGACTGCAAACCCATCCATTTCTGGCATTTCAAGATCAAGAGTAATCACATCCGGATTCAGTTGCTGGATTTTCTGCATGCAGATGCGACCGTTGGACGCGGTCCCGACCAATTGCAGGTCTGGATCGGACGTCACAACATCCGAGACGACTTTTCGGAATACCACCGAGTCGTCCACAGCCAGCACTCGCAGCGGCACGTTCATGAAAGCACTCCCAGTGCAAGATTCATCTTGTCGCGCAATGCGTCGGCCGAAAACGGCTTCATCAGGAACTCATTAGCGCCCGCGCTCAACGCCTGGATAATGGCCGATTGTTCCGCTTCGCTTGTCACCATGCACACGGGGACATGGCCCATGTTTTTCACTTTGCGGTATACATGCAGGAATTCAATGCCATTCATCACCGGCATGTTCCAATCCAAAAATATGATTTCAATATCCGTATGCGCCTTCAACATATCAAGCGCGGACTGGCCGTTGTCTGCTTCGATGACCTCCACCTGCATTTGGGCGAGATAGCTGCGGATGATCCGCCGCATGGAACTCGAGTCGTCAATAACCAGTGCTTTCATAGAGTACCTTTCGGTCGGCTGTGTGCTGCGGTTTTATCGGTTTTAAATTCATACGCCGCTGATAGGAACGGCTATGGCGCGGCAGTTGTTTCCCAAGGGATTGACGCGCCGTGCGCGTCAATCCATCCACTTTATTTTAGGACCGTTCGATCATTCACTTAGAGCTTGAAGCGGCTGACGAGCTTCTGAAGCTGCGTGGCCATTTCCGAGAGCGAGGCGGAGGCCCGTTGTGTATCGCTTGCGCCAACGGTGGTGTTGGATGCGGCCTTGGCGACACCGGAGATGTTCTCCGAAATCTCGCCTGTTCCCTTGGCAGCCTCACTCACATTCCGACCGATTTCGTTGGTCGTGGCAGTCTGTTCCTCGACGGCGCTGGCGATCGTATTGGAGATCTCGTTGATCTGATTGATGATCTGTCCAATATCCTTGATGGCTTTGACTGCGTGTGTGGTGTCACCCTGGATGGCTTCGATTTTCTGGCTGATGTCTTCCGTCGCCTTGGCTGTCTCTTTGGCCAGTTCCTTGACTTCGTTTGCCACCACAGCAAAACCCTTGCCCGCTTCACCGGCCCGCGCCGCTTCGATGGTGGCATTCAAGGCCAGCAAGTTGGTCTGCTGTGCGATCGAAGTGATGACCTTCACCACCTTGCCAATCTCCGCGGAACTCACTCCGAGCTTGCCGATGATCTGGTTCGTTTGGTCTGCAACGCGCACTGCGTTAGTGGCCACTTTTGCAGATTCATTCGCGTTCTTTGCGATCTCCTTGATGGACGCGGACATTTCTTCCGTACCCGTCGCGACGGTCTGAACATTCTTGCTGACCTGTTCGGATGCGGCGGATACCGTGTTGGCTTGAGTGGCCGTTTCTTCGGCGTTCGCGGCCATTTGCTGAGCGGTGGCCGTCAGTTCTTCAGAAGACGAGGCGAGCGCCAATGCATTCTGGGATATCTGCATCATGCTTCCACGCAGATCGCTGATCAGTTTCTGGAAGCCTTCGCCCAATTGTCCAATTGCGTCCGCGCCCTTGACCGCGATCTCCTGCGTCAAATCGCCCTGGGACGCAGCCCTGACACCGCGCAACATTTCATCGACCTTCTGCTTGAGTTCGTCGGCCTGCGTTTTCTCACGCTCGGCGAGTTCGACCTCGCGTTTCTTGGCCGCAACCTGCTCCGTAGTCAATTCCCAGGCGGCCATATAACCCATGATCTGGCCTTTTGCATCCGGGATGGCGGCATAGACGAGTGAAAGTGTTTCGGTGCCCAGTTTAATCTCTGCCGTCGCGCTTTGTCCCACTCGAAGGGACGTCAATATGCGGCGCTGGTGATCCGGGTTCTTGTGGAAAATATCGATTTTCTTGCCCATGGTGTCATCAACTTTGACAGGCAACAAATGTTCAATCTTTTTGAGGGTTTTAACTGATGCCGGGTTAATCATCGTCAGGTTAAAATCCAGGTCGGCAAACAGCAAATGAGTGGGTGCGTTGAGAATGATATTTTGAGCCCGGCTGGCCTCGGTTTGTTTCGCGATACGTTCGAAACCACCCGAAACGACCCGACCCACGCTTCGCAACACTTCCAGGCGCTCGTCGGAAAGTGTCAACGTTTCCAGCGCAAAGAAGTCCATCGTTCCCACGACATTGCCGTTGACCATGATTGGAAAACACACGCCTGATTTGACGCCGGCCCGTTTGGCGATGGGAGCACGACAGCAGTCGGACATCGCGCCGATATCCACGGCGAAATAGAGGTCGCGGGACTGCCACGCGCGGCCGCTCAACCCCTCGCCTTCCCGGAAACGGGCCGACATGGTGGCGCGGCGGAACTCTTCATTGACCGATCCCGACTCCGAATGGAATTTTAAAACTTTCTCTTTTTGATCGAGCGCCCAGTACGAGCCGTAGGCCCAGCCGAAACCGTTTCGAACCGTCGTCAAGGCCGCTTGAATGCCTTCCGCTTCGCTCTGCGCCAGTGCGACCGCCTCGACCACTTTGATGACAGCGTCCGTATTTTCTTGAGATTCCTTCAGCTTTAATTCCAAATCATGTTCCGCCGATTCTATTGCCATGTGCGTATCAGAGGGAATTACGATATCTTTAACGCGATTGGTTCCCGCTCGGCTTAGCGTATGAACACCGTTGCCGTTACCGTTACCGTTTTTTGCGATGCTGGCCATGTTGACTATTCCTTAGATTTAATGCGCGGCATTTCAATTACCGCAAATCCCAAACCTCCGGCGGTAGCGCCTCAGGGTGAATTTCCCCGACCCGGCGACGGCGACTGCGGAATACTCTCAGCGTCATTCAAAATTTTCGTCGGAACGGCGCGGATCACTCAAGACTTTGAACAACTTTGTCGACATTCAACGCGATTAAAAGCTTGTCCTTAAGCTTGTACACACCTTCGATTAATTCCCGCTGAACGCCGCGAAGCATTTCGGGGGGCTTTTCATAGATCTGAGAATCGACTTCAAGGACATCCCCGATTTCATCCACGATCAATGAGACCGGGCCATCTCCTGTCTGGACGACCAGATTCATGCACCCCTCGCGATTTTCCCGGACCGGGAGCCCCAGTCGGAGTCGCAGGTCCAAAGCAAGCACAATCTGCCCGCGTAAATTAATCAGGCCTTCAATGACAGGTTCTGCCAAGGGCACGCGTGTCAACGGCTGCTGGCGGATCACTTCCTGAACGCGCAAAACATCCACGCCAAAGTAGCGTTTGTTCAAATAGAGCGTGACGAATTGGCGTGATCGAATTGGAGCCTGATGATCGGAAAATTGCATGTTGTTCTTCTTCAATGTGGCTACCATGATTCAATACTCCGACAATGCGATATCACGTGTGGAGCAGGTCACATACCTGCCCGTTGAATGCGTCCGTCTGAAATCCAATAACCCGCCCGTTTCTGGATTGGTTCGCCTACAGGATTGCCTCTTTATCGTTGCTTCGGGACGCCAGTTCGGTTACAGCTGCAAGCAGGCGGTCCCTGTTAATTTTGATCTCGTAGCCGTCAAATCCGGCTGCAATCGCCTTGTTTCGATCCGTCGCACGGTCAAGCGCCGTTAGTGCGAGCATCGGAAGCGAACGATAGTTGGGTTCACTGCGAATGCGGGCAGCGAGCATATAACCGTCCATTTCAGGCATATCAATGTCGCTGATAATGAGATCAATGTTTTGAGTCTTCAACCGCTCCAGTGCATCCGCCCCGTTCGACGCTTCTATGACACTGTAACCACCAATTTCGAGATAGGATCTCGCCAGGCTGCGGAAGAAGACACTGTCATCGACATGCAGCACGCGCTTGGCCCGAGGTTCTTCATGTGACTTGCCATTCTTGGAACGGGACGACTCGTGCTTGAAGAATCCGGGTTCGGCGTGGTCGATCAGTGCATACGGATCAACGAATATGGTTGTATGTCCTTGTATAATCGCACTGCCGATGATGCCGGGGCGCACGGAGTCCTGGCGCGGTTTGACGGAAACATCGACCACGTCCAGAATCCGGCGAACGGCCACCCCAATGGCGCGGTTGCCGTCGCTGAACACGATGACCGGCAAGGTTTCGCCATCCGGCGGGACCGGTATTCCAAACTGGCTGGCCATGCGGATCAGCGGCATGACTTCGCCACGGTATTGGATGACTTCTCGTTCGCTGGTGTGTTCGATCTTGCTCGTTGGGATTTCTTCCAAACGCGAGACCATCGACAAGGGCATAGCAAACCGGCTGCGATCATCCAGAGTGAAGAGCAATAAGGTCGAACTGCTGCTGCTCAAATCGCTTACGATCTTGCTGTCTTTTTCAGGACCCTTTGCACTTTCGTTCAGCATCTGCATGGATTGCATCATGCCGACGGTATCGAGAATCAACGCAACCTGTCCGTCTCCCATGATTGTCGCTCCAGCAAACGCCTGGATGTTCTTGAGCTGCTTGGAAAGGGGTTTGACCACGATTTCTTCGGTGTCATTCACCCCGTCAACGACGAGCCCGAACAAGCGGTTGTCGGCGAAGAGGACGACGATGTTGACAATATCGCGTTCCGGCGCGCTGCCATCGTCCAGCTTGAGCACACGTCTCAGCCGGAGGAGCGGTAGCAAATTCCCGCGCAAGCGGTACACTTCGATACCCTGCACCCATTCAATGCCTTTTCGCGCCGCGTCCCCTTCCAGGCGGACCAATTCACGCAGATTGATTTGGGGAATGGCGAAGCGTTCGCTGTTGGCGGTGACAATCAACGCCGGAATAATGGCGAGCGTCAGCGGAATTTTTATCTTGATCGTGGTGCCGTGGGTTGGGTTGTTTAAGATGTCAACGACTCCGCCGATACGTTCGATATTCGTCTTGACCACATCCATCCCGACACCACGCCCGCTGATCGCCGTCACTTTTTCAGCCGTTGAAAAACCAGGGCTAAAGATCAGGTGCAGCGCTTCACGCTCGCCCATGCGCAACGCGTGTTCCTCGGTGATCAAACCACTTTTTACAGCCTTCCGTTTTACACTCTGGAGACTGATTCCCCCGCCGTCATCGGAGACCTCAATGTTCACCTGGCCACCTTCATGGAAGGCGCGGAGTTTCACCAGACCGCGGCGATCTTTGCCCTTTTTCAGACGCTCTTCTGGCGATTCGATACCGTGATCGATGGCATTCCGAACAATATGCGTGAACGGATCTTTGACCGCTTCCAGAATGGTCTTGTCCAATTCCGTTGTGGCACCTTCCATCTGCAGATCCACTTCCTTACCGAGTGATTGCGACACGTCGCGGACGAGGCGTGGCAATTTGTTCCACACGCCGTTGATCGGCTGCATCCGCGTTTTCATCACATTTTCCTGCAACTCTGTAGTGATTAGGTTCAGGCGCTGTGACGAACTGAGAATCGCTTTGTTTTCGGAACAGCCGGCGTATTGAAGAATCTGATTGCGCGTCAACACCAATTCGCCGACCAGATTCATCAAGCGATCCAATAGGGCGACTTCAACGCGAATCGTGCTGTCCGCCGCAGCGGAGCGGCCTGCGTCAGCGGCATGCGTTTCCAAAACCGCCGGATCCGCTGCGGGCGCGGCCACTTCGTCCTCACCATGCGGTGCAGGAGGAATGGCTTGCGCCGAAGGGACGGCTTTCGCAGTGGGTATGGATTCTGCGGGCGGCGGGAACGCGGCTGCAATTTTTTGGGCCGCGTTTTGAAGGTCAGACGGCGTCGCAGCAGGAGCCACTTTTATGGACGGTCTTGTTTGAGAAACGGGTGTCGGTGCCGTTTCTTCGACCGCGCCGGGCTGTTCTACTGGAGCCGCTGAAATAGATTTTTTCAGGCGGGATGGCCGATCGCCAGCTAGCGCGACACTTTCCCCCATGGCAATCCGTTGCAATGTCTGGACAACTTCCTTGTATTCATTGGTGCCCTCCGTGCCATCCGTTTCGATGCATGAGAGCACCTCTTTAACCGCATCGACTCCAGCCAACAGGGCATCGATAATCTGCGGTGTGACTTTCATTTTTCCATCGCGCATTTTCGAGAGAATGTCCTCGCCAAAATGGGTGATGGAAACCAGCTTTGTGAAATTGAAAAATCCCGCTGTGCCTTTGATAGTGTGAATCGTCCGGAAGATGCTGCCGAGCAAGTTGCGGTCGTCGTGCTGTTTCTCCAGCAGAACAAACTCCTGATCCAATCGTGCTAAATTCTCATTCGACTCAATCAGGAACTCTTTAATGACTTCATCTTCCATAACCGTGATCTCCACCATCTTGCCCGGATGCAGTTCGGATTTTTAACCTGTGTACTAAATCATTAAGCAAGGAGTGTGCCACGGGAAGCCGGAGAAATTTTCCAAGGGGCTTTTTGGCCGATTCAATTCCTGCGCGCCCGTGAATCAACGCAATCGTTCGCACGCAGGCGTCCCGACTGAGAGTCTCTTAAACTTGCAGGCGGGACGCCTGCGGTACATGTCTGCTGAAATAGGTTTTTAGGCGAGATAGACGCGAATATTTTTCCCGTTTTCATCATGGGAAAAGAGTGCGCCGGGTCTGTGGCCTGTGCGTATCGATTCCATCGCAATCGCGCGCGGATCCAATCCCTGTGCGCGGATTTTCTGCTCCAAATCCGGCGTCAGCCAGATATCCACATCGCCCAGCGTCGACGCCTCCAAGCGCAGGCGGACACGCAACTCCCCGTGTTCAAGGACTTCAATGCAGAGCGATTTCGCGGCACCGTCCGGGAGTTCCGAGCGCGGAACATCGTTCGTGGAAAGGAGTGCGGAAGCCAGCGACCATGCAGTGCCTTCCAGCGCTTCGCACAAACACTTCCGCCAATTCAACGTCGGACTTAACTTCCGCACCAGATTGACATGTCCATGCAAGACCCGCATCAGCAGTAAAAGCGAGGGCGGCGCGGCAGCTCTGAAATTCCAGCGGTCTTCGCCCAGAATTTCAGCAGACCGGCGCGAAAGCTCCCAATTGCGTAAATCGACCGGATGTTTCGACAAAAACGGCTCCAACAGGATGGCGGCGAATTTTCCCAAAGTATGTGTCATCGGCACAAGCAAATCGCTGCGGAAACCCATTGACACGAACGCGGGAATTGGATTCGAAACGACAACGTCGGGATGAGTCAGACACTGTCTCAATCCAGCCTGGGCCTCGAGAGTCAAACGGCAGATCGAACCGAAGTCGTAGAGCACGAGGCTGATACCGCGCTGATTTCGCAGGAACCGCAAATTACCGGGGTGCAAGTCACCGTGCACATAACCGAATCGAAGCACCATCGACAAAACGTGCACGGTTAAAACATGAGCGGCCTGCTGCTTGTCGGAATCGCTCCATGTGGCGCACACGCGCTCCACCGTTTCGCCCCCCAACCACTGCGAGACAAGCACGTTCGTGCCACTCAACTCCGGGATCGTGTATGGCACACTTACCGGTTGTTTGAGGGATTCGACGGCAAGACGATACTCGAGCTGAGCACGAGCTTCTTCTGTATAATCTAATTCCCCCAGCAGCGAATTTTTCAGAACGCGGTCATATGTTGCTGCTTCAAACTTAAAACCCATCCACGATGCAGCGCCAAAGGCCAGTCGTGCCAAGCGCAGATCGCGGGTGAGTGCCTGCCGTATGCCAGGATATTGGACTTTGATCGCGACATCCCTGTTGTCGCGCAGGAGCGCGTGGTGGACTTGTGCCAGAGACGCGGCCTTGCCGTGCGAATCGATCTGCGCGAAAACAGTCTGTGGGTCGCATGACCACGCGGATTTCAAGCACTCCAAAATGATGGAGACATCAACCGGCTCGCTGTCTTCGCAGACCGAACGCAGTGATTCGTCGCCCTCTTCCGAGGCACATGCGGCGGCCTGACCGATTTTTTGGGCGAGCCCTTTTAAGTGACCGAGATGTGCGGCCACGTGGGCGCGGGTGCGAGAGCGGGCGTCTTGATTCGGCTCGCGCCGCGCTTTACGAACCTGGCGAAGAGTCGATGCGATGTGCATCAGCCGCCCCATGGTCGACACCGGCAGTGAGGCCGGACGAGCGTGCGACGTGGACGTCGGCAGTTTTTGCTTCATGGGCTGACCTCTTGGTGTCTCAAGACAGGGCATACCAGCACAAGGCGAAAAATGTGCCACCAATCGGCTTTTTAGCAAAAAAATGTGGAGCAAACGGCACAGGCGGAGAATCGAGAGGACTGCGAGCTACCGGACAATGCCACGGGCTGGAAGCCCGTGCCACGTAGCAGGGGCTTCCAGACCATGGCATCGAATACGTGGGGACCCACAAGGTCCCCCGTGATTAATGCGATCTTTCGCTCTTCGCGTTCATGACCGATTGCCGTCCCCTAATAATTCCCTGGCTTTCTTGAGCAACGCGATAGGCGCGAAGGGCTTTTGCAAGAACGCTACTTTTGCTTGGTCGATGCCATGTCGAATCATGGAATCGTCTGTGTAACCGCTCATGAATAGTATTTTCAGTTCGGGCAATTTCTGCTTCAACCTGTCGGCCAAATCGCGCCCGCTCATTCCCGGCATCA
>Ga0194042_1000487_pt1 | contig 13230 bp, 13 predicted proteins | sample JunL4412m_MetaG_FD_148974 | JGI IMG/M metagenome (GOLD analysis project Ga0194042, IMG submission 148974) | Anoxic zone freshwater microbial communities from boreal shield lake in IISD Experimental Lakes Area, Ontario, Canada - Jun2016-L442-12m | ecosystem: Environmental > Aquatic > Freshwater >...
GCGGCGTACTTTTCATGTCCGAACGTGTAGTTCGCGGCCATGCTTCCGAGCGCGGCTCCGAGCGCACCACCGAGCGCACTGGCACTGCCGCCTCCAGGCGTGGGCTGTTTTGCGGCAAGGGCTGAGAGGAATGGTTTGAGGCTTTCGATTTCAGGTTTCAGGATCGGACTCCGGTTAATAAAAGGGTGATGGGTTGATGCGTTTAAAACTCGACCTCTTCCAGCGCTCGGACACCGAGTGTCATCGGGATGAGTCCGGCGCTTAAATTTAGAATCGTGATGAAGGCGAGGAACGGGACGGCCCAGACTAAATCATTGGCCGGATGCCATATCATGCCGTCCAATTGCGGCATGACAAAGAAGCGATGGAACAAAAGCCCGCCGCCACCGACGCTCGCGGCGACGAGGCCGATGGAGATGATCAGCGTTAACGTTCCGCCGAAACCGGAGACGATCTTGGACGGGTCGCGCTGTTTGAAGTCGGGGAAGAGCGCACCCATGCCGACGGTCAGGCCGCTGAGTCCGAACGCGATGAGGAGACTCGTCCAGACTTGCACGGCGGCGACGAGCGGCGGGTTGTTCTGGGACCAATTCGAGATCGCCGACAAAGGTACGCTGATCAGCGCGGTGCCTCCGAAGGCGAAGAAAAATTTCGACCACATGATCTGTCGCCGCGCGATGGGTGCTAGGCCTAGAATCCAGAAGCGCTGGCCTTCCAGCGAAATCATCGGAAAAATGAAGCGGCTGCAAATCGTGGCGAGCGTCATCGATGCCGCACCCAGATTCAAAAACGACGTGAGGTTTTTGTACATCGGCTGCTCGACATTGTACGACGCAAGATTCTGGATGTTGACGTTGTAAATCAGCAGGATGCCGAAGAAAATCAAGACCTGAGCCCATTGCGCCGGATCGCGGAAAAACGTTTTGATGTCCTTCATCATCAGCGCGGCCATCGCCGGATTGCCAGCGAGAAACGGGCCGAAGATGATGTCGATGGGCGAGACACGACCGCGTTTTGCGCGGTTGCCCATTCCGTGCGAATCGGAGAAGGCGCGGGCGTAAATCGAGCCGCTGAGAAACCACCCCAGTGCGACGAAGAACATCGCGCTGGTCGTGAGCGCTGCGAAGAAAATCCCACAGACGCGCAGCGCGTCCGGGTGGCCTTCACTGACCCGCAATAGGCCCTCGGCCATCCAATAATTTGGCGACATGTAGTGGCGCGTGAAACTCAAATTGGCCAGCGCGGAATTAAGCATCACATCGAGGCTTTTGCCGAGCATGGCTTTTCCGGAGTGGAAAATACCGAACGCGGAGGCCACCGCGATGCACAGCACACCGAATCCAGCGAGCACCAGGATTTTGGTTTTGTTGCGCGGCAAATACGTGGTCAGAAGCAGGCCGATGACGGTGCCCATGCCCGCAGGCAGAATGACGAAAGGCACCGCCATGATGATGCAGGCTGGATAAAATTGCCACGCCGCTTTGGTTTGAATTCCCAATGCCAGAGCGAGTGGCAGACCGAGCGCGAAGACGGCCCACGAGGAGTACAGCATGGATTCAAAAAGCTTGTAGATGAAAATCGTTTCGCGTTTGATGGGCAGCGAAAAGAGGTTCGCGGTTTCGTTGGATTGGAACAGATTCGTGAACGAAATCAGTGCGTTTGAGAAGGTCAACATAACGGTCAGCGACATGCAAAACAGGCCGAATCCGTAATGAACTAATTTGGTGCCGAGCAGCGGCCCGGTGTTATCGAAGACGAACCGGAAGCCGTGCATAAACGACCAGAACAGGCCAAGCCAGAACATTAGGCCCGCTACGCTGACGACGACGATCTTCAAGCGCGACTCGCGGCGGACACCATACAGTGTGTGTACCACGCTGCGCAAGCGGTAGCGCAGCAGCGTGAACAGCGGATGCGCGCTTGATGGAGAGTTGGGAATGATGCGCTGGTCGATGGAGTCGATGGCCGTTTCCCCTCGATGAAACTCGAAAATCAGTTCAAACTGAAATGCAGATTTAACCACAGAGGACACAGGGGGCACAGAGGAACGACAGAGGAAAAATTGAACGGGGCAGAAGATGCGTTGAACTTACATGCACCCATTTTCTATTTAACTGCTTTCCTCTACAGTTCCTCTGTGTCCTCTGTGGTAATAAACGGTTTTTTAAATTAGTGGAAATGCCGTTCGATGTAGTCGATGGCTTGGTCCAGATCGGGCATGATTTTGGTGCAGAAGCGTGCCATCCACGGCGAACAGTTCTTAAATTCGTACGGAGCAAACGCGATGACGAATTTGCGCAAATCGTGGCTGGCGTAAAAGACTTCCATCGATGTACCGACGCTTGCCTTGGAGTAATTCACGAGGAGGAAATCGGCGTCGCGGACGTCCTGGAGATCGAATTCGACGATTTCGTTGGCGCTGTCCACTTCGTTGTCGCGGAAGCTGCGGCGCATGGGGTCGAGGAGAATGAAGCGCCCGGCGAGGCGTTCTTTCGCGCGGGTGCGCCAGTCTTTCATTTCGCCGGCTTCACAATCCATGATCGGGCCGCAGAGGTAGATTTTTTTAGGGGTCATAGCGGATTATCCTAATGCGTTTTATGTGGGACTGCAATGTCTGAGACACATCCATCAAAAGTGTATGCCGTTGATTGACGTGCATGGCTCATCAATCAAACGAAATGCTGCAACATCCCAAGTTAATCGATTTTCCTTTGCGCAAACTTTCGACGCTGGGAGCGAGGCTGTACAGCACCGCTTTTCCATCGCGCTGGGCGGTGACGATTCCGGCATCGCGCAGGATCTTCAAGTGATGTGATAACAGACTCTGATCAACCGGCAAGGTCGCATTGAGTTCGCCGACATGCATCGGACCGCGCATGAGTTGGCGGACCACGTCCAGGCGCGTGTCGTCGGCCAGATACTTCAACATGGTCGCGCAATTGATGCCGGGTTCAGATTTATCCATTCATAGCCTCACAGTCGAGACGTATGAATATGTCGCAATCGACGTGCTGTCAACTGTCATTTCACGGGTTTAACGTATGCTCGGAAGGCTCGGATCGAGATGAAATTCGATTTGATCCATCAATGCTTCACCATCCAAAATATGAACGGTAGAATTGCGAAAGATGTAAAATTATTGACGACAACGATACAGAATGGGTACATGCCGGACGATTTAAGGGTTAAAAATGCACTTGTGTAAATAAATTACAAACTCAATCGAAGTAAGACTTAATATAAAATATTGAGATTGAAATGACGGAATTGATAAATTTCTGACTAATAAAAACGACGTTACTACGGTATATAAAGCAGCCTCGAATCCGAAAGAATAACGTGCAAGCGTTCATTTTACATTGATTTTACAATTAAATCACCTGATTAGTTGAAACTTTTTGGCGACATGGGTGTCTTAATGAAAACAAGCTCAAGGAACCTGAACATGAACATGTTACGACTCATTGCACTTGTCGTGATTGTCCTCGCATCCAACCTTGCTGTCGCCGCAGATCGGGTGACGGCGGACGCCATGCTCGCCAACGTCCCAACGTTGCTGAAAGAAAATAATTACAAAACCATCGAAGACATGTGCTCCCGCGCACTTCAAGCGGACAACACGACTCCGAACGCTCATTATTACATGGGCTTGGTCCACGAGAAGAACAACAAGCCGCGTGACGCGTTCAAGTGCTATCAATCGGCAGCGCTCAATGCCACGAAAGAAAAGGACGCGTCATTGGCTGCCAAAGCATCGGCTGCTGCCAAGAAGCTCGGCGCGGGGTTGATCGAACTGGATGCGATTGACACAAAGTTGGCCGACAAGCTTCAAAAATTAGCAGACGAAGCGTACGAAGCCGGGCAGTTGGAGACCGCGCGCTCGGCGTTCAGTGCATTGGTTGTCATGCTGCCGGATAATGCGACGATCAAGGAGCGTTTCGAGAAAGTGACGGTTGCGTTGCAGGAACGCGGTGATCCGATCAAGGCCAAGATCGCTGCCGCGATGCTGGCCGAAACGTGGTACAAAGTTGGAATTGGCAAGAAAGACGAAGCAGCGGACCAGGCTAGAGCGTTGTCTGCTCAGTATGCGAACACGGAATACGGTAAGGAAGCAGCAGCCATGCTTGCCCGAAATTTCGCCGCGCCAGACCGTGACGAGATCAGCAAGCTTGCCAAGAAATTGAAGGATGAAAAGAAGACCAAGAAAGTGGTCGTGGCCGTTGCGCCATCGACGACGGACTCGACTGCAAGCACACCCAAAGTATCGACTCCGGTGTCGTCCTCACCCCCGCGCGGCGGCGTTGACGTTGAAGCTGTCGAAAAAGCCGCTGATGAAGCCACCAAAGCCATGCCCAAAGACAAATTGGTCCCCGCGTTCACAGAAGCCTACAAGACCGGCAAAGCGTCCTACGCCAAGTCCACTCCGGGTTCGGAAGGCAACCAGGAAAACGTCGCCAACGCCCTGCAACATTTCATCAAAGCCGAGAGCATTTACCAGCGCATTGAAGATGAGAAATTAACCAATGCAGACTTGGCGTCGCAGTCCAAAGAAGCGTCGATGTTGCGCTACGGGTGCATGAAGATGACGATTCTCGGGCACTAATTTAGACGGATAAAAGTTTCGGTCGGTCTATCACGATCAACACGCTTTTGGAGGGGATTGGCATGACATCATCAACATGGATTCGATCGGTCGTGGTGCTTCTGGCACTGGGCGCATGCGCAGTTCGCGCAGCGGACCGGGCCGTTGCCGATTCGCTCGCAGTGGCCGGCGCGTCGATGGCGGCCAAGGGCAATATGGGCCAAGCCAAGGAAATGTTCTATAAGGCCTTGGCGAACGACGAGAACTGTCCTGATGCTATTTTTGAATTGGCGAAGATATTCGAAAAAGAAGGATCGAACGTTGCAGCAGGTGACTTTTACCAGCGCTCGATGATTTTGATGGCGGAAGAGAACAAACCAGCGAGCGCATTGAAGCGGACCGAAGCTGAGAAACGCATGAAGGCGTTGAACCCGTTCGCGGCGCGATTGGGAGCCTTGTTTGAAGACTATTCGTCCGATCTCGACAAATTGGTAAAAAAGGTACCGGACACGTTGACCAAGGATGCTGCTTTCGCGCGTGTCAACGAACTCAAAGTTCCGTCCATCGTGACGTCTGATAAACTGCCCAAATTCTACGCATCCGCGAGGGCGGAAGAAAAAGCGGCTGCAGAAAAAGCCGCTGCGGAAGCGAAGAAACCGCGTTCGAGTTTCGGCAACAGCGGGTTTAGTTCGCCCCCTCCGACGAAGGTTGCAGACAGTGTTCCGCCTGAAGTTGAACGCGAATTGAAAACGGCGGGTTGGACGAAGATCACCGGCACGTGGGTTAAGAAAGGTCCGAATACGTACGAGGTGACCAACGGGAAATTGGAAGCGCAGAAAACGAACGGCGCGGTGGATGTCATTGTGTATAAAATCGCCTCGTCAACCGCCACGGTGAGAGCCGCCGTACGCAACGGGTTCGGCGGTTCAAGCAGCAGCGACATGGAATCCTCTTCTTCGGGCTCTTCCGGCTCGTCGAGTTTTTACAGTTCGTATCATGACTATGACGGTTACGGCTTGGTGGCGCGGTCGAAGGAATTCAGACTGTATGGACCTAGCTCCCTGACCGGGTTTACCAGTTCTCGCGCGATGGAGCCTAGCCACATCCGCAATGAAACGTACAACGAGGCGATGCCGAAGAACCGGCTGATGGTGTCAATCATGGACGGCGTCTTGGAGCTGTCGATCAATGAAAAGAAATCCCTGCGGTACAATCAAAAAGGCATGCCCACAGAAGGACCGTTTGTGATCGAAGTGCATGGTACGGCGATTATCGAAAATCCGCGCTGCGCCGGGCAATAAAGCCCTCAGCTGAGAAGATACGGGATCGTCATCGGCCCCTCGGGAAGTACCGCTATTGGCGCATCACTTCCGATGCGCTTCAATTCATCGGCGATGCGGGCGGTGATGTCGCGCACCGGTTCCATGTGCGCGCGGCGCGTTTCATCGTCGGTCATTTCACTGAATAATCCCACGCGCGCCCGGATCAAAATCAGCGCGAACAATTGCGCCTGCCATTGATCGAACACAGCGTAACCGGGCGCGTGGATCGTGTCGAGAATCGCTTGAGCGGACGCGTGTTCGTAGAGCATCGTCTTGAAATTACCGTGCTCAGGGAAGCCGTCGTTGCAGCGCGCGGCGGCAATGATCAAACCGCCATCCGTGACGATCTGCGCAGCGGCGGACATGCCTTTGACGGCTTGGTAAACATTCTGGTCCAGCGGGTAGCCGCCATTGGTCGTGACGACTATGGGAAACGGTTTCGGGCACGCGGCCATCGCGGTGGCTTTAGCGAACGCGCAGCCTTCCGTGTGAGCGGCGCGGACATTCCCGCAGAAATAGCGCGTGATCTGCTTCTTGCGATTCAGCGTGACGTTGAGCAGAAAATCGATCGGGAGCAGCGAACCGTTAGCGCGGACCTGGTCCTGAGTCGGGTTGTTGTCGAGCACACCCCACGTGCTGCGCGGATCGCCGATGACTTGTGCGCGGTGGTAGTGCATGATCGCGTTAATGTCCGCGACGGCTGGGAAGCAACCTTTGTAACCGCCAGAAAATCCGGCCATGAAATGCGGCTCGATAAAGCCCATGACGATGCGCTTATCGGCTTCGACATACTCCTTGTTGTAGCTGACATCGCGCCCATCCGGCGTCTTCCCGGCATAGGCCATCGTCTTCGGATCGTGAGCGTTGTGGTTGACGACCTTATACTTCTTCAGCACCTCCGGCCCGACCATGCTGGCGAGTTCCGCAGGTGTGTTGCCGCGATGCGAACCGGTGCCGTTGATGATCGTGAAATTCTCTGCCGGAACGTGCGACAGTTCCTCGAAAATCCACGGAAGCAGTCGCGCGGTGGGCAGGGGGCGCGTGATGTCCGGGATGACGATGGCGACTTTCTCATGCGCGACGATGAGCTCTTTAAGCGGCATCGATTGAATCGGGTTGCGCACCGCATCGCGAAAACCAGCGGCTTCGTCGGCGAGTCCTTCGACGAATTTCGGAGCGAGGATCGTGACGTGAGTCGACGGGATGTCGATACTGATGCCGTCGGTCGAGTACTGAAGGTGTGTGTTCAAAGCAGGGCCTTATTTAACAGGGATTTTTACGTCACTTCCAAGCTGTGATGAATCGTATCACGTACACGAAACGTAGGCTACTTTTTTCGAAATGGCGAGTTCGACCGGACGCCGAATTCGAATCGCCAGTGACCCTCACGCGCCTGCATCAAAATGCAGAAGTAAAAGAAAAGCGCGCAGCAAAACGCGATCAAAGCCGGAATATATAAATATCGATTCCGGGATCCGCGCAGAAAGCATAGCGTCCTGTAAATGCCCCAGCCGGAGATGCCCACCGCAACAGATGCCACGTAGGTCGTTGCGCGAATGGACATGTCACGCTCGAAGTTGGCCCACGCTAAAATAACCAACGGGACAAATAAGAACGCTGCGATTCGCAGCATCCATTTCAATTCGCGTAAATGACTCCGATCCTGCGCAATGTCTGTGCGCATACGCGACAGTTCGGCGTCCAAGGCTTTTATCTCGTCGGAGTCTGGGGTGAGCATGAGTGGAGCCTAAAAAGTATTGCCCGTGTAGAAAAGTGACAGCGTCACAACTTGATTGCAGTTCGACGACCAATAAGAATCCTTTTCCGACCCACCCCGGAAGAACGCAGCAAGCAAGATCGATTTCTCTTCTATCGTGAGCGGCATGTCTGTGTTCCAATAGTTGAAATCAGTGACAAATCTCGAGTCAATTTTACGGCGCACAATTCGACGCCGAATGCAAGCGCTAGACCAACGCCTTTCATAAGCTTGCGACAATATTTCAGTGAGTGGCTAGACAGTACTTACGGTCACTTTCTGTGCAATTGCTCGCGACGACGCAATTTCTGATTGTGTTCGCTAATGTAATATTCGAAATCCTTTTGTCGACCATTCTTCCATGAATCCATTGCTTCGGCCAAGTAGGGCAAATCCAGGACTTCCTGAATGTGACCGACAATTAATGAGTTCGGAGAATGCCTTTGCGAATGGAGCATTTTAAATGCTTCGGCCATTCCAACGCGTTTAACAACAACAGCAAAAGCAATAGCGGCGCTACGAGACATACCCATGTGGCAACTTACAACAAGGTCATCGAGTCCTTGAGCAAATTGAATAGCGTCGCGCGTATGTTGCATTGTTGGTGCATTTGGATTTGAGCCTTGCGTTGTCAAGTCATCGAACAAAAGGACGAGTTTGTTGGCTACTTTATCCACAGCGTCGCGCGACCTTTCAACCACGAATGGATTCTGCAGACTTGTGATGAATATCAGGTTGTGCGGCGTATTCTGAAATGCCCGTTGGACAAGTTCCCGGTGAGAGAGGATTTCAATTTTCATAAGCACTCCTTGTTTACTATTACATCGGGCGCTCATAGCAGTAGCTATCGGTCGAATCGTTTGTAAAAAACGCCACCTGTGACAGTGGCGATTCATAGAACTTTAGAAAAGAAGTCAATACCGTTTAGTCGTGTGGCACTGTTTTCTACACCGCTTTTCAACGTGAGCTTTACGCGATCCGCACTGGATAAGAGTACCTACTCCCGTCACCCACCAGGCGGCCAAATAAAGCCGCCCCTCCACACGGTGTTGCCGTTGCCGTTTTCGCGAAAATTCGCGTAAATTCGCGGTTAAAAAAGGCCGTTACCCGTTCTTTGCCGCGAAGTCCTTCATGAAGCTCGCCAGCGCTTGGCAGCCTTCGATCGGCATCGCGTTGTAGATGCTGGCTCGAATCCCGCCGACCGTGCGGTAGCCTTTCAACGCCACCATCTTCTGCTTCGCGGCCTGCTTGATGAATTCGTCGGTCTTTTCTTCGCTGGGCAGGCGGTACGTCACGTTCATGTGGCTGCGCTGGCTGGCGATTTTTACCGTGCTGCTGTAGTAGCCGCCGCTGCCATCGATGGCGTCGTATATCAGCTTCGCCTTCGCCGCGTTGATCTGTTCCATCTTGGCCAAGCCGCCCTGGCGTTCGAGCCAGCGGAAGGTTTCGAGAAGAATGTAGATCGAGAACGTGGGTGGCGTATTGATCATCGATTTCGCTTCAGCCTGCGCCTTGAAGTTGAATATCTTGGGAATGCCCTTTTCCGGGATCGTCGCGAGGAAATCTTTACGCGCCATCGCCAGCACCAGACCGGACGGTCCGAGGTTCTTTTGAGCGCCGCCGTAGATCAACGCCATGCTGTTCACGGGATGCGGGCGGGACATGAATTCCGAGCTGGCATCGACGATCAAATTCGGATGCGTTGGCAGATCGACGATGCGGTTGCCGTGCACGGTTTCGTTCGAACAAATGTGGAAATACGCGGCGTCAGGATTGAGCTTCCAGCTCGACGCTTCGGGATGGTGATCGAAGTTCGTGGCTTCGCTGCTGGCGACGATGTTCGCGGTCGTTCCAACTTCCTTCGCACCACCAGCGGCTTTCTTCGACCATTCGCCGGAGACGAGGTAATCGGCGGACTTGCCGTTGGCGAAATTCATCGGAATCGTGTTGAACAACTGCGACGCGCCGCCCTGCAAGAAGAGGACTTCGTGCGTGTCGCCGACACCAAGCAGCGCCTTGCAGCGCACGATGGCTTCGTCGATGACACCATCAAATTCCTTGCCTCGGTGAGAGCATTCAGCAATGCCGAATCCCTTGCCCTGGAAATCAATAAGGGCGCGGGCGGACGCTTCAAGGACCTCCAACGGCAACATCGCCGGGCCAGCACTGAAGTTGAAAACGCGATTGAGCGAATCGTTTGACGACATGTTTTAAAGACACTCCCATCCAAATGGTTATACGAGTCTATAGACGCTTTCAGAATCTTAACGGATGGATCGATAATCTCAACGAGAATGAGTCGCGAAAGTGCGGAAAGACACGGATCACGCGTTCGAAACGACACGCTCAACGCCATCATCGCCCCTCATTCGGTGTAGTTCATTCCATGCGAAACCTACTCCTCTCCCTCTTGGTCATCCTAGCCTTTTCCGCAGCCCTCCACGCCGCCGACGAGAACCCCGACCTCGCGCAGGTCGTGTACTCCAGCGGCGAAAAAGCCGAAGGCGAGTTCTCGCTCACGCCCGGCAAGAAACTCGAAATCTTCGACGTCAATAAAAAGAAGCGCTTCAGCGTGTCACAAGAGGAGATCGTGCACATCTCCGCGACCGTCGAAGAAGAAAAAATCGAACAGGGCTGGATGTTCCGCGAGGAAGGCTTGAAGGACAAAATCAAGCTCGCGATCTTCTACCCGCTGCGTCAGCTATGGACCGACATCACGCTCTCGTCCGGAGCCGTGTTGCACGGCCATTGCAACGGACTTTTCTATCTCGAAAAAGACGGCGACTCCAAGCGCTACCTGATCGTCGCGAATCAAAAAGGCGAGAACAAGCAGACGCTCAACGACATCCCGTACATCAAAGAAGTCTCATTCCCCAACCGCAAACCCGCCGCCGGAAAACTCGGCACGATGAAAGCGCCACCGAAGACGGTGCTCTACAACATCGAACACGACATGACCTTCGAACCACCCTTCAACGCGCTCGTCCCCGGCAAATACGAAGCCCTGATCTTCCACGACAAATTCCCGAACCCGCACGGCGCAACACCCTACAAAATCCGCTACGGCCTCACCGGCGAAAAAATGCCCGAGGCCGACGTGAAAGCGATGCAAAAGAAGATCGACCTCGTCGAAAACTTCTTCACGAAACAAAAGATCGTCGTCGCGATGAAGTCCGGAAAAACGATCTATGCCTTGATGGAACTAACCCGCTCCGAAGCCAACTACGACGCCGGTTTCCGCATCGTCCGCTGGGAAATCTGGACGATGGAACCGACCTCCACGACCTGGGACATCCACAAGCGCCTCTACCTCTGGCGCGAAAAACTCCCCGACAAGGAACCGCTGCCTACGTTCGAATACGTCGAAGACGCGAAGCTGAAGGGGCTGGGGGAGAATGGGGTGGTGGAGTAGAATTCTAAATCGATTCGAAATGTGCTAAAATGGGGGCGCGTATGGTTGAGATTCGGGAATCTGAGACGTATCAAAAATGTTATGCCGGATTGCGTGACCTTCAGGCGAAACAGCGCATAGACATGCGGATCAGGCGACTGGCGTTAGGTCAATTTGGGGACGCCAAGTCGGTCGGAAACGGTGTTTCTGAATTGAGAATTAATTACGGTCCAGGGTATCGTCTGTATTATACTCAACGCGGAAAAACGCTCGTGATCCTGCTGATCGGTGGAGATAAAAGTTCCCAATCGAAAGACATTAAAATGGCAGTACAGATATCGAAAACGCAAAAGGAGACGATTGAACATGGGCCTCAAAACAACGCGCTGGGACGCCGCTGAACATTTGAATACAAATGAGGAGATGGCTTCCTATCTCGAAATCTCGCAGGAAGAACCCGATCCCGAACTGACCCGAGCAGTTCTAGGGGACGTCGCCCGAGCAATGGGTCTGCGCGAAATCGCGAAACAAACCGGCATCGACATCAAAGAATTAAATCGCGCATTCCTCACCGACGACGAGCCGAGTATGAAAACTATCGCGAAGGTGATCCGTGGCTTGGGCGGAAAAGCAACGGTTACCCCGCGCAAAAAAGCGGTGGTTAAATCCTTGGTTCGTGTCAGTCCAACTGTGAAACGCGCGAAGCGCAAGGCGTCTTGAAGGGTTGAACCGAGTTTTACTATTCGACGACGAAACGAAATTGCGATAGCCATCTAGGAGTTTCGCATGACCCAATGGTATAAGTTGGACAGCCTCAAATTGACCTACGCGGAATACTGGCGATTCTCAAAGTCGCTTCAAAATTTCCTCGATATTATCTTCCTGAAATGGATAGGAAAGCGCATTGATTTCAAACAAGCGCGTCCGAAACTCGATGGATTGATCCGTTGCGACGTGAGCGAGTTTGGTGAAAAAGCGTCGATGGTTAAAGAATTGATATCCGACACCGAAATGTGCGGATTTAGATTTCAATTTTGCTATAAAACGCAATCGCTTGGAATCTCGCAAGTTTGCTCTGCCACCCTGCTCAGTGACGATGGATTGATACTTGCCCAAGTGAACTTCTGCCGAACACAACTCGGAGCAATCACGAACACCATACTTTCATTCAATTGCGTGTCGCGACGAAAGGATAACGGAACCCTCTGCACAATTGACCAGCCGAAATTGTTTGATCTTCCGCCATGGGATGAGAGAAGGCACATGATTGGCGCTCAACCCAAGCAAATAATTGAGCGCCATCGGAGCTGGATACGAACAGCGTCGCATGAAATTGTGCCTACCGCAAAAGAAGAACTGGAAGACCTTCTCGTGGAATTTGAGAACCGGCATCTCGATTTTTATATCACCCGCGGCCTTTTTGTTCCGATGAAAGATTACGAGGTCGAGACGTTGAAAATTTCACTCAAACCCTATGTCGAAAAGCCCTGTGCTGCTACACCAGAAAGTAAACTTCACAAGCGCCCATCGCGGACGAAACGATCGGTCTCACAGTGGATGAGTCCTTGGAATTGAGAAGTAATTGAATCAACATCGTTGTATATGAAGTAGAACGATTCGAATTTGACAGACGCTCAATTCGTAATTTTGAGGTACCGCTTATGAATCTCACCACCGTCGACACCGCCACCCACACCGTGGGCTCGCGCCAAAAACTCTTCCGCGCGTTGCAGGCGAGTTTGATTCTGGCGCTGCTGCTCTCCGTCGGGGCCATCGTGCTGTTCGCACTCGACAATCTCCTCCATCTCAATGCCGCAGCGCGCATCATTCTCAGCCTCGGCTTCCTCGCCGGTGCAGGCGTGTTTTGGGTGCGGAATTGTCTCAACCCGCTGCTCCAACCGCTCTCACGCGAAGAAGCCGTCATCATGATCGAGCGCGCGATGCCCGAACTGGACAACCGGCTCATCAACGCCGAACGCTTGCGCCGGGATTCGCGGACGCCCGTCGAGATTCTCACCATCATCCAGGACGAAGCAGCGCAATTGATCGCCGTCTTCGATCTGCGCAAAGTCACCCCGCTCAATCCGCTCAAGAAGCTCGCCCTATTCGCGGGTGTGTCCGTGCTCGCACTCCTCTTATATGCAGCTCTGCTCCCCGACCATTTCACCAACGCGTTCCA
>Ga0194042_1000489_pt1 | contig 13220 bp, 9 predicted proteins | sample JunL4412m_MetaG_FD_148974 | JGI IMG/M metagenome (GOLD analysis project Ga0194042, IMG submission 148974) | Anoxic zone freshwater microbial communities from boreal shield lake in IISD Experimental Lakes Area, Ontario, Canada - Jun2016-L442-12m | ecosystem: Environmental > Aquatic > Freshwater >...
CCAAAAGGCGAGCCGGTCGTTCACGACTTCCGGAGCGACGTAACCACTGCGGCGCAGGAGCGCACGAATGCGTGCGACCACTTCGCCCAAGCTGAACGGCTTCGTGACGTAGTCGTCGCCACCGACGGTGAGTCCTGTGATGGCATCGGCTTTGTCATCGCGGGCGGTGAGGAAGAGCACCGGAACGCGCGTACCCTCGGCACGTAGGCGTCGCACGACTTCGAATCCGTCGATACCGGGCATCATCACGTCGAGCACCACCAGATCCGGACGCTCGCGGGTGGCGGCCGCCACTGCCTCGAGTCCGTCGGACGCAGTCACCACCTCGAACCCGGCGAAACGCAAGCTCTCGGCGAGGAGATCGCGAATATTGGGTTCGTCGTCGACGACAAGGAGCCGGGCCTCGGGTGCGCTCATGCCTCCACTGTGCCTCACTCGCCTTCGCCGAACCTCTGAGTTCCCTGTGAATTGCCTGTGACCCCTCTCCCCTCCCCCAATTCCGCATGGGGGGACACTCAGCACGCATAGACGCAGTTTTCGTTCCCCACATGAGCGCCGATTCGACTCCTAGCCAACCCTCACGTCGGTCACAGCGACCCCACAGGAAGAGACGCCACGCTTGCCACATGACCGCGCAACTCGACACCTTTACCCGGACGGTGCCCATGAACGACCCCACGTCGTCGTCGCCCGCCGTCGAGATCGTGATCCCCGTGTACAACGAGGAAACCGACCTCGGGCCCAGCGTTCGGCGCCTCGACACCTACCTAGGCGCGACCTTCCCGTTCACGTACCGCATCACGATCGCCGACAACGCCAGCACCGACTCGACGTGGAAGGTCGCCACCGGCCTCGCCAATGAACTGCAGTCGGTCAGCGCGGTGCACCTCGATCAGAAGGGCCGCGGCCGCGCCTTGCACCAGGTGTGGCTTGCGAGCGATGCCACCGTTGTCGCCTACATGGACGTCGACCTGTCGACCGACCTTGCCGCCGTGCTTCCGCTCGTCGCCCCTCTGCTCAGCGGTCACAGCGACGTCGCAATCGGAAGCCGGCTGTCGAAGTCATCGCGCGTGATTCGCGGCACCAAACGCGAGTTCATCTCTCGCACCTACAACCTCATCGTCAAGACCACGCTCTCCACGAAGTTCTCCGACGCACAGTGCGGATTCAAAGCGATTCGAACCGACCGCGCGCGCGAGCTGCTTCCCCTTGTCGAAGACACACAATGGTTCTTCGACACCGAGCTACTCGTTCTCGCCGAACGCTCGGGCCTACGCATTCATGAAGTGCCGGTCGACTGGGTTGATGATCCTGATTCGCGCGTCGACATCGTGCGCACGGCCATCGACGACCTCAAAGGAATCGGCCGACTCAGTCGCGGCCTGGCCACTGGTCGCATTCCACTCGCAGCGCTGCGCTCGCGCACAGACGCAGAGCAAGCAGCACCGGCACCTCCCGGCATCGTGCGCCAACTCATTCGCTTCGCAATCATCGGCGTACTGAGCACACTCGCCTACCTCGTACTCTTCCTGCTCTTCCGCGAAGTGATGAGTGCCCAGTGGTCGAACGCGCTCGCACTGCTGATCACCGCCATTGCTAACACGGCAGCAAACCGCCGCGTCACTTTCGGTGTGGTCGGAAGCCACGATCGACTGCGACACCAGGCGCAAGGGCTACTCGTCTTCGCCATTGGCCTGACGTTGACCTCGGGCTCGTTGATCGTGCTGCACGCGATCAACCCCTCTCCCAGTCGAAGTGTGGAAGTCACCGTGCTTGTCCTCGCCAATATCGGCGCGACGCTCCTGCGCTTCCTGCTCTTCCGCGCCTGGGTGTTCCGTCGTCGCTCCAAGCTCACCCACATCGCTGCGGCGGACTCACTCGCCAACCCATTGCTCACAAGCCCGACCGACCCGAGGAATGCATCATGACTAGCGACCAGACCGGCTCCATTCCACTGCTCGAGCCACCGACCGGTAGCCCGGTTCCACTCGAAACCCCCACCAACCTCGCAACACCGCGCGAACGAAAGACGTTCACGTTCAACACCACACGCACTCGCTGGGAAATCCCAGCACTCATTGCCCTGTTGCTCGGCACCGCGCTGCTCTACATCTGGGACCTCGGATCCTCAGGCTGGGCCAACACCTACTATTCCGCGGCCGTTCAAGCGGCGACCCAGGACTGGAAAGCGTTCTTCTTCGGATCATTCGACGCGGCGAACGCCATCACCGTCGACAAGCCTCCCGCCTCCCTCTGGGTGATGGGAATCTCCGCACGGATCTTCGGAGTGAACTCGTGGGCCATCCTCGTCCCGCAAGCACTGATGGGTGTCGCATCCGTCGGCGTTCTCTTTCTCACGGTGCGTCGTTGGTTCGGCCCCGCCGCTGGAATTCTCGCGGGCCTCGTACTTGCACTCACTCCCGTTGCTGTGCTGATGTTCCGTTTCAACAACCCTGACGCGCTGTTAGTTCTGTTGCTCGTGCTGGCCGCATGGGCCGTCACGATCGCCACCGAAAAAGCATCATGGAAGTGGCTCGTGCTCGCCGGCGTCTTCGTTGGATTCGGATTCCTCACCAAGATGATGCAGGCGTACCTCGTGTTGCCCGCATTCGTTGCGATGTACTTCCTCGCCGCCAACACCACCATCGGCAAGCGCATCCTGCACCTACTCGCCGCCTTCGCCGCCGTGATCGTGTCGTCCGCTTGGTGGATCGTGATCGTCGAGTTGTGGCCCGCCGACTCACGTCCCTACATCGGCGGATCTGAGAACAACAGCATCCTGAACCTGCTCTTCGGCTACAACGGTTTCGGCCGTATCACCGGAAACGAAGCGGGAAGTGTCGTTGGCGGAGGACAAACACCGGGCGCCGGTGCATGGGGCGAGACCGGCCTCAACCGACTCTTCACCTCGTCGTACGGCGGACAGATTTCGTGGCTGCTTCCGGCCGCGCTGCTCTTGTTGCTGGCGATTCTGATTGCCACTCTGCGCGCACCGCGCACTGACCGACTGCGCGCTGCTGCAATCGGGTGGGGTGGCTGGCTCATCATTACCGGCCTCGTTATTTCACTGAGCCAAGGAATCATTCACGAGTACTACACCGTGGCTCTTGCACCCGCGATCGGCGCACTCGTAGGAATCGGTGCGGTATGGCTGTGGGGTGAGCGTTCGAATCTGTGGGCGCGCGTCCTACTTGCGGCAACGACTGGTGTGACTGCGTGGTGGGCGTGGGTGTTGCTCAGTCGCTCGAACACGTTCCTACCGTGGCTAGCCCCGGCAGTTCTCATTGTCGGAATCGGCGCGGCTGCTGGCATGCTCGGACTGCACTGGCTCAGTGCACGGGGTGCGCTCGTGATTGCCGCTGCCGCTCTGATCGCTGGCTTGGCAGGACCCGCCGCGTACGCCGTGAATACAGCGATGACGCCTCATGAGGGTTCACTTCCGACGGCCGGGCCAGCAGTAGCAGGCGGTCGGTTCGGACCTGGCGGTGGTCGAGGACCTGGCGGTGCAGGTGGACCTGGCGGTCAGAACGGCCAGACGCCGCCCGGCGGCCTCCCCCCCGCTGGCGGCCTCCCCGCTGGCGGCTTCCCGGGCGGAGGCGGAGCGGGTGGCCCCGTCGGCGGAACAGGCGGCGCCGGTGGACTACTCAACGGCAGTACACCCACTGCCGAGCTCACCGCACTGCTCAGCGCCAACGCCGATCAGTACACCTGGGTGGCGGCCACTGTGGGCGCGAACCGCGGTGCGGGTTACCAACTCGCCACCGGCAAGCCCGTACTCGCCGTCGGTGGATTCAACGGAAGCGACCCCAGCCCAACACTCGCTGAGTTCCAAGCCCTGGTGGCAGCCCACAAGATTCACTACGGAATCGCGGGCGGCGACGGTCCCGGTGGAGGCGGCGGTCCCGGTGGCCCCGCATCAAGCGGCAGCGCCTCGGAAATCAGCACGTGGGTGCAGTCGAACTTCACCGCAACCACCGTCGGCGGCGTCACGGTGTACGACCTCACGGCACCGACGTCGGGCACCACTTCTTAGAAATTGGTACCGACTACTCAGTCCTGCATCGCTGCCATCACGCTGAGCGACGCAGGGCTGAGTAGTCGCTGGAACTAGTCTCGCTGCGGCGTGTAGATGCCGGAAAGAACTTCGGTGAGCAGCAGTTCGGTGAGTGGGGCTGGCAGTGCTCCCAACAACGCGTTGATGGATGCCATCCGCTCCGGAAGTTCCCCACCTCCCGCAAGCCCGAGACCTTCCAAGGCCGATGCGATGAGTTCTGGCGTCAGATCGGCTGGATCGATGGCAGCGGCGAACGCCACAAGGTTCGCATCAGGGGTTGCGCGCGGAAGTGCGCGAGCAGCAGCGACTGAAGACCTCAAGTCGTCAAGGAATTGTGGCACTACCGGTTCCAGTACCGCGCTGGCCGACACATGCACCGTGGTCGGAAGTCCACTATGCGGAGGCTGCGAGCCAATCAGCCAACCGCGCGCCGACATTTCATCAGCCACCACCAAGACATCGGGTGGTTCGTCTCCCGCGGTATCGGTGAACGCAATCAGAGTGGCATCGGGCGAGCCGACGACGCGCAATCCGTCAATTGCATTGATGCCCTCAGCCATCGCAAGCACCGTGCGACGCGCAGCGAGCGCAAGTTCGCGGTAGCCGTCACGTCCGATGCGATGCACGAAGGCCCACGCCACCGCGGGAGGTCCGCCCGCCCGGGTGCTGAGCAGTGTGGTGTTCACCACCGGATAGCCCGGCCAATCAGCGGTGCTGAACCAATGCCACTTGCGCAAGGCAGCGTCACGGTGCAGCAGCACCGATGAACCCTTCGGTGAGTAGCCGTACTTGTGAATGTCGACCGACACCGACGTCACACCGGGCGTACGCAAGTCGACGGGCGGCAGTGATTCGTTCTCGCGAATGAACGGCAACACCCACCCGCCGATGCACGCATCGAGATGGCACAGGATGCCGCGCTCCAACGCCGCAGCGGCGATTGGTTCAACTGGGTCAACGACTCCGAGCGGATACGACGGAGCCGACACCACGACCAACGCAGTGCGCGCATCCATCGCGGCAATCATCGCGTCGACATCGGCACAGCCCGTCGACGCATCGATCGGAACGGGAACGTACTCGAGATCGAATAGATGGGCCGCCTTGCGGAACGCGGGATGCGCACTGCTCGCAACGACGAGGCGGGCGCGTCCTTCACCGCCTTGGGCACGCCACCGTTCGCGCGCACCCAGCACCGCGAGTGCACACGATTCCGTTCCCCCACTCGTCGCTGTTCCGACGGTCTTCTCATCACCACCCAACAGCGAAGCTGCGGCTGCCACGAGATCGTTTTCAATTCGAGCGAAACTTGGAAATGCTGTCGGGTCAAGGCCGTTGACCGACTGACTCACCTCGTACGCGCGCACGCCAAGTTCGGAAAGCCCAGCGAGTCCGGAGTCATAGACGTAGGCCGTGGTTCGGCCACCCGTCGTCGGCACGTCGTCAGCGCGATACGCGCGAAGCACCGCGATGATCTCGTCCTCGCTCATACCGTGCTCGGGAAGAGGTGCTACGTGGCTCATGACGCCTCCGCGTACTCCGACGTGGACTCATCGAGTCGATAACGGTTGATGAAGATGAAACTCAGAGCCGTCAGCACGGTGGGAAGAAGGGTCATCGTCAAGCCCACTCCTGCAATTGCCGACGACGGTTGCGTCACCGACTGACCATCGGAACTTGAAACAAAACCCGTGAGGGCCAGAATTCCCAGCACCAACGCCGGGCCAATCGCGAATCCAAGAGTCTCGCCCGCAGTCCAGAATCCGGTGAAGACCCCATTGCGTTGTTCACCGTCGATATTGGCTGCCGCGGCGATCGTGTCAGGAAGCATCGACAACGGAAACATCTGCATTCCTGCGTACGCGATTCCGCACATCACGACGGCCACAATCACGCCGATCAACGGCGCACCCACCAACGTCATAATTCCAAGCAGAATCGTGCCCGCGAGAAACAGCAGGGAAGCACGCACGTAACCCGAACGCTTACCAGCGGTCCTGGCCGTGCGCGACCAGTAAGGCATCACCAAGATCGCCGGCGCGACGAGACACACGAACAGCACCGTCACCATTCCCGGCTTGTTGAGCACGTACGTCGCGTAGTACTGAGCACCGGCAAGCATTGACGCGGTAGCGAGCGCTTGCAGAAAGAACGCGGCGAGCAAAGTGACGAACGACTGGTGCCTAGACACGGCGCGCGCCTGCGCGAAGAACGATCCTTCAGCTTGCGGCTTCACGACAATCGGCGCCGGTCGCAAACCCCATACGCAGAGCGCGATTCCGGCTGCCATCAATGCGGCCATCGCTAACGCCATCACGAAATAGCCAAGGCGCTCTCCGCCAAATGCGTCGCGGATTGCGGGAGCGACTGCGCCACTGAGCAAAATCGCAACGGTGAGAAAGACCACGCGTCGGCTCATCAGCGTTGATCGCTGCTGCGGATTCTTCGTCACTTCGGCCGACAGTGCGATGTACGGAACTTGGAAGAAAGCGAACGCGGTCGAACACAACACAAAGAGCACGAACACCCATGCGGCCGCCACTGCAGAGGATGCGCCGGGTGGTACCGCGAACATCAGAATGAACAGCGCCACGAGAGCGATTCCACCGCCGATCAGAAACGGAGTGCGGCGACCCGTCTGCGCTGCGGCACGATCAGAAAGTCGTCCGACGATCGGCAGTGCGAAAACGTCCCACGCTTTGGGGAGAGCGACGACCAGGGCCGCGAGGCCGGCGGCTACCCCGAGAGTGTCCGTGAGGAAGTAGGCGAGCACAAGGCCGGGGACCGTTGAAAAGACTCCCGTACCCACCGACCCGAACGCGTACCCATTGACGGTGCGTCGGGGCAGTACATCGGGAATCTCTTGCGTGACAACCTGAGTCATAGAGCGAGGCTAGCGCGGGTGAGGAGGGTGGATGGGAGAGGCGAAGGTCTCAATGCACGCCAAAAGCCCACCGATCAACCCAAGTAGCTGCGAATTCCTTCGAACAAGCCATCGGCCACACGCTGCCGTCCGGTCTTTGATTCCGCAATGGCGGCGTCAGCGCTATTGCGCATGTTCAGCGTTTCGACGATCACGGTAGGAATGGTCGACACGTTCAAGGTGCCCTGCATACGGTCGGGCGCAACGTTGGGAATGAGGTATGTCGAACCCCGAAGTCCGTTGGCTGCAAGCCCACTGAGAATTCGCTTTGCCAGAGTCACCGACTTCGTTGCCTTGGCAAGGGACGTGTACCCCGTCATGCGGGCGGGCGTGTAGACAAACGCTCCCCGCCCGTAACTCGGACCGCCGTCAGCGTGAATCGACACTTCGATATCCGCGTGCACCTGTCCACCAAGCAGTCCCCGCGCCTGGATGCACGGACCGTACGTCGTCCAATTGTTGGCATTGCGCGTCAACACAACGACAGCTCCCGCGGCAGTCAACCGTTGCGCGAGTCGCTTCGCCACGTCATAGGTGTACGTCGCCTCCGGCAATCCGCCGCGCGACTGGGTGCCCGTGGTGTTGCAGATCTTGTTCAGGCCCACCCAGTAGTGGCGATTGATCTGGCTCACGTGCGACGAGTTGCCCAGGTTGTGTCCCGGATCAATGACGATCACCCGACCGGTGAGAGGCCCCGTGACCGCTGGCTTCAACAGGCGCGGTCGCGGCCATGAAGACGGCCACGACACCGGGTTTCCCTTACCAACACCCGGCTCCCAATTCGGATACCACGTCGGGTGGGTTACTGCGTTGCTGTTCAGCGACGCTGATGCAATGAGTGGCACAGCGGGTTGATGTGCGGGTGTTTGCGCCATCGAAGGTGCGACCGACAAACAACCCACTGCAATCGCGGTCGCCGCTACAAACAGGGTGGTACGCGCGCTCACTGTGGATGCTCCAGTCGGTATTGCCGCAAGGCCCGAGACAACTGACTTCCAGTGTCACACGTCGCGGCACCTTTCTCGGCACCGATGAGGAGCCGTGACCTACTTCACCTGAATTTGCGCAAGCGGGGTGAGAGGCGGCGACGGTGCGTTTGCAGTTGCCGGTGCCCAAGGCGTTGTCCACGCCACCAAGGAACCGCCCTTACAAAACTGCTTCACCGGAATTCCGTAGACGCCGGCGCGGTGCGGCCAGGTCACTCGAGTTGGCAAATAGAGCGGCACGTTGAAGACCTGCGCGGCACCTTGTGTTGTCCAGACCACCGTGTGGCCACCGTTGTGCCCCGCGACAACACGCGACTTCCATCCCGCAACGTGGCGCGGCACAAGGTTTCGGAAGGCGGCGCCGTAGAACACCATCACCTTGAGCGTCTGGCCCTCATTCGACATGCAGCCGTGCTGAATTTCCATCGTGTAGATGCTCGTTTGGCCCGCGTACGCCTGCTTACCATTCAATTCGATAATCGCGTGCGCTTCGGCTGGCACGACTCCCGCCGCAAGCACTCCGGCTGCGGTGAGCAACGAAGCTGCAGTGATGGACACGGTGCGCAGGGAGAGCAGGTTTGGAAGTCTCATGCCGCAGAAGGTAGCACCGAACCGAACGGAACCAAAGCAAGCGATCCGAGCCATCGCACTATCGTGACGTCATGAGCGTGTTGAGTGAACCCGGAACCACCACCATCGCCGCCCACCTCGTGCGGCGCTTTCGCGAACTCGGCGCCGACGAAGGCTTCGGCATCGTCGGCGATTTCGCCCTTCGTCTGTTCGCGGCGATCTACGCCGAGGGTTTCCCGCTTCTGGTCACGGCCGACGAACAGGGCGCCGCATTTGCCGCCGACGCCTACGCGCGGTTGCGCGGGTTTGGGGTCGTAGGCGTCACGTACGGCGTTGGTGGACTCAAAGTGGCGAACGCAACGGCAGGCGCGTGGGCCGAGCAGGTACCCCTTCTTGTCGTCAGCGGCGCTCCCGGAGTCAGCGAGCGGAAGCCCGGCGTTCTTCTGCACCACAAGATCAAGGACTTTGATACCCAGCACGAGGTTTTTGCCGATCTCACCATCGCGCAGGCAGTGCTCGACAATCCGTTGATTGCCGCAGCGGAGATCGACCGAGTGCTCGTCGCCATGCTCGCTGAACAACGACCCGGATACATCGAAGTTCCACGCGACATGGTCGGCGTTGCGATTCGCAATGTTGAAGGACCACTGCAGCGCGTACTTCCACGCGTCGATGAAGCACGCCTGACGGCCGCCGTCAGTGAAGTCATGGGGCGATTGCGGCTGTCTGAAACAGCCGTCGCCATGGCTGGAGTGATGGTGTGGCGACGCGACCTTGCCGAGTCACTCAAACTCTTCGTCGAACGAAGTGGCATGCCCGTTGCCAGTGGCGCACTGTCGAAGGGCGTCTTCGACGAGCGTCACGAACTTGCTCTCGGTATCTACCAAGGGGCAGTGAGTCCCGCACACATCGTTGAGCGCGTCGAGCAGGCTGAGGTCATACTTAGTTTGGGCGTGCTGAACACCGACCTCACCACGGGCGCGTTCACGGCCGAACTCGATGACGCGCGACTGATTGAATGCACCGATCACGATGTCACTGTCGGGTTGCGCACTTACCGCGATGTGCCACTGCATGCATTCATTCCTGCGTTGGCCGAGGCTGCCGGCAGGGGGCGCCTAGGCATTGAAGGCGAAACCCCTGATGCCGACATTGGTTTCACTCCCAGGCCTGGCGTCGCCCTCAGTGTCGAGACGATCATGAAATGTGTCGAGGCAGCTATTGATGATCGCCACGGTTTGATCATCGAACCGGGGGAATGCCTGTTCGCTTCGGTCGATCTCGCGGCGCCGGCGTGGTCGTTGAGCAGCGCCTACTACGCGACCATGGGCTACTCGGTGCCAGCGGCCCTGGGCGCGGGTAAGGCCGACCCCAAGCGTCGACCGGTCGTTCTCGTCGGCGACGGCGGATTCCTGATGACCGGACTTGAAGCGCTGCACGCCGCGTTCCATGGTGTGCACCCTCTCATCATCGTGATCGATAACGAGGGCTACGGAACTCAACGGCCCATGCTCGACGGGCCGTTCAACGACATTCCGCAACTGAAGTCTGAACTCCTGCCCGAAGCCTTCGGCACGGGTCACGGCGCTCTGTGTGTCACCGAAGGCGAACTCGATGTCGCACTGAAGCGAGCTGTGAACGCCGATGAACTGGTAATCATTCGCGCGCTGGTCCCCAAGGGAGTTCCCAGCGCCGCACTGACCCGCCTGACCGATGCTCTCGGAAAGCGAATCTGAGGCGACGCCGGGACGCTCGGTTCGAAAAACTAGGCGACGAGGCGGCCAGAGCTGTCGATGCGCGCCTGACGGCGGCCCAACGTCGAGTACGGCGAGGTGCGCTCAAGCGCGACCACGTCGACGACCCACTCGTTGCCTGACGGGAAGACCTCGACCTCAACCTCAACATCGGATTCAACGAGTCCCACGGTCGCCCACGAGGTAGCGAGAGACAGGGCGCCTGCGTAGTCGACACCGGTGGTCAACTCGTAGACACCTCCCCAGCGCGAGAACCACGTGCCGGAGGTGGGAATGGACGATGAACTCTGCGTAGTGGTCATGATGCCTTCCTAGCGGGGGAATGTGTCTCCATCCCACCACTGCGGTAACCACCATGTGAACGCTTACACGAGGAAAGTGGCGTGGGTCACGCCAATTTCACCGATTATCGGACTACGTCGTTATCCTTCCGTGATGATTACGGAACGTATACGGGAATCCGCTCGGCGTACAGCCTTGGTTAATCGTGCTGCAATCTGCCCGCAGTAGCCCTAGTGTGGCGCCACGGTCCATGGGCAGACCGGCACAGAATGTCCCCCAATTTTCAGGAGACCCACGATGACTCACATCAGCGCGACGGTCGACGGAGTGCACCGCCAAGGAGACGTGGAGCCTCGTACGCTCCTTGTTCACTGGCTGCGCGAATCCCTCGGCCAAGTCGGCACCACCGTCGGATGCGACACCTCGAACTGCGGCGCCTGTACGGTGCTGGTCGAAGGTCGCAGCGTGAAGTCGTGCAGCGTGCTTGCCGTTCAGATTGATGGCAAGTCGGTGACCACGATCCAAGGACTCGCCGAGGGCGAGGAATGGCACCCCGTGCAGAAGGCCTTCAAGGAGTGCCACGGCCTCCAGTGCGGCTACTGCACTCCCGGCATGGTGATGGCCTCCGTTGACCTGCTGAACGAAAACCCCAACCCCACCGAAGCTGAGATTCGCGAGGGCCTCGAGGGCAACCTGTGCCGCTGTACCGGCTACCACAACATCGTGAAGGCCGTCGCGATGGCCGCCGCCGAGATGGGAGCGTCCAAGTGACCGCCACCGCCGAGACCACCGACACCACGAAGGCAATCGGTCGCCCGATTCGTCGCAAGGAAGACGAGCGACTGCTGCATGGCCGCACGAACTGGACCGACAACATCCAGCTTCCTGGCACCATCCACATGGCAACTCTTCGTAGCCCCATGGCACACGCGAAGATCACCAACATTGACATCTCGGCAGCGGTTGCTTCCGAGGGCGTGCTTCACGTCTACATCGGCGCCGACTTCCCTGACCTGCCCGGAACGACGTGCGTATGGCCGGTCACCGACGACATCGTCATGAGCCACATGCCCGCGATTTGCACCGACGAAGTGCGTTACGTCGGCGACGTTGTCGCCATCGTGCTTGCGACTGATCAGAACCTCGCGGTCGACGCATTGCAGCTCATCGATATCGACTACGAGCCCCTGGGTGCTGTGGTCGACATGGAAGAGGCACTCAAGCCCGGATCACCGCTCGTGCACGAGTCGGCCGGAACGAACCTGTGCTACACGGCCAAGATGCCATGCGGTGACTACGAAGCGGCCAAGGCAAAGGCCGACGTCGTTGTCTCGCGTCGCTTCATCAACCAGCGCTTGATTCCCAACACGATGGAGCCGCGTTCAGTCGTCGCTGCGCCCATGGGAATGAGCGATGAAATCACGATCTGGACCTCCACTCAGATTCCTCACGTGTTGCGCGTACTGCTCGCGTTGCTCACAGGAATTCCCGAGAACCACATCCGCGTGGTTGCCCCCGACGTTGGTGGCGGCTTCGGCGCGAAGCTGCAGATCAACCGCGAAGAGGTCTTGGCGCTCGTACTCGCCAAGAAGCTGGGCCGACCGATCAAGTGGACTGAAGCACGCAGCGAGCACTTCGTCTCAACCCACCATGGCCGCGACCAGATCCAGGACATCGAGATCGCCGCGACCAAGGACGGCACAGTGCTGGGCATGAAGGTCGACCTGTTGGCCGACATGGGTGCCTACCTGCAGATCATCACGCCCGGAACGCCGCTGCTCGGCATGTTCATGTACTCGGGCATCTACAAGATGGAAGCACTCGACTTCACGTGCACCGGTGTGTACACGACGAAGACGCCCACCGACGCTTACCGCGGCGCTGGTCGTCCCGAGTCGACGTACGCCATCGAACGCATCATGGACGAACTCGCTGCCGAACTCGGCATGGAGCCCATGGAACTGCGTAAGAAGAACTGGATCAAGCATGACGAGTTCCCCTACACGCAGATCGCTGGCCTCACGTACGACACCGGAAACTACGAGGCAGCCACCGAGCGGGCCATGGAAATGTTCGGCTACGAGGCACTGCGCGTTGAGCAGGAAGCACGTCGCGCAGCCGGCGATCCCGTTCAGCTCGGTATTGGTATCTCGACGTTCACCGAGATGTGCGGTCTGGCACCGTCGCGCACCCTCGGCGCCCTCAAGTACGTCGCAGGTGGTTGGGAGCACTGCACGGTTCGCGCTCTGCCCACCGGCAAGATCGAACTCATCACCGGAACCTCACCTCACGGTCAGGGACACGAAACCGCGTGGAGTCAGATCGCAAGCGACATCATCGGCGTTCCCGTCGAAGACATTGAGGTCGTGCATGGCGACACCGGTCGCTCGCCTTACGGCATGGACACCTATGGCTCGCGTTCACTCGCTGTCGGTGGCCAGGCCATCAAGTTAGCCGGTGAGCGTTTGGTCGAGAAGGCTCGCATCATCGCGGCACACCAACTTGAGGTGAGCCCCGACGACGTCGAGTTCTCTGCTGGTACGTACTCGGTCAAGGGCGACCCCGAGAAGTCCACGACGATTCAGGCTGTGGCTTTCGAGGCGTTCACGGCGCATAACCTTCCCGATGGCGTCGAGCCGACGCTCAGCCCC
>Ga0194042_1000492_pt1 | contig 13158 bp, 9 predicted proteins | sample JunL4412m_MetaG_FD_148974 | JGI IMG/M metagenome (GOLD analysis project Ga0194042, IMG submission 148974) | Anoxic zone freshwater microbial communities from boreal shield lake in IISD Experimental Lakes Area, Ontario, Canada - Jun2016-L442-12m | ecosystem: Environmental > Aquatic > Freshwater >...
CTCTGGGAGTCGCACGATCTGTCGTTTCACTGGCGTACGCGCCGCGGCGGGCATCGAGAGGTGAACGGGGCGACGTTCTCGCACCGCGACCGACGGCCACCCTTGCCGACCATGGCAGCGTGGCAGCACGAGACGGTTGTGCCGCTGCTCCCAATGGACGACAGCGAAGGGCCGACGCTGTGGAGCGTGCTGCGTGACCGCGCGACGGTCCGCGACGCATCTGCACCGATTGATCTCGACACATTGGCGCAGTTTCTGTGGTGGCATCGCATCGTGCGCGACGTGCCGATGGATGAAGCACGCGGAATCGAATATCCACAGTCGCGTCGAACGTATCCCGGTGGGGGTGCCACGTACGAGCTCGACCTCTTTCTCTCGACCCGCGACGTGGCAGGTCTTGGCGACGGCCTGTGGTTCTACGACGCAGGTATGCACACCCTCGTGCTGGTGTCAGCGGACACCACCGCGCGCGATCAGCTGTTCGCCGATGCGGAGATCTCGACGGGTGGTACCGGCACGCCTCAGGTCCTGATTACCTATGGCCTGCGGATCGGTCGCAACTCGTGGAAGTACGAAGGAATGGCGTATCGCCTGGCGCTTATGGACGCCGGCGTCCTCTATCACCACGCGTACCTCGTGGGCGGCGCGCTCGGCATCGGCATCTGCGGTCTCGGCAACGGAGACACGACGCTCTTCGAGCGCATCATCGCGCGCCCCGAGGGCGACTACGTAAGCATCGCTGAGCTAATGATCGTGGGGATGGTCTGATGACCACAGCGATGCTTGATCCCGTGGCGCACATTTTTGCCGACCCTCAACGCGTCTTGACCGACCCCGCAGACTTTTATGCAGACCTCCATCGCGGGGGTGACGGGGCGCAACAGGGGTGGGGAATCCAGCTGTGGGGGTATGACGCCGTGCGTGACGCGCTGCGTTCGCCTTTGCTCACCGTCAGCCCCTCCGGTACGCCCGCGCGCAGCAGCGATCCGTGGCTGGCCGACGTTATCGCCCGCATGCCGTCGATGACCGATGGTCCGGATCGCGACAGCGCGATCCGCGCGCTTCGCTCGGCCTTCACACCGCGCGCGGCGGGGGAGTCGGACGACATCGCGCGATCAACGGTCGCGGCGGCGCTTACAAACGCAGGTGCCCATGGCGGGCCGGTCGACATCATCGGCGAGCTTGCGGCACCAGCGCTCCCCGCCTTCCTCCTCGCTGCGCTCGGGCTCGAAGGAGCCATCGATGCAGCCGTCCTTGCTGCCGCGGGGCGAGCCGTGACGCTGGAACTGTTGCCGTGGGCTGATCCCTCTGTCGAGCGGATCGAGGCGATTCGTTCAGCGCATGACAGCCTCTTGGCCTTCGTCGCAGCGGAGCGCGACAATGGGCGGGTCGATCTGCTCGGACGACTGCTGGCCGCCGTCCCCGATGACCGTGACGCCGTGTCGACGATCCTGCTGCTACTGGTCGGTGGGCAGGAGACTATTACGAGCCTCGTGGCGATGTCTCTGGAGTTCTGGAGCGGCAATCAGGCGACCGGGGCCTCCCTCGACGACGTCGTCGATGAGTCCGCGCGCCTCGCGCCACCGATCCACATGCTTGCGCGTACTGCTCTGACCGACCTCCAGTGCGGCACGATCAGCATCGGCGCTGGTTCGCCCGTGATTATCCTGCTCGGCGCTGCGCTTCGCGATCCTGACGCCTTCGACCGGCCCGACCACGCCGTCTGGAGTCGCTCGAGCGACCGCGGTAATCGGGCCATCGCATTCGGTGGCGGTCCGCATCAATGCCTCGGGCGGGCCTACGCGCAGTTGCTCGTGACCGAGATCCTCCGTCAGATCGATTCAACGTGGCCGGATTGGCGGCAGCGAGAGCGTAGAGCCAGCGGCTGGACTGCTGTGCCCGTATTTCAAGGTCCGACGTCGCTGCTGCTTGACGTTGCCGACCGCCACCCGCACGGCACCACGAATGCCGCGCGTAAACCCTTGGAGGAAGCATGAGTTCCGGTGAAACACCCCCGGCTGCCTCGCAGCCGCCGACCCCATCGGCCGAGCCGACTGCGCCGACGTCCGGCCCGACGACGGACACCTTCGGCGTCAAGCCACCAGCGCCGACGATGACGGGGGCGGATCGGTTCGACTACCTCGCACAGGTCGTTCGACCGAACCTTCTGATCGCTCTGATCGCAATCGTGCTGGTGATCGCCGGCGCGACGCTCTGGGCGACCCTCGCCTCGATCACGTCGTCGACGAGCGTCACGATGGCTGTCGTACCGTTCCAGGGCTTCTCGAACGTGGCCGCACCAGACGCCGGTACCGTCACGAAGCTCGATGTGCAGCTTGGAGACAAGGTCGCTGCCGGGAAATTGATCGCGGTTGTCACGACGGGCGATGGCAAGCTTGTCGAGGTGCGGTCGCTAGCCGCTGGCACAGTAATCGACATCACCCGCGACCTCGACTCCGTGGTCAATGCCCTCGACTCGATCGTGGCGATCGCTCCGACCGGCGAGCCGAGGACGATCATGGGCTACCCCGGAGAGGGGTCGATCCAAGACGTCAGCCCGGGGCAGTCCGCCGTAGTGTCGGCGTACGGATGTCCGACGCTCGCGACGACCGTTGCTTCGGTGGCTCAGTTCCCCCACACAGTCGATGGGGTCTACGCGCTTCTTGGAGTGCGGGGGCTGGCGATGGAATTGATGTCCGAGCAGACCGGCATTGAGGTGCGCCTTGACACCCCCAAGACGTGGTGTCCGCAGGTCGCGTATGGCGCCCTCGTCGACGTCGTGATCACCACCGGAAGTACTCACCCGATCTCGTATGTCACGCCGTAAAGAACCGTCATGAGCACACAAACACCCATCACTCCGAGCACACCAACTGGGCACTCTGGTCGCGTTAAGGTGCCAACCATCGCGCAGATGGAGGAGGCGGACTGCGGCGCAGCCAGTCTTGGCATGATCCTCGCGCACTACGGGTGCTGGGTTCCGCTTGAGGAACTCCGCGTCGCCTGCGGCGTATCGCGTGACGGTGCCAATGCGCTGGCCGTCGTCAACGCGGCCCGGCACTATGGATTTGAGGCTCAGGGTGGTCGCGTGACCGCGGAGGAGATGCGCGACCGTTCGATGCCTGCGATCGGCTTCTGGCGGCAGAGCCACTTCGTCGTGATTGAAGGCATCGTCGGCGACACCGTCTTCATCAACAATCCGACGGGTGGCGAGGAGAAGATTACCTTCGCTGAGTTTAAGAAGAACTACAGCGAGATCGGCTTGTTCTTTCAGCCGACCGACAAGGTCGAGAAGCGCGCCCGAGAGAACATCGGCTTGCGGGGGACGCTTGGGGCAATGGTCGCGTCGTCGCGCAATGCGATCTTGTTGATCGTCCTCTCAGGACTGTTGCTCTCAATTCCCGGTGTAGCGGCGCCGGTGCTGACGTCGATGTTTGTCGACAGTGTCCTTGGCGCCACGGGCACTGTTCCGGTTCTTGGCGTGATCATCGCGGGCTTCGTGCTCGTAACAGCGCTGATTTTTTCGCTGACCCTGCTCCAGCAGCTCTGGATGCTGCGCTTGCAGATGCGGCTCTCGGGCCGGCAGACGGAACGCTTCCTGACGCACATGATTTCGCTGCCGACGTCGTACTTCGACGCCCGCCAGCCGGGCGGCCTCGTGCAGAAGGTCCTGATGAACTCACAGCTCGCCCAGCTCCTCTCGGGCCAGCTCGGTACCGTGGTGATCAACGCCGTCTCGATGGTCGTGTACGCCGTCGTGATGTTCTTCTATAGCCCGACACTGACGTTTGTCGGTATCGGTATGGCTGCCATCAACCTCGTGGTCCTCTGGTATATCGCCCGCGTGCAGACGGTCGAGAATCAGCGTCTGCAGCAGGCGCAGGTTCTGCAGACGGGGCAGGCATTCGTTGGTCTGTCGCTGATCAGCAACATCAAGGCAATGGGCAGCGAGAATGAGTTCTTCAACCACTGGGCCGGCGCTCAGGCGATTGCCACGAACGCGGAGCAGCGCGTCGGGCGGCTCACGCAGGGCGTATCAGTGATTCCCGCCGTGCTGATTGTGCTCAATACCGTAGTCATCCTCACAATTGGCTCAGAACTGATCTACAACGATGCGCTGACGATCGGTGGACTGGTTGCCTTCCAAGGACTCTTGCTCTCGTTCGTCTCACCACTCGGTCAGTTCGTGACCGCGGCAGACCAATTCCAATCCGCGCGTGGTCAGATCGAGCAGCTCTCCGATGTCACGTCGTATCCGGCAGATCCCCTGGCCCGCAGCGTGGACGAGATCACCTCAGCCTCGCTCGATCCTCAGCCAATGCCCGTTGCTCGTCTTGCGGGTCGAATCGAACTGCGCGGCGTCTCGTTCGGCTACAACCCGTCACGTCCACCGTTTCTCAAGGATTTCGACCTCGTCGTCGAGCCCGGGCAGCGGGTCGCGCTGGTCGGGCCGAGCGTCAGCGGGAAGTCGACCGTTGGCAATCTCATTACGGGCCTGTTCGCACCGTGGTCGGGCGAGATCCTGCTTGATGGCAAACCACGCGACGCCTGGCCGCGCGAGCTCGTCACCGCATCGCTCGCCAAGGTCGATCAGCAGATCATGCTGTTCCAGGGGACAGTCCGGCAAAACATGTCGCTCTTCGACGCAACGATTCCCGCTGACGACATCCGACGCGCTGCAGCGGACGCGCAGATCCTCGACGAGATCGACCGACGCACCGGTGGTTTCGGCTCGCCGGTAAACGAGGGCGGCACGAACTTCAGCGGCGGTCAGGGCCAGCGCATGGAGATTGCACGCGCGCTTGCGGGCAATCCCTCAATCTTGATCCTTGACGAGGCGACAAGCGCGCTCGATGCGGTTGCGGAGGCGCGGTTCGGCGACGCGCTGCGCGCACGTGGCATCACCGTGATCATGATCGCGCACCGCCTCAGCACGATTCGGGATGCCGACTTGATTGTCGTGCTCGACGAAGGCGCGGTCGTCGGTCGTGGGACGCACGAGAGCCTGTTGGAGAACTGTCCGACGTACGTGACACTCGTGGGGGATGCATCGTGAACAGCACCGAAGCCACGCCGAACGTGGCCGATGGACAGGCGAGACAGCCGCGAATAGTGGCGCCAGACGAACGCATCTCGATCACGGGCGGAGACGCCATGGTCTTTATCCAAAAGTCGGATCGCAGCGGACGCCGCATCGCCGTCGGGCAAATCAAGGCTCCAGCCGTGATCGTCGGCGCGTCTCCACCACCTGGGTGCGATGTGATCCTCGTGCCGTTCAGCGATTGCCAGGCCGCGCCAGCGACGAGCCTCCCTGCGGATACGGATACCGCATTGGGGGCGCTGATCGGGCCTGCCGTAGCGGCCTTTGCGGAGGCCGATTCGGCCGAGCGTGATCGCCTCGGGCGCGTGGCGGCAAATCAGCGTCTCGATGTTACTTCGGCGATCGATGCGGTGGCAGAAGTGATGGACCGACCAGACAAGACCGGCGCGCGCAACTCCACGCACCTTGTCGCGCTCGATGCGGCGATGGGAGAGGTCGGCAAGTATCTCGGCGTGCGATTTCCCGACCTTGATGACTCCATCGAGCATTTCGAGCCGATCGTCGATGCGGCCAACATGGCGGGCTGCCGTGCGCGCCCCGTGCTCCTGAGTGGCTCGTGGTGGTCTCAGGCGATTGAGCCGGTCATCGCCTTCCGTGGCGACGACGCCCATCCCGTGGCGTGCGTGCCGCGTAGCGAGGGACGCTACATCGTGTACGACCCCACGAACGACACGCGCGTGCCACTCGAACGCGTCACCGACCTGGTCACCGAGGGCTACGCCTTCACGCGACCGATCCCACCAATGGCCTCTTCGGCCAAAGCCTTCCTACGGTACGCGATGCGCAATGCGCGTTCGACGCTGCGGACGCTCATTCTTGCGGGCTTTCTCGCGGCGATGGCGGGGCTCGCGACACCGCTCGTCACCACCCTGTTCTTCAACCTGGTGATCCCGCAGCGGAGCAATTCGCTGCTGCTTGAGGTTTCCGTCTTGCTGCTTGGCGCCGCCGCCGCGCTGGGAGTCCTGTCGTGGACGCGCAATATCGCGCTGCTTCGGCTCGAAGGCGTGTTACAGCAAGAGATGGAGCCGGCGATCTGGAATCACATGCTGCGTCTACCGAGCGGGTTCTTCCGCCAGTTCACCGCGGGCGATCTTGTCAACCGTGTGCAGGGGATCGATACGATCCGCCAGCTGATCGGCGGCTCGGTCCTCAACGCCTTCCTGACCCTGATCTTTTCCGTGGTCAATCTCGCGATCCTGTTCGTCTACTCCCCACAACTCGGCGTGGTCGTGCTGGTCGTCGTGATCGTCATGATGGTGCTCCTGGCCGCGATCAACATCGCGAACATCCGCAACCAGCGCGATGGCTTCACCGCTATCGGTGGCCTCTTCGGCTTCCTCTTCCAACTGCTGGGGGCCGTGCCAAAAATCCGCGTCGCAGGCGCAGAGCCCCAGCTTGTCACGCAGTGGGCGGCCCAATTCCGGGTGCAGCAGCTGGCGTCGTATCGGTCCGGACGGATCGCTGCGCTGTCGACCGCACTGTCGACGTCCTTCGCCACGCTGATCACGACGGTCGTGGTGATCTACGGCGGCATGGTGCTGCGCGACGAGCTCTCGAGCGGCGCGTTCCTCGGCTTTCTGTCGGCCGCCGGGATGTTCACGGGCGCCGTGGCCGGCATGGCCTTCGCCTTCGGGCCGCTCGGAGCCTGCGTGCCGCTATTCGAGCGCCTGCAGCCGATTCTCGACGAGGAGCCCGAGCAGAAGCTTGATGCCATCAACCCCGGTGTGCTCGCTGGCAGCATCGTCGTACGGGACGTCGCGTTCCGATACTCGTCGGACGCGCCGCTGGTGCTCGACGGCTTTAACCTCGAGATCAAGCCGGGCGAGTTTCTTGCTGTGACGGGGCCGAGCGGGTCTGGCAAGTCGACGATCCTCAAGGTCATTCTGGGTCTAGAGACGCCTACGTCGGGCACGGTCTCCTACGACAACGTCGAGCTCGCGAGTCTTGACCGCACGGCGATTCGACGGCAAATCGGCGTCGTGATGCAAGAGGCGCGTCCGATGCCCGGTTCAATCCTCCAGGCGATTGTCGGCCAGTCGGGCAGCAGTGAGGCGGCTGCGTGGGAGGCGGTCGAAGCGGTCGGCTTGGCGGATGAGATCCGCGCGATGCCGATGCAGATGCGCACCATGATTTCTGCCGGCGCAGGCCAGCTCTCCGGAGGCCAGTTGCAGCGCATCCTGCTCGCGCGCGCCCTCGTCACGAAGCCGAGCATCATCTTTTTCGACGAAGCGACGAGCGCTCTCGACAATGTGGCGCAGGATCGTGTCACGCAGAGCGTGAAGGATCTCAACGCCACCCGGCTTGTGATTGCGCACCGGCTCGAGACGATCAAGACTGCGGATCGCATCGTTGTGGTCGATGCGGGACGCGTCGTACAGTCGGGAACCTACGAAGAGCTCGCGTCGCAAGAGGGTCTCTTCCGCGATTCCGTGATGCTCGAGACCACCAAGGGCGACTCCTAGGCGAGGTAGCGAGTTGAGATAGTTCGTCGGCAGCGCTAGGCGCGGGAGCTATGCGCGCACCATCCGCACCGCATCCACCGCGGCATCGGAGTTGGCGCCAGCCGCCACGAGCGCAGCGCAGAGTGCTGTCTCGGACCGCTCGAGGAGCGCCGCTCGAGCCTCGCGTGGCTGGTCGGCTGCCACGGCGAGCTCGACCGCAAGACGGAGGACGGTGCGGCGCAGGTGGGCCGTCTCCGCGCGCGTGGTGAGTCGCCGGAGGGCGCGGTCGATCGGTGCTCCGTCAAACCAGTCCTCCACGGTGGTGCCGTCGGTCAGGAGGACCTCACTCGTCCGCGGATCGTGGCGCACCAGGGGGATGTCAAGGCGTTCGAGGGCGCGGCGGTCGGCGCTGCCCAGCAGCAGGGCTCGCCTGCCGTAGGCGCGCTCGGTTGGGTCGTTGGATCCCAGCAGACGGGCGCCAGGCCGCATCAGCGCAGCAAGCTGTACCTCGCGCTGGCGGCCGTCGGCGAGAACGGCAGGCCCGAGCGAATCGTGGAGGATTCTGTAACAGACGAAGGTCGAGCGCAGCACGACGCGTCCAGGGGCGTCCGCCAGCGCCTGGATGCTGCCAATGAGTGCTTCGCGCAATTCGGGGTCGGAGATCGCCGCGTCAACGACGTCATAGCCGGCCATGATGGCGTCTCTTAGCGCCCCCGCTTCGCCGCCCACTGGCCGCCATGCGGGGAGTGCCCAGCGCACGACGCCGTCGGACGCGACGTTGCCGGCGTCGCGATCGCCGAAGTCCGAGCCCGAGAACGGCAGGCGTAGGATCCGCGGTGGCGTAACGGTGCCGATGTCCTCGACGTCGCCGTCCGGGAGGTATGTCAGACAGGTGACGGCTCCGGTCGGCCACACGGTCTCCCCGAGCAGCTGGTCGGCAACGGTCGCGCCCAGATGGTGCGGCTGAAGCATCGTCTCGACGTCGATCAGGTGCGGCAACGATTCCGCGAGGATCACGTTGTCGAGCCACATGTCCCGGGCCTCGAGCAGTTCGAGCAGCCCGAGCCATGCGCCGTAGCACCGTCCCCAGAGGATCACATCGTCGGCATTCGTCGCGCCAGCGGGGATCAACTCGTCCCACCCGTATCCAGCGCACGCGAGGTGCGCCCGTACGGGGAGCCCGATCCCTGCAGCCTGGAGTGCCGGGTGGTCATTGAGAAGGGTGGCGAGTCGCGAGAATGCGACGGCTCCATCCTGAGGCTTCGGTTTGTAGGCGACCCTTAGATCGTCGTCGAACACGATGATGGCAACCGACTGGCCACCTTCGTGCGGATCGCCGGCGTCGCACCGGATGCTCTGGACGGCGGTGGGGAGCTCGGTGCGTCCAAGCATCGACACGATCGCTGACAGGTCGGTGGTCAGGCGATCGGCGAGCCCATCAATGAACGCGAACCAGTCCGCCGTTGCGCAGCCGATCGGGTATGCCAGTGCCGGCATCTCCTCGAGGCGTGCGAACCACGCCGCCCCGTCACCGGGGAGTCCCACGTCCGGGGGAAGGGCAAGGGTGTGCGCAGCCATCGCTTCGGGCTCAATCGCGCGAACCACGGCCTTGATGACGCGTTGCGCAAGAGAATCGGCGAGAGCATCGACTGCAGGCTGCGAGAGCGCAACGGGCCAGCGCTGTACGCGCTCCGCAGCGAGCACCCGACCAGCGGACAAGAAATGCCGCCAGACGTCAGCGTAGATCGGCCCCATCGGAACGACATCGGTCGGGTCAATCGGTGCATCGCAGGCAATCAGCAGACGGTCCAGCGCCGAGACCCAGGGGGGGCCGGCGTCGTTGTCGGCAGTGGCGTTCGCTGGCGCGTCGGCACGAAAGCTCACGGGCGAGAAGCCGCGTTCGAGGTCAGCGGTGGTGAGCCCGATGGTATCCAGAACCTGCGGTAAGAGCTCAGGTTGATCGCCGGTTACCACGGCGCACCAAGCGTCAACAAATTCCGCGTCCGCCGGGCCGGATGGGGCAAACCAGTGGCCGTCGACCCTTTCGGAGAAGGGGGCGGCCTTGAGAACCACGTCAATGAACGCTTGAGTCGAGCGTCGCGTCACGGGGCAAAACTACCACATGGTCAAGAGGAGGTGATGATCTCGAATCCGATCGTTCACTATCGTAGAATGAGGACATGATTGAGATGCTTCTGACGCGTCGAACTTCGCCAGAACTTGGCTCTATGGAAGCCGGTCCGCGGGCGATTGTGGTCGAGGCGCTTGGTGTCATTACGCCGGATCGCTATGGCCGGATCGTGGCTTATGCAGAAGCGAATGCGCTTGAGCCAGGGGCGGTACTCAACCTCGCCACCGGCCTACGGGTGTATCCACCGGAGCGGCTACCGTCGAACGGTGGGCGACCGTCGGCTGCTCGACGGAACGCTGATATCGGTGCGGGTACGTGGTCGGAGGTTCTCGCAGAGCTGGAGGCAAGCGCACCAGCGGTTGTCGGGCGGGCCTGGGATTCCGCGGGCTACGGCGCGTTCCTCGCGAAGGGAGACGGCGTTTCGTTTCGATGGCAGGTCGTCGCGGCACTTCGACGCTGCCGCGCGGCCGGCATCCCGGTCGTTCTTACCGTCACCGCTCCGCCGGAGTTTGTCGCTGGCATGCGGGCGATGCTCGGTGGCATCGGCCTGCCCCTGATGTTCACGTCCGAGTGCGGCGCGCATAAGGACGATGGAACGCTCTGGGGCGCCTGCCTGCGGGAGCATGCGCCCGCAGCGGCGCTGACAGAGCTACTCGTCATCGAGGACGCCTGGGAGCACTGTGCAACCGCGGCGGCACATGGCGCCACGGCGTGGTGGTTAGACGGCGACGAGGATGCTGCATCGCTGATCGCGGCACTCGACGCAATTGCGGCTGCGCACTGAGTTTCGTCACGGCTTAGTTGCGGCGATGGCTGGGACGTGCGATGGAGGAGCTGTGAATCCCACCGTTGCGGTCGTTGCGTGAGTAGGCCGACAGCTGGATCGTCTCACCTTCGACGATGAGACCAGACCCCGACACCGTCGGGCCGTGCAGGCGCAGATCCTCGCCAAGACCCGGGCTCGGGCGCGACGAAGATGGAGCGGACTCGATCCCATCGGCGAAGCGTGCGATCAGTTCTGAGGCTGTTGGTTCGTCGTGCAGGTAGCGGACGCCGTCGAGCAGATAGCCGCGCCGGAGCTTCGGCCACAGGTGCGACCACACCTCTGGGCGCGAGACGAGGTCCAGACAAAGCACATCGCCAAGCGCAAGGATCGCGCCGCATTGCCCCTCGACGAGAGTGAACGATTCGGCGATGCCGTCGATGTGCGGGCGCGCTGCATCGTGCACGTCGGAGAGCGCACTGGTTGGCGCGTCGATGGCGCTCGCTTGGATGCGTTCGTCGATCTCTGCCCAGACGGTCTGCTGCGCGCGGCCTGTCGACAGCGGTGCGTGCTCGAGATCGATGGACATGCGGCGGCGGATCTCGGGATGAGAGATACGATCGGCAGGAGCGAAGTCCTGGCCGGAGTCGTGCCAGCGACCGGCCTCGACACACGCGACTGGGATCTTCTGGGTGGTGGATGCCGCGACAAGAATCGAGGCCTCGAGCACGCGGTTCTGCTTGGCGCCGATTACCTCCTCGCCGTCGTACAACAGCACGTCAGTCGTGAGTGGATTGCGGACGAGCAGTTCGGGTACGCGGCCTTCTGTGCCGATCTCCTCGACGGTAAAGCCGAGCGGCATCGCCTGATCGAGGGTGATGTACGCGCGTTGCGGTAGCGCTGCACCGAGCAGCGGGATGATGGTGATGCCGCCGTTCGTCTGGGGTACGCCCAACCGCAGGTGGGTGACGTGCGACTGGTTCGGACTGGTGACAGTGCTCATGGCGGCTCCTTCGTCTCGTATGTGGTTGCACGAGGGAGTCGCCCGATTGGGCGCGCTGCTTACGCGGGCTCGACGTCGCCGCCGGCCGGCTGGCGGATCAGGCGCAGTAACTCGCAGGCGCCGGCGACCCACCAGGCGGCCATAAACGCCACGCACCAGGCGCAGACGTGGCCGTCAAAGTGCGCCTGTTCCACATAGCGGAGATAGATCGTGAAGAGCGCGCCAATGAAGAACAACATCAGGCTGATGACCCGCACGATGTCGCCGCGCCACGGGGTGGTGAGCAGCAAGACAATGGCAGCGGTCAGTCCGATGTAGGCGAGGGGAATCCCTCCGAGGTAGCCCCACTTGGAGTAGAGCGCCGCCGCACAGCCGCCGCCGATCGTGCAGGGCGGAATGCCGTTGGTGTACTTGAGGTACGCCAGGTAGCCCGCAATGCCAATCGCAACTGCGAGCGCGGCGAGTTGGAGATAGGTGAGGAGGCGTCGGTCAACAACCATGCCCACAGGGTACCGATTACGGGTGGCTTTGCGTGTGATGGGGGCGACTCTGCGCGCTGCCGATCACACGGGGCATCGTGAAGTCGGGCAGGCTCTGAGCGTGTCTTTCGCCCATCTGATACCGTTGCATAGGAGCCACACTCTTGTCTGTTATGAATCAACCTTCGATGACTTCCAAACCGTCTCCGTTCGCAGAGATTCGTACTCAGATCGAGCAGGACCCCACTGCCCAAGAGGAGTCGCGGGCAAATCGGCGCCGCATCGAGATGGTCAACGAACTGGTCTGGGCGATCGATGCTCAACGCATCGAACTCGGCCTCAGCAAAGCCGAGCTTGCACGGCGCGTGGATCGCGACGCGTCATCGATTCGCCGTTTGTTCAGTTCGGGCGGCAATCCCGAGATCACTCTTGTCGCTGCTCTTGCGGACGCTGTTGGCATGCGCGTCGAGCTCACCAAGCGCACCTGAACTGGAGCAATCGGGCCTCTGAGGAACCGCAATGAACTGGCAGCTGAAGGTACTTCCGCGGGCCGAGAAATTTTTATGGGGCTGCCCACCACGGGTGCTGTGTCTGTTGACGGATATTGCGGAGAGCGTCGCATTATCGGGGCCGACGCGTTTCTCCGGTGGTGGCTATTGGCAAGCCATGCACGGAACGATGCGAGGCTGGTTCGAGATCCGCTGTACCGGGCCAGGCCGCGAACAGTTTCGCCTCTTCTGCCTGCTCGAATCTGAGGCGCGTAGCGGGCGCCGAGAGTCTGCTGCCGATCCACCAGCGATCGTGGTCGTTGCTGGTCTACGTAAGCCGCATCGTACGGTCTTCAGTGAACGCGACTACGCAGAAGTCCGGGTAGCCGGCGAGACGTATCTCAGGTAGCTGCGTCAAGACTGTGGCGAGCACTGACACCCGTCGCCTACGCTTCTCGTCATGAAGATTCGTGCCGCAGTCTTGGAAGCGTTTGGTCAGCCCCTCGTCGTGCAGGAGGTGGATCTCGCGGAGCCCAAGGCAGGCGAGGTGCTCGTGCGCATCGAGGCCTGTGGTGTCTGTCACACAGACCTGTACACCGCATCGGGTGCGGATCCGACGGGCTATGCACCGTGCGTGCTTGGGCACGAAGGTGCGGGCGTCGTCGAGAAGATCGGTGAGGGCGTCACGCTCGTCAAGCCCGGCGATCACGTGATCACCCTGTTCGCGCCCGAATGCGGCGAGTGCATCCAGT
>Ga0194042_1000494_pt1 | contig 13134 bp, 7 predicted proteins | sample JunL4412m_MetaG_FD_148974 | JGI IMG/M metagenome (GOLD analysis project Ga0194042, IMG submission 148974) | Anoxic zone freshwater microbial communities from boreal shield lake in IISD Experimental Lakes Area, Ontario, Canada - Jun2016-L442-12m | ecosystem: Environmental > Aquatic > Freshwater >...
CGGCTTGGACCTCGTCGGTCCACCCAAGCCTGAACCCGTCAAGCCTGCCGCAGCCGTAGACAAGCCCAAAGGCCCCGAACACAACGTCTCGCTGATGGAAGAGCCCGGCGTGAACGACCTCTTCAACAAAGCTGCGAAGGCCCGCGCGCGCGCCGAAAAAGAGCCAGAAGCCTGGCCCGAATGTGTCAAATGCTACGCCGACATTCTCAAGAAATACCCGCACACCGTCTACCTCGACAAATGGGAAGGCCCCGACAAAGAACACCCCGTCACCGCTTATAAAAACGGCCTGTACAAATCCACGCGCGAGCGCGTCGCCGCCGAAATCGCCTCGCTCCCGCCCGCCGCGTTGACCGTTTACCGCGTTGTCAACGAGTCCGCCGCACGGACGTTGTACATCGAAGGACAGGACACCTTCGACGAACGCAAGATGGATCAGGTTGCGCGCAATTATTTTCAGACGACCTGGAGCAACGACGCGCTCGCGTGGCTGGGCGAAGCGTCCTACGAACGCGGCGCAACGCGCGAAGCTGCCGAGCGCCTTAAAAAGGCCGTCGCCAACCCCGGTAAAAACGCCACGCCGATGAGCGTACTCGCACGCCTTCTACTCGCCCAAATTCGTTCAGCAGATAAAGCCGGAGCCGCCAAAACTGTCACCAGTATTGAAGACGCAATGAAAGACCCTGCCAAAGGCGCTCTGCGGATCGGCAACGATGCAGGCCCCGCCGCGCTCGCCAAATTGAAGTCACGGATCGACGCCATCGCCACGTCAAACACGACCGCCGAAACAGCTGATTCCAACGGCGATTGGCCGACCTATTTCGGCAATGCGGCGCACACCCAGCCCGCTCAATCCCGCGAAAGCCGGGGCCTGCGCAAATGGTCCATTCGCATCTCCGATTTGCTCTACGGCAAAAGCGCTGGGCCCGCTGATAACGACAAGGTCGCTTTGGAAGACGGCAATATCGTTCAAGACGGCTCGATCAATCAGCAGCTCACCGTCAAAGACGGCGATTTCTATTTGAACAACGGGCAAGTCTACGCCGCTTTCTCCGTCGGTGATCCCGGCTTCAGCAGCCTCAATCCCGCTGGAAAAGAGAAGTACCGGTTGCCATTGGAAAACGTGAAGCCACCGCCACCGAGCACGAATAAGAATAACCGTAACATCAACAACGGAATGTTTGTTGCGCAAAACGCCATCATCCAGCATCCGTATTTCACGACCCTCGGCGGCGACCGCGCCTACGGTATCTTGGGCGCGGAATCGTTCGCCCAATCGCCGAATTTTAACCGGGGCTTTCGAATGATGCGCGGGGGCGGAAACAGCGATGAAAAAGCGCTCGGACCTTCGAATTATCCCATCTGCATCGGGCGAGCAACTGCTGACGGAAAACCCTCGATTCTGTGGGACTTGAAACCGGGATCAGCGGCGTTCAAAAGTCAGTCCAAGCCAGACCAGGATTTCTTGAAAGGCGCGTATTTCGTCTCAACGCCCACGTTCGATTCCGGTGTCCTGTACTGCGCGGCACTGATCATCCCGCCGAATGCAGACGGAGCCGCCGCGCCTTTGGATTCCTGGGCCGTCGCCATCGATGCAGACAACGGCCAATTGCTCTGGCGCACTCAAATTTGTACCGCAACGCCCATTCGTTTCGGAGGCGGCGGCACAGCAGACGTACAACCCGATCGCGGCCTTCCGGTCGCCGTCGCCAACCGCACCGTTTATGTCGTCACAAATTTAGGCGCAGTCGCCGCTCTCGATGCAGGCGGCGGCACCGTGAAATGGATTCGCGTCTATGACCGCACCAAGACCACCGCCGACCAAATGTTTGGCGTCGGAGAAGTCGCTGCCACGCGCGATTTCTGGGCCCCAAATCCGCCCATCGTTCATAAAAATCGTTTGATCGTCACGCCCCAGGATTCCGACCTGATCTACGGTTATGATCTCGACACCGGTGCGCGAGCATGGGAAAAAAGCCGCCTCGGAGACCAAGACATCGCCGGTCCAAACGGCGGTGCAGGAATGCCTCAAGGCGGCTACAAGCACGTCTTGGGCATCGCCAACGGAGCGTTGGTCCTGACTGGAAAAAACATCATCTTCGTCAACGCCTTGAACGGTAAAACGCTCGCCGATCCGCTCGCCGTTGAAGGGACAATCAAAGGTCGTGGCGCTGTGACCGATAAAGCCGCATGGATCTCCACCGACAAAGAATTGCTCCGCATTGACATCACCAATGAAACCGGGAAATTCAAATTTGGCGAACCCAAAGCGTTCAAGTGGACCGAACCCAAAATCGAAGCTGGCAGCGTCTACGCCGCAGGTGGAGCTCTGTACACCGTCAGCCACTCGCACGTCAACGCCTACGTGATCTGGGAGGAACTCGAAGCTAAACTCCGCGAGCAACTCGCCGCCAAACCCGACGCCTTTGCCCCGCGCCTCGAACTCGCCGACATCTACAAAAGCATCGGACGTTTCGAGCAGGCCATTGAAGAACTCGACAAGGCGCTGCCGTTCGCCCCGAAGCCCGGCGCAGACGGCAAACCCAGCGACGTCGTGACGTCCATTGGCACCCGAAAATTCGAAGCCTTTATGGGCATCGGCGAAAAAGCGGTCACCGCATCAAAGCCCGCAGACGCCATTGAACCGTTTCAAAAAGCATATACCGAATCCACCGCTCCGGGCATCGCGGAACTCCTTCCCGTGATCGCCCTCAAAGCACAAGCCGAAGCGTATCAGGCCGCTGGCAACCTCGCCGCCGCCGCAACCGCGTATCAACGCATCCTGGCAAAACACGGCAACGCCGTTTTAGTGGACGCGCAACGCGCCTCGAAGATGGCTCGCCTCTTCGCCCAAATGCGCCTCGCTGAATTGAAAGCCAAGGACCCGACAAGCCTCGCGGCGATTGATGCTGAAGCCAAAACCGCGTTCGCTGGCGTCGGTACCGATCTGGCCAAACTCGAACAGGTCATCGCGCTGTACCCCAATTCAGATTTCGCCGCAACCGCACTGCTCACCGTCGCGCGGCTTGAATTGGAGAAAGCGCCCGACCGCGCGCGCCTCGCTGCAACGCGTTACCTGAGCCGCCAGCGCGATGGCGCAGGTGCCGCCCAAGCGCTCGCAATTTTGGCCGTGGCGTATGAGCAACTCGACTTGCTCGCCGCCAGCCGCACCGCTCTCGTCCGATTGGCCACGAACGACAGCTTTAAAGATATCAAAGCCCCGCTCTACGGTATCGCACCGAAAGCCGTCGTTGGTGATGTCTCGTTGCGTGAGTGGGCCGTGAAGCGCCTCGAAGACCCACGCTACCAACGCCCGCTCAGCCAGTCCGTTTTCTCCATCGGAAAAGCGCCGCTTAACAACGCATCGATCAGCCAGGTGTTGATCTGGTCCAAGCCCAATGCCGAGGGCGTCATCCCGCTCATTCCCGACGGCATTCCTCCCGTCGACATGCGCCGTGCCGTTTTCACGCTCGAAGCACAGAACGAACTCTCAGCGATTGACGGGCGCGACGGTTTGGAATTGTGGAAGCCGCGCCCGACGGCACCTCAGAATTCGCGTGGCCGAGCCTTTTGGTGGGAACGCTATTTGATCGTCTGCGGCGAATCCAGCATCGTCGCTTTCGATTCCGCCGAAAACGGAAAAGTTGTATGGACTCAAGACATGAAAAGTGAACGCAACGGAGAGACTGGTTATTGGGCGCAGATCGGTGGCGACCGCTTGATCGTGGCGCACAGCGGCAACGCGCTTAAAGTGTTCGACGCCGCGTCCGGAGCCTTGCGCTGGGAGAAGAAACTTCCCGCCAGCCAACTGGCCTTTCCACCTGTGCTCGGAGATGGCTTCGTCGTTGTCGCCACCGCCAATTCGAACTCGCTGACGGCGTACAATCTCGAAACCGAAAGCACACTCTGGACCGCTGAAATTGCCGAACTGCGTACGCCTCCGGTGCTCTCCGGTGACTTGCTTTTTGCTGCGCAGCGCAATCAGAAACTCAGTGTCATCGATTGCAAAACCGGCAAGCGCGCCTGTCCCGACATCACCCTTGAATCCCAGCCCGTGCAGATGCGCGCGGCCGGAGAACTCGCCATCATCTCGATGGAAAACCGGTCGCTCGCCGCCTTCCGCTGCTCCGCCCAAAATCCCGGCAAAGCGTGGCCCGTTCTCCTGCCGACAGGTAGTTCCATCATCGAATTCGCAGTCGATGGCGACGACCTTCTGGTGACGTCTTCTGTGTCCCAGACCAAACACGAAGTGACCGCGTATTCAATCAAATCGGAGGGCAAGATCCGATGGAAACAGGACATGGCCGCCGATGCCGCGAATCAAGCGAATCAAATTCAACGCCCCAATGGACGCATCATCAATAACATGGGCGGCGGACAAATCCGCATCATCGGCCAAGGTCGCGTCGTGATCAATGGCCAGGCCTTTGCCAACGGAAATGTGATCGACGAAGGCAACGCCAATTTCACGTACATGCCCGACGGCTCGGGCGGTTGGCTGCGCGAAAATGTGTCGCGTGACACCCTCGCTGTGTTGCAATCGGTTTGGGATCAATCCGGCGCGCAATCGAAGCGCGTTTCGCTCATCGACCGCGCCACGGGAAAATCGATCTGGGATAGTCCATTGAAATGCGAAGTCTCTGCGCTCGACAACAGCCTGTCTGTTCCACGCATTCAATTCTTCGAAGGCGGCTTGGTCGTGTCTGAATCGCAGTCCCGTTCAGGCTTCAGCGCGGCGCGCTCCGTCGGAACGGACGATGTCAAAAACTTCGCCGCCGTGGCCGCAAAAGATCCAGCCGATACCGACGCCCGGATGAAACTCGCCACCGCTCACTTTGATAAAGGCGACCGCGAAAAAGGCCTCGACGAACTCGCAGTAATTTTAAAAGATCCCAAACTCTCCGACGCCGATTTCAGCACCGTCTACACGCACTTCGCCGCCCTACGCAAAGTCGCCGCTGCTGAAAAGCATGCGACAGTATCTTTCCAGCGCGTGGACAAAGCGCCTGACATCGCAGGCGGTTCATCCGGTTGGGAAAATGTGTCCGAAACGGTGTTCGACGGTTGGAAACATGTGGTCCTCGCCAGTGAGGACGCGGCGGCTCAAATCAAGCCGACAAAAGAACTCTGGCGCGGCAGTGACGATCTGAAAGCCACATTCAAAGGAGCCTATGACGAGACCAATCTGTACATTCAAATCACGGTGAAAGACGATCAGCACAAGAACGAGTTGATGGGGTCAAACATCGATTTCAGCGACTCCGTCCGGCTCGCTTTCGACATCGACTTGGCGCGTGGAATGGGATACAAAGGCAAAGCGTTTGAGCTGTCGCTGGGCCTCGGAAAAGAAAGCAAAGCGTACGGTTGGAGACGGCTCGAAAACGCGCGTTATTTGCGTGGACTGAATCCGCTGGAGAAGGACTTCTCCGTGACGCGGAAAGAAGTCGAGAAAACGACGCTGTATCAGATCGCCTTGCCGCTGAATTATCTCGGCCTGAAAGCCGAGCCGGGCAAAGCGTTCGGTTTCACGTTCGCAGTGCAGGACCACGACGCAGGCACAGGCATCGACAAAAGCATCTGCCCGAGCGCCGGTTTGATCGGCACGCGGGAACCCCGGCTCTTTTCGCAGGGTGTTTTGGAGGCGAAGAAATAAGAGGCGGCTTGTACTTGTTCTATGCAATGTTTTTCGAGTAAACTTTTGACGTAAACGCGACATCCGAAACGGGCAGGCTTCGCGCCTGCGTAACGAAAACCAGGAGACGTTAAAAAATGTCTGACATGCCGAATGCGATGGAGTCGATTGAAGCGAATGCGGAACGGGATTTGGCGGCGGTCAAGAAACTGAACGACACGTTTCACACCATCAAGGCCGAGTTGAGCAAAGTCATTGTCGGACAGAACAACGTCATCGAAGAACTCTTGATCGCGATCTTCTCGCGCGGCCATTGCATGCTCGAAGGCGTGCCGGGCCTGGCGAAAACGCTCTTGATCAGCACACTCGCCGATACATTGAGCTTGAAATTCAACCGCATTCAATTCACTCCAGATTTGATGCCGTCCGACATCACCGGCACCGACGTGTTGCAAGAAAATAAATCGACTGGCCAACGCGAAGCCAAGTTCATTCCCGGCCCGCTTTTCGCCAACGTGATTCTCGCCGACGAAATCAACCGCACTCCGCCGAAGACGCAGGCCGCGCTGCTCGAAGCCATGCAGGAACATCAGGTCACGACCGCCGGCATCCGCCGCAAACTTGCCGAACCGTTCTTCGTGCTGGCCACGCAAAATCCGATCGAACAGGAAGGCACGTACCCGCTCCCCGAAGCGCAGTTGGATCGTTTCATGTTCAAGATTTTCGTGGACTATCCGGAAGAAGAGGAAGAGTTCAAGATCATCAAGATGACGACGGCATCGAACAAGCCGCAATTGACGCGCTCGTTGTCGGCCGAGGAAATCATCGACTTGCAGGACATCGTCCGCCGCGTGCCCGTGGCCGACCACGTGATCCGCTATGCGATGAAACTCGTGCGCATGACGCGCGTGACCAAAGGGGAACCGCCTGCGTTTATTAAAACAAACGTCAGCTGGGGTGCCGGACCGCGCGCGAGCCAGTATTTGATCCTCGGCGCGAAAGCCCGCGCGATTTTGCAGGGCCGTTATTATGTCTCAACCGAAGACATCGCCGCCGTCGCACTTCCGACGCTGCGTCACCGTATCATCACCAACTTCAACGCCGAAGCCGAAGGCATCAACAGCGACAAGATCATCCAGGAAATGCTGAAATTTATTCCGCAAAAAGACAGCGAAAACCTGGCCGATCAACGCATGCCGAAGTTGACCGCGTAAGGAGTGAACGCATGAAAAACGGAACGCTCGAATTCGCACCCCGCCCGCATCGCTTCACGCGTAAGGAATATTACGCGATGGGCGATGCGGGGTTGTTTGATGACCGGCGCGTCGAATTGATGGACGGAGAAATCATCGAAATGAGCCCCCAGAAAAGTCCCCATGCTGGTGTCACAGGCCGGATGACTGAGATGTTTATCAAGCGTGTCCCGGAGGGTTTAGTGGTTCGATGCCATTTGCCTCTTGATTTGGGCATGCGCACAGAACCCGAGCCTGACATTTCGATTTCGAAAGGGAGTTGGAGTGATTTTGTTAAACATCATCCAAAGTCAGCCGAACTTGTCGTCGAAATTTCGAACGCGTCGGCGAAATATGATCGTGAGAATAAAGGAAGTCTCTACGCAAAAGCGAACATCCCGGAATTTTGGCTCGTGAACCTTCCTCAGAATTGTGTCGAGGTCTATCGCGAGCCGGTGAAAGATCGAAACCAGCCGTTCGGATTCACGTACTCAAAATGTTTGATCGTGAAAAGTGGAGACTCGATTTCGCCACTGTGTTTGCCGAAGATTAAGATCGCTGTAAAACAAATTCTTCCGTAATCACGGAGCATTAAAATCCGCTATCCTCGCGCCCCCGGCTCCCATCCGCAAAACTTCCGACGAGCGCTCCAATCGCGGGGAAGATGACCCACGCAAAAAACACCGGAGCGCACCAGCCCACTCCGGAACCGATGGCGTTCGCTAGCGTAGCCGTTCCGCCCACAAGCATGACACCTCCGAGTGCTTTGAATTGCAGTCGCACCGTCAACGCTCCGGCAATCGCGCACACGAATCCGACCGCCATTGGAAACGCAATACCATCCGAGAGGAAAGCAGTCACGACCATCGTGCTAATCCCAGCGAACGCGGCACCTTCAACTTCACGTTTCTTGAGCCGCTGTTGATATGCCAACGCAAGCGTCCGCTCGTCGCGTTCTTTTTCGCGAATGCCCTGCTGAACGTCCTGGGGCAAACGTTTGAATTCATCTTCGCTGATCGACACACGCGCTCCTTGTAATCGACAATAGGGTTTGAATTACATACACTAACGCGTCGCTCACTTTCGAGCAATACAGATCACGCCGGGGCCGCATATGCGCCACGCTTTTTGTCTCGCTCTCCTGTTCGGCGTCGTGTCCGCCGCTGACGCGCCCGTGATCGATCCGGCTCTCGCGCCGTTGATCGCCAAATTAGGCGACGATGATTTCGACACGCGGGAAACCGCCGAAAAAGCGATCATCGCCCGAGCGCGCGAACACGAAGAAGCGTTCACGCCGATGTTGAGCAGCCTGCTCGCGGGCGAACGTGATCCGGAAATTCGCGGGCGCATTGAAAAACTTATCGCGAAAATCAGCGTCGTCGGATCGCTCGATTGGAGTGTCGAAGCAGGTCAGATTTATCAGTTGCCCGCAATCAGCAACAACCGCATCTACATCGGCAACAAGGACGGCACACTGCTCTGCTACGACATTACTAAAGGTACGAAACTCTGGACCCATGAAAACGGCGGGCCCATTTACAAATCGCTCGCCGTTGAGGACGGTCGCGTCATCGCGATTCGCGTGCGCAAAGAAGGACGACCCGACGGTCGCGTGTTTGCATTCGACGCGCTCGATGGCCACGAACTCTGGTCCTGGCAGGACGACATCAAATCCCAGAATTTTACCGCACCCATCATCGCAAACGGTTCCGTGTTCCTGGGGCGAGCATCCGAATTGATCTGCCTCGACGCGTTACAAGGCGAGAAGCGCTGGAGCATCAAAACCGAAAATGCACTTTCTGCGCCGCCATCTGTATCAGATGGCCGCATGGTCATCGAGCAATTCGGTGGCGCGTTGCAATGTATCAGTGCGAATGACGGGAAAATACTCTGGGCGCTTCAGCTCGAATCGCATTCACAAGCCGGTGCCTGCATGAATGGGGAACGCTGCTTCGTGGCGGGCGGCGTCGCAGTCTATTGCGTCGACGTGACGACCGGAGTCAAAAAATGGGAGTCATCCGGTCTCGAAAATGTCGGAGTTCCGCTTGCCGTGAAAGGCAATCGCGTCCTCGCCGCCCACAGCCAAACGTTGCGGTGTTTGAGCGCTGAGGACGGGCGCGAAATGTGGTCTCGTGAATTGGGCGGCCACATTTATGCTCAACCGGCTCTCGTCGGCAACCGCGTTTATGTCGGGGCTTTGAATACAAAATTAACGATGTACTGCCTCGATGCTGCGACGGGTGAAACGCTCTGGACGCACGTCACAACGGAAGGCGGTTACGCCGAACCGATCATCGTAGGTCGGCGTTTATTCGTCGGGTATCACAGTAAATTCTATTGCCTGAAAACCGGCATGCCCGGCCCGGCGTCATGGCCGATGAGCGGCGGCAATCCTGGTCGTAGCGGCTGCAACGATCACTAATTTATTCAATTTCCGTCGCTGCAACGCGCGTGACCTCGCGCCCATCTTTGATTCCAACCTGTTCCAAAATCGCGACGAAATCGTCCGGCAGCGGCGCGGATAGCAGCATCGGTTCGCCCGTCGAAGGATGCTGAATCGACAACGTCTCCGCATGCAAACACACCCGCGCAATGATGCCTCCGAACGACGGATGTTCCTTCAATCCGCCATAGAGCGGATCGCCTACTAGTGGATGGCCCAGAGCGGCGGCGTGGACGCGGATTTGATGCGTTCGCCCGGTGTGCGGAAACGCGCGCAGCAATGAGAATTCGCCGCACAAGGACTCCGCCAATTTGATGTACTTCGTCTCGGCCGAGCGAGCTTTGATACCATCCACCGCAACGCGATACATGTTATCAGGATCGGTGCCGAGCGGAGCGGTGATCGTCGTTTCAGTGAACGAGGCGCGGCCGTGAACCAAACACAAATACGTTTTTCGCACGAGCCGGTTTTCAAATTGCCGTGTCAACTCTCCGTGCGCTTTCGGGCACAGCGCGTAGATCATGATGCCGCTGGTTTGCTCGTCAAGCCGGTGCACCGTCCCGATGTGATACGATGGATCGGCCCCGCGTTTCTCTCTGAAATAATGCAGCAGCCCGTTGTACAGCGTTCCGGTTTTGTGGCCGCGCGCGGGATGGACGAGGACGCCCGACGGCTTGATCAGCGCGAGGATGTGTTCGTCTTCAAAGACCACTTTAAATGGAATATCTTCGGCGACTTTCGCGCCGCCCGGAAATAAAATGACGGAGACGTGCTCACCCGCTGAAACGTGCCAGCTCGCTTTGACCGAATGGCCGTCGATCAGCACGCGCAGATCCTTGATCATCTTCTGCAAAAATGAACGTGAGTAGCCTGGAAATCGTTCGATCAAATACTTGTCGAGCCGCCGAGGTTTGCCGGGATGCCGGTCGCCGATGTCGAATTCCAACGTCTGCGGCCCGCCTTCTTTTGCGCGCGGAAAATCGAATTTCGTTTTCGTGACCGTCGATTTACACCACTTCGACGAACCGTCTTTGGCGATCCTCAACTGCATCCCCGGCGCGTACGCCTGCGGGATTTCTTCACTCTCGTCAAGCGGCTCGGGTTCGTTCAAGGGCGGGAAGTCTCAAAATAGGGGCGGACTAAAATCATTCGTTCTTCGGCCTCGATTATAATTCGGAATCGGAACTGCTGCGAGGAGTTTTGCACTGGTGTGTGAACATGGTGTGAATTTGAATTCCCGCATCTTGCACCTCTGCGGCGTTTCCATATCATGGCGGCATGAGATTTATTCGCGACATCCACGCCCTGCACCGGCCCGGCACCCGGCCTGTGATTTCATTCGAATTTTCACCGCCACGCACGCCCGAAGGTGATCGGATCCTGTTTGAAAAAACGCTTCCCGATCTCGCCAAGCTCAAGCCCGATTATTGCTCGGTGACCTACGGAGCCGGTGGCACGACGCACGAGAAAACGCTCGACATCGTCGACCGCATCCAGCGCGAACATCGCCTGACCGCGATGAGCCATCTGACCTGCGTGGGTTCGACGAAGGCCGAAATCGCAGCCGTGCTCGACGAAGCGGCAGGTCGCGGCATCCGCAACATTCTCGCCTTGCGCGGCGACCCTCCGGGCGGAGTCGGAGAATTTAAGAAGACGGAAGGCGGCTTCGAATTTTCAAGCGAGCTCGTCGATTTCATCAAAGCACGCAACGAATTTTCCATCGGTGCTGCGTGTTTCCCGGAAGGGCACATGCACTGCAAGGAAGGCAAGTACGTCGATTGGGATCATCTCAAACGCAAGATCGATGCCGGTGTGGATTTCATCATCACACAACTCTTTTTCGACAACGCCGATTTCTTCGAATTCCACAACCACATGACGCAAAAGCTCGGCATCACCATCCCGATTTGCCCTGGGATTTTACCGATCCCATCCGCCGGTTGGATCAAACGCTTCATCCCGCTCTGCGGCGCAAAGGTCCCAAAAATTGTGGCTGAAAAGCTCGCTCAATTTGGCGACAACGAAGAGGCCGTCGTTGATTGGGGCATCGAGTACGCGACGAAGCAGTGCGAGGAATTGCTGAAATTCGGTGTGTCTGGGATTCACTTTTATACAGTGAACAAAGTTAAACCGACGCGCTCGATTATGCAGAATCTCGGGCTCTAAACGATTTTTTACGCAAAGACGCAGAGATCTGCAAAGGCGCAAAGAAGAGAAGAGGCAAAAACATCATGTTGTTCTTTGCGTCTCTGCGCTTCTTTGCGTCTTTGCGTGAAAAAAGTCGTTACAGTCGGCTCAGGTCCTTGAAGAACTCCGGATACGTCTTTGATACGCACGCAGGATTTTTGATCGTCACGCCTTCTTGTCCCAACCCGGCGAGCGCCAGACTCATCGCCATGCGGTGGTCGTCGTAGGTTTCGACCGCTGCGATTTGCGGCTTGCCCGGCGTGATTTCGAGCGAGTCTTCGCCTTCCACAATCTCTGCTCCCACCCGGCTCAATTCAATCGCCAGCGCACTCAAGCGATCCGTCTCTTTAATGCGCAGATTGCCGACGTTCATAATCGTCGATGTGCCTTCTGCGAACAAACACACCGCTGCGAGTGTGAGCACCACGTCGGGCATGTCGTTCATGTCCACGTCAATGGGCTTGAGCGGCGTCTTGGGATCGCGATAGACTTCGATGCCGCGTTGGCCGGACAAAAATCCGGTGCGAACTTTGCAACCCATGCGGCGCAGCACGTCGGCGAAACGCGCGTCGCCTTGCGCGGAATTTGAGCATACATTTGTGACGCAGCACCGTCCGCCCAATATCGCGGCGGCTCCGAGGAAATAACTCGCCGCCGTCGCGTCGCCTTCAATTTCATACGATCCCGAACGGTACTGAACGCCGTGCGTCGGGCGATAGATGCGCATGCCTTCGGTCGAGGTCAACACACCGAAATCGGACATGCCTTTCAGTGTCAATTCAACGAACGGACGCGACACAAAATTTCCGGTGACTTCAATCGTCATCGGCGCTTTCGCGTAAGGAGAAACCTGCAAAATCGCGCTGATGTACTGGCTGGAGCGTGAGCCGTCGATCTGCATGACGCCCCCGGGCAAACCGGATGCCTCGACTATTACAGGCGGGCAGCCGTTGTCGAATTCGCTCCGCGCATTCACGCCAAGCAAGCGCAGGCCTTGCAACAAATCTTCGATGGGCCGCTCGCGCATGCGCTGTGTGCCGTCGAGGCGGAAGCGGCCCTCGCCGAGCGCAACGAATGCGGAGAGAAAACGCATCGCGGTCCCGGCGGCACCGACGAACAGCTCCGCGCCTTTCGACGGAACGCGTCCGCCTTCACCCATGATGCGGCACGTGTTCGCAGCCCAATCCGGGCGAACGTCGAAGCCGAGCGTCTTCAGGCATTCGGCCATGTAATGGGTGTCGTCGCTGCGCAGCAGGCCGGACAAATGAACTTCGCCGTCCGCCAGTGCAGCCATCCCAAAATAGCGATTGCTGATGCTCTTCGATCCTGGGACTGCGATGTCCAAATCGATGGGCCGCTTCAACGGCGAAATCGGCAATTCAGGCGGCAGGGCAGATGCGGTCGGGTATTCTTCCGTCGTTTTCATGCGAACTATATTAGCAAAAATAAAGTCCCGCCGCAATGCTGGGAGCAGCCGATTTCCCCTCTCCCCTTGAGGGAGAGGGCCGACGAGCCTGCTGTTCCGGCTCGCGGGGTGAGGGGTAACCGTTGATTAATCCCTACGCGCTATATTTAATCCACGCCCACCCCTCACCCGGCGAGCGAGTACGCTCGTCCGCCCTCTCCCTCAAGGCAATTTC
>Ga0194042_1000499_pt1 | contig 13048 bp, 1 predicted proteins | sample JunL4412m_MetaG_FD_148974 | JGI IMG/M metagenome (GOLD analysis project Ga0194042, IMG submission 148974) | Anoxic zone freshwater microbial communities from boreal shield lake in IISD Experimental Lakes Area, Ontario, Canada - Jun2016-L442-12m | ecosystem: Environmental > Aquatic > Freshwater >...
GGGGCGTGGAAGGGGTATCGACAACACATCCACTCCATTCGCGCTGTGGTGGCTGACCGACGCGCTCAGTCCGCCGATGGTCACGGCCCACAATTTCGAGTCTGGCGGCATCGCAATTTCCAAAAATTGCAGCGAGTGATTGCGCACGCGATATTTCGCTTCCGAGCGCACGACTCCGTCCGCCGCGATGAGGGTCACGATCTCGGATTTGACGACTTCCGCAGCCGCACCCGCCTCCATTTTCAACGCCGTTTCACGCAGCGTCATCGTCCATCCAGGCTCCGCAGAAAAGACATCGGACAACGCCTTCTGTGACATATTCGCTGGGAGAAACGGAAGCTCTTCCGCATTCTTGACCGGGTGCAACCGAGTGCTGGAAGCCAGCACCACTGAGCCGCGATCCGACGGCAACAACCCCGCATAATGTTCCACTCCACGCGCACCCGCATCCTCAATCGACGGCGGCTGCGCGAGTGCATCTTTCCCGGGCATTCGCGGCAATCGGTATGCCAGATCGACGATCTGTTCGCCACTCACAGGCGATTGCATCAACACGGTCAGCAGCGGGCCGGTTGTGTCGGCAACAATGTCGCGCCCGCGCAAATTCGCAGCGTCCAAGCCGGTCACAATCGCACCGACCGGCAGTTTGATTAAAAACCGATCCCGCCCCGCGCGTTCAATCCGGTAGCGAATGCGCGACGCGACCTGCACATGCTCCTCTGCCGGGCTCACAAAACTGATCACCGTGGCAAACAGCGAACTGTCCTGGCGCGAGACATCCACACCCAAACGCGTGTCGCTTTTGGCCGAGCGAAAAGCCAGCCGCCACTCCTGCCCGGCGTCAAGGTTCACCCAACGCGGCGCACGCTCAACGGGCACCGGCTGCATCGTCGTCTCAGCACTCTGCGACACAGTCAGCGACGTGTCAGACGCCAAAAGCCAGTCCACCGTTTCAAGCGTCTTCGCATCGGCAACCGCGCGCGGCTGCGGCAACTCCACACGTAACGTTCCCGTTGCCGGTACAGCCAACGGTGCTTCCGCTGACCATCGGATTTCATCCCCCGTCTTCGCCCGGCCCGTGAAGTGAATCACCAAATGCCGCTTGCCATTGACATCAACAATTTCCCACTCGCGCATCGACGTCGCGCGAACCGTCCGCACGTCCCAATTTGCCGGCAACTCAACCTCATGCCGCAGCAGTCCGCGTCCCAAAACGGTGTAACGCGTTCGAGCACCAATCGTCATGCTGGACTCGTGCAACACGCCCGAGAATTGCGTCTCAAGTGTCGTTTGACTCGGCTCCGCTTCCGCAAGAACACGCGCATCGCCCGGTGAACCGTTGTAGTGCAAAATGCGGTCCGGCTGCGAATTGCTCGCAAGCGTCACCGACGCCGCGAGTTCTTCTTGAGATGCGCGCTTCAAACCCCCAAACGCACTCGCCGCGAAGTGCCGGCCCTCGCCGTGTTTCAAGCCAATGAATCCTTCCTGCTTCAGCGCATTTTCAAGCGACAGTCCCGCAGCAGGTGCCTCAATCGTTCCGAGCGGAGCCCATCCGCCAATTTGAATCGTCACGTTCGAAATCGGTTTTTGAAACCACAATCGCAACCGCTTTTCCGCGCCTTCTCCGCTCGTCGTCCACTCCGACAATCCAAGTGCCGACACCGTGGCAATGGTCCAATTCCCCGTGACTCGAAACTCAATCTGATCGCTCGGCGCTCCGTCAGCCGCCACGCGGTCCACTCGCGAAACAGCATAGCCATCCAATCCCAATTCAAATTGCATGTAACTCTGCGATGAAATCCGCACCTCGCCTTTTCCGCGAATCTCCGCCGAACGCCAACTCAACGCTATCACGCGCGCCAGCCCCAGCGCAATTTCGCAGCGCAGCGTTTTTCCGTCTGCGCTTTTCGTGATCCATGATCCTGAAGGCAACGCTTTCGTATCCAGTTCAACAGTCGCTGGAAGTACCGCCGTAACCCGCGTCGCACCGCCCGGAATGACTTGAGCGCGGAGGCTCGCGAGACCCGCTGCCAAATTAAGCGGCCCGCGCAATTCGAATTCCAGCGCATACTTCTTCGCACCTTTCAATTGCACAAACAGCGCTCCGTCTTGATTCGAGACGCCCGCAGGTTGTCCGTCGATTTTCATCGACACCAGACGGCTCGGCCCAAACTCAAGCGGGAATTTTGACCATCCCTTCGGATCGTATGTCGTGACATCCAGCGTCCCTTTAATCAAATACGTCGTCGCATCCGCGCTTAATTCATAGTCTGCATTTCCCAACGAAAATGGAATGACAGAAGGCTTGCTGTCTTTCGTCATCGGCGCATCGACAACGGGTTCTTTCTTCTCGGGTTTGACACGTTTCATCAGATCGAGATAAACCAGTTTCGGCACGTAAACTTTCGTCGTCGCCGGATTGCTATCGAACGGAAGTTTTCCGTCCTTCGGATACGGAATCAAAATTCCCGTGCTCTCACCCGCGCGAACATCGCACATCGAAGCGCTCAGCGCACACACGCACAGACACGCCACATGAGCTACCGCTTCGCTGGATGATCGAGTCATCCTGCGCTTGATCGCATGAGAGAGATACGCGGCTCCCAGCAACAAAGCGAACGCCGTGAGCCCTTCGCAAAATGGAATCAAGAGCATGGGCGATTCCCAATTCAACGCCAGCGGAAGCAACGTCCCAACGAGCAGGCCAGCCACGGCATAAACAAGCGAGTTCGCAAAAGATCGCCGCAGCATCAACCAAAGACCTCCCAGCATCGCGCACACGAATACAGCGCGCGACGCAAAGCCCGCGAACGTCACTTCGCGATACGACACCACCACACGCGCAGACCCGCCCAATTTAGCGGTCTTAACGCTCGCGCCTTCTGGGATCGCCAATCCGCCGACCGCTCGATCCTTGAGCGGACCTTTTGCAGAGGCGGTTTCAATGGCCTTCAATGCTTGCGTTGTGTTCGCCTGTTGTGATTGTTCTTGTTGATTGGCATTTCGACTAGAAACGCCCGCCGAAAATTGAATCGGTGTGCCTTCCTGCTCCTGACGCCATGCGGTCCATTCAGAAGATCGCCCATCAATCAATCGGTCCCAAAATTCTGAAGCAAAGAACCGCGCCGCACGTGGCTTCACAGGTGTCGTGTTTCCATCAACAATATCGAACGAATACCTCGCCGGATGGCAGATCGTCCACGTGGTGGCGCTGACGGGGAAATCAACGAACTCAGGCGAGACGGCTTCAATCGATCCGAAGCGCCCCAACGCGCCGAAGTCCTGCTCGTACACAATTTCCACGCGCGCGTTGCTTCGCGGCGGGACAGGAATTTTAATGGCCTGAGCCACTCCGCCCACAACCGGTTTGGCACTTTCGCCATCAACACAGAGCGCCAACAGTTTCGCGTCCCGGGGCAGTTTCACTTCAATATATTGCTGCGAATACGACAGCACCATGTCGGCGTGTGTGCGCGTAATCCCCGAATCATCGACCACCGTGATCAGATTCAATTCACGCACCAAATTTCCTAACACAGGCGCTGTCGCCAAAATCTTCGTTCGGAACGATCCGTACTTTCCGCCCGGACCAAACGTGAACGCGAACAGTGCTCGACCGGATTTGATCGGGTTTGCAAACGACGGCGTGTCATCCAACGACGCGGCTTGCAGGGACTCGCCGGGTTTGACATCCAGACTCACGACACCTGCGCTTTGCAACACGATCCAACGCCGACTGTCAAAATTCCCCACTAAGCGAATGTCAGGAATCGCAATTTCCGTGTCGGGTGTCAAGGGCGCTCGATACTCCACGCGCAACATCCGGACTTCTCGCCACGGCTGATCGAATCGAACAACACGTTGATTCGGCTGAGTTCCCGGAACAATTTCGCGCACTCCTTTTCCGGTGATCGAAACCAAGTCTTTGGCATCCGACGGCAACTCCAAAACCAATTCATCCACCGCCCGAGCGCGTTCCACCGCGAGCACTCGAATGTCAGCGCGCACCCACACTTCGCGCTCCATGGTTTGAACATGAAGCACGCTTTCATATTCTCCGCGCGGCGGACTGTGCGAGATGTTCAACTTAATTTCACCACCTGTGATTTCACTCGCAAGCCCTGCACGAAGCGATGCGTTCGCGAAACCTAGGCGCGACGCCGTCCCGGCGAAATCGCTGTGCCACGCAGGCATCTCTCCGAATGCCACTTCGACCGACGTATGCGCGGCTACACCCAGAACATTCTCAGTCCGTCGCGCGCCCGTAATTGATGGAAGCGTAAAATTCAACGCGTGTGTCTCCCACGCGGTCTCCGTCCAGGTTGCGTCGCGAAGTGTGAACACCATATCTACATTGAACGCAAATGCGATCCCGGCGGAATTCTTCAATCGCAGGATCCAGTTGTCTTCTTTGCCATCTTGAAGTTGTTCAATCGCAATCCCCCGGCCCGTGCCACGCTCCTGAATACCAGACAATTTCCATTGTGCCGGAACAGCCAGATTCAATGCAAAGAGCCGGCCGCGTTCCGGCTGCACGGCAATCGTGCATCGCAGCGTCACCGCTTTTTCATCCAGATTTAGATATGCCGCCGTGCGCGTGTCGAAAATAGTCGCCCACGGAGTCGCTCGGACAACCGCTTTCGCGTCGGGGTTTTCGATAAAGAATTGCCGCGCCAACCGACCTTCCCATTGCGGAAGCTGGAAGCGTTGAATCGACGGCTTTTCATCGAGAGCAAGTTCGCGCAAACCAGCCACTGACGTCATCGCCAGTGCGGCATTAGGCGGTTCGTAAAGCGCCAACGAGCGCGTATTTTTTACGGCATCTTTCAACTCAGGAGCGCCCAGCACAAAATCACCGGCAGTCGGATTGACCAGTCCGGACGCGAGAATATAGACGTCGCCAATCATGGGTTCGTCGAGCAGCACACGAATGCTTCCGGCATCGCGCAGCCACGAGTGAACGCCGGTTCCCGACAGCCGGATTGTGCGGCAACCGGGCGGCTCGATGAACGTCAATTCATTCGTCTTTCGGCGTCCAATTTGGACGCTCGTCTGCCAAATAAAATACGGGCTCGACGAGTTCAACAGATACGACATGTGATGATCGGCCTGAAGCAACACATCACTCTTGCGCGAATCATATTTACGCTTCCACGACAGGAAAATTGACGCTGTTGCCGGGACCATCGGCGCACTCGGAACGGACCGCACAACCGCGCTTGAAAACGACGTGCTGTCCGTCGCTGCATCGTAGAGTGAATCGAGCGGCCCCGTCGTAATCGACGGAATCGCGCGGCCCGGCACCGTCATGCGCACAATGCCGGACGCCGAGGCCAGCAACGGTGCGGAGAGTTTTTGAACATCGTCTTCGATCGTCAGCGGCAGCGCGAATGAAAGCGTTCCGACATGAAGGCCCGCACCTTTCACGAGCAATTGTGCCCGACCGCCTTCAATCACCACCCAGCCCGGCTGGCCGTCAAGTGTCACGTGGCCAAGGTTCACAATCGATCCGAGATCGCAGCGCGTCCACTCTTTTCCGGCGACACTCAATTTAAATTGAACATCAAACCGCGCCGAGAAGTCGCCTGCCTGACCGCGGTAACTTGCTTCAATCAACGACGACTCAATCGGCGGTAACGCAGGTACCTTTTGAACGCCATTTTGCGCCGTCGCCAGTTCGACAAGTCCCCGGTATTCTTCAAGTGTCATCACAGTTGCATTCGGATCGTTGCCGGTGATTTTTAAAAATTCATCGTACGGAACATACGTCTCGACCGTTCTGATTTCCCGCGTGTTCTTCAACTCATCCTCGCCACATAAGGCATGGCGGGTACTGAGCAAAACGCAGGCGAAACACAAAGCGGCAGCGAGCACTCGCGCGCTGAACGTTTTCATTAAGCGCCTCCATTCTTTGTGTCCGCCGCATCATCAACTTTGTTCGGAGCAACAGCGGCATCCGACTCAGCGACAGCCGTTTCTGGTTCTGTTGATACAGGAGGAACGGAGTGCGTAACGTTCGCGTCTTCCAGGAACGGATCGGGGGCGCGCGCGATACAGTCCTCGCGCCACTGCGTGTACATCGTTCGACATTTTGAAAGAACGAGAACGATGGCCAAGACAACGCCCGCTGCAAACAAGCTTCGCGGGATCTCGCCGAAATCGCTCGTGCAGAGCCAGTTCCAACACATCGGCACAAACACAAAACCGGCGCACACCCACAACGCGGAACAGCGCAAGCGACGGATCAGAATCCATCCCAGCACGAGTGCCGCAAGGAACAACAAGACGTCGATCAATGTGAAAAGTTTTCGATCACAGTAGCTCAGCGTAATCGTGCCGCGCGCGGCGAGTGTTTGAAACCGGAATTGTTTTCCAATCGCAGAGAATGAATCGTTGATACCACTCACCGGCGGCAGGCTCTTGAAGTCACCGTTCGCGACGGGCGGCCGATCCGGTCCGGACAAGGCTTGCTCGATCCACGCGAACGTATTAGACGTGACATCGTTCGCATCGCGCCGGTGCAGCGTCCCACCGAAACTGAAGTACGCGTAATCGTCGGGAATATACAGGTCCGCTTCGATCTTGTTGACCGGCGGCGCTGACAATCCCGGTGCACCTCCGAGAACGTCAGGCGTGTTCACCGCCAGCCCACCGAACGCACCCATCTTTACCGGAACGGAATCGAGCGGTGCCGCGTAGACGATTCGCACCCAAAACGGTGCACTCCCGGACGCCAGTTTGAACAACGTCGCGCCATCTTCTTCACGCTTCAGCGGGCTAACCCCCGCCCCATTTACGGCAGCTCCGCGCACCGTCGCATTCTTCGGCAAGGCCAGCGCGAGATACTGTTCTCCGCGCGCGTTTTCGACGTACAATTCAAGATTCGCAGTCAGTCGTTTTTCGTCCGAGACGACGAACGTCGCGCGCATCAAATCGATGATCGTGCTGGATACTTCGACCGCGACGTGGCGCGTCAATTTCAACGTCAGCGCACGCTCGGCTTGGTTGTAGCTATACGCGAGATAGACGTTCCCTGTCCCGGTGGACGGGCGCATTTCAGGCGGTAGATTCACAGCATCGAGGCGCGTAAGATTCGTGGCTTCGGGTTTGATTTCGAGCGCGCTTTCTTTGCGCACCGCGATGTAACCCGTCTGGCTGCTCACGTCCTCTGCACGAAAATCAGGAATTGCGATGTCCTGCGGCTTTTCCGGTTCGAGGCCTTTCAGGCTCTCCTTATAAAGGAGATCGACGACGACGAGATCGAGCGTCTTTTCCTGGAGCTGAATCTCCCATTTGCTCCGCCCGTTGGCTTCACTGACTTTTCTCTTTTCTTTCATGCCCTGGCACTTCACATCGACGAGCTTTTCGTCCAGCGTGCTGGGGATGCTGAAGGCGAGTTTGTCGGTCCCGGCATAGACAATGAAGTAGCCGAGTTTATGACGCATTTCGAGGCCTGATTCGGTGACGATAATCGTGTGCGAACCCGAGACGCGAATCTCCGTTTGGCGGCGATCAATCGCGACTTTGACGGACGCGGGTTGAGCCGTGTACGCGTAGGCTAGCGGCAAATCAAAATCCTGGGGCAATTGAGCGAGCAGTCCCGTTGCAACGAGCGTTTGAACGTTCGCCGATGTCATTTTGTTGCGTTCGCCGGTCGTCAATTTGAACGCCTTTGGAGCGCTCACGCCGAATAGTCCGGCGTCCTGTTGAGTGCCGACAACTTGCACGGTTTCGAGCGTCAACGTTCCCGGCGTGGCGCTGCCCGGACCGGTCAATTTAAACGGAAGACGGAACGCGCCGATGGCTTTGTTTTTGAGATTGACGGTCAGGATTTTTTCCGGACCATCGGCCACGGTTTGGAAATCTTCGATGCTCTGCGGATCGCCGACTGATGCCACTTCCCAGCGCCCGGCGAATTTCAATTTCGTCGTAAAGATGCCTACTTTCGTAATCGTGTAATCGACCCACCCGGTCAACACATCTTCTTCGATCCCAACAATCGCCACGGCTTTGACGCTCGATTGAATCTGCGGTAGAATCGTTTCGATTTTGAGCGATAGCGTCAACGGGTGCGCGACGTAGCGGAAGCCTGCAAGCAGGTTGTTCGCGCGCAATCCCTCCGGCAATTCGCGCGCGTCAATCTGGCTCAACCCCGTCGAATTCTCAACGCGCACGCGCAAGCCCGCATCGTGGCTCACGGTCACGAAACCATCTTCACGCAGCGCATCGACTGCAGATGGAAACGCGATGTCGAGGCGCTCGGGCGTCTTCTCCAAAATGCGTTCGAAGCGCAGAACCAGCGAGAACAAGTCTTTCACAGGCGCGTGCAATTGAACCGTGAGAATTCCATCTTTCTCGCTCCAATCGCGGATGTCTTTGTTGCCGGTCACGGAGAGCGCGCGCATGTCGGTGGGCATTTTGATTTTGAACGTGTCTTCTTCGTTGCTCTCGATGCGGTAATTGATGACCGTGTCGATATGCAAAATTCGTTCGCCCAATTTCACATTGACGCCCTGGGACGCGACGACGATGGCTTTGCCTTTCTCGGTTTTTCCAGACGGCGGCATCCACGTCACCGCGACTTGGTTTGCGTTGCCGACGAACGCGAGGATTTTCGTTGAGGTGCCGTCCGGCGTCGCAACCGTCGCGGCCATTTTGGGCGTGACTTCGACACGCAAATCTTTCTCCGGGATCGTCAAATCGAGACGTGAAACGGCTGTCGGAGGGATGCCGAATTCGATGCGGCGCTGGCCGGGTTTCTGATCGACGCGCACCAGAAATGCCAGCGTCAATGTGTACTCGCCGGGTTTGGGCATGACCAACGTGTAGCCGTCGCCTTTGGGCGCGAAGACGGCGAGCGGGTCGCTGAGCGTCACCGATTCAATCGCCACATTCTTGAGCGGCAACGCGATCTCGCTCCAGTTTTTTCCCAGCGCGCGGATCTTGTACGTAACTTCAAACCGCACCGCGTTTTCGCTCGCAACGCCGGTGTAATTACCACCGGCAATGACGGCATCAGAAGGCGGCTTGACCTCTTCGGGCGGCTTCTCTTTGGGCTGGCCCGCGTTCCACAATTTCAAGAATTCTTCGTATGGCAGGAAGACGCCGCGGCCCTCTTTCTCGAACGTTTCCTTCAGCTTTTCATATGGCACATAGACGGTGCGTTCGCGAAGAAGAACCTTCGACGGCGGCGCTTCTGGCGGGTCTTCAGCTGCATGGAGGAACAGGACGGACGCGACGGTCAGGACAGAGAAGAGTTGAGCAAAACGCATGGTGGCCCCTTTTTGTAGATGTCGAGCAAATCGTGGCACGGGCTTTTAGCCCGTGTGTTGTGCTTGTGATTTAAATGGACGGGCTAAAAGCCCGCCCTACTTTTCAAGTTCGGTTTTCCATTTCGCAATGCTAAGTCGTTGAGCGCGTTCGATCAGGTCTTTGACTTCGCTCCATTCCGGTTTTGCGCGGAAGTCCTGGGGCAAGCGATTGAGTTCGGCGATCACTTCGGCGTACGACCCGTGGCGCGTCCATTTGCTTTCGCGCAGCAGTTCGGCGAAGCGCGCGACGCAGGCGAGGAAGCGGAAGTCCGGCGAGGCGTTTTGCGCGGCCCCGGCGTAGGTGCTTTCCTCAAGCGGGTAGTTGCGTTCGACCACGTCGAGGCGCGGGCTGCCGGCGTCCTTCCAACGCAAGTAGACTTTGCCGAGCGAGCCGCGCACGCCGGTTTGGCGCACGATTTCATAGAAGACTGTCACCAATGTGTCGTGGCCCACGTCGCCGGAATCGATCTTGTCGTTGCGGAAATCCTTGTCCGCGATCTTCCGTTTTTCGTAGCCCAGCAAGCGGTAGCTCTTGACGGTGTCCACGTTGAAATCGACTTGCACTTTCGCGTCTCGCGCCAAGACGTTGAGATGCGGCGGGAGTTTTTCGAGCAGGATTTTCTGGAGTTCGGCCATCGTGTCGGCGGCGTGGTAGCTGCCGTTTCCGGCGTCGGCGAGCGTGCGCATCATCGGGTCTTTCGCGCCGCTTTGACCGATGCCGACAGTGGATAAATCGATGCCTCGTCCCGCGAAGAGCGTGACGAGTTTCACCAAATCGCCCGGACCTTTTTCGCCGACGTTGGCCACGCCGTCGCTGAAGAGGATCATGCGGTTGACGGCGTTCGTCGCGTAGGCTTCGTCGGCCATGCGGTAGCCGAGGTTCACGCCGGCGTCGATGTTCGTCGATCCGCCGGGCGTCATCGAATCGATGGCGTCGAGGATGCGCTGCTTGTGCCGGGCTTGAGTGCGCGGAAGAATCAATTCGGCCTGATCGCCGTAACCGACGATGCCGATCGCGTCGTCAGGCGTGAGCGATTCGACGAGCGCTGTCAGCGCTTGTTTCACAATCGCGAGGCGGCTTAATGAGGTGTCTTTGATGCCCGCTTTACTCATCGAACCGGACGTATCGACCACAAACGTGAGCATCGCGGGCTTGCGTTCGCCCGGGCGAGCGGCGCGGGATTTGATGCCGATCTTGAGCAGCTCACGCGTGTGGACGTTGTCACTTCCCAGCAGTGCGGCGTCTCGCGAACGGACGTTGGTATCGACGAACGGCGATTGCGCGGATTCAGCGAAGACTCCGAACGCGTCGTCGCCGAGGACCTGATACGCCTGCTTGAAATAATTGACGAACTCTTCGACTTTGACGGAATCCGGTGTGGGCAGTTTGTCGCTGCGCAGCATTGAACGGGCGAGCGTGTACGCGGCGGTGTCGACGTCCATCCCGAACGTCGACAGATGATCGCGCGCGCAATCGACGAACGGACGCGTGCCGAATTTGTTGACGTACTCGTCTTCGTCCAAACCCTCATCGGTCAGCACGACGGGATGCACGACCTCGGGGCGGAGGAGGAATTGAGGATACGTGAGCTTGGGATTTTCCTCGCGCAAGGCGCGGTAGCCTCGGAGCGAGAGTTCGCTTTGGATCTGATCGAGTTCTGGATCGCGTTCGAACTGACGAACAATGACTTTATTTTTATTTGAGACTGGGACCCGAGTCTCCGGCTTGATGCAGACTCTGTATTCTTCGTCTTTGAAAACGGACGGTATCGTTTCGGTCGTGCAGGACGCCGGATTAACACAGACTTTGTATTCTTCGGTGCGATAAATTGCCGGTTCAGTCGGCGTAGCCGGCTTGACACATACTTGGCGAGTACGTGTTTCGTAGACGGAGGGCACAGGGTGTTTCACACACGTTTCCGGTGTTACGCAAATCTTTCGAGTGCGCGTTTCATAGACTGCAGGCTCAACAATGTAGTCAACGCCTTCGCGATTTAAATTCGACGCGTCCTGTGCCGAATTGGTTTGCTGATCGATGTAGAAATGATTCGTCCCACGATTATCATTCTCACCACTTATGGCCAGCGTCCCCGCGCTGACGCTTGTGCCACCCGTATATGAACTCGTGCCGGAAAGCGTCAACGTCCCAACACCGTTTAATGTGATTCCACGACCGTTGCTGATAACCGGGTCACCATCGAGATCGCCATTAAACGACTTTAACGCTCCGTCGGACTGACGCGCTAGATTTAAAACGCCATTGGTTGCGTTTGAAATCGTTCCGCCATTTAAATTATTGAGCATAAATACCGGCTGATTCGCGGCATTGTTGGCGGCGTTCGTTCCGTCAACGTTAGGAGGGCCGAAGTTAGTAGATTGAAAATTCAGATTGTTGTTTACACCGTTTCCAATGGCTGCGTTTTCAACAGGTGGCGTCTTTACGCCTTCCGAATTCGAATTGAATTTGATACCACGATTATTGAGTGAATTGATATTGGCATTAAGTACCGCCTCATCCGCAGTCGCTCTTTCAGCGAAGTCCAAGTTGCTGTCTTGGCGGCGTATCGTGTCGTCTTTGGCGGCGATGGCTACGTCTTGTTTCACGCCTTTGGAGGCCGCTGCCTTTTTATCGGCGTAATCAAAAGCCACTGCGTTCGTGCCGAGCGTCAACTGCCCGTCATATCCTTGGGGCAATACCTGATTCGCAGAAATCTTCCCGTCCTTGCCTTCCCCCCACTGCCATCCCAATCCTTCGACGTGTTGCTGGAGTTTCTCGCTCGCATTTCCGCCTTTGGTGTCGAAGAAGTAAGCGGTGGCCGCCTTGTCATCCGATTTGGCTCGGCTGAAATCGTGAGTGGTGGCACCTGCTTGTAATTTAACGCCGAGGCCGTTGTCGTGCCGGTCCTCGATCTTCCTATAGAACACATCATCTGTGGCGAGAGCGTCTTTACGCGAATCGAATTCGATGGCCTTGGATCTCTCACGATCCTTCGTCACAAGACCTCGTCCTTCTCGCTGATCTTCTTCTCGTTCGGTATCGGCCAAGTCCCGCGCATTGTTAGCGGGAGTTGATTTAGCAGAAAGTTCAAGCCGTTTTTCGCGAGCATCCAAACGGATCGAATCTTGTGAGAGCTTATGCATCGATTCAAGCTTTTTGGTCTGCGGTACTTCAGAGTCAATACCTCCATCGCTCAAATCTGCTTCGCCTAATGTGCGACGGCGCGTTTCGACAGGGGGCAACGCGGCGACGGGGCCGGTCATGTTGCTCTTGCTATCCGCTTTTCTCGCGCGATCTTTTTTCAGGATTTGTATCGGATCGACATCTCGAGAATCCGGCTCTTCAAATGCTTTTTGAGCTTGTTGAACAGGACTCACGAGAGCGTCATCGTCAAGCAACTTCAAATTCCGTGACGGATCGGTGGGGCTACCTCGACCGTAAAATGACTCCAATTTCTTGTCCGCCTCGCCGAGCGTTTGCTCCTCGGATGCGATAATACCTTGAGAAGGGAGTTGAACACCGGGACCCCCGCCAATTGCGAACAGTCCAAATCCTCGCGCAGATGTGTCGGGCTTCGTCGGTTCGGCAGGCGATTTAGGGTCTGCGGTTGCGCGCTTGCTGTCGTCGAGCTTTTCCTTTTGAATGAGCTTTTTACTGCCACCCGAGCGGTTGCCGAAGCTGCCGCGTCCTGCGCCGGGATCGTTTACAGTTCCCGTTCCTACTCCACCGCCCCAACCAC
>Ga0194042_1000502_pt1 | contig 13010 bp, 7 predicted proteins | sample JunL4412m_MetaG_FD_148974 | JGI IMG/M metagenome (GOLD analysis project Ga0194042, IMG submission 148974) | Anoxic zone freshwater microbial communities from boreal shield lake in IISD Experimental Lakes Area, Ontario, Canada - Jun2016-L442-12m | ecosystem: Environmental > Aquatic > Freshwater >...
CTATCGCGCACGCCGTTTTGCCAAAGCGCTCGCACACAACATCTCACGTCACATCAACGTCACCAACGACTGGCCCAAAGAGCGCGTTGCGTACTTCCGATACGCGGCTTAAACTGGTTCAACGTACTATTATTTCTCTCGCGAGAACTTCGAGTTGGCAGTAAGAATTAATGGCCGAGAAAAAAAGATTAAACTTGGTGAAACAATTGATTCGCGCGAGAAAATGCCAGAGGTTGTTCGCGAGCTTTGGAGCAACATGTCCGGACTGACCAAGTGGTAGAGTGGGATTCCGAGCAAGAAAGTGAACCTAATGACCCTGACGATGACACGAACCCTCACCCTGCTCGCCGCGCTTTCATGCGCGCTCAGCGCAATTCCTATTTCAATGTATTATTGTTCAAGAACAAGGACTGATTGTCGTATAAAATAAACGCAACACACGAGCATGAAAACAATCCAAGGGAAACGGGAGTCATTTTTCATTATGAACAAGCGATCATCCTTCACGTTAGCAACATTTCTGGTGGCAATGCTAGTGAGCATTGCCGCTGTCTCAGGGGCGGAAACGCCAATCCCCAAGCCCGACGGCAAGCCGGCCGACATGACCAAGTCCGTGCAGGTCTTCATCCTGCTGGGGCAGTCGAACATGGTTGGAATGGGCAGGATTAACGCTGGCGACAAAGGCAAACCTGAGGGGTCCCTGGAGTTCGCCGTAAAGACCGAGAAGAAATATCCCTATCTCGTGGATGATGCCGGCAACTGGTCGGTGCGCAAAGATGTTCGGTTTGTGCGGATGATGCAGGGAAATGGGTTGATGAATAACGAGTGGCTGGGCGTCGCGCAACCTGATCAACTCGTCAAGGCAACCACCCTTGGTGTGGAGTACGGAATTGGACACGTGGTCGGCAATGCTGTCGATGCGCCCGTGATGATTCTCAAGAGCTGCATCGGCAACCGCGCCCTGGGCTGGCATCTCTTGCCTCCGGGAAGCGCGCGGTTTGAAGAAGGGGAGAAAGTGTATGCCGGTTATCGGGATGCCCCGGATTCATGGGCCAAAGGGACTGAACCCACACCGCCCGTCATCAAAGAGGGGACTGTAACCCTGAAGGGAGATAAGCCTGCAGGCTGGTATGCCGGCAAAGAGTACGACGATGATACGGGTGATGCCAAGAAGGTGCTGGCGGATCTCGACAAGCACTATCCCGGAGCGAAGAGCTACGAAGTTGCCGGTTTCTTTTACTGGCAGGGTGAAAAGGACGCCGGCAATCCAGTCTGGGCGGCTCACTACGAGAAGAATCTGGTCCAGCTCATCAAGGCCTTGCGCAAGGACTTCAATGCCCCCAACGCGAAGTTCGTGGTCGGAACGATGGGTGAATCCGTAAAAGGCAGCGGCGGTAACGGCGGCAAGATACTCGAAGCGCATCTCGCCGTGGACGGCACCGCGGGCAAATATCCCGAGTTCAAAGGCAACGTCGCGACCGTCTACACGCATGACATGGCGCAAGGCGGCAGCGGCAACGGCCACTACGGCGGCAAGGCGGAAGTTTATATGGACGTCGGCGAGGCGATGGGTCGGGCCATGGCGGAGTTGTTGAAGAAATAACACGCAGGGCTTTTGCTTTGTCTTCCATCGCGCTCATCATAGGGCTGGAACGAGAATGACGAAGGCGGCTGGTTCCAGCCAACGCTCGGCACCGATGGCAGATCGGACGAAGCACGCATCAGCGCATTGGGTAAAGTGTGCATCCAAAATGAATATGAAACACTCCCTCACACTCCTCACCGCACTGCTGCTGGCTCCACTGGCCGCACTCCACGCCGCCGACGACGCCAGGAAAACCGACCAGGAAAACAAAAATCTCCCTGGCACGATCAGCCGCGATGGCGACGCGGTTGAGTTGGGCAACGGTTTGGTTAAAGTTCGTTGCGAACCGCAGGATGGCGCGATCCGTCAAAGATTCTTCGCCTTTCGGGATGGCGGCTGGGTCTTGGTGGCTGAGTCCTTTCGCCCGCCCCGCCCGTTTCCCGAAAGGGGCAACAAGCTCTTCCAAAGCGATGCAGCCGCGGCGCGGTGGCTCGTCAGTGAAGTATTGACGCATGTCGAAGCGGCTACCGCAACGGATGGCACGCCGCTCATCCGGCTTCGCGGAACGCAACGGGAGGCGGCGGTTGAGCAGACAATCCGTTTGCAGTCCGGCGACCGGAATTTCCACCTCGAAGTTTCCGCACGCATCCCCGGCACGCCCGCGAAGCTCGATTACCTGCTCTCGACCTTCACCTTCGAATCGGACCGCGTGCCGGAGTTTGTTCACACGCCGACGCTCAAATACACCGAGCATCGCTGGCCCGGCGAGGGTCGCGATCAAGTGCTCGGGGATCGCTCCTTCCACGCCCCTGCGGTGATCCTCCAGGAGGCGGGGATCTTTGCCGCTCTCGTGCCGGACCTCGCGGCGATCAACGCCTATCGCGTAGTCTCGCCGGATGCGCGGCGGCAAATGAATGTGCCGCGCAATCAGTTTTCCGTCCACGTCGAGCCGGACAAATACACCATGCCCACGGCGCTGGATCTGAATGCCGTCTCCGGCCTCACCGCCAAGCGCATCCTGTCCTTCGGCATGATGGATTATGTCGTCTCGCACCATATCCGTTATCTGCGCTCAAACGACGGCGCGATGGTCCGCACGTTGGCGCAACCGGACGTGCGATACGCGTTCGATCTTTTCGTGAGTGCCGATGCTCTGGCGCAGCGCGGCTATCAGGACATCACGCGGTTTCAGTGGGAGCGTTACGGCCATAAAATCTTCGCCGAGCGACCGCATCTCGCGATGCCTTTCGCCGAGTATCTGCGCGTGATCACCACAGCGAACCTCCATCCGCTCGGCGCGGTGCATCCGCCCGTGGCCGGCGTGCCCGACACGGGTTCGTTCCTTTCTTTCGACCTGCAAGGGCAGCCCGTGGGCGGCTATGGCAGCCCGGTGCCCTTCATGGCCGACATGCTGAGCAACAGCGAATTCTGGAACAACGTCCGGGATGCCGTCGGGATGTATGAATGGGGCAAGCGCAGCGGCAACACGCAGTTCGTCGACATGGCGCAGCGCACCATCAACCTCGCGCTTCTCGCGCCACAGGATGCGCGCGGCATGTTCCCGCTGAACTACCGGGTCGGCTCGGGCAAGTGGGTGAAGTCGATGTTCACCGCCGCGCCGGGCAAACCGTCGCAACTCTTCTCCGCCGTGAATGACGAGGGCGACACCTACGACGTGGTGGCCATGAGTCGCACCGCAGCCCATCTGCTGAATTACTACCAGCGCTGTGGGCAGGACCCGCGCATCTTGGACTATGCGACCCGATACGCGGATGGCGTGCTGCCGCTGGTGGATGCCGAGGGTGCCGTGCCCTCGTATGTCTCGGCCACCAACCACACGCCCTACGCCCCACTCGCCCGCAGCGCTCAGGACGCCACCACCATGCAGTTCCTGGCCGAACTTTCCATCCTCACCAAACAACCGCGCTATCTCGAAGCCGCGCGACGCATCGGTGACCGGCTGATCCGCGAAGTCCTGCCGAACCAGTTGTGGAAGGATCTCGAGCAATACTATTCCTGCGGTGCCAAGCCGCTGGACTTCGCCGGCGACACCGAGCAGGGCCAGCCCGCGCGCGGAAACCTCTCGACGTATTGGGCGGCCGATGGCTTCGCGGCGCTCTACCGCGCCACCGAGGACAAGCGCTACCTCGACGCCGGCGAGCGCTGCGTGGATTACCTCACGTTCAGCCAGTGCTGCTGGGATCCGCATTTCATCTATACCGCGTTTCCGTTCGGCGGCTTCACAGCAGACAACGCCGACACCGCAAATTTCCTCGACGCGCGCCAGTGTGAAGCCGTCGCGCCGCTGGCGTGGTATGGGCGCACGCTGGGCCGGCAGGACTTGCTGGAGCGGGCCGTCGCCGCCGCGCGCTCGTCGGTGGTGCTCATCAATCATCCGCGTCACCAGGGCGCGAACAACATCTACCGTCACACGAACCTTTACCCGGTCGGGCTTGGCCCGGAGAACATTGACCACGAAGGCCACCCGCAATCCGCCATGCGCACTCACCCAAGCTGGGGCGAAGCCTCGGGAGTGTTCACCGGCTTGGCCGAAGCCCTCGCGCAATTGGGCGGCGCGTATGTGGACGTGGAGCGGCACCTCGCCGTTGGTGTAGATGGGCTGCGCATCGACTCGGCTGCGCTCGACGGCCAGAGCCTCCGACTCGCCGTTGTCGCGTCGCTCACTAAACTGCCGCAACCTTGGGATCAAGCCTACCAAACGGAACTGCGTGTTGTGGGTTTGAAGCCGGGGAAATACAAACTGGTGATCAACAATGAACTGCCGATCGAATTGACCGCAGAAGAGCTCAGCCACTGTTCGCTGACCGTGCAGCCCGATGGGAAAGTGCGGGCAGGACGATAAGAACAAACTACAATGGGCCGCTGAGGTATCAACCGCCACAAAGAAAGGAACGCCATGAGAAAGAGTATTTTGAGGTGGATCATGATCGCAGTCGTTGTCAGCCAGGGGCAGCTAATTTCGTTGCGCGCGGCCGATACGACATTCCACGTCAAACCCTTGAGCGCCGAACAGGCCAGGGAATACAAGCTCGATGCCAAGTTCTATAAGAAATGCACACGGGTTCAGAATATCCTCATCGCCACGTCCGAGAGGGTTTCCGACTTTGCGCATCTCGAAGCGGCCTATCTGTTGGACAAGGTCATGGGCCACTTGCCCCCGCCGGTCGCACAGCGCATCCGTGACAAGAAAGTGTTGTGCGTCCTCGTCGGCCACGCCGAATTGCAGTCTGATGTGCCGCAGTGGGCAACCGACAAAACCGGCAAGGAACTCGACCTGTACAATTGGCGCGGCCGGGGCGAACTCACCGAGTTCGATGGGCGTCCCACCTTCTTGTTCTCTGAAGAAGACGTCATGGAGTATCCCGGGGGCATGGATCTCGAAAGCGTCCTCATCCATGAGTTCGGCCACGTAATTGATGGTGTCGGCTTCGACAAAACGCTTCAGGATCGCCTGCACGCCGCGTTCAAACACGCCATGGACAAGGGCCTCTACATGGACGGCTATGCCGCGCAGAAGTTTCGGCGCGTGAACAGCGTGGAACCTGTTGGCTTGTTAGACGCGCTGGTTCAGGCGTTCCCCGCGCAGCCCCGCGCTTTTCTCACACAATGCCTGGATGGCGGCGACATCCTCGTCAATGGCAAGCCCAGCCGGTCGGATGTAAAGGTCACGCGGGATGACAAGGTTCTGATTGTGTATGGCGGGCCGAAGAAGACTTACTGGGCGCTCAATAAGGCCGAGTATTGGGCGGAAGGGGTGCAGGCCTGGTATGACACCTGCCGCACCATGGATCACGATCACAACCACATTCACACCCGAGACCAGTTGAAGGCCTACGATCCAGAGTTAGCCAAACTCCTTGAAGATGTGTTGGGCGACAACCCTTGGCGTTTCGTGTCACCCCGCGTCCGCGCGGGCACTGGGCACCTCGTCGGTTACGATCCGGCCAAAGCCCCCAAGGTTGTCCCACCCGAACACATCGACCGCGCGGGCCAGGATTACTACGACGAGTATTGGAAGTACTATTGGCAGCGCTTGCATGACAAGTATCCGGCCAAGACCGTTGTGGCGGACGCAGCAGGGACCACCGAAACCGCCAAAGCCAATGCTTTCTTCGAGCGCGTGTTTGACGTGACGCTCTCCCGCAGTCCGCAGTTGATGGCGGAGCTTGGCATCAAAAAAGATACCGACAAATGGGACGACCTCTCCGACCAGCACGCACTGGAGGACCTTGTCCTCACCGTTGGACAACTCGCGGAACTGAAGCGCACGATCAACGTCGAGGCGCTCGATGAGCAGGCGCGCGTCAGCTACCGGATGTTTGTCAACGACGCAGAACGCGCCATCGAAGGCTGGAGGTGGCGTCATCATGATTACTCGATCAAGCAGTTGGGCGGCCCTCACATTGAAGCGCCATCGCTTCTCATCAATTTTCATCCAATCGCAACCGTCGCCGACGCCCGCGCCTATATTGCGCGGTTGCGCGGCATCGGGCCGTTATTCGACCAATTGATCGAGAGGATGAGGATCTGCGAAACCAAGAACATCATTCCGCCGCGCTTCGTGTTTCCGTTGGTCATTGATTCGGTGAAGGACGTCATCAGCGGCCAGCCGTTCGATGCCTCGACCAAGAAAAGCGCGCTCTGGGAAGACTTTGAAGGAAAGGTGGGCACACTGAAAGATGTGGATGCCGCCACGAAACAAGCCCTGCTCGCCGATGCCCGCGCTGCACTGACCGGGGCAGTGCAGCCGGCCTACGAGAAGTTGCTCAAGGTGCTCGCGGCCCAGGAAAAGATTGCCACCGACGATGACGGTGTGTGGAAATTTCCCGATGGACTCGACTACTACGCCTTCGCGTTGCGGGGCGCAACCACCACCCAGTTGACGGCGGACGAAATCCACCGCCTCGGCCTGAACGAAGTGGCGCGCATCCATCGCGATCTGGACGCCATCATGGTGAAAGTGGGCTTCAAGGGAGACCGGGCGGCGTTCTTCAAGTTCATCAAGGAAGACCCGCAATTCTACTATCCCACCACGCCAGAGGGAAAGGCCGCCTACATGAAACGCGCCACTCAGATCATCGATGACATGCGTGCCCGGCTCGACGAGTTTTTCATCACCAAGCCCAAGGCGTCGCTCATTATCAAAGAGGTGGAACCTTACCGTGCGCAAGGCGCGGCCGGTGCCTCGTACGAGCAACCGTCAGCCGATGGTTCCCGCCCCGGCACCTACTACGTGAACACCTTTGACATGCGCGGACTGCCGATCTTTGAAATGGAGACACTCGCGCACCACGAGGCGCTTCCGGGGCATCACATGCAGATTGCAATCGCTCAGGAGCTGAAGGGCATGCCCCGGTTCCGCATGTATGGCGGCAACACCGCCTATGCCGAAGGTTGGGCCCTCTACTGCGAATATTTCCCCATAGAGTTCGGATTTTACAAGGATCCCTACATGGATTTCGGCCGGCTCAACGATGAATTGCTGCGCGCTATCCGCCTCGTCGTTGATACCGGGATCCACGCGAAGAAATGGACGCGGGCTCAAGTGATGGACTACTTCCGCGCCAACACCCCGAATCCCGAACGCGACATTGTCACCGAGACCAACCGTTACATCGTCTTACCCGCTCAGGCGACGGCCTACAAAATCGGCATGCTCAAGATTCTCGAACTGCGCGAACTCGCAAAAAAGCAACTCGGCGCAGCCTTCGACCTCCGGCAATACCACGACCTGGTTCTGAAGAACGGTGCCGTGCCGTTGAACATTTTGGAGGAAAACGTCCGTGCCTGGATCGCGAAGAAGAAAGAATCCAAAGTGCCTATCCCTCAATAAACAGCCAACCAAACAACAAGCATGAACCAGACCCCCATCACTCGCAGAGTTTTTGCTCTATACTCAGTCGCGCTCGCGGCGCTGGCCTTGTCGTCTATTGCCACCGTTTCGGCGGCGGAGGTAGTCAATGAAGGGAAACAGTCGCCCGGCGAAAGCGTGAAATCCGTTCAGGGTGATAAAGCCACCAGAGTCTCCGGGCGTGCACATAATCCTGGCCTTAAGTTGCTGGGCAACCGCTTTCTCACGTTCAGCACGGTCGTGCGCGTTCGGCAAATTGAGAAGTCGCGCGATGTGGCGGAGGGGCCTGATGAATCAAGTCTGCATACTCCGGCAGAAGCCCGGACTTTTCGCGATGCCGTAGAAAAAGGCTGGCCGGGGGCACGGATCACGTGGGGCTTCAGTTGGCTCGCGTTGAAGGATCAGCGACCCAATTACCTCGAGTTGAAAAAGTTGATTGTCTCCTATCATGAAAAGTATGGCGATGAGCTCACCTTTGTTCCGGGCGGCTATTTTGCCAACATGTATAACTCGCGTGAGCAAGTGAACCGCGACTTGCATGATGGGTTGCAGATGGTTTCGGAGATGGTGGGCGGGGGATATCGTCCGCAAAGTGTCATTGCCGGATTTCTCGCCGCGGAAAACCTGCGGTTCCTTGCCGAAAAAGAAGGCATCCACGTTTGCCAGGGCAATATCTGGAGCCAGTATGCGGTGGACAACGGGGATGGTGAGGGCTCGATCTGCTATCCGTATTACCCGTCGAGCGAGCATTTCTGCAAACCCGCCCAAAGCAAGGAGGACTTGATCGACTGCGTCAACCTCGACGGCTGGACCGTGGATTTCTTGTGCGCAAGATATGCTGCCCCGAGAATGATCGATGGAATCCGTTGCGGCAGCCGGCAGGGCGTCGGCCCGATTGAGACGCTGCTCCGCATGGGCGATGAGCAAGGAGCAAAGGCGATGCTGGCCACCACAGCCGCGCATTTCGACACGGGATTCAAACTCAATAATTTCGCCTGGGTCACCAGCATCTGGGAGTTGGGACTTGTGGAAGGCCGCAAAATATATGGTTACAAAGGCCGTAACGGAATCGATGGCCTGGTCATGTGGCTGACTGAAATGCGCCGCCGTTGGCCGGAGGCCAAGTGTATCACCCATGGCGAGTTTGGGATGCTCTGGCGTGAGCAGTTCAAGAACAATGACACCCTCAACTATCGCTTTGTCGAACGCGGTTCCGGCATCGGTGGCTCGGACGCGAACATGGAAATCCGCTGGTTCATGAACAAGGATTTCCGGCTGGCCCTGTTGCGCAACTGGCAGGACAACAGTCCGGAGAAACTCATCGATTTCACCCGCTACGACCTCCCGGCCCGGGAACCTGCCGATCCACCCCCCGGACAACACAGCCGAAACTGGAGTTTGTTCAACCGGCTCAACCAAAAGGGCGTTCGCCCACAGGATCAACCCATTTCCATCGGCCAATTAAATGCTGAGGAAACAAAGATGATCCAACAGCACTACCCGGAGTTGATTAAAGACAACGCCAAGAAATAAATTTCCATGATTGGCGAATTAACTGAATCAAAATTTGGTACATGGCCTGTTGCTGGCTCCGGCGGTCCAGTCGGTAGAAGGCTAACTACAGCAAGGCTGAGATGTTCGGTCAGGTGGATGAATGCGGGTTAACTCCCTTTTCACTTTCCACGACAGCGCCGGAGCCTTCCATGCGTCTGACCGGGACCGAGCACACGGCGGAATTTGAGAAGCGCCAGGCCGCGCTAAGCGGCCGCACTGGAACCAGCGAAAAAGACATCGGCGGGTCGGGACGCAGCGTTTGTACAATGCTTCGCGGCGACAGCGTCGCACACCCCCACCAGCACCGCCCGATCATTTTTCACTCGATGCTATCGTGGGCAGAAAGTTACCGAACGTTGTGGCGAATGGCGCGGCGGCGATCGGCGAATGCATCAAACAACAGAACGTCAAACTGTTCCTCCGCTTTGCCCCAGAACGGAGTGGAAAGCGAATGCTCAACAAGTTGGTCGGCGGCTTGATGACAACCGGAATGGAACCGCTCCCGATCACACCGTACGAGGGGCTTACAGGCCGGAGAAATTTGAAAGAACAGGCGACGGAAACCGCCAAAAACACAGCCGCGCTCACTGGGAGCGCGGCTGAAATTAATACCGAGGTGGATTCGCCAGGAAATGTAAATCGGGGCGACTGGACACCAATAGAACTTTTTATGAGGGGCGCGTTTGGATTAAGCGCTTCGGTTCAGCGCTTGATTGCTGCGGCTTGAACTCCCAAAAATCTAAGTTGCGGATAGTTCAAGCAGACAGCAGCCCAGTAGGTAATGGGCGATCGGTTGGGTTATATAGTGAAGCAAAACTCAATAGAGTTCCTACATCCATTTCGGCTTCGATTCGAAATCGTCTCGACGAATCTGCCCGACAACTTCCTTGATTGACGTAATTCCGTTTCGAACCTTTTCCATGCCATCCCAATACAATGTGGTCATTCCGGCCTTTTCCACGGCCAAATGTTTTAGATCATCTGATGTAATGCCATGCGAACTCATTGAGGCCCTCAAGGTATCACTCATGATCAGAAGTTCGTGCACGCCGATTCGGCCTTTGTATCCCGTTCCGCCGCAGGCTTGACAGGCTCCGGCAGAATAGAGGACAAGTTCCTGGTCGCTCGGTACACCTGCCAAGCGCTTTTCATCAACCGTCGCGTTGTTCTTCTGCTTGCATGAAACACACAGCCGCCGTAACAATCGTTGTGCGCATATCATGACCATGGACGAACTGATGAGGTACGGTTCAACACCCATTTCAATCAAACGTGTCACCGTCGCCGCGCTGTCATTTGTGTGCAACGTCGATAGCACCAGATGCCCCGTCAGCGCTGCTTCGACGGCAATGTCCGCTGTCTCGCGGTCGCGGATTTCGCCCACGAGAATTACGTCCGGGTCTTGGCGCAAAAAACTTCGCAAGCCGCGTGCGAAGGTCAATCCCGTGGCCAGATTGACCTGTACCTGATTGATACCTGGAAGAGTGTATTCAATCGGGTCTTCGATCGTTTCGATGTTGATTTCTGGGGTCTGAATCTCTTTCAGGGCGGAGAACAGCGTCATCGATTTGCCCGATCCCGTTGGGCCTACGTGCAGGATCATTCCGTACGGAGTTTGAATTTTCTCGCGGTAAAGTTGCAAATGGCGGCTCGAAAATCCGAGTGAATCCAACGGCTGTGCTGATTTCTTTTTATCCAAAAGGCGCATCACCACCTTTTCTCCGTAATTTGTAGGAATGATGGATACTCGAAGGTCGATGTCGTCTTTGTAAACAATGCGGCCATCCTGCGGCACGCGCCGTTCGGTGATGGAAAGATTACTCATGATCTTGATGCGCGCGACCACGGGCAGGTTGAGCTTCTGCGGCTGCAGTTTTTTGATCTGCCGAAGGTCGCCATCGATGCGATACCGGACGAGCACTTCGCGTTCCAACGCTTCGATGTGAATGTCCGACGCTCCTGCAGCGCATGCGTCATCGATGATTTTGTTCACAAGCTTAATGACCGGTGCCGACTCCTCGGAGTCTTCGGCCACCTCAACCGTTTCGCTTTCGAGCTGATATGCCCCGGCTATTTGGGCTTCGATCTCCGACAACGTCGCTTCAGCACGCAGCTTCGGAAACACATTTGACGAAATCATGGGTGTGTTCGGAGAACTTGAATTTGCCGCCGAGAGGCCAAACAATTCGTTGATGTTTTTCGGCTCCGTTACAAGGATGCGTGGTTTGTGTTCCGCTCCAAATAAGCTCGTCAGATCGTCGATTAGTTTCCAAATGAATGGATTCGAAACGACGAATGCGCGCTCATCATTGATATTAATGGCAACGACCTGCCGGGCCTTGCAAAACGAAGTGGGTAATACGCCTAAATTCAAATCTTTGGTGTCCATTTGGGGCAAATAATCAAGATTGAGGTACGTGGCAATATTCCGGGCGACGACCTCCTCACTGACTCCAATCAGAGGCGCGATTGCGTACAAATTGTCAGTAGATATTTCCACAAATTTTCGTGCGACTTCGTCAGTGACATGGAGCGCTTTTCGTTCGTAGTGTAGAAAGTCGCGATAATCGACAGTGGACAGATTTTTAAAGCCCAGATCCTTCCATTTTTGGTTGGTGACGAGGTATTTCTGTACGGTTTCGAGCAATCGCTCCTGTTTGACCGGCTTGACCAGGAAATCGATTCCGCCCGCGCTGAATGCCTTGGCTTTGTCGTGCCGGGTATAGAGGGCTGTCAAGAAAATAACAGGGATGGAAGCCAAAGACTTTTCTGATTGGAGTTGTGCGCAGAGCTGATATCCGTCAGTGACGGGCATGATGACATCGAGCAGAATCAAATCGGGTGTTCTTGATGCAAGCACCTGCATGGCCTCGACGGCGCTGCTTGCAACCAGGACCTCATAGCCCGCCGATTTCAACCAGCGCCGGACCAACTCCAATTGATCCTTGGAGTCATCAACACAAAGGATGGTACTTTTGGCATTCTGTTCCATGGACGCACCTATTTCTGCTCAAGTGTGTTTGGGCGTTGACTTGTCATCTCTTCTAAGTTTATGCACGCTCTCGCAATGGTGCCCAAGTCCTGCATCGATTCCTCTGATAGACCGATGCCCTTCAGCACTTCGACCATGCTGATAACGCCCTTGTTCAGGTCCATGATCTTGTTTTGCGTAAGCTGTAGCTTCTGGCCGGTGTCGCTTTTTTCATCGGACTGGTTTATGCATTCTTCCGCGTACCGATCAACGAATTCCAGGAGCGCTGTACTATTCAGACCCATTTTTACCAACAAGCCGGAAGCGGTTTGATCAGGTAGAGCCTGCGCTTCTTGCAAGATCATTTCGGAATATCCAATCATGGCATTGAGCGGCGCACGCAAGTCGTGTCGGATGCGAGCCACCCGAGCTTCATGTTCTTCTGATGGATTGTTCATGATTGGTTTCCCGTCAGCGCTTCAATTTTCGTCAACAACCGCGCAAATTCGATGGGTTTCATGTCGTAGTCGTTGCAACCGGCTTCCAGTACCTTTTCTTTGTCGCCGGACATCGCATGGGCGGTCAATCCGATAACCGGAATGGCAGCGGTGCGGAGGTCGGCCTTCAGGCAGCGTGTGGCTTCCCAGCCATCGACCACTGGTAAATTCATGTCCATCAGGACGAGTGCGGGCAAACCCTGAATGGCCTTTGAGATGCCCTCGGCTCCGTCCACGGCGGTTTCCACCTGGTAGCCCTTGCGCTGAAGCCGCCGCGCCAACATGTCGCGGTTCATCTCATTGTCTTCGACCAAAAGTATCTTTAACATGATTTGGTTTCCTTTTCGACATCTGCCGAACTATCGGCTCTACTAGGCGCATTGTCGGTGATGAACGCTCCAATGTCAGACCTCCTGATCTCCGCCTTGAAATGAGTGGCCATGTGGAAATAGGATGAACCGCGTTTTGCGGAAAGGCGCACAATAGGTTGCGCGCTTCTGCGTGTGCCCATGCGGAGTCACCCCCAATGCC
>Ga0194042_1000508_pt1 | contig 12940 bp, 14 predicted proteins | sample JunL4412m_MetaG_FD_148974 | JGI IMG/M metagenome (GOLD analysis project Ga0194042, IMG submission 148974) | Anoxic zone freshwater microbial communities from boreal shield lake in IISD Experimental Lakes Area, Ontario, Canada - Jun2016-L442-12m | ecosystem: Environmental > Aquatic > Freshwater >...
TTTTTGGATTGCGGATGATCGATGCCCGTCTTCCCGCCGATGGCTGCGTCCACCATCGCGAGCAACGTCGTTGGAACTTGGACGAACGCAATGCCGCGATAAAACGTCGCGGCGATGAAGCCGGTCAAATCGCCAATCACGCCACCGCCCAGCGCGATCAACACGCTGTCACGGTCGAGCTTGGCTTCGATGCAGCGGTCGTAGAGTACTTTGGCGACGTCGAGGGTCTTCGCGCCTTCGCCCGGGGGCAGTAATACCGTGTTGCCATCGAAGCCGGATTTATGCATCGCGCTGGACAGCAGTGTGCCATATTTCGGTCCGACGTTGCTGTCCGTCACGACGAGACAGCGCCGACCCTGGATCAGGCTGCCGATCACGGTGCCAGCGTCGGCAATTCCGCCGGGTTTAACCACAATGTCATAACTGCGGTCGCCCAATTCGACGCGCAGGGTTGGTTTCGGTGTAGTCAGTGCATTGCTCATGTTCTAAGATCCCAGCTTTCAACGTGATTCATTCGAGAACGTGCGTCTCGGTCGCGTGCGAAGTTAAGGGTTTGAACGTCAAAGTTCAAGAGCGAACGCAATAAGGGTATCAATACAATCGGCTCATGTGGCCGTTCATTTTAATTGGGGAGGGTATCATGAAGGTGTTTCAAATCGGTTTAGCAGTGACGTTGATGGTAGGTGCGATGGCGTTTGCAGGCGATGCAGCGGCGTTGAAAAAAGATGATAAAATCATCATGCTCGGCGACTCCATCACGCAGGGCGGCGGCGGTCCTAAAGGCTACATCACGGTCGTTCAAAACACGTTGAACGAAAAGCACAAGGACCTCGGCATCAAGGTCATCAACAAAGGCATCAGCGGCAACAAAGTCGGCAACCTTCAGGCGCGCCTGCAAAAAGATGTGCTCGATTTGAAGCCGAACTTGGTTTTCATTTACATCGGCATCAACGACGTCTGGCACTGGGACATGGGGAAGGGCAAAGGCACGACCAAAGAAGATTTCGAAGCGGGTTTGAAGGACATCATCGGCAAGATCAAAGGCGTCGGCGCGCGCGTGATTCTCTGCACACCCAGCGTCATCGGCGAAAAGACGGACGGTACAAACAAGCAGGACAAGATGCTGGCTGAATATGCCGACATCAGCCGCAAAGTCGCCAAGGACGAAGGCCTGACATTGTGCGATTTGAGTAAGGCGTTCTGGGACTACCTGAAGGAGCACAACAAGGAAAACAAGGAAAAGGGTGTGCTGACCGGCGACCGCGTGCATCTTAATGAAGCGGGTAACAAGCTCGTCGCGGAGACCATGCTGAAAGCGCTGGAATAACGGCGAAACAGCGAACGGCGAACAGCTTTTTTTACCGCGAATTTGCGCGAATTTACGCGAAAACGACAACGGCGAAGACAAACTAAAGTGGATGAATGTGCATTGAAGTGGGCGCATTCATCCACTTTTCTTTTTTACAGATGTCGTTCTTAAAGCCGTTGCCGTTTTCGCGTAAATTCGCGCAAATTCGCGGTTAAAAAAATGCTGTTTCTTCGCGGTTAGTTCTTGATCCCCTGCACCGCCAGATTGATTTTATCGATACCGGCTCGGTGGATGATGGCGACGACTTTCATCACCGTTTCGTAGGACAAGCGGCCGTCGCCGTTGATTGTGAGCACGTCTTTTTCGTGTCCTTTCAAGAGCGGCGGCAATTGTGTTATGACGTCGGCAGGAAGTAGTTTCTTGCCAGCGATGTAGACATGGCCGGTCGTGTCGATGGTCAGCGACCACGGCACGGAGGCTTTGCCGGTTCCGGTTTTGCTGCCATCGGCTTTGGGGAGTTGGACGTCCACGCCGGTCTTATCCAGCATCGGCGCTGTGACCATGAAGATGACCAGCAGCACAAGCATGACGTCCACCAACGGCGTCATGTTGATCTCCGCCATCGGCCTGCGCTTGCCCTTCCCGCCCGCTGTTGATCCCATTGCCATACGTTCGATTTCCTTATCTGCTCAATTCAAGTCCGCGAAATTGATTCTGTTAGTTCTATGCGAGTTGTGCCGGTGCTGGCGCGCTCGGAGGCACCGGGCTTGGTTTCGGGTGCGAAAGTGCGGCAGGTGCGGGTGCGACGGGCGCATGTGTCGACACCTGTTCGCCGAGGCAATTGCTGCCACGTACGAGCATCATCACGCGTTCAGTGAAGCGGTCCGTCTTGTCTTGCAGTGCGTCCAAGGCGGCCAAAAAAGCGTTGTACGCGATAACGGCTGGAATGGCGACAGCCAGCCCGGCAGCAGTCGCGATCAAAGCGGATGAAATGCCGGATCCGACGCCGGCCAAATCGCCGCTGGATGTACTTCCGATGTGTCGGAACGTGTTCAAAATACCCCAGACGGTTCCGAACAAACCGATGAACGGCGTCGCGCTGCCGGCGGTCGCAAGGAAGCCCAGACCGTATTGCAGTTTCGAAAAATAATCGCGCGCGGTGTGTCGCATGGACAGTTCGATGACTTCTTCGCGTGTGGAACTGGGATTGATTTTGATGCTGCGCGCGTCAGGCGTGAGTGCCACGGGCGCGTTGCGGTTTTCGAGCGTCAGCATCGCGGCTTTGAAGACCGACATCACCGGCGATTGCCCGGTGCTGGAGCCGTGCGCCATGGCCTCGCCGAAACTGTCTGCGCCGTCAAAGATGGCCAGAAACTTCCGCGTGTTTCCGTTGGCCTCAAAAAAGCTGAAGAGCTTCCAGAAGATGATCGACCACGAGATGAGCGAGAAGCCGATCAGCATGTAGAAGACGGCTTTTTCGACACCTCCCGAATCGCTCATGGTTTTGTTGAGCAACTCGTACAGCGTGTCGTCGGCAAGTAAAACGGTTGGCATGGACGGGTTCCTGATTGCAAACAAAAATGAAATGCTGAATAAGCAAACAGACGTATCGTACGAAAGTTTCTTTAAACTTACTTCAGCAAAATGAATTTGCAATCGAACGGCGCTTTGAGGGCGATGGTGTTACGACGCTCAGTGGAATTTCTGATGCGGTCGCCGCGGTCGATTGCGTTGCAAGCGTTCGGGCAGATGCTTTTCCGCAAACGTAATCGCTCCCTCGATGATCTTCATCCGCAATTGCGGATGCTTCATCAAGTACGCGTCACGTTTGCGTTCCTCTTCTTCCTTCGTGAACGCGCGTTTGGGCTCGGACTCCGTTGGCTCGTTCATGCTTTTAAACTCTCCACCCGCTGCCGCCGGTTGATCGCCTCTTTTAACACGTGGACCCGGTTCAATCTGCGCTGCTCCTCCGGCAAGGCCTCCTGGCAGCGCAACATGTCGTCGTCGCTCAAGCAGAAAAAAGCGTCGTCGTCTGAAATCGGGCGCAGGATCGCACGGCTGAAACAGGCGTCGAATCCGCCCTCCAAACCCTTGACGGCCCGATAGAGATCAATCGCGCCGTGTGGACTGGTGAGGCAATAGACCGGCTGCCACGTCAGCCACTCCGGCGTCTCCGCCACGGGTTTCCAGAACGCTTCCTTCGGCCCCCATTCACATTCTAATTCGCGCAGAGCCGTATTCAATCGGCTCAGATTGTCAGGTGTGTCACGCACGAAGAAATCCATATCATACGTCAACGGGCCGTTGTGATTCAACAGGTAGGCCATTCCCCCGATCAAGAGGCTTTCCACTTTGTTCCGACTCAATGTTTGCAAGACGTGTTGAATATTCATGACGTATTCCGAGCGTTCGATTTAAAAGTCCACCGAGCTTACTTCTTTCCCAGGCGGCGCACAAAATCTTCGGCGGTGCGGCGCAAGCCTTCCTTGCGGTTGACTTCCGGATTCCAGCCCAGCAGCGTTTGCGCTCGGGTGATGTCCGGGCGGCGGCGGCATGGGTCGTCCTTGGGCAGAGGCAAGTGGACGATCTCGCTTTTGGAACCGGTCATCGCGATGATTTCTTTGGCGAATTCCAGCATCGTGATTTCTTCGGGATTACCGATGTTTGTCGGCTCGTCCAAATTCGATTCCATCAACAACATGATGCCGCGCAACAGATCGTCAACGTAACAGAAGCTGCGTGTCTGGCTGCCGTCGCCGTAGATCGTGACCGGAGCGTTGCTTAGCACCGAGCGGAAGAAATTGGGGAGCACTCGGCCGTCATCCAGGCGCATACGCGGTCCATACGTGTTGAAGATGCGGACGATGCGCGTGTCCACTTGGTTCTGGCGGTGATAGGACATGGTCAGCGCTTCGGCGAAGCGTTTGGCTTCGTCGTACATCGAGCGTTCGCCGATCGGATTGACGTGGCCCCAATAGCTTTCGACCTGCGGATGGACTTGAGGATCGCCGTAGACTTCGCTGGTGGACGCTTGTAGCATGCGCGCACCTTTGGCCTTGGACAGTCCCAGCGCGTTCAACGTTCCCAACGCGCCGACTTTGAGAATGTGGACGGGATAACGCGGAAAATCCAGCGGGCTGGCCGGCGACGCAAAGTGGTACACGCGATCCAACGGGCCGGGGATGTGGATGTACTGCGTCACATCAGCTTTGACGAACCGGAATGCCCGGTTGGTCTCGAGATGCTTGAGATTCTCGATCTGCCCGGTGATCAAACTGTCCACGCCGACGACATCGTGTCCTTCAGCCAGCAACCGGTCCACCAGATGAGACCCGAGAAATCCTGCCGCTCCTGTCACCGCTATTCGCATGTCGATCTCCGTGTAGATGTTTGTCGGTCAGGCGAGCCGAATTGAATTCGTGCGCCAATCTTTTTCTCGTTAATGTAATCGACAACTATAACTGCGAATCCAAACTTGATAGGGCCGGTGTTTTTATTATTGTAGTCATTGCAGCCAATCGAGTTCTGAATTCTTTCTTAATCAACGTTGGAACTTTCAGGTTGTTGTCATACACCCCGTCTTTAAACGTTCGCACTTCAGTATGCGAATAGTTTTCCGGGGTCGGATCGTGAATCGGGGCGAACGCATACACCTTGCTGTCTCCGATTTTCAACTGCGCCGGGATGGCACCCACGTTGAATCCCGCGATTCCCCAGTGCTCAAATTCAGGTAACAACACGTCGAGCGGCTCGCTGTACTTTGCGCGGTTCGTTGACCAATCCGGGAATTTTATTCCGGCTGGTAAAAATCGCCCACCATCAACGTGATCGCTCAAACACCTTACATACAAAAGTTCTGCTTCATCAAACTGATTGTCTATCGGACGGCTTCCGGTGCGAAGCCGCTCGGGAATGCTAGCCATGAATAAAACCTCGAATCGTCTTCAACGCGGCTCGAAGATCGATTGGTTCCGATCCAATGTTCCACACTACGGGTTCTTGTGCCCTGTCGTGCATGGCACCGCATACGTCGCCGGAGTTAAAGCACTCAATGTCTGAATAGCGGTTTCCATTTACAAATGACAACACAATGCCATTTTCTGCTGACGGATCAACACGGGTTGGCACGACACCGATGGTCGAAGCGAGTTCTAACACGAGTGTAGCCGTTCCAACGGCAATTTGGTTTGGCGGCTCCGCATCATAGCTGTTCCAGTTCAGACGCAATTGCCCAAGTGCTTGGAGTCTTTTTTTAAAGTCGGATAACGGATTCTCTAGGGCGGTACGAGGTTGCGATTTGCTGGTTGAAAGGTACGCGTCGTGCGTCGGTTCCGAACACGATTCCGTCAGAATGCTTGCTGTGAGTTCAGACGATAGATGGTCTATGTTGATCATAACCGCACCCCACTTGCAACAGAAATCCAACACATTCGTGATTATGTCAGGAGATTGCGTCCATGTCCAGTCCATCACATCCGCGCGAACCAGCTTCTATATCCTGACCGTATCCAGCCGCTTCTCCAACCCCATGCGCCGTCGGAAGAATTCCTTGCCTTGCATGCCTTCGAACGCGTTGCTGCCGGTGAAGACAAACGAGTGTACTCCGCTCTTGTCCGTGCATTTCAAAATCGACAAATCCGGCGGGCGGAATTGGGCTTCCATTGAACCCAGCGTGTCCATGCTTAATAGGCAGATGATGTTCGGATCTTTTTTCAGCGCTGGCGTATCCAGATCGGCCAAGCGCGTGAGCTCTTTGCGCACAGCGGACTGGTCTTCTTGTTTCTCTTGTTCGGTTTTTGCTCGAGAAAAAATGGACTTCGCGCGGCGGAAGGCGCTGACTCCGGCGTTGGGGTCGGGTTCGGATACGCCGGTCTGCGGATCCACCACGCCGGCTTTTACCGCTACCAGATTCAGCATGTCGATGCGTGCGTAAACGTAGCAGTCCTGGTCGCCGCGATAGAAGCAATCGAATTCCAGCGCTTCGCCGATTGTTGAACCTCCGGCGGATGCGGGCAGTGCTTTCATCGCATTGGCTCGCGCTTCAGCTCGGGAGATTTCAATCTTCGAACCTTCGTTCTGTTCGCGCGCCAGTTCGACGTAACGCAAATACAAAATGATGCCCCGGCGCTTGTCCTTGCCTTTGTAATCCGGTCGGTCATAAATGCGCGCCAATTCTCGGTAGCCGTATGGATTATTGGGATTGTCCGCGATGAAATCGTTAAACAGTTCAATCGCTTGATCAAACCGCCCCGCACCCATTAACACGACCGCCTGCTCGGACAATAATTTGATACCTGTGTAGCGACCTTTGACCAGTAATTCTTCATTGAAGGCTACCGCGCAGCCGACGCGCTTGTTCCAATTCGGGCACAACAGACAGTCGCCCAACCCGCGATCTTTGCCTTCAGGCGTGGGGATTGGCGCAAGGATTTTGGCGAGACCTTCAGCGCGTTCGCAACGCGCGGCCATCTTAGCGTATGACCAGCGCCCGTCTGTCAGTTTGCTGAAATAGGGCGCGACACTGGCCGGGCGAAGTTGCACCCGCATGATCGGCAGCGACGCCTTCTTTTGAATCACTTCTGCTTCGTCCAGAATCGATGACTTTCGCACCGCGTTGGATGACGACGGTTTGCGCAAAACACCGGACGGATCGCGCCGATCCTGTTCATGCTCCGGCTTCGGTGGCGGCTTGAGCAAATTCAACGGCTTCGGCGGCGGCTTCTGCGACACGGTTTCAATGATCGGGAGCGGCGATGAAATGCGGCCTTTCGGCACAACCGGCGGAGGTGGAGCCTGCGGCACTGGGGCGGTTGGTTGCAGAAATCCAGGACGCGGTCCTGCCGTGGGTGCTTGAGGCGGCGTCGCAGTTTCATCCGCCGGAAGCGGCGGAACCGGTTGTGTCGGAATTTTAGCAGGATTAAGGAACTTTGCCCGCTCAGCCAGCATCTGCCCCAGCGGTGCGACTTGCGCAGGCGGAATAAACGCAACGGAAGGTGAAGCCTTTACAGGTTCGCTGCGCGGCAGAGCTTTTCGTTCCACCGTCTCCGGCATGACGTCCGTCGGATGTATATTCGATTCGTTCTTGATCGGTACAGCGAGTTGCGGCACCAAATTGGTCGGCGCATCGGGATCCAGCGCAATATTTGGACGCTCGATCAGCTTTTTAGCTCGAAGACTTTTCTGCGCGTGGCGGGACAATGCGATTTCCGCCGCTGCAGAATTGTACGGCATTTTCGACAGCGCTTCCAACACGCCGTCAGCCGCTTGAAAGCGCTCCTCTGGCTTCTTCGCCAGCGTCTTCATGATGAACGTTTCGAGTACCGGATCGACCGGATGATCCGCATCGCTCAATGGCGGCGGCGGCTCGAACATGTGCTTGTAGATGACCGTCGCAACTTTTTCAGCATGAAACGGCGGCTGGCCTTTGACGCACTCATACAACACGCAGCCGAGTGAATACAAATCGGAACGAAAATCGACCGTCTGCCCGCTGCCTTGTTCAGGCGACATGTACGTCGGCGTCCCGACCACGACGCCGGACTGAGTGATGTTGTGGTCGAGTTCTTTGGCGAGACCGAAATCCATGACCTTCACCAAACCGGTCTTGGAGATCATGATGTTGGCTGGCTTGATGTCTCGATGAACGACACCCTGTTCCGACGCGACCGCCATGGCCTTCACGACGGAGCGGGCGATTTCGATGATGCAATCGTTGCTGAGCGGCAAATCGCCGGCGCGGATGATGTGTTCGAGATCGTCGCCCTCGACGTATTCCATCGTGAAATACGGCACACCTTGCATTTCGCCGACAGTATGAATCTGGATGATGTTGGGATGAACCAACCGGGCCGCTGAACGGGCCTCACGGAAGAAGCGTTCCTTGAAATTGGCGTTTTCCTTGGCGCGTGGCAGAACTTTCAACGCGACCCAACGGTCGAGCGCAGTCTGCCGAGCCCGGTAGACTTTACCCATTCCGCCTTCGCCAATCATCGATTCAATGATAAATTCATCGAACCGATTGGGATCCAGAGCCATTGCCCGCTCCTTCTTGCACTCGTGCGTTTGCGCAGACTCCAACCCGCGCAAACGGATAAACGTCCGCTCACTGATTATCGTACGTATACGCCGATACCATTACTAATAGGTTTGTATTGACAACTATTTGTGCCAACACACCTCAATTGAGTTATTGCAATCCGTGTACCCAATCGCCCCATCCTGTCCCTAAGAGAGACACAGAACACTGCACTTGCGTGATGATTCGTAAATTTGCGATAGCTATTTGGAATCATAACCACTTGACCTAATGTGACTTATTGAGCCTACAGACTTTTTCAACGACGAATGTGCGAGCGGTTAATGATTTGCTAAGCTTTAACTTATCCGGGCACCCGACTTGAGCCGGGCGCAATGCCGGATAGAATGGAAGCCAGACTCAGGATTCCATCATGAATGCACTAGCAGAAATTGTCGCAACCATGCCGCAAACCGGCACACCTCATGCAGCGAAAGACACGGCCCGGGCCGCGTCCAACGGCCTCGCCCGGATGCCCAAGTCGTCCGACGAGCGCGCGTTGCTCCTGCTGAAACTCATTGGCCCCATCATCGCCGACTTGGAAGCGTCCGAGCAGGTCTTGTCACGCAACCTCAGCAGCCAATACGCCTTCGTGAACACGCTGTGCAAGCACATCGAACGCTTCAAAGGCAAGCGGCTGCGCCCGGCGGTGCTGCATTTGTCCGCCCGAGCGTTTGGCGGCGAAGCACCTCTGGCGTCTGAAACAGCCGCATTGGTCGAGATGATTCATCTTGCCACGCTGTGTCATGACGACATCCTTGACGACGCCGACACGCGACGCAATGTGGCCACGGTCAACGCGTCCTGGGGTAACAAAGCCGCCGTGATGACCGGCGACATCCTTTTTTCGCGCGCGTTTGAAATTCTAGGCCGCCTCGACGACCCGCGCCCCTTCCGCATCCTCTCGCGCACCAGTCGCATGATCTGCGAAGGAGAATTGTTGCAGATCGACAGCCGTTTCAATACGGCGCTCGACGAAGACGCTTACTTTGATCTGATCGAAAAGAAAACCGCCGTGCTCTTTGGAGCCGCTGCGGAACTCGGAGCCTTGTTGGCCGGAGCGAAAGAAGCTGAAAGCCGCCGCATGTACGCCTACGGTCGACGCTTGGGAATCGCGTTCCAGATCGTGGACGATTGCCTCGATTTGGTAGGCGTCGAAGCGACCGTCGGAAAGTCTCTGGGCAGCGACTTGAAGAACGGCGAACCTACGTTGCCGCTGATTCATTTGCTGAACAAAGCGACCGGCGCAAGCAAGCAGGAATTGCTGACGTTCTTGAAGCCAGGCAATGGCGGCCTGACACGCGAAACATTGCGCCCGTATCTGGACCGCGAAGGGTCGGTGGATTACGCGCTGCAAATCGCCCGGGCTGAAATTCAGCGAGCCCGCGACGAAATCGATTTCCTCCCGCCGTCAGCAGCGAAGACATCGCTGCTGGAAATTCCGGAATATGTCCTGGAACGAACGTCGTAAAGCCATGAAGAAAAAGCGGTGTGATTTCAAAGATTTTTCAAATCGAATGCTTGACAACGCGCCGCTTTAGAGTATTGTGTTCTCTCCTTTCAACGCGCGTCCTTAGCTCAGTTGGTAGAGCAGGTGACTCTTAATCACCGGGTCGGAGGTTCGAGTCCTCCAGGGCGCATTTCTTCCTTCTCCTGAATTTCCTTTGACTTGTGAGAACCCCTTCGGGGTTTTTTTCATGCCGTTTTCGCCGATTTTTCCAACGGGGGCCACAATGGGGGCCATTTGTCCAACGGCCATCGGCAGGACTTCGACCTTTTCCTCCTGTTTCTGCAATTCTTTGACGCCCGTCAACACATCCCAAACGGCCTGCGAGGACAGCCCAGCGTCGATAAACGCGCCATCGTTGTAATGCTGCTCTTGAACGTCACGGGCAGCGTGGCCGACCTGCTTCCGCACAGCGCCATGCTCAACGAAGCGACGCGCCCACGTGATATGCGTGGCGCGCAAAGCGTAAACAGGCCGGTCTGCGAGGCGCTTTTCGACCTGCGGTTTCAAGAGTTCGGTCAACGCCAAGACTGCGGCCTTGCGGCGCGCCCGAAGCGCCTTCTTCGCCTCGTCTGTCGGTGGCGCACCGGAAAAGCCCGCGAGCCTGCCGTTGTGAATCGACAAGGCCACTTCCAGCGGCGTTGCGAACTGCGTGTGCGGGTCACGGTTGGGCCAACACAACTGGACAAAGGCCAACGTCGCCGCCCGTTTGAACGCATCGCGCAAATTACGGCCGTCAAGACGAGCACCTTCGCCGGACACGAGCAGCGGTTCTTCCGCCGCCGGTCGGCCACGCATGAGGAAGTACCGTTGGAGATCAACAACAAACGCCGGCGGGATCGTTGCGGTTCCATTGCGCTTCTTGCCGCGACCCGGCGGCAACGTAATCCTCTTTTCGTCGAAGTCACCGACGTTCGCTTGAGCCACAGCTCCCGGCCTGTTACCCGTCAGCAGCAGCGTCTTGAACGCAACCGAGAGCGGATACGGACACCCATTCAACGCGTCGAGTTCATCGGACGCCTTGATGATCGCACGAATTTCTTCCGCCGTAAACGCGCGCTTGTGCGGCGCGGGATTATTCTCCCGTTTCAATTTCTTCAGATCACGCAAAGGGTCGTGCGGAATGATGTCGTGCTCGGCAGCCCAAGCCGAAAGTTGCTTCAACGGCTGCAGGACGCACTTGTTGACGTAGGCTTCTCCCCGGTCCACCGCCAGAGTCGTGCATTTCGATCGCAACGTCCCACGCCCGGCGAACTCACCGGCGACGGTAATACCGAGCAGATTGAGCGTCAGGAACTTGCGCAACGCAGCCAACCGTTGCTCACTCTTAACGACACCCGCCGCCAAGAAACGTTTGACCAGTTCGACATACGTGAGCTTCCAGCCGCTTTCGTCCGGGATGTTGTACTCGCGCCGGCCGCGCGCCGAAAGAAGCGACTTCACCGCATTTTCCGCGTCGAGACGCTCCGCAAACCAAAACGTCTTTTTGATACGCTTCCGCGTCAACGGGTCGATGTAGCGCCCGCGAAAACCAACGCGTCCAGTCTTCTTCGATACGACACGCTTAAGTTTCATCCTTCAAGTCCCTTCCTTCGAGGTTCAATCAACCACGGTGACAGCGGCATTCCGTCCCGCTTGGCTGCCGCCCTGAAAGCGGCCAATTCGCGCTGCGACAGTTTCACCGCTATCACCGTGGTTTTCGCATCGGGCCCTTTGGGCTTCGGCCCCGGTTTTTGTTTCTTTCTTTTCATTCAGTCAAAAATATCTCAGTAATACCGCTTTGCAAGCAGTAGTTTATTTTCCGATCCGACGCCGTTCGCTGGCCTGCTGCCGATCGACGTACGCCTCCAAATCGGCCAGCATTATGCGCCATTTCCAGCCGACACGAAAGCCCGGCAGTTCGCCCCGGTTGATCAGTCGCTCGATGGTCTTTTCTGAAACCGTCAGCAATTCCGCTGCCGCCTTCTTACTAATGGCTTTCGGAGCGTACCCGATCATGGGCGTGATATTACTGCCGAAGCCTTTACGTCTCGGTGCGTGCACAGGTTCAGTTGAACGACCGGGGACTGTTCCCCGGTCGCTCGTTGTTGACGAAGCTGTTACGACGTTCATTCGCTATAGGCTCCGGTATGCGCTTTGCGTTTCACGACAGAATCACTCTGCTGAGAATTACGCATCGACTTCTGCTTTTGCGGAACCTCCACCGCTGGCGTCGGGATCGGCACGGCCGCTCTCGGCGGATTCCATCCCGAGTTAAGCGTATGGAGCGATCCGTTCGCTCGCACCAAATCCATGGCACGACTCAAGCAACGCACCAACTTGTCACGATGCGAAACAGTGCTGCGGCCAATGACCTCGTAAAGCCCCCCCTCGTTGAAGAAGCACATGGTGCCAGGTCCCCACGGCAGCACAACCTCCAAACCATACCTGTAAAACCAATCTTCAGGTTCCCGCGCAACGAAAAGATTTCGATAAACGTCATCGGCAAGCCACCACCAATCCCCGTCGCGAATCAATGCCCGAATCGGCAGTCCTCCACAGGTATTGTCAAAATTCACTTCAACATATTTGTCCATCGTTACATGCTCCTTCTTTTTAAATTAACCACACATGAGACACTCACGAGCTATTTAACTGTTTGTTCTTGTTTCACCTCCTTATTCGTCAGACTCCGCTGGCCTTTTACGGTTGGTTCAATGCGGTGTACTTCTTGTCGCGGGCCACGGTGGGCGGGCCACAGATTCGACCCTCCCCTGCCGGCTTTTTTGCCGAGCGGGGGACGTGGGGGGAATCTCTTGCCCCCCTCCCCCAGCTCAGACGTGTACATTGCTTCCGTACCTTGGCATGTATTGTGTGTATCATTCATCAACGTCAAGTACCTCCCACGTCCGGGGCCTCCCCTCCTCCCCCTCTCCCTCTATATATATAATTAGTATTAATAGAGAGAGGGGTAGGAGGGGAGGGAGTACCCATTAGTCCAAAAATCCTTTCGGGGCGCACCAACCTACTTCCATTTTCAATTTGATTCCGAACTTCGCCGCAAACTCAT
>Ga0194042_1000509_pt1 | contig 12931 bp, 11 predicted proteins | sample JunL4412m_MetaG_FD_148974 | JGI IMG/M metagenome (GOLD analysis project Ga0194042, IMG submission 148974) | Anoxic zone freshwater microbial communities from boreal shield lake in IISD Experimental Lakes Area, Ontario, Canada - Jun2016-L442-12m | ecosystem: Environmental > Aquatic > Freshwater >...
CCCCGACTTGATGGCCTGCGGCGCGTTTTTGGGCGAAGCGATGCGCAAGCGTTTTGGCGGCGAGTGGACTGGATTCGATGAGAATTACCGGCTCGACGTCGGCGGCGAATCGTTCGATCCGATTGGAATGGCGAAAGCGTTGTTCGAACGCAAAGACCCGTTCCACGGGCCGATTTTGGCGAGCGAAACATTTGTCGCGGCAGAGGCTCGATTCAATCCGCGCAAACGCTCTGGTCCTCCGCGCGATACGGGGGCGTCGTTTGAGCGCGTGATCAAGAATTTGTGCGAAATGCCGCACACAGTTTCCCCCGTTGTTGGAGAACGCGAGTGGTGCGCGGATCGTCGCGGCGATTTGTATTTACGCGCCAGGTGAAGCGTTCGCTCGGGCTTGGGCGCGCTGGGGCACGCGGCGTCGCGAGACGAGCGGGCTGCCGAAGTTTTTGACGGATGCGATGGCCGTCGCGGCGGATCGCGACGATTTGGAAGCGATGCCGGATTGGACGGTGCCGGTCCCGGCAAGCCGCTTTAGTTTCCTGAATGCGTTGCGCAAACGTGCTGTGGCTGCGGACTGGCGCAAGATTTTGTTGCTGTTGTTGCGGCAGCGCGCGGCGGTTGGCGATTTGCCAGGCGCGAGCTGGTGTCTGTTTAGTTTCAAATACGAGTTCCCGGATTGTTTGCCACTGGTCCGCGTGTTCTGTGAGATGACGGTGAGTGCGCGTCAGACGCTGGTTCGGGCAACTCGACATTGCACACGCGATGAATTGAAATTGTTCCGACCACTCTGGGCTGAAGCGCTGCGCGATCCCTCGGCTGCGGTGGTGTTGGCTGGGCTGGACGCGGCAGTCTTTAATCGCTCGAAGTCATTGCGCCCGTTGGCTGAGGCGTTGCGAAATGATCTGCGTCCGGGCGTCGGTCTGGCTGCGACATCGGTCGTCGATGGCTTGAACGCGAAGTAACGTAAATGGGGTCGCGCGGCCCGATTTTTCAGTCGTCAATTTGGAAAGGTTTTCATGAGTCGGATTCATTTTGTTGGTGGCGAAAAGGGCGGAGTGGGCAAGTCGGTCGTCGCGCGTTTATTGACGCAGTATTGTCTGGATCGGTCTCTGGCGTTCAACGCGATTGATGCGGATCGATCTCACGGCGCACTGTTGCGTTTCTACTCTGACTTTTCAAAGACCGGCGATCTCGACCATTTCGAAACGACGGATCATATTATGACGCTGGCGATGGAAGCAGACCGGCGCGTGATCGTCGATCTCCCGGCCCAGAGCGATCGCTTGTTGTCGAAATGGATTGAGAAGAACGGCATCCTGGAACTCGGGACTGAGTTCTCGATCCCGCTGATTTTCTGGCACGTGATGGACGACGGCAAAGATTCAATTGATCTCCTGCAAACGCTGCTGACGAAGTACGACAACATGGTCCGTTACGTGATCGTGAAGAACATGGGGCGCGGGCATGATTTTTCGCAGTTCGAAAATTCGAAGACGCGGAAACATGCTGAAGAAGTCGGCGCGAAGATCATGACGCTGGAAGAACTGCACAAGCCGACGATGTTGAAAGTGGACACGTTGAACAAGAGCTTTTGGCAGGCGGTCAATGGCTCGGGTGGTGACGATCTTGGGATCATCGAACGTCATCGCATTAAGGTGTGGTTGCGCAGCGTGTATAAGGAATTCGACCGGCTTGAAGTGTAAGTTGATGGGCCTTTCATAAAGGCGTAAAGAAAAACAAAGAAGAATGGGGCGAAAATACGATTAACGAAGGCGTAGAACATGACCACCAGCGCGGATGATTTTGGTTTTGTGGCGCTGATTGCGGGTGTGGTGGTGGTGTTTGCGACGGGGCCGTATTGCCTGACGTACTTGTACTATCGGTACCTGATTTTGGCTGCAGCCCGAAGATCGAGCAGAGGTAAACCAACCAGACTTTTTGGCCTGCTCTCTGGATTAGTTGCCTTCGCTCGTGAACATGGATCGAGTAAGGGTAAGCCGGCCAAGCTTTTTGCACTCAGCGTTTTGGCTGGTTATGGGTGGCTATTATTTTCACCAATCATTTTATTAATCTGTATGTTGCTGTCAGAAATCTGGCGAAGTGGCAATTCGTCTGGCGAAATGGCAATGTGGACGCTGCTGATTTCAATCCCAATCGGTGCATTGGGCTGGATCATCCTCGCGGTGTTTCATTTCAAATGGACCAAGCGATACCGGTTGATTATTCAAGATAATCCCCCACCGAAATTTCAGATTTGGTTGCAAGACATTATCGTTGGCGTATTTTCGCTCGGGCTGACAATGACGATGCTGGTCAATGGCTATCATTTGATTCAGAATCAAACGGCTGTGATCGCGTTGGCGATCTATGAACTAGTCACGCAATTCGTGATGTTCTTTGCGATCCTCGATGTGTGCCGGTTCAGTGACGCGTTAAAGGTTCCGCGCGCTCGGGCAATGTATATGTTTGCGCTGATGTTCGTGAACGCGTTTTTTCCATTGCCGGTGTTGACGGCGATGGCGTGGAACGTGTGGCGGCGGGCGATGTTTTTAGCCGTGTATCCTGAGCCGACAAATCAGAACGATGCCGCGAACGTTACACCCAAACCGGTTGTCCTCGAGCCGATAGCAATCGAACGCCCACATGAAACGCAACTATAATTTAGCCATGTCAAAGGGCGTCGTTCATGGGTGCAAGAGGGGATAGTTTTGACATCATCGTGATGATACTCGGCGCTCTCCTGGTGGCAGCTTGTCCATATTGCGTGACATATTTGTATTACCGTCGTATCGTTTGGAAGTATGCTCGTGAAGAACTGTACGGCAGCCAACCGACACGTCTTTTTAGAGTCAGCATGGTCTTTGGCTATGCGTGGTTATTTCTGACTCCACTAGCATTTGCAGTTGCGTATGCCGTGACATGCGGTCTCGTAATGTGTTTGGTTCTGCCTGTTGGCGTGGTTGGCTGGATTTTTTTGGCGTACAAACATTTCAAACGCAAATCGCTGGAGTGCACGCGCGTTTTGGTTAATCCGCCGCCGAAGTATCAGATTTGGCTACAAGACATCATGGTTGCAGTTTTTACCGTGGGTCTAACGTTGACCGTGATCACGAACTTCAGCTATTTGATCAAAGAAAAACGCGTTTTTATTGCGATTCTCGTGTGCGAAGTCGCCACGCAGATCGTGATGTTTCTGGTGATCCTTGACGCAGCTCGATACAGTCCGCGTCAGTCGGTTCCGAGAACGCGCGCGGGCTATGTGTTTTGGATGTTGCTCTTCAACGCACTCTTTCCCATTCCATTTTTACCGGCAGTTGCCTGGAATGCGTGGCGCCGAGCCATGGCTTTGGCGGACGAGCCGAAGGTGCCGATGTTGTAAAACGATTCGCGTGGAGGTGTGTTTGAACGAAACTTCGCTTTAATTTCGCGATTTGAATTTTGCATTCTGAAAGCTTCCGATAAATTTAGACGCCACGACTTGCATACCGATCTTGAGGAGCAGATTTGAACGATGCCGAACTATGAAGCAGTGATGGGTCTTGAAGTTCACGCGCAATTGAAGACGAACACGAAGATGTTCTGCGGGTGTCCGACGTCATTTGGCGAACCGCCGAACACGCAGGTCTGCCCGGTGTGTCTGGGTTTGCCGGGATCGATTCCGTACGTGAACGCGCAGGCGTTTGAATTCGCGTTGAAATCAGCGCTGGCGTTGCATTGCGAGATTGCGAGCTTCACAAAGTTCGATCGAAAGAATTACTATTACCCCGATCTGCCCAAGAATTATCAGATCAGTCAGTACGATCTGCCGTTCTGCAAAAACGGCTACCTCGACATCAACGTCGAAGGCAAAACCAAACGCATCGGCATCACGCGCATTCACATGGAAGAGGATGCGGGAAAGCTCGTGCACACTGACCACGGTGGTTCGGGCGTCGATTTGAATCGCGCCGGGACGCCGCTGCTGGAGATCGTCAGCGAACCGGATTTGCGGACGCCGGCTGAAGCGCGCGCGTACATGGAAGCCATCGCGCATATTCTTGAATTCCTGGGCATCTGCGATTGTAACATGCAGGAAGGGTCGCTGCGATGCGACGCGAATGTGTCGGTGCGCCCGGTTGGTCAGATGACGTTGAACACGCGCCGCGAAATCAAGAACATGAATTCGTTCCGCTACGTTGAGCAGGCGATTGAAATTGAAATCGGCGAGCAGATTCACCTGTACGAAACCGGCGGAACGGTGCGCCAGGAGACGCGATTATTTAATGGTGACACTGGCGTGATCCGAACGATGCGCACGAAGGAAGACGCGCAGGACTACCGCTATTTCCCCGAGCCGGATTTGCCGCCAATTGTGATCACGGAAGCGATGATTAATGACGTCAGGACGCGGCTCGACGAACTGCCGGAAGCGCGGAAGCAGCGGTACATCAATGAGCTGAAGTTGAGCGATTACGACGCGAAAGTGCTGACCGATTTCAAGCCGATGGGCGATTATTTCGAAGCGGTGTTGAAGGAAGGTGTGGCGCCGAAGTTCGCATCAAATTGGATCACGGCTGATTTGCAAGGTATTTTGAAGGAACGCAAACAGACGATCGACACGTGCGGCTTGGCTCCGAAAGCGGTCGCTGAGTTGATTCAACTCGTCGAAAAAGACAAGAAGATTAACCGCGCTGCGGCGAAGGAAACAGTCTTTCCGAAGATGCTGGAATCGAAGCAGAGCGCGCTCGAAATCGCAACGGCTGAGAATCTGTTGATTGTCACGGACACGGGAGCGACGGACAAGATCATCGACGAAGTTTTGGTGAAATTCCCGAAGCTGGTGGCTGATTTCGTCGGCGGAAAAGACGCGGTGTTGAACGCGATTTTTGGCAAGTGCATGGGCGAGTTCAAAGGCAAGGGCGATCCGGCGGTGATTCGGCCGATGCTAGAGAAGAAACTGATTGCGTTGCGGGAGAAGAAGTGAGGCGTTAGCGTAGTGTAAGAGTATAGATGAATAGAAAATTTGAGCCGCATCAGCGGTGATGCCCAAATGCGAGGTTTAATGCGTTTAGGAATCACTGCTGATGCGGCTGTTTCATAGATGTAGCCGAATCAGTGGCATTTGGTACAAGCGCGATACGTCCACGGCTATATGAGCTCACTCTACTCTGTAGCTAATGGCATTGATACAACGAACCGAAATTCAAAAAATCAACTCCTTTTCAATCATAATTTGCCACACATCGCTTTCGCTTTAAACTAATCTCATGATGAAGAAAATTCTTTTGACCAATGATGATGGGCTGTCTTCTCCGGGGTTGACGACGCTGGTGCATGAGCTGCAGCGGACGGGGCGGTATGACTTGCGTGTCGTTGCGCCTGAGAAGGAGCAATCGGGCGTCGGGCATTGCATCACGATTCACTGGCCGCTGTTCGCGGAGAAGGTGCGGCTGCCGGATCCGGTTTCGGATGTTCCGGCGTTTCACGTCGCGGGGACTCCGGCGGATTGCGTGAAGCTCGCGATCACGAATTTGTTTCCGGATTTCGTGCCGGACTTGGTCGTGTCGGGAATCAATCGCGGGCCGAATGTTGGGATGAATATTTTTTATTCCGGGACGGTTGGCGGGGCGATGGAAGCGTGCATGAATGGCATTCCGTCGCTGGCCGTGTCGCTCGATATTCCAAAGAATGGGCTGTGGCATTTTGGTCTCGCGTCCGAGTTGTGCGTGCCGATTATCGATGCGATGGTTGCGAACGGGGTGCCGCCGTGGTCGGTGTTGAATGTCAATTTTCCGAACTGCGCTCAGAGCGCGATCAAGGGTACGAAGCTGACGAGCCAGGGCAAGAGCGGGTTCAAGGAATTCTACGTTGAAGAAGCGCCTGAAAATGGGCGCCGCAAATTCAGGCTTGAAGGCGAAATGGTTTTCCGCGACACCGATCCGTTGGTCGATGCGGTGGCGGTGCGTGATGGTTGGATTTCGGTGACGCCGTTGGGGCTTTCCGTGCAGGATATGGATGCGACGGCGAAGGTCAAGGATTGGGCGATTTTTAAATAAGTAGAGCCGATTTCCAATCGGCTTATTTCGTCAAATGTGACCCGAGCCGATTAAAAATCGGCTCTACTTATTATATGCGTGAACTTTTTCGCAGATGAAGCGGAGCTTGCTTTCGAGGTCGCCTCCGGCTGTTTTGAACGCGTCGGGATCGATCGCGAGGGGCGCTCCGAGCACCACCAACGGCGCTCCGTATTCGGGCGTTTGGATCGCTTGTTCGATGCTCAAGCCACCGACGGCTTGCACCGGCTTCGAACACGCAGCGACGACGTCGCGCAGTTGATCGAGAGGGCTGGGGCAGCGTCCACCGGCGGCGACGATGCCTCGGCGCTCGTCGAATCCGATGTGGTGGATGATGTAGTCGCAACCTAAATCTTCGAGGCGTTTTGCTGAGGCGACCATGTCGGGCGCGCCAAGGTTGTCACCCATGATTTTAATGCCCAAATCGCGGCCGGCTTTGACGACGACTTTGACCGTCTCGGGGTGCGCGCGTTCCATGACGACGATGTGAGTCGCTCCGGCTTTCGCCATCAATTCAGCTTCGAGGTAGCCACCGTCCATCGTCTTGAGATCGGCGACGATCGGGACGTTCGGAAACGCTCGTCGCAATTCGCGGACACCGTTCATGCCCTCGGCGATGATCAACGGGGTGCCGGCTTCGAGCCAGTCCACGCCTGCTCGCAAAGCCATCGCGGCGGTTTCGAGTGCTTCGGGGATGGTGGTGATGTCGAGGGATATTTGGACGATGGTGTTCATGTGCGCCTTTGCGTGAAAGCAGTTATTTCTTCAGCCATTCCGAGAAGACTTCGCGGATTTTTTGGACTTTGGGGAGCGAGCATTGGCGGACGTAGCCTTGGTTCGGATTTAGGGCGACGAAGTTTTGGTGGTAGTCTTCGGCGGGGTAGAATTCGGTCAGGGGTTCGAGGGTGGTGACGATGGGCGCGGGGAAATATTTGGCGGCGTCGAGCTGCTTGATGTAGGCCTCGGCGACTTTCTTTTCTTCGGGGCTTTGGAAGAAAATGGCGGAACGGTATTGGTGGCCTCGGTCAGCGCCCTGGCGGTCGAGCGTCGTAGGGTCGTGCGCGACGAAGAAGATTTGGAGCAGCTGGCCGTAGGAGATTTGCGCGGGGTCGTAGACGAATTTGATCGCTTCGGCGTGCTTGGTGATGTGCGCGCAGACGGCTTCGTAATTGGCCTTTTCTTTCGTGTCGCCCGAGTATCCGCTGGTGACAGACTTGACGCCTTTGATCTGGCGGAAGACGGCTTCGGTGCACCAGAAACATCCGCCCGCGAAAATGGCGGTGGCTTCTTTAGCCGTGCCTGCGGGAAGGTCGATAGCGGGCTTCGGCGGAATTTCAGATGCGTGTGTGGCGGTCATGAGCAGGGCTCCTAACGAGAGTAGAAGGGTGGCGATGTGTTTCATGCTGAGTTGATTCCGAAACAGGTTAAAGAAGACGGCGCGCCGGACACGTAATAGTGAGACGGAGGAACGTAGCGTGGGCTTCACGGAGAATCAAGTCGAAATGAGGGGTGAGAGATGAAGAGGGTGCATCACCGGACTTGCGGCGCAGTTCCCTCTCCCCTTGAGGGAGAGGGCCGACGAAGGTACTCCTTCGCGGGGTGAGGGGTATGCGTTGAATAACCAAAGCGCGTGGGTATTAATCAACGGTTACCCCTCACCCCGCGAGACGGAAAGGCTGTCTCGTCGGCCCTCTCCCTCAAGGGGAGAGGGGAAAAACAATCGCAAGCCCGGAAATTCACCCAGAAAGGTAAAGGGCACCTTGCATTAGGTGTCGTATTTGGTATCGTGTGAAATACTCCATTTTAGGCCACTCATCTCATGCCCACGACCTTTGACGCTGCATTCATAGCCATTAAAAAGCTCGTCGATGTCTATCGTGCCGGACAGGCACACTACACGTCTTCGAAATATCAGGAAACCGAAGCGCGCACGGATTTCATTGATAAATTCTTTAAGGTGTTGGGCTGGGATGTGGATCACAGCGAGCAGAAGAATCCGTATCAGCAGGAAGTCAAAGTTGAGCGTGGCATGGTCATCGGGAAAGCGCAACGCCGGGCCGATTATGCGTTTCATGTCGCGCCGAATTTTCGCGATCCGCGTTTTTTTGTGGAAGCCAAGAAGCCGCATGGGACCATTGAATCGTCGGACAATTATTTTCAGACGATCCGTTATGGATGGAACTGCCAGACACCGCTGGCGATTTTGACCGACTTCCAACACTTTCATATATTGGATTGCCGCTATAAGCCGAATATTGAATCTGCCTTGCAACGGGGTATCGAGAAATTTGCGTTTGAGGACTATGCGGATGCTGAAAAGTTCGCGCGGATTTATTACCTCTTTTCGCATGAATCGGTCAGTGCGGGATCGCTTGAAAAATATGCGGCGGTACTGAAGAAGCCGCGTGGTAAAAAAGGGCCGGGGACGCTCTTTCCGACCGGTGGTTTTCAGACACTGGATGATGCGTTTCTGGCCGATCTGGACGACTATCGCACGACGCTGGCGCGGGCGTTCAAGAACGGCAATCCGGAACTCGATAGCGAAGCGTTGACGGAAGTGACGCAGCGGACGCTTGACCGCCTCGTCTTCATGCGGTTTTTGGAAGACAAGTTGATTGAACCGGAGCGCTTGGTTGAGCGCTTTGGCGACACGGGTACGGCGTGGGATGATTTTGTTGCGGTGTCGCGTCGGCTTGATGGGATTTACAACGGGATTGTGTTCAAGCCGCACCAAATTCTGGATGCGGACACGTTCTGTGTGGACGATACGGCGTTCAGTGGGATTTGCGAGAAGCTTTCGGATCAGAATTCGCCGTATGATTTCGACTCGATTCCGATCCATATTCTAGGCGCGATTTACGAGCGCTTTTTGGGCAAGGTGATCGTCGCGACGGACAAGCGCGTCAAAGTCGAGGAGAAGCCTGAAGTCCGCAAAGCGGGAGGTGTGTATTACACGCCGGAGTACATTGTTCGCTATATTGTCGAAAACACGGTCGGGAAATTGATTGCAGGTAAGACGCCTAAACAAATCGCGGAACTGCGCTTTGCGGATATTGCGTGCGGCAGCGGTTCGTTTTTGCTGGGCGTGTACGATACGCTACTGGAGTATCACGGCAAGTATTACAATGACAATCCGGGTAAAGCGGGCAAAGGGGATGTGGTCAAACGCGACGGACGGCTGTATCTTTCGCTGCGGAAGAAGCGCGACATTCTGGTCAATAATATCTATGGCGTAGACATTGATGCGCAAGCGGTTGAAGTAGCGCAGTTGTCGTTGTATTTGAAGCTGTTGAAGGAAGAGACGACGGCCAGTGCGCATGAGCATCAGCTTGAATTCCATGAGACGTTGTTGCCGACGTTGACGAAGAATATTGTGTGCGGGAATTCGCTGGTGGGAATGGATATTTTGGAGGGGCAGCTATTTGAAGCCAAAGAGGAACGCAAACTGAATCCGATGGACTTTGCGTTAAAATTTCCGGACATAATGAAAGCAGGTGGTTTTGATGTTGTTATAGGCAATCCTCCTTATGTTCGCCAGGAAAGTCTTGGTGACCTATTTAAAAATTACGTATCGAATAGGTACGCGACTTATAATAATGCAGCCGATCTTTATGTCTACTTTTATGAGAGAGCAAATGCTATACTAAAAGCAGGCGGCTGGTTTGGTTTTATCAGTTCTAATAAGTTTATGAAATCTCGCTATGGTGAGAATCTTCGTCAGTATATTAGCACCCGTACTCGTATTTTAAAAATTATTGATTTCGGAGAGTTACCAGTTTTCCAAGGAGCTGCTACGTTTCCAGTGATATTCCTGTCTGAAAATCGAGCGGTCAAGCGGCAAAATTTCACATTTGCAGCAATCAAATCACTTGACTTTAAATCTTTATCCAACGAGGTTTATCGAATAGATAAAAAACTTGACTCAGCGGCACTTGATGGCCTTAATTGGACATTGGTACCTGCAATCCAGGCGAAATTGCTTAAGAAGCTGAAGAACGCAGGGGTCGAACTGGGAGAATACGTCAATCACCAAATTTACAGAGGTATAATAACCGGTCTCCACGAGGCATTTGTTATTAGCGATGCTACGCGGTCTTTTCTAATTCAAAAAGATGCACGGAGCGCTCAATTAATAAAACCTTTTTGTGTCGGTGATGACGTTCGCAACTATATTGTAAGGCAATCTGAACAGTATTTAATATTGATTCCGTCCGGCTGGACAACGGCCAATTGCAAAAATGCCAAAAATCCATGGGAATGGTTTTTATCTACCTACCCTGCTGTTGCCGCTCATCTTCTCCAATTTGAAATCAAAGCGCGCAACCGTCAGGATCAGGGTCAATATTGGTGGGAGCTTCGTCCTTGTGTTTACTACGATTTTTTTTTGAAACCAAAGATTGTCTATCCGGAAATCGCAAAAGAGCCACGTTTTGCTTTTGATTCATCGGGGTTGTACCACAACAATAAAGCATTTATGATTCCGGTTTCTGATTATTATCTTTTAGGGATACTGAATTCAAAGCTAATTTGGAGTTACCTAAAGAGAAACCTTTCTGTACTCGGTGATGCAGACAATGGTGGGCGTTTGGAATTGCGAACAATACACATGGCAAATATTCCTATTGTTCCAGTTAATCGTTCGACCCCCATTTCGGTTGAACGACACGACAAACTCGTCCGTCTCGTCGATCAAATGCTCGATGCCAAAAAGCAACTGGCAGCTGCGAAGAGTGACAAGGACACGAACTATTTCGAGAACAAGTGCCAGTCGTTGGACCGGCAGATTGATCAGGTGGTGTACGAGTTGTATGGGTTGACTGAGGACGAGATTAAGATTGTGGAAGGTGGCGGGGAATGAAAGCGCGGGCTGAATGGCACGGGTGGACGACTCGCACGCTCATTATGTCGCCCTTACAGGGCTCAATTTCGCGCGGGGATTTGGACCCAGGGCTTACGCCCTGGGCTACATTATGTCGCCCCTTCGGGGCTTACTACAAACACCTTCTAGTTACTTGTGTAAGATACCTTTGTTTCTTGCGGATTGTGGAAGGGGGCGGGGAATGAAAGCGCGGGCTGAATGGCACGGGTGGACGACTCGCACGCACATTATGTCGCCCTTACAGGGCTCAATTTCGCGCGGGGATTTGGACCCAGGGCTTACGCCCTGGGCTACATTATGTCGCCCCTTCGGGGCTTACTGCAAACACCTTCTGGAAGTTACTTGTGTAAGATACCTTTGTTTCTTGCGGATTGTGGAAGGAGGCGGGGAATGAACACTCGGGCGGTTTTGCCTCGTCGGGCGGTTTTTAAACGGCAGCGACGTGATGACTGCGCGGACCTCTTTGATCCGCTTGATGATCATGACTTGGAACGTGATACGGTGTTGTTGCCGGAGCTGATCGCTGAGCGAGTTTTGGATGAAGCTGAGCGGTGTGTGGGGTGTGCGTTGCCGGGTGGATGGGTGGAGAGGTTGGCGACTCGTGCGGCTCGGTGCTACCAAGGGAATGAGCGCTTTCGCGGTTTGTTGAATCGGCCTGGGCATGAAGGGCGCGATTGGCTTGCGGCGTTTATGCGGCATTGGATGATTCGGTTGTTGAAGAATCATGATAGCGCGTTGGTGGGGCGGTTGCCGTATGGGTTTAGTATTGGGCGGGCGAGTGGGGTGAAGTAGTGTGGGGGCGGGTTGAAGATTTTCTAATTTATTTGGAATAAAATAGGGCAATGAGGTGCCTATGTATAGGCTCGTATTGGTACGGATGGTGGATGAATAATATATCGATAATGGATTTATTATGCACAATGTGATTGTGTGGGAGTGCGACAAAGGGGTTTGGGCGTTATTTTTTAAGAGACGCCTTCCATTCTTCGCCTAACTCGGGCAACGTCTTCTTCGTGAGGTCCTTAAAAATCTCCTCGGAGTACTTGCCTTCGCGCATCGCTTTGTTCAGGACGCTGACGGTTTTGGTGTCGTAGGTATCCATAACGAACGCAAGGAAGCGGGCGGTGATTTGGTAGCTGCCGTCGTATTTGGCTTGTTCGGGGGTGAGTTTGCGGGGCTTTTTGGGTTCCCAGCGGTAGTTGCGGATGTAGTCGGCGAGGCCTTCGACCAGCCAGCCGGGATTATTGCGGCCTTTGTAGGTTTGGACGACGTGGACCATTTCGTGGACCATCGCTCCGAAGTCGGCGGGATGTTCTTTGAAGTACTTGGTGGCTCCGACGATGCGGGAGCTGTTGTAGGTGACCGCGACGCCTTTGTAGTCGTTCTTGATCGCCATCGGGACGACGGTGCGCGGGGTGAAGCCGTCGCTTTTGAGTTCGTCGCACATCATCTGGTAAGCGCGTTCGTTGATGCGCGCGGATTTGTCGGCCCACTCTTTCATCTCGGGCGCGTCGGCAACATCGACGATGACTTCGACCGGGTATTTAAAGGGAGTGACCGGCGGAGTGGAGTCGAGTGTAAATTCGCGGATCGCGAGCGGGTGCTTCAAGTCTTCGGACGGCGTGATGCGAACCGCGAGGATCGAGCGGCCTTTGGCGTCGGCTTTGACGGCTCCGTCCGCGAAGGGCGCGAGGGTTTCGAACGTCTTGCCGTCGGTGGAGATTTCGAGGACGCCTTTGTCGAGCGCGTCACCGCCTTTGACGCGACCGGTTACGACGCTGATGGCATTCAGCGCGACGGGAGCATCGAAGACCAGCGTGACGTGATCGTTCGGCCCGGCGTTGTTGGAGGATGCGTAGTAGCTATTGGGATCGGCGTCGAAGGCGAACATGCGGATCTGCGGCGCGGCGGTCGTCAGCGTCGATTCGATAGTGGCTTCGATGGCGACTGAATTCAGCGCGAGCAGGGTTAAGAGAGGGAGGTAGCGGGACATTGGGCGCTCCCC